>Ga0209580_10000460_pt1 | contig 22458 bp, 7 predicted proteins | sample Coa_R1_5_FD_187153 | JGI IMG/M metagenome (GOLD analysis project Ga0209580, IMG submission 187153) | Surface soil microbial communities from Centralia Pennsylvania, which are recovering from an underground coalmine fire - Coalmine... | ecosystem: Environmental > Terrestrial > Soil > Unclassified... | reverse complement strand
AGAGTATCGAAAAAAGCCGATCGACAAATTTGTAGAACAGGTCTTGGAACTGAAAAGCCAATGTAAGATGCGCGAATTTTTTATGGGCGATTCGCTCATGAATCCCTACTTGATTCCATTTGCCGCGGCTCTGACAAAGCAAAATGCCGATATTCTGTACGACGGATATTTGAGGGCCGATCGCCCGGTAACCAACAAGAAATTCGTTAAGGCTTGGGCTGACTCCGGTCTCTACCGGGTTCGTCTTGGAGTTGAAAGCGCTTCTGGAAATGTGCTCAAGTCCATGGACAAAAAAACCACTCCAGCCGTGATCTCAGAGGTGCTCAAGACGTTGTCCCAGGCAGGAATTCGCACAACGACTTATTGGATTGTTGGATTTCCCGGAGAGACGGAGGCAGACTTTGAAGAGACGTGTGAGTTCATTCGCAACAACCACCGGTACATATACGAACTTGAGGCCCATCCTTATTACTACTACCCTTACGGCCAGGTAGGTTCCCGCCTGTATCAGTGTGAGTCAGTCTATCCGGACGAAGTGACGAATCTCACGAAATTCAAGGTGTGGGAAATCATTGGCGCCAGCCCATCTCGAGAAGTTCGCTACGAGCGGCTGGACAGGATTGCGGCATTGGCCACGGGCCTGGGAATACCAAATATCTACACCATGAGTGAACGTTACCAGGCCGAAGATCGCTGGCGCTCGTTGCATCCGTTGGCCCTGGAAGTGTTTTCTCCCCCGGACTTGTTGGTAAAATCCTCCGATCCAGACCGGGCAATTCCAGCCATTTCCTCCATCGGTCAGGACGACTGCAACGCCGTTCTGTGTTATCGAACATCTGTATCCAGGAAGCTTCTGCCCGAGATCTTGACGCAAACATTAGCGGAGATTGTGCGGCATCATGAGGTGCTTCGGCTAAGAGACGCCGGCGCACACTATCAAGCTGCAACGGTGGATGACGTTCTCCTCTCGAGGCTTGTCCGTTACTTCAGGAACGTAGATGGAGTGCGACCTGAGATCTTCGCGGCGAAGATTGTCAGCGAGCTGGCAACCGATATTGACAGATTCGGACCTGCTCCGCTACGTGTAGGCGTGCTCGCCACTGAGGAAAGTGCATGTGAATTGTTCCTGGTTGCGCACCGCCGGTTCCTTGACAGCGAGAGCGTGGCATTATTGGCGGAAGATGTTTGCCGCGTTTACGAACAGCTACTGTCGGGAAAGAAGCCATTTCTTCGCGCGGCGCAGAAGACATACTCAGATTATGTCCACGGCCACTCTGCAACTGGACGTTTCAGTCTCGCGACCACAACCGCACCGGCTGACGCCGTGTCTCTCGAAATTGCCTTGTCCATTGTGTCCGCAGCCGGCATTTCTCCGGGAGCGGGCAGACGTCGAGAGGCCACACTACGGTTCTTGACAGCTACGCTCCGGACGCTCGAGAGAGTTGGAGTCGCAGATACAGCGGTGGTCTTGGATCCGCGGGTGATTGATTCATCGATCACCGATACCCTGGGCGCATTGAATTGCATTATTCCCTGGGCCCACTCGCCAAAATCAACGGATGGTCCGGTCGCAGACATGGAAGAAGTCGGCGCCAGGGTGGAGAAGCTCTGTGCACCTCTGCGGCCGCTGGCGTCCGATGTCAAGAAGTCGCGTGCAGTGTTGATCAATTTGGAGTTCCTCAATGGTTCAGCATGGATGGGGGCAGAGGAATGGACCCCCAAGGGTTTCTTGATAGGAACATCATGGTTGCCGTGGGCGGCCAGCATGGAAATTTTACCCGTCTCGACGCCGGAGGGCACGGTGGTAAGGGTGATATCACGAAATGACGTCGAAGCGAAGTCCCTGGCGCAAGAGATCGCCCTCCGGCTCGACGGGGAGATTGCAACGGTGGTGCAAGAGAGCGATTCGATGCTTCTGGCAGAGCGGTTTTGGCAAGAGGAACTTGGGTCCTTGCACGAAGAGGGACAGAGCCGTCCCGAGTTGGACAGTGAACTATACGAGACCATTGACGTGGAATTAGCAAGCGTGACCGGGCATTTGTTGATAGACGGGGAAGTGTTAGCTCTTCCCGACGCGCTACTTGCCATGTACAGTTTGTTGCTTGCGCGTGTGGATGCAACGGCACCTTCACATGTCATGCTGCTCTATCAGAATGGTGATAGTTTGCATCCGTTCCCTTTACGGTTGGTTAAATCCGGTAATCCCAAGTGTTTGGATTTTATCCGCATCGCGGGTCAAAAGGCGCTGCTCGCTGCAGAACATAGCAAGCACTCAGATGACATTTTCCGTAAACTTCCGCTGCCCGATTTCGTGCGTCACGGCTGCATTTGCCGGCAGGGTTCGGATGCCCCACGCGAACTGGAGCACCTTTTGAACGGGCGTCAGACTTATGTGCGTGAGCTTGATACCGTGCTTGATCCAGGGTCAAATCATACGGCGCGTGCGCGCATTTTTTTCCGGCCAGAATCTATCGCGAGGTCACTGATCGAGGATCTGGCTTTGGCATTGCCGGCAGCTCTTAAAAAAGTCCTGGAAAACCCGGAACTTAGGCTCAGCGATCTCCTATGGCAAGGTGAGCAATCCACAGCCCTTGAACAGGTAATCAGAGTTCCTGAATTGAGCTATGAATTTCAGTTCGGCAAGTGAAATTCAAGATTTTACTCAGTACCCCACCAATCAAGCCGTAACGGTGTCTGCGACCTGTGTATTTGGCAACGACCATGCCGGGTTCAGGAAGATTTCTTGCCGGGGCACAACACGGCGGCCGAGCATAGATCACGGAAATGCGGAAGGTTTTCCGCGCCCTCCTGATCTGTCCCGACGTTTCACAGGAGGTAGCAGAATATGAAAGCCAACCCAGTTTCTTTACAGTCTATTGCCGCGAGACGCAAGGTGATCAGGGTATCTCCAGAGGAACTCGTCAAATTTACGACGTTATCTCCAGGGCAAAGACTTCCGCTGATCATTGAGCCTGCCGTACGTGATATGAGTGCAACAGCGTGGCTGGAAGCGAATCGTGAGGTTGTTGACGCGCGTCTGCACGAGCATGGCGCGATTTTGTTCCGAGGGTTCCACCTGAACACGCCGTCCCAATTTGAACAGTTTGTAAAGGCCACAGGCGGAGCACCCATGCCCTATACCGAGCGTTCGTCGCCACGCCATGAGGTTGGGCAAGGCATCTATACTTCCACAGACTATCCAGCAAGCCAAAGCATCTTTCCGCATCACGAGCATTCGTATCGGCGGACGTTCCCGTTACGCCTTTTCTTTTTCTGCGAAACGCCGGCACAGCAGGGTGGGGAAACGCCGCTCGTCGATGGGCGGCGCATTCTGGCGAGAATCAGCCCAGCGATTCGCCAGAAGTTCGAGCAAAAAGCCTGGCTTTATGTGCGTAATTTTGGAGACCGTTTTGGATTAAGCTGGCAAACTGCCTTTCAAACAAGCGATCGATCAGAAGTCGAGGGCTACTGTACGGAGAACAAGATCGAATTTCAGTGGCAAAGCAACGGCTTTCTCAGGACCCGACAGATAAGACCCGCCTTCGCGCGCCACCCGCGGACCGGTGAAACGCTGTGGTTCAATCATGCGACATTTTTTCATGTTTCAACACTTCCAGATGAAATCCGGCAGGTGTTGCTGGTCAAATTCGAAGAACAAGACATGCCGAACAATGCCTACTACGGAGATGGTTCGTCAATCGAACCCGCAGTACTGGAAGAGCTGCGCCTCGCCTATCGACAGGAACAGATCACATTTCCCTGGCAACAAGGGGATGTCGTAATGGTGGACAACATGCTAACAGCCCATGCTCGGAGGCCATTTAGCGGCATGCGGCGGGTACTTGTCGCCATGACAACGCCAATCACAAGGGAAGATCTGTAGCACTGGCGAAACGTGAACGCGAGTCGCTGACAGGGCAGGCGCGTCGCCTTGTTTGAACTAAGGAGAAAAGCATGTCCAGCACGCCCCAACACAACCCGATCCAATTCATCTCTCCGCAAATATTCGATGACAAGCTGAAAGAAGAGAAGAAGTACTGGCTCCAAAAGCTTTCAGGAAAACTTGCCCTCACTGGCCTGCCGCTGGATTTCGTCCGGCCAGTAGAGTTCTCATCTGCAAAAGATTCAATCGCGCTGGAGTTGGATGATCAGGTGGGCGGCCGTTTGCTTCAAGTGTGTGGAAGTAATGAGTCGTTGGTCTTCGCGGTGCTGGTCGCGGCTCTGAAGATCTGCCTGCACAAATATACCGGGACAGAAGACGTCATCTTGGGCACAACAATCCACAATCGCTACGGAGAAGTCGCCGTGCTTAACCGGGTACTGGTCATCCGTGACCTGGTAAGCCGGCAACAGTCAGTGAAGCAGTTCTTGATCCAGGTAAAGCAGACACTCTCGGAAGCCTACGCGAACCAGAAATACTCATTCCAGCGGATCCTTGAATTGCTGGAGATTGAGCCTATGGCCAGCCGCCAACCGCTGTTCAACGTAGCTGTCACTCTGTCAAATATCAACGATGCAGAGCACCTGCAGGAATTGACAACAGACCTCAACCTCCTCTTTTCCATCAACCATGACCAAGTAAAAGGCAGCATTCAATACAGCGGCCGTTTGTTCAAGCGGGAGACGATCGTAGCCTTCTCGCGACATTTTTCAGAACTTTTGGAGAATGCTTTACGCGATCCTGATGCGACCATCGGAGAACTCGATCTGCTGTCACCCGACAGGAGGCGCGAACTGGTCCAAATCGCGAACGATACGCAACGGGGGTATCCCAAACACCGCATTCACGAATTGTTCGAACAGCAAGTAACTGCCATGCCCTCCGCCATTGCTGTGGAGTGCAAAGGACGCTTCCTGAGCTTTGACCAGTTGAACCGAAGGGCAAATCAATGGGCACATTACCTCCAGCAACTTGGTGTCAAACCTGGTGTTCGAGTCGGTCTTTGTTTTGAGCACTCAATAGAATTGGTGGTGGCGATACTGGGCATCGTCAAGGCGGGTGGAGCTTATGTGCCACTCGATCCTTCCCACCCCGTCTCGCGTACCGCTTTCATCCTGAGTGATGCGGCAATCGGAATCGTTCTTACGCAGGCCCACTTGCTTGAGCGCCTTTCACCATACCAGGTTGTGAGTCTTAGTGTCGATTCGGATTGGGAGGCTCTCGCCGGGCCGGGGCAGGAAAATCCTGAAACTGAAGCTTCGCCTGAAAATGTCGCCTATGTTATCTATACTTCGGGTTCCACCGGAGAGCCAAAGGGCGTCGAGATTGAGCATCGCTCTCTAGTGAATTACATTCTTTGGGCTAGGGACATGTATCTGCACGAGGATTCGCAGGCCTTTGCCCTTTATTCCTCCTTGGCTTTCGATCTCACCGTGACCTCGATTTTTACGCCACTGGTCACCGGAAACCGCATGTTGATCTATCCGGACGGCGGCCGGGACCATCCCTTGCTGGATGTAATGCGGGAGAACCGCGCCGGAGTGTTGAAACTGACGCCCAGCCACCTTGCCATCCTCAAGGAACGTAACATCCGAGCTGACCAGGTAAAGCGAGTGATTGTGGGCGGAGAAGCTTTCCGGGCCGAACTGGCACGAGAGGCACGTGGACTATTCAACGACGAGGTGGAGATTTTTAATGAATACGGGCCAACGGAGGCCACAGTCGGCTGCATGATTTACCGGTTCAACGCCGAGAAAGATGATCGCCCGTTTGTGCCGATCGGCACTCCGGCGGCAAACACTCAGATCTACATTCTCAATGAACAGGGAAGACCGGTAGCAGAAAATGTGATCGGCCAACTGTTTATTGCGGGCGAGGGGCTGGCCCGAGGGTATCTCAATCGGCCACAACTCACTTCTGAACGCTTCATTGATAACCCTTTCTCTCCCGGCAAGAAGCTCTATAAGACCGGAGACCTTGCTCGCTGGCTCCCCGAGGGGCTTGTCGAATATTTTGGGCGCCAAGACGACCAGGTGAAATTTCATGGCTACCGCGTCGAACTCAATGAAATCCGCTTGGCTCTCAATGGCCATCCTCTGATCAAGGACAGCGTCATCGTTATCGAAAAGGAACCCGACGGCGGGAAAGTAATGGTTGCACACTACGCCGCGGAGCAGCCAATCGAAGGGCGCGAGCTGCGGGCATTCTTGGTGAACCGCATCATCGAGGAGACAATCCCGAACGTCTTCGCTCAAGTGACTGAAATCCCCCTTACCACGAACGGTAAGGTGGACTATCGCGCCTTGCCATCACTCGAACAGGTGCGGCAGTTGCTGGACAGTGCAATGGTGGTTCCCCGAACCCAAACAGAGGAACTATTAGCGAGCATATGGAGCCAGGTGCTGAAGCATGAAGACATCGGCGTTACGCATGATTTCTTCGAATTGGGCGGGCACTCCCTGCTCGCCCACCAGATTATTTCGCGGACCCGCGCGACTTTCCAAATCGACGTTCCGTTGCGAACGCTTTTTGAGGCTACCACAATCGAAAAACTTGCTGTAGTGGTCGATCGCATTGCGCGGGAACGCTCTGGAGTCATGGCGCCGCCGCTGCGCGCAGCGAAAAGCTCCGATGGATCAGCGTTGTCGTTCTCGCAGCAGCGGCTTTGGTTTATGGAGCAACTCGGTTCCCACAGTCCGTCTTACAACATCTATCCTTTCTTTCAGCTGGATGGCCCACTGAACGTGGGCGCTCTGGAACAAAGTGTCAACGAAATCATCCGCCGTCATGCTGCGTTGCGAACGACCTTCAAGTTGGTAAATTCGGAACCGGTTCAGGTCATAGTTCCTGATTTGAAAATTGCGATGCCTCTAGTGGACTTGCGGTTACTCCCGGAGGGCGAACGTGCCGTTGCAATCGAGCACTTTACCCAAGAAGAGTTTCAGAAACCGTTTGACTTGGAAAACGGACCTCTCATTCGCGCGCGTCTGCTGCGTGTGGCTGACGATCAACACTTGTGGTTCTTGGCGATGCATCACATCGTTTTCGATGCTTGGTCGATGAGCTTGTTTTACAGTGAAGTATCAGCTCTTTACAGGGCATTTGTCACAAGGACCGCGCCCAAGCTGCCGCACTTGACGATCCAATATTCTGACTATGCCCTGTGGCAACGTGAGTGGCTGCAAGGGGAAGTCCTTGAAACCCAGGTATCCTATTGGCGCGAACAGCTTGGTGGCGCCCCGCCCCTTCTTGACCTCTTGCCCAACCGGCCGCGTCCGGCTGTGATTACGGACCGCGGTCGATATCAGAACGTTATATTTTCAAGCAGCCTGTCTGACGGAGTAAAGGAGCTGAGCCGGCAGCAGGGATGCACATTGTTCATGACGTTGCTGGCCACATTCCAGACACTTTTGCATTACTACACCAGCAAAGAAGATATTGTTGTGGGTTCAGATGTGGCAAATCGCAACTTTCGTGAGATTGAGGGATTGATTGGATTTTTTGTAAATACCCTTGTGTTGCGTACGGACTTGTCCGGTAACCCCACATTCCGTAGTGTTCTCGGCCGCGTCCGGGACGTATGTCTCGCAGCCTACACTCATCAAGACCTGCCGTTCGAGAAGCTGGTGGAAGAGTTGAATCCCAAAAGAAATACGGGCTACAGCCCAATTTTTCAGATCATGTTTGGGTTCATTCCGGAAAATCCGGTGCAGGATCTGCATGTTCACGGTTTGGAACTAAAGTTTGTGCCTCCGGACAGCAAAACTTCTGTATTTGACTTCACTCTCTACATGACCAGCACACCGAACGGGTTGGCCGGGACAGCACGATATAAAGCAGATCTCTACGAAGCCTCAACGATCGCCGAATTTCTCCAGCAGTTTGAACTTGTGCTCACATACGTCACGGCGCGGCCGGATCTTACACTGCAAGAACTTCGTGGCATCCTTGCCGGAGCCGCCAGAAAGAATCAAACTGCAAAGGTGGAGCAGCTGAAGGAGTTGCGCTTAAGCAAGTTCAAGAAACTTAAACGCGAGTCTGTAAGCGTAAGCCTCTAGCTCTGGCCAACACATGTTTTCTCCAGAGGCAATATGAAAAGAATGAGGAATGGTATATGCAGAAGGTAAAAGTAGAAGGATATCGCCTGTCGCCGCAACAAAGGCGCGTGTGGGAACTGGCTAGGACAGGGCATGAGACCGCCTTTGTCATGCAATGTGAAGTGAAGGTGAGAGGCGAACTGGAGCCGGAGCGGCTGCGCGAGGCAGTTAGCAGCCTGGTGCAGCGTTACGAGATCTTACGGACAAACTTCGTCCAGGTGGCGGGGATGAATTTTCCCCTGCAAGTGGTGAAACAAGATTCAGAATTTGCCTGGCACGTGTGCGACGCGGCGGGACTGGCTGCCAGGCAGACCGGTGCGCCGCTGGAGCTCATGGTGCCGAATGCGCAGGAGCGACTCGTCGACTACGAGTGTGGGCCAATGCTGGACGTATGGTTGGTCAAGAACAGCGACAAGGAGCACACCTTGGTGTTTACGCTGCCTGCCTTGTGCTCGGACTTTATCTCTTTAGAGAACATCGCTGAGGAAGTCAGCCAGATCTATGTCGGAGAAGGAAGCGAATCGCAGAATGGAGAGCCAGTGCAGTTTGCGGATTTATGCGCATGGCTCAACGAACTCATCGAAGGAGAAGATACGGCGGCCGGACAGGAATTCTGGCGTAAACGGATGGCCAAGCCCGAAGAAAAGTTGTGCCTGGCCGGTGAACTGCCGCAGAAAGAAGCTTACTTGCCTGCCGTGACAAGGAAAAAATGGACGGGGAATGATGCCCAGGCAGCGGCCGAATTGGCGCAGCGGACTGGCGTGAGTGAGGCAGCCGTGTTGCTGGGTTGCTGGCAGGCACTCTTGTGGCGGCTGAGCCGCGTGGAGCAGGTGAGAGTGGGAATCAACGTTACCGGTCGCTCGTATGAAGGAATGACCGGCGTCATCGGCCGGTTGGAGCGGCAAGTGCCGTTGGTCGTGGAGTTGAGTAACGAACGGCGGTTCTGGGAATTCCTGCGCGAAGTTGAGAGACAGCAGGAAGAAAGCTGCGAATGGCAAGAAGATTACAGCTGGGAAAAGTCCGAGGGCCAGCCTGAGTCTGCCGGATATGGATTCGCTTACATACAGCGTGTCGGCAAGTGGACGAGCCCGGGGTTGAGCTGGGAAATAGTGGCCAACAGCGGAACTGGAGAGAGAAACAAGGCTCTGTTGAGTTGTGTCCGGCGGAGCGACGAACTGAATATAGAACTGCATTATGACCGTGGCGTCATGACAGAACAACTGGCCGAACGCCTATTAGGACAGTATGCCAGATTAGTGCAGAGCGCGATGGACAGCAGCGAAGTCACCCGAGTGGAAGAATTGAGGTTGGTCTCTGCACAGGAACAGGATCGACTGCTGAATGAGTTCAATGGCACAGCGGTGGTCCATGACAAGCAGCGAACAGTCGTGGCGTTCATCGAAGAGCAAGCCAGGAAGAGTTCAGCAGACATAGCGGTTGAAAGTGGACTCGAACGGCTCAGCTACGGTGAACTGGATTGTCGCGCCAACCAGTTGGCGCGATACTTGCGGGAGAAAGGTGTTAGGCCAGAACAGATCGTGGGCATCTGCATGGATCGCAATGCCGCCATGGTAGTGGGATTGCTGGCAATTCTGAAAGCCGGCGGCGCCTACCTGCCGCTGGATGGGAGTTATCCACGAGCACGGCTGGACTACATGCTGAGCGATAGCCGAGTGAGCGTAATTCTGGCCGAAGAGAAGTATGAGAAGCAACTCATCTCTGAGGGACGGAAATTGGTGTTGCTGGACCGGCAATGGACGGAGATCGGGCAGTTCAGCACAGGGCCATTGAAGAGCGTGCTGGAAAGCGACAATCTGGCCTATGTGATCTATACCTCCGGTTCCACGGGACAGCCAAAGGGAGTCATGGTGCAGCATGGCGGTCTAAGCAATCACATGCAGTGGATGCAGGCGAAGTATGGAATTGGGAAGCGGGAGCGCTTGCTGCAGAAAACTACGCTATGCTTTGACGCTTCGGTCTGGGAGTGGCTGCTGCCACTGATGGGCGGAGGAATAATTGTGCTGCCGGAGTCAGGAATGCAGATGGACAGTCGGTACCTGGTAAGAACAATGCAACAAGCCGATATTACAACCATCCAAGTGGTGCCGACTATGTTGCGGCTGCTGCTGAAAGAAGAAGGAATAGGCAAATGCGAGAGTCTGGAACGGGTTTTTGTGGGCGGCGAAGCATTGACTGAAGAGCTGGTGACACAATACAAGGAGCGGGTGAATAAGGAGTTGATCAACCTCTATGGGCCCACTGAAACCACAGTCCAGGTAATGATCTGGGAAAAGGACTGGGGCAAGGCCGTCGGCATAGGATGCGGCATTTCGAATGTTGAAGTCTATGTGGTGGATACTCAGATGAAGCTGACGGGGATTGGGGAGACAGGGGAAATATGCATCGGAGGAGTGCCCCTGTCGCGCGGGTACTTGAATCGTCCTGAGGCGACGGCCGAAAGGTTCGTTCCGAATCCCTTCAGTACGGAACCAGGTATGCGGCTCTACCGGACCAGAGATGTCGGGAGATGGCGCGATGATGGCGTGTTGGAATTCCTTGGGCGTATAGACGATCAGGTTAAAATCCGCGGATTTCGGGTTGAGTTGGGCGAAATCGAGGCGGTACTCCGGGACCAGGCGGAAGTCAGGGATGCTGCGGTCATAATCAAGGATGAACCGAGTGGCCAGCGGCTGGTGTGCTACGTGGTGCCAGAAGCGGGAAAGCAGGTGGAACCGAAGGTCCTGCGGCAGCGGCTAGAACAGCGGTTGCCAGAATATATGGTGCCGGGTTCCTACGTGATGCTGAAGGCGTTGCCTTTGACTCCGAATGGCAAGCTCGATAAGCGCGCGCTTCCCGAGCACGGTAACGAGTCGGCTGACATCAGCCGGGAGTATGTGGCACCGCGCACTGAGACGGAGGCGGCGATAGCCAACATCTGGTCGGAGTTGCTCGAAGTTAGGAAAGTTGGTGTGCAGGACAACTTCTTTGATGCTGGCGGGCACTCGCTGTTGATGATCCAAGTCCATGGCAGGCTGAGGGAAGTGCTGGGCAAAGAAGTTTCTATCATTGAATTGTTTGCTCGTCCAACAATCAGTTCGCTGGCTGCGTTTCTTTCACAGGCAGAGGGAGTGGATCCGATTGCGGATGACAGCAAGGACCGCGTTGAAGACCACCGTACCTCCACGCGCCGCCAGCAGCAAAACCGCGCCGCGGCCCGCAAAGAAATGGCGAGTGTAGAAGTATGAAATTTCCATGTCGCTCTGCAAGTTGATTGAAGATGTTCGTGGGTTCTGGAATCTGGCAAACGCCAACGGCCGCCTGGGCCGGACCACTTCTTGAACCCGGTCCATACAAACCAGCGAACAGCAAAGGGTCACGGCTTCTTTCATGGGTGAAGGAAGGTATCCGAACCGTTTTGATCGAAAACCATTAGAAAGATCAGACCATTGCGCGAGTAGTCGAAGTCCATGACAGACCAATGCATTGCCGGGTCGCACGCACCCTGATTCATTTACGCGTTCTGGAGTACGCATGGGCGCCTTAACCGAAAGCATCACCGGTATGCCGGAGTAGAGATGGAATTCACACGTGAACAGACGAAAGCACTAAGAGCCGTTTCTGAAGAACACATGAAATTCGTACAGTATGCGGCGAACAATGCCCACTGTCTGGATAGATTGCAATTCAAATTGCTTGACGAATGGCACTGTGCCATTAGCGCCCGGGTGCAGGCGTGGCCCACATTTGTTGACAAAGAGACGATAGCAGAGATGGGACGGGTCAGCGTCGGGCTCTGTAAAGTGATCAAACGGATTCCCGCCGCTGTTTTCGAACTTGATACCGAGTTGATGAGTGAGTTCTATCAATTGGATGCCGACTACATCAGAAACGTCGTGCTGGGTGTAGGCGCAAAAGCGGATCAGGTCATTCAGGGTGCATTCGGCAGAGGCGATTTCATCAAGACAGCCGACGGGCTCTGGTGCGTCGAATTCAACATCGCCAGTAACCTCGGAGGAATTTGGGAAACCACAGCCTGGGAACAGAAGATCATAACTGTACCTGTTATTGCTGACTATCTCAGCCGGAACAATCTTTCCGTCCAGTTGAGAAACACACTTCGCGTCATGATGAAGCACGTCATCGACCAGGCTAAACGTTACCTGCAAGCACTGAGTCGACAAATCAATGTCGCTTACGTGTTCCAGAAGGAGTACTTGGCGGACGAGGCCGAGGTCAGGGGACTCCGAAAGTACTTCAGCGAGAATTATCGCGAGGCTCTCCAGCAATTTGGTAACGGCATGCAGGGCGATTTCATCCTATGCTGTTTTGACGACTTGCGTGTAAGCGACGGCCTTGTCTTCTGGGGAGAGACCCGTATTCACGTGGTGATAGAAGTTACGGAAGGCATCGTTCCGGCCCACATCCTGCGCTGTCAACAATTGGGGACACTCAATCTGCATAATGGACCGTTTAGCTATCTGCTGTGCAACAAATTGAATATGGCTTTGCTGTCTGAGTTCCAGGATTCGGAGATTTTTGAGGAGAAGGAGAGAGAGTTGATCCGCTGCCACGTGCCGTGGACGCGGAGGGTGGCGTCGGGCAACGCCGATTTCGAAGGAAATTCCATTTCGCTCTTCGATTTTATCCTTGAGAATCGGGATACGTTGATGTTGAAGAAATCCCTTGGATCGTCCGGCCAATTCGTTGTTGCCGGGCCCAGCAGGACCCCGGGGGAGTGGGAAACGGCGCTACGGAGGGCCTTGGAAGAGAAGGACTGGATCGTGCAGAAATACATCGCCTGCCCGTCCTTTCCTTATCAGTATGGCGACTACGGCTGCTGTCTGCACGATGTGATTTGGGGACTGTTTGTTTTTGGAGAGGAGTATGGAGGTGCATTCTTGCGTGTGCTCCCGAAAGGGCGCGGTGCAGTAGTAAACAGGCAGCGGGGTTCGCTTGACGGCGTCGTGCTCGAGATCATGTAAGCCGTCCAATTCAGTTTCAGATTCAAGAACGGAGCAGAGAGCGACGGCGGAAAAACAGAGCAGAGAGACAAGCCTAAATGGAAAAAACGATTCACTCCAATTCCTTTTCATTCAATCGGTCAGACTTGGCGGCGGAATTTTCGCCTGAAGTGGTGGGGGCGCTGGCGGATATTTCCGAAGCTCATGTTGAATTTGTGCGGTATGCTTCCGGCAATCATTTATTTTTGAATAGAGCGCAGTTCAAGGTCCTTGACGAAAAAGACTGCTGTATCCGTGATCCCATACAGGCATGGCCGACCCTGGTCGACGAGCTGACACGGAAGAAACTGGAAAGCGCGAGCATCGGCTTATCCCGTCTTATCAAACGGATCCCTGCCGCTGTCTTCGGCATGAGTGCCGACCTCATCAGCGAGTTCTACAACCTCGAAATCGACTTCATCAGGCATTTTGTGCTGGGTGCGGCGACTGAACAGAGCGTCGCCGACGCCATCGGCAGGGGGGATTTCATCATGGCGTCTACTGGTCTTTGGTGCCTCGAATTCAACATCTCCAGTAATCTCGGCGGCCTCTGGGAAGCAAAAACCTGGGGCAGGAAGATGATGAGAATACCAGTTATTGCAGGTTATCTGAAGGACAACGATCTGCACGCTCGGTCAACCAACAGCTTCCGTCTGATGATGCAGCACTTTCTCAACGAAGTAAAACGCTCGTTACTGGGGACGAATCGCCAGGCCAACGTGGCATACATACTGGCAACAAACCATGAGGGGATCACGGATGAAGACCGAGCCATGGGAGAGTCGTTGGCGGAAGATTATCGCGAAGCCCTGAGGGATTGCGATGATGCAATGGAAGGCAGCTTCCTGGTCTGCGCCTTCGATGACCTGAGCGTTGTCGGCGGGCACGTTTTGCTTAAGGAGACGCACATTCACCTGCTGGTGGAGTGCATGGGAGGCGATGTACCTTTACACATTCTGCGCTGCTATCAGCTGGGCAATCTCATTATCCACAACGGGCCCATCACGTATCTGCTCTGCAACAAACTGAACATGGCCGTACTCTCCGAGTTGCAGAATTCAGACATTTTTACGGAGGAGGAGCGAGAGCTCATTCGCAAGCATGTACCCTGGACCCGCAAGGTGGAGCAAGGGAGCACCGATTTCCATGGATTGGACGTCTCCATGCCCTCCTTTGTTTACGAAAACCGGCAGAACCTGGTACTGAAGAAATCCATTTCCCGATCTGGCCATGACGTTGTGATAGGAATGCACACAATGCCGTCCGAGTGGGCCAGGGTGGTCTCAGAGGCCCTGGCAGAAAAGAGCTGGATCGTGCAGGAACACGTCAAGTGCCGGCCGTTTCTCTATCAATTTGGCGAGTACGGTTGTTGTCCCCACGACGTGGTCTGGGGGTTGTTTGTTTTCGGAGAAACCTACGGTGGTGCATTCTTGCGAATGTCGCCAAGAGACCACCACGCAATCGTAAATTCTTCCCACGGCTCCTATGATGGGGTAGTGTTGGAAGTGACCCAAAACACTGAAGCACATTGAACAGATGACAACGTCGATCCCCGTTCGGCTAGGGTCGTTAACGGCGCTTGCTGCATCACCCGGTTTTACCTTTGTTAGTGTCGAGCAGCGGAAGCAAGAATGCGCCAAGAAATGAAATTTCATGAACAACTCAGAGCAATCAACACCTGTTGACGCAGTGGCCATCATTGGCATGGCAGGTCGTTTTCCAGGTGCAAAAAGCGTTGAGGAATACTGGCTCAACCTGTGCAATGGTGTCGAGAGTATTTCTTCTTTCACACCAGAAGACCTGCGTGCCGCCGGCAAAGACCCGTCGGTAGTCACGAATCCGGATTATGTCCCCAGGCGGGGCATTCTTGATGGAGTCGAGTTATTCGATGCCGAGTTCTTTGGGCTCAGCCCGCGGGAGGCGGAGGTTACGGACCCGCAGCAACGCGTATTTTTGGAGTGTGCATGGCAGGCGTTGGAACTGGCAGGTTATGACCCAGACAGGTTCCGCGGTTCAATCGGTGTGTATGCGGGCACAAGTCTCAGCGAATATCTCTTTTATCTATATTCCAACCCGGAATTGATTCGCCGGGCGGGCAGCTTTCAGACCGTTCACGGCAACGATAAGGACTTTCTGGCGACACGCACCTCGTACAAACTTAACTTGCGCGGGCCAAGCGTCAACATCAATACCGCCTGCTCCACCTCTCTGGTTGCTGTTGCGATTGCGTGCCAGAGTCTGCTGAATGGGGAATGTGACATGGCCCTGGCAGGAGGTGTGACAATCAGTTTTCCGCAGATAACGGGCTACTTCTTTCAAGAAGGCAGCATTATGTCACCGGATGGACATTGTCGGGCATTTGATGCTCGGGCCCAGGGCACAGTTGGCGGCAATGGCGTCGGGATCGTGGTGCTGAAGCGCTTGGAGGATGCTGTGGCTGACGGCGATCCCGTGATCGCGGTCATTAAAGGCTTTGCTACGAATAATGACGGGGCCATGAAAGTAGGTTTTACCGCACCCAGCGTGGAGGGACAGACTGCTGTGATCCGCGCGGCCATGGCCCATGCGGGTGTAAAGCCGGATAGCATCACTTACGTCGAAGCGCACGGGACCGGAACCAGCCTGGGCGATCCCATCGAACTGGCTGCCTTGACACGGGCATTTCGAGCCGGGACTGACAAAAAGCAGTTTTGCGCCATCGGATCAGTGAAGACCAACGTCGGGCATCTGGATGTGGCCGCCGGTATAGCGGGATTAATCAAGACAGCGCTCGCGGTGAAGCATGGAATAATTCCGCCTTCCCTGCATTACGAGCGGCCCAACCCTGCAATCGATTTTGATGCAAGCCCGTTTTATGTGAATGCCAGGTTGCAGAGGTGGAAACCAGAAACCGGCCTGCGGCGCGCTGGAGTAAGTTCCTTCGGCATCGGCGGAACCAACGCCCACGTGGTGCTGGAAGAAGGGCCGCCGGCCGGCATACCATCCGAGTCACGGCAGACCCAGTTGATAGTGTTGTCGGCACGGACGGACGACTCCTTGCACCAGGCAGCCGTCAATTTGCGGCAGTATCTACAAATGGCGAACGGAGAAGATGGGTTACCCGATGTAGCTTACACGTTGGCTGTGGGGCGTAAAGGATTCAAGCACCGGCGCGCGGTAGTCTTTAGCCATCGGAAAGAAGCGGTCCAGAAGCTCGGAGAGGAAACTGCGGCGGATTCACTGCAGGGCCAGTGGAAAGGTAACCATCTGCCTTTGGCCGTGCTTTTGAGCGGACAAGGAAGTCAATATGTACAAATGGGTCGAGAACTCTATGAACGCGAACGCATATTTCGGCAAGAGGTAGACCGCGCCAGCGAGTACCTGAAGCCGCTGATGGGGTTGGACCTGCGGCAGGTGATGTATGCCAAGCCGAAGGGAGAAGCGGAGGCAGCAAAACTCCTGAACCAGACCTGGGTGACACAGCCCGCATTGTATGTACTTGAGTGTGCCTTGATGAAGCAATGGGAGAGCTGGGGCGTGAAGCCCGGCGCTATGCTGGGGCACAGCCTGGGCGAGTTGGTGGCAGCCCGTGGCGCCGGCGTGTTCAGCGAGGATGATGGACTGCGATTAGCGGCAGCACGCGGACGTCTAATGTGGGAGACCGAGCCTGGAGCAATGCTGAGCGTGGTGATGAGCGAAGGAGAAGCCCGGAGGTATGAAACAAACCGGATCTCGCTGGCAGCTGTGAATGGGCGACAGCAGGTTGTGTTCTCGGGTGGACTGGAGGAGATCGAGGACTTAGAGGAAAAGCTGACGAAACAAGATGTAGTGAGCAGGCGGTTGGAGGTCGAGCGGGCTTTTCACTCAGAGAAGATGGATTGCATTCGGAATGAATTCTTGAACCTGGTGAAAGGACTGACCCTTTGCAAGCCATCCAAACGCTACATCTCCAACGTCACCGGAAAATGGGCAGGAGAAGAGGTGACGGAGCCCGGATATTGGTGGCAGCAGATGCGAAGCCCGGTACGATTCGCGGCGAGCATGCAACACATGCTAGTCGAGTCGGAGTGGGTTTGGCTGGAGGCTGGACCGGCAGAAGTATTGAGTAAACTGGTGAGGAGTGAGCTCCGCGCCCGCGGCGCTCAGCAGGTAGTGGTTACGAGCCTGGGTGGAAGAGGAAAAAGAGGCAAAGAACAAGAACAGATGATGCAGGCGCTCGCGGAACTCTGGGTGAAAGGGGTAGAGGTAGACTGGACGGGCTACTACCGTGATGAGCGACGTTGCCGGGTTGTTCTGCCTACCTATCCTTTTCAGCGCCAGCGCTATCTTGCTACGCTGCCAGATGCACAGCTCTTACAAGGAGCAGGAGACAACCACCCGGCGGAGTTGTCCCCTGAAAAATCCAACATTAAGGTCATATCCGCTGCAACGCGCGCGATGAACACTGAAAAGGAAACAGCCATGTCTACAGCTACCCAAACTATATCGACGAAATATGCAAGGCGAGAGATGCTTATCCAAAAGCTGTGCCAGGCATGGGGAAATCTGCTGGGTGTCGCTGCCGCGGAAATAGATCCAGCAGCAACGTTCTTTGCCCTTGGCGTAGATTCATTGTTACTGATTCAGATAAGCAAGCTGATCAAAGATGAATTCAAACTCAGGATCCCGTTTCGTCGCTTGCTTGAAGAATTCACGACTATAGGCTCTCTGGCTGAGTACCTGGACCAAACACTGCCCCAAGATCAATTTCAGCCTGCAGGACAGGTAGCAGAGGGTCCACCGGTGATTTTGACGGCTGAGTTACCTTTCGCGGTAGCCCGGCCACAGTTGGTTCCAGTGCAGCCGATGGCGCTACCAGTCGGGAATGTCGCCGGCAATGGAGTGGCAGATATGGCATCAAGCTCAATAATTGATGCGGTTGTGACGCAGCAGCTTCAGCTGATGTCGCAACAATTAGAAATATTGCGGACCGCGCATACAAATGAAATTCACGCGGTCCTTCCACAAGTGGATCGGCATCCTGCACTGGCGCAAGTAGCCGCAGTTTCCGTGGCGCCAACGCCGTCAATGCTCGGGAAGCCAGTTGTTGCGCCGGTGAAGTTAAAAAACACAACACCTCGGACAGAGCCATTTGTACCCTATGCACCGATTCGTCCGAATGCCGGCGATGCCCTGACATTACGGCAAAAGAACCATCTGGATGCATTCATTGCGAGTTACAACAAGCGTACGATAAAGTCGAAAGAGCACACTGGGAAATATCGTCCTTTCTTAGCCGACAATCGCGCCATGCAAGGATTTCGCTTGCAGTGGAAAGAACTGGTCTACCCCATCGTGAGTCAGCGATCGCAAGGTGCACACTTCTGGGATTTGGATGGCAATCAGTACGTGGATATGACCATGGGCTTTGGTGTACACCTGTTCGGCCATTCACCCTCTTTCGTTGTCGAGGCGATTGAGAAACAGCTTAGGTCAGGAATCCAATTAGGTCCGCAATCGTATCTTGCGGGGCAAGTGGCCCAATCCATCTCGGAAATGACCGGAATGCAACGAGTAACCTTCTGCAACTCTGGAACGGAAGCGGTTATGGCGGCGTTGCGATTGGCGCGCTTAGTCACGGGACGCGATAGGGTTGTGATGTTTGCGGGTTCGTACCACGGGACTTTCGATGGGAACCTGGCCCGCATTCAGAAGGATGCGGACGGCGCGTTAAGAACTGTGCCCGTCGGACTTGGCACAACGCAAAACACAGTGAAGGACATGAATGTGCTCTACTACAACGATCCTGAGTCTCTTGACTTCATCAAGCGGCACGGGCACGAACTCGCTGCTGTTCTGGTAGAGCCGGTCCAGAGCCGCCGCCCGGAGATTCAGCCCCGTGAATTCCTGCAGGAGCTGCGCCGGTTGACTGAACAAAGTGGCACCGCTTTGATTTTCGATGATATGGTGACCGGCTTTCGCATCCATCTGGGAGGGACACAAGCCTGGTTTGACGTGAAAGCGGACATCGCTACGTATGGCAAGGTGGCGGCAGGAGGTATGCCAATTGGCATCATCGCGGGACGAGATGAATACCTTGGCGGGATAGATGGCGGCCTATGGGATTACGGAGATACTTCTTATCCGCAATCCGATCAAGTTATTTTTGCCGGGACTTTCTGTAAGCATCCTCTCACCATGGCGGCTTGCGACGCTGTGCTAACGCACTTGCGGCAGAGCGGCCCTGAGCTTCAGCTGAACTTGAACGCGCGGGCCACTCGTTTTATAGATTCATTGAACCACATTCTTGTGGACAACAATGTTCCCATGCGCATGGCGAACTTCGGTTCGCTGATGCGTTTCCTGCTATTGGGCAATCCTAGCTACATGGATCTCTTCTTCTACCACTTAATCGCGAAAGGTGTGTTCGTGTGGGAAGGGCGAACGGCTTATCTATCGACTGCGCATACAGACGAAGATCTCCAATTTGTGATTCGCGCATTTGAAGAAACGATTGTAGAGATGCGGGAAGGCGGATTTCTGCCGGAAGTCGCTATCGCCGCGGAGGCCATGACGCCTGCGGCTGCTGCTTTGCCGGTTCAAGTTGCAGAAGGTACCAATGGAGGCGCCGGAGAAGTCCGCATCGTCCCCGCGAGCGAGCAACAAAAGCAGATCTGGGCGCTGGCGCAAATGGGTGAAGAATCCTCGTGTGCTTACAATCAGTCGATTGCCTTGACCCTGCACGGAAGAGTTCAAGAAGATTTTCTGCGCCGGGCCCTGCGCAAAGTATTGGATCGGCACGAAGCACTCCGAACCGTATTCAGCTCAGACGGCGAATATCAAAGGATATTACCAGCGCTGGATGTACCCATTTCTCTTCTGGATTTGTTCGGTGATCCCGAGCGTGAAATAAAGAAGCTCGATGCACTGAAAAGTGCAGCGCGCGCGCCGTTTGACCTGATCAAGGGGCCTCTGCTTCGCGTCTTGCTGATCAAGCTGGCAGAAGATTTGTGGGTTCTGGCCGTTAGCACCCACCACTCCGTCGTCGATGGCTGGTCGGGTGGCACCGTACTGAAGGACCTGAATGCCTTCTATCTTGCCGACAGTCGGGGTGAGAAGTTGGATCTGCCCAACCCAATGCAGTTTGCCAACTATGTCGATTGGCAGACGACACAGGACGAACTCGCAGACATGGACGAGAGCCGGGCGTACTGGCTGAAATGTTTTGCCGATTCGGTTCCCTTGCTCGAATTGCCAACGAACCAGCCGAGATCACCCTTTTACAGCTTTGCGGGTTCAGAGCAGCGTCTGTCACTCGGGCCTGCTCTCTCTGACAAGTTGAGGGCCCTGTGCGGACAGCATGGATTCACCCTGTTCGCAGGTCTCCTCTCAGCGTATACCGTGCTGTTAAGCCACGCATCGGGCCAGCAGCAGTTTGTCCTTGGCATCCATTCAGCAGGGCAGACGCTTGTGGATGGCTCCGATCTCGTCGGCCACTGCATCAACCTGGTGCCGCTGCGCGCCTGCGCCAAGCCTGAAGCGACGTTCCTGCAACACGTTAGCGACTGCAAGACGACGATTCTGGATGCTTGTGCCCATCAACTCTATCCGTACAGCAAGCTGGCGAAAGACCTGAATCTTCGGCGAGATCCCCGGCGGTTAACGCTGGTTGAGGCGGTATTTAACCTGGATCAGATCTCCACCGGCATTAGGATTTTCGGATTGGATGCTGAAGTAAACACGACTCCAAGCGGTTACTCGAAATGGGACCTGAGTTTCGATGTCGCCGACGCCGGGAATGACATCCATGTGAAGTGTGAGTACAACCGTGACTTGTACAGCGCTGAAAGAGTGCACCAATGGCTGGAGGATTATGAGGCGATTCTCAGCATCATTGCTGAATGGCCGGAAATCAAGCTCTCAGGCATCCTGAAACAGGTTGAGACCCGGCTCCTACAAAAACGTGAGAAGGGCATGAAAATTCTGAAAGCCGCCAATTTGGAAAAACTCAAAAACGCAAAGAGGAAGAGCTACGTAACCAGTCCCGTAGAGTATCTTCATCAGGGGTAATGAGAAACTAGCAAATGGCAAGCCCGCTATCCGCTTCCATGTGTCCGGTGCTGGACACATTTATGCCCATCAGTGAACACCGAAGTAAGAGTCAGTGCCAACCTGTTAGTTAAGGCCCAGTATTTTGGGTGTTTAGGGTTTGGCATTGCTATTGCTAGCTATCCTAAATGAGTGTGCGAAATTTCCTCGTGAGTGAGCCCGATGCGTGGGCTCAGCTACCGACCCGAATGAAGTATCAGACACGATAACAGTTGGCTCTTCAAGAAACGGTTCCGGGTGTGGAAGCGACACTACTGGAACTCAGTGAGGCGGCAGCCCGTCCTCATGGCCCAGGCCGATCAGAGATGGAGGCGAGGGACCTATCTCTGCTCCTGTGTTCAGAAAAACTCAACGTATTCCTAAAATGCACCTCTCTGACCCCACCCAGGCTGACTCCCCAGCCCTGGAGACTCTCCCAGCCTTGACTGGGTCTTTGACTACGATTGGATGAAAGCCGCGATATTCGGAACTTCGTACATATTTCAAGATCATTTGTGTGAAAGGAGAAATAGGGATGCCGACCGTTGAGGTGATTAAGGCAAGCAGCAAGAGACTACAAGGAGTGCACCGTCAACCCGTGCACATGTCTCCGGAGTCGTTGGTCCGCATATCTTTATTGCAGACTGGGCAGAGACTGCCCCTGGTAGTCGAGCCCGAAGTCGAATCGCTGGATTTGTTTGAATGGGCAAGTAACAACCACGCATTCATCGATAAGAACCTGCTGGAGTCCGGCGGAATTCTCTTCCGAGGATTCAATATCTCGAGCCCAGCATCGTTCGAGCGCTTTCTACCCGCCGTTTCTTCAGAGTTACTGAACTATATCGAGGGTTCGACTCCGAGGAGCCATCTAAGTGACAAGGTTTACACTTCCACGGAATTCCCCGCATCACAATTCATCATGCTTCATAATGAGCTTAACTACGTGACTACTTGGCCGCTGCGGATATGGTTTTGCTGTATTCTGCCGAGCCCGCAAGGTGGAGAAACGCCCATTGCCGACGTGCGCCGTGTATATCAGCGCATCGATCCCAAAATCATGGAAAAATTTGCGGCAAAAGGATGGATGCTGGTGCGCAATTTTGGCGACGGCCTGAGCCTGCCATGGCAAGCTTCGTTTCGAACCGATGACAAGGTAGAGTTGGAAAACTACTGCCGTGCCTCCCAGGTGGAATACGAGTGGCTTGACGACAATCGTTTGCGCACCCGTCAGGTGCGTCCGGCCGTCGCAAAACACCCTGTGACCGGTGAGTGGGTCTGGTTTAATCATGTTGCGTTCTGGCATCTTTCATCGTTGGCGCCGGCCGTGCGTGAAGCCATGCTCGCGGTGTTCGATGAAAAACATGTTCCTTACAAC
>Ga0209580_10000459_pt1 | contig 22464 bp, 42 predicted proteins | sample Coa_R1_5_FD_187153 | JGI IMG/M metagenome (GOLD analysis project Ga0209580, IMG submission 187153) | Surface soil microbial communities from Centralia Pennsylvania, which are recovering from an underground coalmine fire - Coalmine... | ecosystem: Environmental > Terrestrial > Soil >... | reverse complement strand
TCGACGTGCTCTCACGTCGAGACCCGGCCCGTCCTCGCTGACCTTCTCCTCGGCGACGGTCTCGATCTCGCCGAGCTCAGGCATGAGGAGGCCCATGTGCGACATCGGCTCTGTTTCACGTGAAACAACGAAGCGGTCGAGCTTGTCCCAATCGACATAGGCGTTGTACTGGCCCTCGATCTGGCCGTTGACGAGCAAGGCGGGCGCCGCTTGGGTGCGGAGCTTGTCCTTATCTATATAATGCTCGATCAGCGAGAGGAGGGCGAAGGGCTGCTCCTCCTCGCCGGTGATCGCCTCGACATGGCGCCCCGAGGTCGGGAACGCCTGGTTGACGTAGCGGGTGACCAGCGCGTTGACGGCGTTGCGGATGATCGGCACGAAGAGGTTCGACATGCCGCCGGTGTAGTTCTGGTAGCGCGACAGCTCGCAGTTATAGGCGTCCCAGTAATCCATGATGCGGTCGGCGCGGTCGCGCTGATCGGCGAATCCCTTCTCGACCGACTGAAAGAGCTTTGTCAGCTTCTCCGCGATCTCGGGCCGGCCCGACAATTCGGTCTTGCGGTCGGTGCGCTTGCGGCTGCGACGCTTCTTTACCGGCGGCGACTCGGTAGTGCCGCTTTGTTCTTGGTCGGGCTGCTCGACATCGACGGCCATCAGGCAACCGCTCGATCAACCTTCAACTTAACGACCAGCGGCCAACGAACCTTAATGCCGCACAACAAGCACCAGCACCACAACTTTCCTAACTCATCGCGCTCATGCTCGTGGGGCTTGCTCATACAAAGAGAATTTTCTTGGGCAACCTCATGGAGAAATCTGTCGCCATCCTCTCCCGACTGCAACTCAATGACCGGCGGCTCCAGCGAGAGCGAAGCAAACTTATCCGATAATTCGAGAAACACACGCAGCATTGGCTTCATCGGACTCTCCCGAGCGCCCCATCACGATAGATCAGATCGTCGAGCGCCTTCTCTACCGCTTGCTCGACTGCCGCATTGCCCGAGGTCGAGCCATCGCTCTTATAGGAATAATCCTTCTGCCCGTCCCTCACGCCAACCTCAGCCACATCTACGTCTTTCCCGTCGGCATGATAGACCTTGATCTTCACCTTCATTCGTCACCTCACGGGCCTCGCGGAGTGGTAGCGCACGCCCGAGGCGGTCTCGGCGTTCAGTCTAGCATCATCGTCATCGTCTGTCGCCCCTGTCCGCAAAAGCCCGGCGAAACTTTCGAGCCCTTCCATCAGGACGCGGTGGTTGCCTTCTTCGGCGAAGTCGGAGAGCTGGCCGGACTTGGCCACCGCGCGGCAGTAGCCTCCCGAGAACGAATTGAGGGTCCAGCGGGCTTCGCTAGAGACGAGCAACGCGGGCACTCCCCTAACCTGACGACGGAGCATTTGACGGATTTCAGCCCGCCCCTGGTCCTCGGCAGAACCTCGCCTAACGTCGACTGGAACTCGCCTTGCGGCAGCGGCAAGCCCGACGTTGTTATATCGATCAAAATGTAGCGGCCCGGCCACAACGCGGACGACTCTTCCGGCTTCTGCATCGGCTTCCCTCACGATGTCGGCGAGGACGGCGCCGGGATCGCCCTCCCGCACCCAGTCGGCGATCACCCGGAAATTTCCCTCATAGGTCTGCGCTAGGACGCCCGTCGTCAGCGTCCCGGTCGCATTGACCGCGAGCCACGCCGGACGGCTGTGATTGACCTCGACCATCTCGGCGACGTTGACGACGTTCCAGTCCTCGTAGATCGGGATGCCCGGCTTCATCTTCGGATGGAGCGCGTAGGCCAAGGCGTTCGGCGCATCGATGTTGCCAGCGGGGAAGCTCAAGAATTGCGCCCACGCCTCGTTGAAGTCCTGGCAGAACCAGACCTCACGCGCGGTGAAGTAGATTTGCAGCGCCTTGATGAAGTCGATCTTGCCCGCCGGAGCCTTGACCGGCACCAGCGGCAGGAGGATGCCGCGGCGCACCTGCTCGACCCGGATGGGCTGCAATGCCCACTCGTTCAAACCATCCGCCTCGAAGCCCAATTTCACGGGGTTGTATTGGTCGTTAACCCTCAGCATGTCCTCGATGATCTCGTTGGGCAGCAATTTCTTTGCCCACAAATCCCACACGATGAGCCTGGGGCCGATCCACGACCAAACTGCGCGACCCGTCGTCGCCGACTGCGAGCCGACGGTGCGAGCGGGGTCGTACATGACGTAAGTCGCCTCCCAGAGCTTCACCCGCGGCTCGACGCGGCGCATGTCGTTGCGAAAGGGCTTCTCGCGCTCCGAGACCGCAACGCACATGTATTCCATCATGTATTCGCGCGCGCGGCCCAGAGCGAAGAGGCTTTTTTGCTTGGCGTCGATCGCATCCAAGGGGAAGCGGTTGGGCCAAGTCGCCCGCCGTCCGCCGGTCTCGGGGTCTTTGTACTCCCACGGATAGGTCTCAACGATGAAGCCCGAATCGGGGTTCTTCAGTTTCTCCGCAAGGCACTCCGGATCGAGGATATTGGCAAGGACACGGCAACGTCCCTCAGGGTCCATCGCTGGCAAAACCTCACCCAAGAACCACGTCTGTATCTTTTCACGGCCTTCTGGGGTCCGAACGCTCTCACGATCCTCAATGTCATCCGCGAGTACAAAATCGGGCCGAAAAATCTCGTCCTTCGAGCCTCGAAGCGCCTGACCTTTCCCCATCGCGATGATCGAGACGCCATTGGAGAACTCCAGTTTATCGTCAGTCCAAGGTTGGCCGCGGAGATCGCCGAACAGGGCTTTCAATTTCGTGTTCTTCTCGATCTCGCGGCGGATAGCATGGAGTCGCTGGATCGCCAAGGGCAGCGAGGCACCGAGTATAAGCCCGGTGTGGAACTCGCGGAAGCCCACCATGAGAAGCATCCCCTCCTCAGCGATGGTGGATTTCGCCGAGCCGCGGAAGGCGATCGTGCAGCGCATCGGGTCATGGCTGTGGAAGCCATCGATGATGCGCGCGTGGAACTCGGGCGTCTCGTTCTTGTGGCGGTGGCCGAAGAGCTCGCGATGCGCTAAGCGCCGATCGGCGTAGAAGCGATGGAGAAGCTCGGCCCGGTCATTTAAGGGCATCGGCGAGCCATTTCACCAAAGCCGGATTGTCGCGCATCACAGCAGCCCACATTGTCGCCATCTGCCGAACAATGCGCTCTTCCCGATCTTCGTCAAGAACGCCGGCAACCCAATAGATTGCGTGAAAAATCTCATGCACCAAGGTTTCAGCGATGCCCTGCGCGGGAAAATCGTCAAGCTGCACCCGGATGAGCAGCGGCCCATGTTCGGTTACGCCAGAGCAGCGTTCCCGTATTGGCGCGCGGCGTTCCATTTCCTCGATTCGGTAAACGAATGGACCGATCTTAACGGACGCAGGAAGTTTCAGCTTTTTCATCGCCAATAGATAAGGAGAAACACCACGATGATCGCAACCGCCCCGATGAGCGTCGAGATCATCACCCAGAGAACCTCGTGCGCCGCGCCGTCGTCATTCATTTCGGGCGGTAGCGATAGCGGTTGCGCACCTGGCGGTGGAAATAGGAACCCGCCGAGCCCGCGCTCTTGAAGCCCTGAAACACCTCTTTCGGCACCCCGAAATAGACATAGAGTTGCCCGTCGGCGAAGGCTACCTCCATCTCCCGCGACTCATCGTCGTAAGCCACTTGGATGATGTGCGAGGAACCGGGCGTGTCGATGGTCTCGGTGGTCACGCCGGCGCCTTCTCAATCCAGACGCGCACGCGAGCGCACTTGCCATTTCGCGGATCGGGCTGAAAACTATAGAACCTCAATCCGCAGTCCGGGCACCCCAGCCTTTCACCACCGCGGGCTTGTGGTCTACCCACGATGAAGCTCACGGTGCAGCGCCAGCAGGTATAGGTCTCGGGTGCTTCGGATATTGACACTTTTCCTCCGTTTCGGCTTTATTTATCGAAAGGAGCGGCCCTGTCGTTTGTCGTGCTGCGGCAGGGCCGCCAAGGCTGGGATCGCCCGTGCAGGGAGGAGGATTCACGGGCGTCAAGCCCACCATACGCCTCGCTGGCGCCAAATAAACATTAATTTGTGCGCTCCCGTACATAATAGATCGTCAGGAACACCTGAAACTGCTTCTTCGGCTTCACGCAGATGTGGCAATCGACATGGCTGCCGGCGAAGGGGAAGGACAAGCCCGTCGGGTAGAACACCCGGCCCGAGACCTCGCCCGCGCCGAGCATCAACATCACGTCCGGCGAGTAGCCGTTGCCGGCAAAGGCGTACTGGACGTATTTGGCGCCTTCGGTCAGCGCGAGCTCGACGCCGACGATCTCGATCGGGCCGTCCCACATCTCTTCGAGGATCGGGATTTGATCGAGGCCGGTGCCGACGCCCTGGCCGTGGAAGGTCTTCGAGAGAAGGGTCATCCGTCCTAAGGGGCTTGCGGATCGTCGCTCGGGATGAGCGCGAAGACGGCGGCGGCGTAGGCGATCGCACGTCCAATGACGGTCGGGCCTTGATTGTAGGCCATGACGCCCAAGCGCTCGCCGCCCATGTGCTTGATACAGAAGGCGAGATAGGCGACGAGACCCGGTATCGCCTGCACCGGATCGAACATGCCGTCGTAGCTGGCACCAACCGTGGCGCACGCCGCCGGGTGCATCTGCCCCAAGCCCCGCGCCAGGCCGCCATCGCCCACGGCGTCGGGGTTCCAGTTGCTCTCATGGGTGATGACTGCATCGATCAGCTCGGGACGAACGCCGGTCGCGGCGGACGCTTGCGCGACGAGATCGGCATATTGGTCAGGGATCATAGTATATGTTGCTTCTTCCAAAGATCGAGATCATCGCGGGCTCGCTTTGCATCTCTGTTCATCTGCTTGGTGATGCGTCCGTCCTCGCCGCCGTAATTGGCGAACCAGACAATGCCAATAACGCCGAGCATGAAGCCCGCCGGCACGGAGAGCGCGCCGAGGCCATACCACACCCACCACGGCCACCAACTCATCGCGGCACCCCCCGCTTCCAGCGCTCGTCGGGCGTATCGCTCCGCGCCCAATCGAGGAGCCATTTGCAGGCAAGGCGCCCAAGGAAAGCCCCCAAGGTCGCGCCCGCGAAGGCGCCGGAGAAAGCGATCAGCGGGGTCATTTGGAGAGTGCCTCGATCACGGCCGGGATTTTGTGCTTTTGCGGGATGCCGTAGCTGTCGGGAACGTCGAGGATCATCGGCTCGCGCATATCGACCCATTCGTCATGGTCGAACGGCACCTCGGTCACGAGATCGGGGCCGCTCGAGTTGTAGGTCCGGGTCTGGGCGATGTCGTCTTGGGCGAGATAATCGCGCATCTTCGGGCCGCCGACGCGCGGCGATTCAAAGACGACGGTGCGGCGCGGCGCGTGGCCGATGCCTTTCAAAAGGCCGTGAAAGATGAGGCACTCGCCGCCCTTGCTATGCCCGGTGTTGTCGAAAGGCGGCCAGCCGATGCTGTCGAGGTACTTGACGATCGGCATCAAGACCGAGGTCACGTTCGAGAGGAACCCCAGATGCACGGGTCCGAGCTCGGGGTGGTCGTGCGCCGGTACCTGCAAGGCGGTGAAATCGACGAGCCACTCGCGGAAATCGGTCGTTCCCTCCCAGGCGAGGGTGTGTATCCCATTGAGAAGAGACAGAAAAACGTGGACGTCACCGGCGTCATTGGTCCATTGCTGCGGGGCACCTTCATAGGTGCCGGCGCACCAAGGCGTAAGGAAGGAGATCATCCTTCGAAGGCAGCCACATAGAGGATCACCCACTACTTTGGGTTATTCGAACCACGCCCGCTTCTGTGGTTTCTGGGCATAGCCGTTCTCATGCGTCGTCGCGCCGAAGATCATCAGCAGACCGATGAAGGAAAGCCAGCCAAGCAAGATTCCGGCGGCGAGACCGAGCAAGAACATCACAGCAGAAGCGGTAGGCCGATGATGGCGCCGGCGCCCGCGATCCCCGCCTTGTTCAAGTTCTGCAAGCCGTCGATGATGATGGCGCCAACGATCTTCTGGCAGCCGGCGGGAACGAGCCTGCTGAGGCTTTGGCCGGCCAGACCCTTCGCCTGATGCGCGCGGATATAAAGCACCGAGCCCAGGGAGATAGCATCGCTGATCTTCGGCGTGAAACTCTGTGTTGGCGGGGCGCCAGCGACGGTCTCGATCCCGGCTTGCTGTAACACGCCATGGACGCAGCTATCGGCGGGGTCGGTCTTGTCGAGGACGCCGATCTGGATGGCGCTGTCGAGATTGAAAGCCGCATCCTGCAAGCCCTGGCTGAGCGTCGCCGATAGCTGCGGCGCGACCGCGGCAACGGTCGCGTTTACATCCTGCGCCGGGTTGCTCGAGATCGGCGCCGGCGAGGAACAAGCCGACAGCAGTGCGGCAATGGCGAGCGAGCGGAACTTCATTTCAACTCCTTGGCCGTCTCGGCCTTCAAGAACACGGCGAGATTGCCGATGAGCCAGGTGAACCCGCCCGAGGCGGCAGCCGCGATCTCGGGCGGCATCGGCGGATTCATGTGCGCGTTGATGAACCAGATCGCGACGATCGAGAGAAGCCCAGCACCACCTCCCGCCGAGCTCCCGGCGATGAGTTTCGAGTAATCAGTCTTGCCCGCATCAGGGACCGGAGGGCTCATGGCGCTTGCGGCTCGCCCGCTGCCGTATCGGCAGGAATATTCGGGTCGCGGAAGTCACCGCTATAGGCCGAGGGCGGATGAGGTGTCGCAGCCTCGGGCGCTGCGGGCATCCCGTGCAGCTCGTCCGAGACATGCCGGAGGATCGCCTCCGCTACCGCCATCAGCGAGGTCTCCTGCCCCGCCTGCAACGCCCTTGTCCCCACCGGCATCCCCGTGATCGCACGATGAACGCTCGCCTTCGCCGCCTCGATAAACGCCTCTTTCGCCACTTTCCCCTCCATCCGAGAACGAGTCTCCTATACCATACTTTTTGCCGCCGCGGAGAAATATGTGTTCAATTCTCTAAAATTTCTCCCTCGCGCGGCAGCGCCCCGCTCCTCACATGATTCTCTCGGCAGCCGTGCTCACGCCAAGCATGGTATCGCTCGAGGACCAGGAACCACTGATGCACTTAACACGGGAAAGACCAAAACTGCGAAAAATTCTGGCGGGGGCGGTACATTTTCCACCGCTCCTCTCTCTTCGCCCCGTTCTCCCCAAGTTCAAACCATAGTGGGCAGCCACGCCCACTGACGAGCAGTGGGCAACAGCGAGAGTGGGCAAGGGAAAAGTGCTGATGAATCAACAGCCGTCTATGCACCTGCTGGCATATGTACGCGTTGCGAATGTTATGCAAGTCCACCTGCTCGCCGTTCGGTCGCTTCGCTCCCTGCTCGCAGGTAGAGCATTAACCCCCCTACCCCCCTTTGCACGCCGGCGGTAGGTCATGCCGGTAGACACTTGCCCAGCGGCGGATTTCTGCCCGGCGCGGGGTTAGGCACAAGCTTGCCAGTGCGGGTTGCCGGTCTTGATCCCGGCTCGCCGCTAAGCCGGGGGCAGGGTCCTATTCTTTCGCTTGGCGCGGATGACGCGCCACATGGTAGGCGTGATCGACACCCCCGCTTTCATCAGCTTGCGCTCGCGCGTTTTTGTCGCCAATAAACGATCCGCCATTTCCGCGAGCTCGCCGCGCGGCACTTGACGTTTCGGGTTCGGAGGGATATTTGACATGCAACGATCCTAGCTGGTGCATACGGTTAGAGATCGGGGGCTGATCAGCGGTAGCTCGCTTTTCAGCCCCTTCTTTTACGATATCGTCACAATCCTAAAACGCAATACCCTTTTGGTAAGGAATTTCCTTACCCCTCAAAATAAATCCACTAAAGCATACTTTTCCTCTTGCATCCCTTCCGGCAAGAGCGCATATTCATGGGACGGCCAAACACCAACCAAGGGGATAGATTATGGGCTATTCATTGACGAGCCAAGCGCAAGTAAGAGCAGCATTTTGGCAAGGCTGGGAAAATCGCCCGCGCCCGCGCAAACTTGCAAATGGCGATTACCCGACTGATGTGCGGATAGAGTTCCTCGACTTTATTGACATGCTCGCTCGCGACCGCCTCATTTCATCAGACCTCGCGCAGTTTGTGACACTCACCTAAACGAAAGGAGGAACCAACCGCAGCATAAAGATCATGCTCCCTGAAAGCCCCGTATCGCTAGGACGCGTGCGGGGCTTGAGGGGTCGAAAGGCCAAACCAAAAGGGGAATCACCATGACCACAGCATCCCACGAACTAGTCTTGACCGAAATCAACAACGGAAAGCGTTACGACGAACGATGCAAAATCGCCCGCCGCGAGGAAGAAGAGCTACAGGAGGCCGCATAACATGGCTAAGGTTAGATTCGTTTTTGAGATCGAAGCGCAAGAGTTGGTGTCGCTATTGGCCAGCCGCGCAGACCTAACCGTCGCAGTCGCTTCGCCGACTCTGCTAACAGCCAAAAAAGCCAAAAAGCATAGTGGCTACTCGCCAACCGAGACCGTTCTTAGCAAAGTCTCAGCCGCACTGGTTGGCGGAAAATCGGCGATCGGCGATATTGCAAAATCGGCCGATCTATCGAAGACGACGTGCCACCATGCGCTTGCGCACCTCATCAAAAGGCAAATCGTGAAGCGCACAGCGCCAGGGCGCTATGCCAATGTCTGACGTAATCGAGGCCACGAAAGTTTTCAATCTTAGTTTGCGGCTTGATCCGGTCGAACCTACCGAAGAGCCTTGGGACGCCTCGCGGCCGAGTGCCGTGCCTTGATCGGTCTCAACAGCGATGTCAAGTTGGCGCTCGCGCTGAGACTGGCAGTCGCCCATAAGATCGTTACGGCGCAGGGGGCGTCGTGGTCCGCGTGGTGTTTTAAGCACATAACGAAGCGCGACAACAAACCCTATTCCATTCATGCGATCAACAAGTGGGTCCGATTGGGACAAGCACGGAACCCGGCAAAAGCAATCGCCAAGTTTCGCAAGATCGAAGCCAAGAGACATGCCGAAAGCCAACGAGAAGCCACGGCCGCGATAAAAGTCGTAAAACTTATTACGACCCCAGCAGGACCGCGGAGAGTAATACCGAACATATCGGCCGGATACGACGCTCTTCTGCGAGCCTGGGAAGCCGCTGGCCCTGAAGCCCGCAAGCAATTCCTGTACTTCATCGGCGCAAACCTTGGAGCGCTTTCATCATGAGCCGCTGGCCCGTCTTCAATCTGCCGGTCTCGCCCTATCTCCTAAAGCGCAAGCGCTCGCTCGAGGAGGTCGAGCTCCACCATGCCGCCCGCCAGATCATCGAAAGCTTCGACCAGGGTTACATCGATATCGTGTCGCGGGGCGAGGCTGAGGACGAGGTGACTCTCGCCGCCTTCGGCCGGCTCCGTGAGGCGGTGGACAAGAGCGCGCTATGACCGGAAAGCCCGCGCCCATGAGTGAGAGTCGGACCCCATCTTAGTTTTTGAAGCCCGCGCCTCGGGGTTTTCAGGGGCTTGGAGTTTAATATGGTCAATCATCCGAACAGAAACAGAAAAGAACGGGCTGTGCTCGTCACGACGGCGCACCGCGGCGTGTTCTTCGGCTATGCCGAGGAAACAAGCGGCGCCACGATCAAGCTGCGCGCGGCACGCAACTGCGTCTATTGGTCGGCCGCGACCCATGGGTTCCTTGGTCTCGCCAGCGATGGGCCCGACAAATCGTGCAAGATTGGCCCAGCGGTTGATATTGAACTGCGCGACATCACATGCGTTGGCGAATGCACGCCCAAGGCCGTTGCGGCTTGGGAGGAAGCGCCGTGGGGCAGGTGATAATCCTTAGAGGCGAGCCTCCAAAGGAGGCGGTCGGCTCCGGCTCCGGCTACGGCTACGGCTCCGGCTACGGCTCCGGCTCCGGCTCCGGCGACGGCTCCGGCTCCGGCTCCGGCTCCGGCTACGGCGACGGCTACGGCTACGGCTACGGCTCCGGCTCCGGCGACGGCTACGGCTACGGCTACGGCTCCGGCTCCGGCTACGGCTACGGCTCCGGCTCCGGCTCTTATTGGTCAGCAACCATCGAATATTTTGCTGCCAAATGGCCTGCGCCTCAGCAGCTTCGCCTCGCGGAGCTGCAAAAATCCGGCGCGAAGATCGCCTTCTGGCGATCTGACGCAAGGGGTAAAGCCGCGAATGGCGGCCGCTGCGATCCAGTCGCGCCCGGAACTGTTCACAAAGAGCAGGGCCCGCTCAATCTCTGTTCGCGCGGCACGCTGCACGCCGCGCTAAACCCGCCGAAGTGGCAAGGCGAGCGCTGGTGGATCGTCGCGCTAATTGGCAAAGTCGTCGGCGATGACGAAAAGTACGGCGCGCTAGAGCGCGAAATTGTCGGGGAGTGCCTATGACCACAGCAATCGAACTGGCGCGGCTTGAAGCCGAAAAGAAATACCGCAACCAGCTTTATGCAAATGAGCGCATCGCTGCATTTTTGACCGGGTATAAATTCGCCGAACAAGCCCTCCTGGCCGCCGAGCGCGATCTGGATAAAGCCAACGGCGACGTAAGGAGTATTTCATTTGCGCATACATTAGCCGAAGAACGCGCCGAGCGCGCCGAGGCCGCGCTGAAGGAGATGCAGGACAAGATGGCCGATATGCAAGCCGACGCTGATGATGATGGCGGCCATATCCAAGCCATGAAAGCATCGGCGGCGGCAATCAGGGCGCTGTGGCCGCGCGAGGATATCGAGCTGTCGGCGCTGGTCAAAAAGCATTGGTCAGAGTCAAATGCCCGCGTCGCCCTCATGCGCGAGCGATGCGCTGATTTGGTTTCAGCAAGCGTGGCTTGGGACGCCACTTCGCATGACCGCCTTGTAACGTTGGCGATGGCAATCCGCGCCCTACCCGATCCCTCGCCTCCCGCGCCGCATAAGGACGAGACAATCTTTGTCAAGGTCAAGGACCATATTATCGAGGCACATGGTTGCTATCCAATAGGCGGCCCAGGCGAAAGCCAGCAGTCGCAGGAATTGCGTAAAGCGCTTGATCTTATCGAGCTGGTCCTAAAGCCCTCGCCTCCCTCGGAGAAGCCAACGTGACGCGTACTTGCGGAGCAACGAAGAACTGTGCCGGGTGTCGTTTTTGGTCGGAAATGATCGCGCGCGCTCATGGTGGCCGGGTCGAGGCGATGTGTCTTGGCGACGGCAAGTACGCCAGAAAATATACGAATGGTCGCATGACGTGCGACGCCTGGAAGAGCGGACATCACGGCGCCGTTGATGATCATCCTGACTATGGGGCAGAAGTGCGTGCCCTGTACGAAGACGAAGAGGCCAATCCGTGACCGCCTCCCCTCCCGCGCCATCGGAGAAGCCATGACGAATGCACCGGGCCCCTTTGCTCGAAAGAGTGACGAAGCCATGCCGCGCGCAACTTCCATATCGGGAGCGCGCCGAGGACCAGATGGTCGGCCGGATATGGCGTCGGGGCCATATAGCGAGAGCCCCGTGGCGAACTTCGGGACGAAGCCCGATGCCACGGGGACGCGCGCTTCTATCATGACGGAGCCCTTGTCGAAGCCAGAAGGAGAAAAGCCATGACGCGCCCGCTTGAAGATTCCGCTCCCCTTGGCCCGGCATATCGGGGCGGTGTATCGGCCATGACGGAGACGCCCTGAAAGTTCTCCATCTCATTTCGGGGCTCGACCGCGGCGGGGCTGAGACGCAGCTCGCGCAGCTTCTCTCGCGATTCGATTTTCAGAATGCAGTCGTGTCCCTCGGCGACGAAGGCGAGCTCGGCGCCGAGATTGGCGCGGCCGGCGTCAAGGTCTATGCGCTAGGACTATCGGCGCGTCGTCTCGGCGCGATTTCCTCGCTGCGCAAGATCGTGCGCGCGGAATCGCCCGATTTAGTCCAGGCCTGGCTCTACCGCGCTGATCTCATGGGACTTCTCGGCGCGCGCGGAATCCCGCTGATCTGGAACCTGCGCTGTTCTGATATGGAGCTCGGGCTCGCCTCCCGTGCGCTGCGGAAGGCGCTCGCCTCCCTCTCACATCTTCCGACGGCGATCATCGCCAACAGCGAGGCGGGGCGCCGCTTCCACGAGAGGGTCGGCTACCGTCCGAAGCGATGGGAGGTGATCCCCAACGGCTTCGACATCGAGCGGTTCTATCCCGATCCGATCGTCAAGCAGAATTTCCGCCGCTCCATTAGCATCACAGACGAGCCATTGATCGGCATGGTGGCGCGGGTCGATCCGATGAAGGATCACGGCAATTTCCTAGCGGCTGCGGAGATTGTGGCCCAGTTGCGGCCAGACACGCATTTCATCCTGGCCGGTCGAGGCACTGAAACGCTCGTGATCCCACCATCGCTGCGTAGTCGGGTGACCCTTGGCTCGTACTCCCATAATCGCATTCCGGCACTCATGGCGGCGCTCGATGTTCTGGTTGTGTCCTCTGCCTATGGCGAAGGGTTCCCCAACGTCTTGGGCGAGGCGATGGCGTGCGGCGCGCCGTGCGTCTCGACTGATGTCGGGGATGCTCGATCAATCATCGGTGAAACGGGGTTCGTGGTTCCTCCCCGCGACTCGACGAGTCTGGCTCATGCGATTGTCGAAGCGCTGCGCCTTCCTTGGATGCCCTATGGCGGTCGAGACAGGATCGTCCAGCGCTACTCGCTCCCGGCCATCGCCCAGCGCTACAAGGCGCTTTACGAAAACATCCTCAGCGCCAAAGCGGCTCCGGCTCGGTCCAGTTCTTTGCTGGCGGATCGGTCCTGACGAAGACGCCGTTTTGCCATTGGAGCGGTATCTTCCCGCCGCTCGGCCCGTGGTTGTTCTTCATCGTTTTGAGGAACCTGTGATTGTCCTTGTCTTCGCCTCTGCTCGTCAGCCAGAGGCGCGAGCGCACGCTGTTCGACCAAGCACGCGATCCTGATAGCCCGCTCTTCGTCGCCAGGCCCTCGTTCGAGACATGCGCCGTCAGGATGACGCAGGCATCGAGGTCCAAGGCCATGCGGCGCAGGAGTGTGATGAAGCTCCTGACCTCCGCCTTTGCAATCTCATTGCCGCCGAACACATCGGATGCGGTGTCGAGGACGATGAGCTGCGCACCGCCGTCGCGGCAGGTGTTCCAGAGCGCATAGAACAAGGGCGTCGGCTCGGGTTCGAGCTTCGAGCCGCGGAACTCCGCTAACACATTGTAAAAGCCCGGCCGGCAGCGGTAGTTGACATCCTCGAGGTCGCCCATCGCGCAGCCATAGTGCCGATTGATCGCCTCCTGACGGCGCTGAATCTCGTCCTCGTCGTCCTCGCAGAACAAGGCGTAGGTCTTGACGCGCTTGGTGCCGATGCCGAGCCAGTCGCGGCCCAGAGCCGCTGCGGTGCAGAGCTGCTGCATCAGAAGCGACTTGCCCAATCCGCCATCGCCCGAGATCAGAGCGACGCTGCGATGGAGGAAGCAGCCATCGACCAGCCAGTCGAGCTTTGGGGCGGTGCCATCTTGCCATTTGGCGGGGGTGAAGCTGCGGGTCGAGCCGTCGGCGAGAAAGTCCTGCCTCAGACGGAAATCGACTTTGCCCACGAGCTCCCCCGAACTCTCCCCTGAAAAAACCTCCGGGCTCGCCGCTCAGGGAAGCGGCTTCTAGTGGCCAAACCATAGCCCGGAGGAAAGACCTACCCTATAGCCTCGATCGTGACCTCGCAACCCGAAACATCGCCGAACGTCACCAAGAGACGCTCGACATATTTGTCATCGAGCAAAACGTGATTGTCCTTCAGCAAATCAAGGAGTGGCTTGATTCTGTTGTCTATATCGCCCTTGCGCATGAAGATCATTTCGACCGCGACGGGCACGGCGAGCGTCACCTTTTTCTGCGCGACGCGCTGTGCCGCCAAGCACCACCCGGCTTCGGTCTTCCACTTGGTATAGGCAGGGTGGTTATAGGGGTTCCGGTTCTTGCCGATCCGCTTATAGTGGTTGACGCTCGGCGGCAGCGGCAGGATAAATTTCACGACGCTTGGCCCCACAACGCACGGCAATGCCCAAGCTGGCAAGCATGGAGCGGCATCGTTCACGCGGCGTCCTGCGGCTCATCTTCGGCCTGTTCTCGCAAGGCATCGGCAACATGGCCTTCAGTCTCTTGCTCTTTGGTCCATGCTTGCCGCTCTTCTTCCTCAGCCTCGATCTTCGCTTTGTGCCAGCCACTGAGCCAAGCCTCCTTGCGCGCCTTCGTGGTCACGGTCTCGGGGAATCCGTCCTCCGCGACGCCGGTGCGGAAGCTGATCGCCCCGAGCGTCTCGCATTCCTCGATCGTCGGCAGCTTGGCCTTGGGCGAGAGCTTTTCCGGCTTTGGCTCCAGCCCCGGCATGAGCGAGCCCTGACCCCCGACCGGAACATAGCTGAACATCTCGCGGATGGCGTCGAGCGTCACCTCGTCCTTCGTGTCCTCCGCCAGGCGCTCCAGCTTGTAGGCGGCATAGCGCGCGTTGACGAGCTTTCCCGGCATGTTGAAGTCTTCCTTCAACTGCTTCCTGATCTCGGCCTTGTCCTCGCGCAAGCCCTTGATCTCGCCGGCGACGATGTCGGCGATCTCGCGGTCGAGCTGATAAAGGCGCTCCAGGCTCTTGGCGATCTGCTCCTTGCGGTGCATCACATTCGCGTCGTGCGAAGGGTGGTCACTGGGCATTGGGTTACTCCTTGTTGGCATAGGGGCTCGACTCGAATTTCTTCAGCTTCTCGCCGCGCTCGCCTTCGTTGATCGTGTAGCGCGCGGCACGGCGGAAGGACGGAAAGCGGTAAAGCTCGACTCCGGTCTCACTAAAGACCGCCATTTCGTCATCGGCGATGCCGCGTCTCACTAATTCTCGGGCAAGGGCATGACCGGACCCACTTCTAGACACCCCCACCAAGGACAGCGATCCTACGTCGCATACGGTCCTCTCCATCCCTTTCGGGAATGGCGTCCAGACGGCGCGGATCACACCGATTCCTTCTGCTGGTGCTTTTTCAGCCATTTCATCATGCGCCAGACGGTGACGCGCCCGCCGGTTCCGTCCTCGATCTTCGCTAAGAGCATGACGCCGTAATCCTTGTCGGCGCCGCGGAGCAGGTCAAAGAGGGTGCCGCGCGAGATGCCGATGCGCTTGATGAAATCCTTTTTCTTCTCGCCGGTGCGGCGCAGTTCCGCCTCAAGCGGGTGAATATCGCTCATCCGGGCACCTTAGCAAAATAATCTGCTAAAGTGAACTTATTTCTGTTGACGGGCGGCGAGTGTGAGAGTACAAGATAATGGACTTTATGGAGATGCCTATGGAATTCAAGATCGACAAGGGTATTCCGATTCCCCGTTCCCTCAATCGGACGCGAAAATGGTCTCTTTCATCGATGGAGATCGGAGACAGTTTCTTTGTTGAAGCAGGGGTTGCTCTGAACGCCATTTACCAAGCAGCCGTTTACCAAAAAGTTCGGGTGCTAACATCGAGAGTCACTGAGAACGGGGTTCGCGGAGTGCGCGTCTGGAGAATCAAATGATCCACCCTCAGGACGACGACAGCCTCTTGGCCCGCCAGCTTCGAGCGCACGCCGCGAGCGTGACGCAAGCGAAGCGCCAGCACACCAAGGACGTGCTCGGCAATATCCTCGTTGCGGCGGCGTGCTTCGTCTGCGGCGCGATCGTTGGAATTTGGTGGGCAAGTTGAGAGCGCTCCCCGCATTAGAGCGTATCGAGGCGCTTTCTACGCCTGAGCCAAATACAGGGTGTTGGTTGTGGCTCGGCGCTGTTCGCAAGGGATACGCAATCATGTGGCACGAGGGACAATCTCGAAACGCGCACATCGTCGCCTATCTTCTGACCGTTGGGCCGATCCCTGAGGGTCTTGAATTAGACCACAAGTGCAAAGTTCCGTTTTGCGTTAATCCGGCCCATGTGGAGCCAGTGACTCATCAAGAAAATATGCGCCGCGCGGTCGAACAACTCTCGCGCGGTTCCAGCAACAGGAAAAAGACGCACTGCCCGGCCGGCCATCCCTATTCGCCAGAAAACACGGTTTTCCAAAATGGCGACGAACGGGTCTGTCTGACGTGCGGCCGTCGTCGCGACAAAGAGAGGAGGGCAAGATGAAGCGCCTCGGGCTAACAGACGCGCAGATCGCCGCCCGCTCCAAATTTATCGGCGGATCGGACGCCCTCAAAATCGTCCAAGGCGAATGGTTCGAACTGTGGTTGCAAAAAACTGGAAGGGCCGAATCGAAGTCGATCCTCTCCCCGTGGGACTCCGCTGTGCGTCATACGCTTGAGCCGCTGATCCTCGATTGGTACGAGGAGCAGACCGGCCGGGCGATCACGCGCCGCGGCGAATCGGTTGTTCACCCAAAACACTATTTCATGGGCTGCACGCTCGATGGATGGGACGAGAAGCTCGCCAAGCCCATCGACGCGAAGGCGCTCAACATCTGGACGCCGAAGCCGCTCGAATGGTGCATCGAACACTACACGCCGCAGATGCACCACCAACTCATCGTCTGCCAAGCCTCGCACGCGGCCTTGCATGTCAGTCTCGGGATGAAGGAACCGGAGCCGGTCGAGATCGAGCTCGACGAGTTCTTTGCCGCCGAATACGTGGAGAAGTGCCGCGAGTTCTGGCGCTATGTCGAGACCGATAAGGAGCCGCCCGGGGCACCGCCGCTGACGGTGCCGGTGCCGATCGAAAGGATGCGACGTGTCTCGATGGAGGGGAACAATAACTGGGCCATCGTCGCGGGCTTTTGGCTCGCCAACAAGGAGCCCGCCGCCAAGTTCAAGCGGGCGACCGAGGATTTGAAGGCCATGATCGAACCCGATGTCGGCGAAGCTTTTGGGCATGGCGTCGCCGTAATCCGCGACAAGCGCGGGCTTGGCATTAAGGAGATGAAAGCATGAACGACCTCGTTGACCCAAAAACCGGCGAAGTGATCGCCGGATCGCTCCCCGCGACTCGTCCTGCGACGGGCTTCACGCCCGATCAGGTGAGGCTCATCAAGGCGACGATCGCCCGCGGCGCAACCGATGACGAGCTGAAGCTCTTCCTTTACCAGTGCCAGCGCACCGGCCTCGATCCCTTGGCCCGCCAATGCTACGCGGTGAAGCGGTGGGACAATGCCCTCGGGCGCGAGGCGATGTCGATCCAGACCGGCATTGACGGGTTCCGCCTCGTCGCCGAGCGCACCGGCAAATACGCGGGGCAGGACGGACCCTATTGGTGTGGGCCTGATGGCGTCTGGCGCGATGCCTGGTTGGAGGAAGGACCGCCCGCCGCGGCGCGAGTCGGGGTGATCCGCACCGACTTCAAGGCGCCGCTTTATGCGGTCGCACGGTACTCATCCTACGTGCAGAAGAAAAAGGACGGCACGCCGACGAAATTCTGGACCAACATGGCGGACCTGATGATCGCGAAGGTGGCAGAAGCGCTGGCACTGCGGCGCGCTTTCCCGCAAGAGCTATCGGGCTTGTACACGAGCGATGAGATGGCGCAAGCGGAGGTGGTCGCGGAGTCAAGTCCCGTTATTCCAGCTTCGAATAGCGGGACAGCCCCGGCGCTACCGCCCGGTCGCGTGCCCCAAGCGCCACCACCTCCCTCGGATGCTGACCGCGAAGCAGCGAAGGCCAACTACAACCGCATCATGCGGGCGTGCCGCAAGGCGAACACCCTCAACGCCCTCGGCACCCTCGGCACCCTCGTCGCCGCGGAGGGGCCGGCGCTGGCATCGATCAAGGCCGTCTCGGTGCAGCGCTACGAGGAGCTGATGGCCGCGCTTCAGGCGCGCGAGGATGCGCTCCGGGGCGAGCAGCATGTGCAGCCGATGAACAAGGAGTTCGCGCCCTAAATGGATGGCTCGTCGGTCATGGACCCGGTGCGCGAGCTGCTGGAGGAGTACCACGCGGCGCTCCAAGAGGCGGCGAGGCTTGAGGCCGAGATCGAGAACGCGGAGCATCTGCGCAAGGTCATCATCGCCGACGAAAGCCCCAAAGACTTGCCCGAGTGGAAGGCCGATGCGCGGGCGCGGACGACGCAGCGCTATATCGATCACCTCGCCGAGATTCATCGCCTGAAGCTCGCGGCAGGTGCGGCGCGGGCGAAAGCGGATTATCTTGAGCTGCGGCTCGGTGTTTGGAGAACGCGCGAAGCGGGCCGGCGCACACAGCAACGAGGAGATTGAGATGCCATTAGGACCGATGAAGACGAAGAAGCAGAAGCGCGCCGGGATGAAGACTGTGATGGATGAGTTCAAGTCGGGTTCGCTTCACAGCGGGTCGAAGAGCGGGCCGAAGGTCAAGTCGCGCAAGCAGGCCATCGCCATCGGCCTGTCGCAGACCGGCCAGAGCAAGCGCGGCAAGCCGAAGAAGATGGCGAAGGCGAAGAAGCCGCGCGGCAACCCGGCGAAGACGATGAGCACGGAGAATTTCGAGAAGACCTATGGGGACGAGCCGCTGGCCTAAGCGCATCGGCTGGGTGATGCTGCTCGCGGCGATTGCGCTCGGCGTGATGCTCGGGCTTTCAGGGAGATTTTGATGAACGAAGCTTCGGCGCCGCCTGTCCAAACCACACTGCGCGCGCAGACCCTAACCGGCGCGCATGATTTGAACATCGGCACCATGCCGCCGGTCGCGTTCCTCAACATGGTGCGAGGCGCCGGGTGTCTCGTCCTCGCCAACCCCGAGCGTTACATCCCCTATCACGCCATCGTGCAATTCGAGGTGCTGCCCGCCTCGCCCGGATCGGCGCTGGCGCAGTGGCTGCCTACGGGGTCACCGACCTAAGCCGTCCCCTTGATCCGTGCCAGAATCTCCGCCACCTCGTCGGTCTGCTGACCGCGCATCGCCGCCGGGTCGATCCGTCCCGTCAGCGACATGATGCCTTGCGATAGCTCCAGTTGCTTCAGTAGCATCTTGTGACGCAAGCCCTCGTCGGCCACGGTCGTCAAATCGAACTTCAGGAAGTCGAGCACCTTCTTGCTGGCGATCTTCCGCGCCTCTGCGAAGACCGTCGCTTCCTCCTCCGTCAGCGCAGGCACCTTCACCGCGGGCTTCGGCTCGCGCGGCTTGCGCTGGACCCTAGGGCGCGGGGGCCTCTCTTGCGGCGGGATCGGCGGATGCGTCACCGGCTCGCCGCCGACGATCGCCTGATAGCCGAGATCGTTCGGATGCATCGGCTCCTCGCCGCCGCGGAGTGCTACCTGGCGCTGATGCTCGGCCCATTCGCGGCGGGCGCGGCGGATCGGTTGGCCGGCCATGCTAGGGCGCTCCCAGATGGATAAGCGAGCAGCGCATCAAATCTGGCGCCTCTCGATGATGCTCTACGACATGAAGCGCCAGCGCGACGCGGAGCATCTGCGCGCGGAGCTGCTGAAGACCTACTCCGACTATCTGCACGATCGCCTCAAGGAAACCATCAAGGGCCATATCGTTCATGGGATGCGGGGGTTGCTGCGCCGGAAACCCTAGATGCCGTCGCCGTCCCGGCCTTCATAGGGATATTCGGGACCGGCCTTGCCGCCATCCATGTACATGAACTCGCAATTCGTGATCCGCTTCACCTCGGCACGCAGATCGCGATAGGGGCAGATCGTCGCCACCACCACGTCGCGGCCTTGATCCGCGAGCATCCGCGCGAGGCGCGCGGCGCGGAGGTTCTGCGTGCGCCGGCTCATCTCGTCGAGACCCAAGCCCGGCCATATCTCGCGCAGCGCATCGCCGTCGAGGAGGATCGAGTTGGTGCGCTGAGCGAGGCGGCGCGCGGCCGTGGTTTTGCCCGAGCCGGTGTTGCCGGTGAACCAGACGATTTGAGGCATGTCAGTACTCCTTTTGCGTTTCCCGATTGACCATTGTCACGCGACCGGAAAGATCAGAGCAATTCTTTGTAATTCATGCAATGGGGGTATTGGGCTTCTAAAAGAAAATCCAGAAATTCTTCGGTCTGCCGCCGCTTACATTGAAAAGCATCAATAATTCATACCCGTTGCGAATCCGAAAGGTTGTATCGCGGGCAGGCCCTTCTTCAAGTCCTGTCCGATATCGATGCGCCAGAATGGATCGCCCGGCGTCGCTTTGAGATTGTCGAGCACGCGGTAGACTTTGCGCCTAGCCTCTCGCACGGTGTCGCCTGTTCCGGTCGCGATCAGCACGTAGTCTCCTGCCGTCACCCAGCACGGCAAGGTCGCGATCTTGTCGCCCACGCGCTGTGGCGCTTCACCGGCCATGATCTGGCAGGGATGAAGATGCTCGCGGATCGACGGTTTGATGCCGTAAATTGGCACGCCCTCGACCTCATCCTTTTTGACGCCCGGATTAGGAAACGGCGGAAGCGCCATCAGCACACCCACCGCGATCGTGTCCAGCTTTAGCGCACGAGAATCATGGCCCAAGGCGAGATCGTACATCCACTCAAGATGGTCGCCGATCGTCAATGCCTGCTGAATGTTGAAGGCTGGCCAGCCGGGGCGATTCGTGAATTCCAACGGCCACGGCTTGCCTTTCGAATCGATCAAACAGTTCACATTCAGGCAACCGAGATAGCCGATGCGGTCCAGCGTCTCAGTGAGCGGCTCGACGACCATCTTGAAGAGCTTGGATTTCTTCACGAAGCGCTGCACCGTGCCCATCTCGCCGGTGTTCTGGCCGAGATTCCCAGGCATCAGTTTTTTGTATTCCCAATCTTCCTCGATCGCCGCGTTGAACCCTCCCGGCCCGAACCAGCCGCCAACGCCCATCTCGCAAATGCCGTCGATCTTCTCTTGAAGGATGAAACTGCCCTTGAGCTTTCCAGCCTTCTCCCAGCCCTCGAGCTTCGAGACCAGAGCCTCCGGTGTCTTCGCGACGTAGGACAGGGATTTATCGGTTTCCTCGCCGCACGGCTTCGAGACGAAGGGACGATCCTCCTTCTTCACGTAGCGGATAGCGTCCTGATAGCTCTTGAACTCGCGATAGGTCGGCACTTCGATCCCGTGCTTCTCCAGCACCTTCATGCCGTAGGTGCGGTCGAGTTCCCACCGCGCGCCCTCGACGTTGGGGCCGACGATCTTGATGCCCTTCTTGCGCCAGTGATCGAGCTCGACAAGGTATTTGACGTTATCGGTCAGGAACACAACATCGGCCCAGTGCATCCACGGCCGCCAATCGTCGATCGTCTCGACAAGACCCTTGCCGCTCATCGATTTGCGGTCGCCGATGAACCATTTGACTTGGTGCTGATCGGCTTTGCAGCGCAGCGCCCAGTCGAGGACACTCTCGCCGAACGGATCGATGATGAGGAGCCTCACGGAATCCCCAAGAGGTGCCTGATCCAATAATAGGGCTTCGACCCTTCCGAGAGGAGCAGCGCGACCGCGCCAGCACCGACGCCCCAGCGCGCCGCCGCTTGGGTCTGTGCGGTCTTTCTGAGGTTGGCCGCATACTTCTCCGCATCGGCCTTGACGGACGGAAGCTCATCCAGCCACCCGCCGCCCATCTTCCCGCCGCGCTCCGCGTTCCTGACCCAGACCGTCACGTCCTTCGCCGCGTTGCCAATCGTCTTTCCCGCCGTCAGCCGCTCCATTTCCGAGGCGACATGGATGCGTGCCGCCGCCTCGACGAAATCATCGTCGCCCGCGAGCTTTTTGAGGACGTTGACGGACTGCGCCGAATTGAAGAATCGGGGCGACAGTTTGGCGGGATCGACTGCCGACAAACCCGCAACCCCCTCGCGAGTCGCGGCCTTTCCGAGCGCCGTCTTGCTGTAGAGATTGATCGGCTCACTCGCGGTCTGATAGTCGGAAAGGTACTTCCCGAATGCGTCGTTGTTCTTGTTGATGATCTCGGTGAGCTTCTGCGCCAAGTCCGCAGCGAATTGCTTCTTGATCGCCGAGTGACCTTCCATTGGGCCGCTACCAGCGATGTCGTTGAGGCGGCGCCGCTCCTTGTCGATCGCGACGAGCGAGCGGTCGCCGCTTAACTCCTGCAACGAGCTGCGCGCGAGCTGGACCTCCTCGCTCGACAAGTCCTTGCCCTTTTCCTTCAGCACCGAATCGATGGCTTGGCGGTAATCGTTGAGAATCGGCGTGACCGTCTCGGTCTTGCCCGTGAAGTTCGCGAAATTCTGTGCCGCCTGCGGTGCTCGCTCGGCATAGGCAGAGGCCAGCTTCCGCGTCAGCACCTCATGGATGCGCTGACCGAGCGTGCTGGTCGTTTCAGGCAAGCCAATGCGATTGAGCTTCTCGACTGCGCGCGCCGTGGCTCCAGGCGCGATCCGGCCGGCAAGATCGACGATTTGCTTGCCCGGTCCCGCGATCGACTTTGCAGCGATCTGCGCGACCTCGGGCGCCGCTCTCGCCGCCGCGCCAACGCCGGGACCGCCGCCCGCAAACATCGTCAAGGCACCCGTCGAAAGGCGCTGAAGTCCTGCCGCCTTCTCACGCGACGCTTGATCGAACGCGGGGTCGCCTGGACCCTTCCCCTGCTTTTGCAGCGCGA
>Ga0209580_10000458_pt1 | contig 22506 bp, 20 predicted proteins | sample Coa_R1_5_FD_187153 | JGI IMG/M metagenome (GOLD analysis project Ga0209580, IMG submission 187153) | Surface soil microbial communities from Centralia Pennsylvania, which are recovering from an underground coalmine fire - Coalmine... | ecosystem: Environmental > Terrestrial > Soil >... | reverse complement strand
CAACAGCTCGCGCCGGGACGGCTTTTTGTGGTTACGAGCCATATTGCTACCTCTCTTTTGGTGTAGCGCGGTCGAGTTAGAAGAAGTGTTCGAAAGTGGTGACGCCACTTTCCGTAAACCTAGTGCATTGGGCAATGCAGACCAGCCCTTGATAAACGACAACACGAATTTATCAAAAACAATCGAGAACGTGTCTTTTTTTCTTCGTGGGTAGCTACGGGAATGGTTGGATGAGGAAGACATGTTATGAGCGCGAGTCGCGTCGATGCCGCAATTGCCGAGTTTCTGCAAGCCGCCAAAGCGGGTTCACCCTTGGAACGCGAAGCCTGGCTCGCCAAATATCCCGACTTGCGCTCCGAGTTGGAAGGGTTCCTTAAAGACCAATCCGCTTTTCACCGCGTTTTCGAAACAATCGACCAGAACGCAACCCTTCCTCCGCGCGAGGTGGTAGTCGCTAACGCTGCAATGACGCCGCGTTTCTTCGCTGATTACGAGCTGCTAGAGGAAATCGGTCGCGGTGGCATGGGCGTAATCTGGAAGGCGCGGCAAATCAGCCTCAATCGGCCGGTAGCACTGAAAATGATCTTGGCCGGCCAGCTGGCGAGCGCGGCCGATGTGCAACGCTTCAAAACGGAAGCCGAGGCCGCTGCCAATCTCGATCATTCGAGCATCCTGCCGATTTATGAAGTCGGCGAGCGCGACGGCCAGCATTACTTCAGCATGAAGCTGATCGAAGGGGGCAGCCTGGCCGATGTAATCCGCAGCACTCCTTTCTCCCCGCGGGAGGAAAGGGATGGAGGTGATGGGGGCCTAACCGAACGCCACGCAGTCGAGATCTTGGTGCAGGTGGCACGAGCAATACATTTCGCCCATCAACGTGGCATTCTGCACCGTGATTTGAAGCCCGCGAATATCCTGCTCGATCACGCCGGCATTCCGTACGTCACCGACTTTGGACTGGCGCGAAAAGTTGAAGGCGACAGCGCGCTGACACAGTCCGGGGCGATAGTTGGCACACCCAGTTACATGGCTCCGGAGCAGGCGCGGGCCGAGAAGGCGTTGTCCACGTCGGTCGATGTGTATTCCCTGGGAGCCATTCTGTACGAAATGCTGACCAGCCAACCGCCGTTTCGTGGGCCCACGGTCTTGGACACAGTGATGAAAGTCATCATGGACGAGCCGGCCGATCCGCGGACGCTGAATCCGGCAACCAACCGGGATTTGGCGCTGATAGCGCTCAAGTGCCTGGCGAAGGATCCGGCGGGCCGTTACGAATCCGCGGCAAGCCTGGCCGATGAACTTGAGCGCTGGTTGCGCGGTGATCCACTAACCGTTCGCCCTTTGACGCTCCCGGAACTAGCTTGGCGCTGGGCGCGCAAAAACACCGCAGCGGCAGTCACCGTTCCGCTCATCGGAATCCTGTGGGGAGCATCGATGGGCCTGGCCGTGGTGGCGATCAGCGCGCCCAATGCCTATATCGTTCCGCCCAACATCAGCTGGCTCAATCCGCTCTGGTGGTATGCGCGCGTTTCCGATGATCCCAATTTCCGGTGGGGGCTGCCAATTCTTGCCGGCGTTGTTACGTTCCTGGTCGCTTGGCTTATTCGATGGATCACCCGGCCAAAGAGTCAACGAATCGCTTTTGGATTTGCTGCCATATCGGCCTTAATTGCCATGCAAGTGGCCGGGCTGTTCATCGGTCCTTTCATCACGACGAATACTCAGACCGACCAGGTGCATCCGCTGGCAACCGAGGACGAATTGGCCGATTGGTTCTTTTTTCCGGAATATTTCGGCAACCGATTGCAGAAGAACTCAGACCCTAACTATTTGGCGAAATACTTGCCAAGCAGTTCTCCATCCAAGATGGAACGCGACCAAGAAATTATGGCACTCCGGCGCAAGGCGCAGCGAACGAATCGCATTTCAACCGCCTGGGTGGCGTCCAGTCTGGGAACTCTCTTCGGGGTCGTGTTTTTTCTGGGGTCGAGCATGTTTGGCATGTACGCGGCCGAAATCATGCTCCGAAGCCGTCGTTCCCTCATCAGTCGTTGGACGTTGTATCTTCGCATCCATGGTATCGGCTTGCTGCTAACTTTTATTAGCGCGACTTACCTGATGACAATGGTCCAATTCACGCGCAGTAACGCCAGTTTGCCGCCCTTTCTTCGCTTGGCCTATTGGACGTTTTTGGGCGCTGGCACAGGATATTTGATCATTACGCATCGGTCGATCGCTCGTGATTGGAAATGGTGGAAATTCGAGTTGATTGCGCTCGCCTGGCTGCTGAGCGCCGCAGTGCTGCTGACAGCGATCATGTGGTGGTCGAGGTGATTTGTCCGGCGAGAAAGGCGAGTTGGCAAATTGTTTCAGCACAGACGGTGACAAAGCGGACTTGGCTAAAGATCGTCGAATTGTCCAGTTTTGGAGCGCCCCCCTCTCCGTCGCACACTCTTGCCTCCCACATGAACCGCCTCAGCACAACCTCTCCGGCTTTTTCGACCTATGCTTGCATGTCCAGCCGCGCTGAGCCGTTGATGGGCCGGCCTCAGAGCTGTCCTTGCATCATGCCGAGATATTTCCATGATCTGCGTTCGCCGGTTCCTGCTCGCCGCCGTCCTGGCCACGTTAACCACCTCCGACGGCCTCGCGGGTGATGCCGAGAAGTGCTCCGTTTATTCGTCTGGCAATGTCGTGCAGTTTTTCAACATTGAATTGCGTGCCGAATTGAAGGTTACGCCGGATCAGGAGCGGAGCCTTAGCGGCAGCGAAGATCGGCGCAACGCCATCTCGCGGCAATACTATCAGGACCGAGACAAGATCTGGAATTCCAAGCTCTCCGAGCGCGAGAAAAACCCCAAGTTGCGCGCGCTCGATGTTCGTTATGTCGAAGACCTCTTCAGAATTTACAGCGAAACGCTCTGGCCGGCCCAGATGAAGCGGATGAAGCAAATTCTGCTGCAGATGCGCGGCATCGACATCTTCGACTACCCGGAAATTCGTTCGGCATTGAAGATTGGAGATAAGGAGGCAAAGGAACTCCACGCTGCCTGGGACAAATGGGCGGCCGAGAGGATGGTGCAATTGCGTGCCGACGTGGATGCGAAGAAGATCACGAACCAAGAGGCCGCTCGCCTGGCCGGCTCAGCGGCGCGTAGTGTGCCCAGGAAAGTTCGGGAGTTGCTGAGCAGCGAACAGCAGAAGATACTCGAAGATTTGCTCGGCGAGAAATTCGTTTACAAGAAATGAAAAGGTCGGGCTTTCCAGCCCGACCTGCAGCCGTTTATTCCTCCACCGGCGTCTCTTCCTCTTCCTCTTCTTCGGCGAAGCCTTCGAGGCGCGAGCTGCGCACGGGCTGGCGGAGTTTCAACAGGCCGCGGGCTTCGATCTGGCGGATGCGTTCGCGGGTGATCCCGTAGACCTTGGCCACTTCATCAAGCGTGCGCGGGTGGCCGTCGCGCAAGCCGAAGCGAAGCTCAATCACTTCCCGCTCGCGTGGGGCCAGAGAGCGCAGCACTTCCCCAATGCGCTCTTGCAATAAGTGATGATCGACGCGTTCGCCGGGATTGACGCAGGAGTGGTCGCTCAGGAATTCCTCGAGCGCCCGTTCGCCCTCGCCGCTGCCGCCGATCGGTTCGTGCAAGCTCACCGGATGCCGGCCGGCCAAACGCAGCGACCGTGTCTCTTCCGGCTTGATGCCGAGCGTGGCCGCGATCTCTTCATTCGTCGGCTCACGAGCCAGCACGAGTGCCAGTTCGCAGCGCACGCGCTCCATGGCGGCGAGCACGCCCACCTGGTGGCACGGCACGCGCACGGTGCGGGCATGGTCATGCAATGCCCGGGTGATGCCCTGGCGAATCCACCAGGTGGCATACGTGCCGAACTTGTAACCGAGGCGGTGTTCATATTTATCGACGGCCCGCATCAGACCGCGATTGCCTTCCTGAATGAGATCGGCAAACGGCAAGCCGCGGCCACGATAGCGCTTGGCAATGGATACCACTAGCCGCAGGTTGGCTTCGGCCAGCTCGCGGCGCGCTTTCTGGTAGATGCGCCGGCGCACTGCTTGCACGCGCACCAACATGCTGATTTCCCGCTGCGTGCCGCGAATCTCGATGAGCTTTTCGCGCAAGCGTTTGCTCTGCTTGGCACTTTCGCCCTTGAGGCCCGAAGCTTCAAGTCGGTGCACCAGTGCGGCCAGATCGCTGGCTTGAGCCTGCAGCTCGTCGCACCAGTGCTCCAGCAATTCCGTGCGCGGCGACAGTTCGGCCACCAGTTTCGTCATCTTGCGGATCAGCCGCCAGCGCTGTCGGCGGAGCTTGTAGCGCACATTGCGCCGCCCGGCCTGCAGATATTCGGCAAAGATCTTGTCTTCCTGGCGCAGCAGGCGCTTGAGCGTGGGCACATGATGCGGAATACGCTTGAGAATCTGCTCGCGCGTAAGGTTCAGGCTGGTGATAGCATCGATGGTAGGATCGAGCGGCAGCGCGCCGGCCTGGACTTTTTCAAAAGTAGAAACGACCCGCTGCAAGATGCGCACGCTGCACAAGGCCGCGTGACGGAAGCGCTCGCGGGTGAATTCGAGCCGTTCCGCCAGCGCCAGCTCTTGCTCGCGGTCTAGAAGCGGAATCGCGCCCATTTGCCGCAAATAGAGGCCCAGGGCGTCATCCGGTCCCGAAACCTCCTCGTCACGTGGGGCTTTTTCTTCTTCCTCTTCTTCCGGCAGATCGAGTTCTTCTTCTTCGAGTTCTTCGGCGGGCACAGTAGCTTCCGCGGCCTCCGGCGGCTTAGCCGGTGGCTTGCCCCGCGACAATGCCTTTTCCAAATCCGGCGCGGGCGGGGCAAGGTTAAGTCGGTTCCGCGATGCCGTCCTGGCCAGTTTGCTGTTCCGCTTCATTACGTTTACCTGGGTTCCGGAATTTCCGTTGTCGGGCGCTTGGCGTGGGCCGCGCCGCTTGGTAGCCTGTTCCGCTGCTTCAGGGAAATGGCGTGGTCAGAAACAAGAACCGGCGGGTTGGCCTACATAGGTATTATACGAGATGGTCCAGCGAAGAAGCGGGATAATTTACAAAGAATGGTTCAAGTTTTCAGGAGATTCGGGTGGAAGGACCGGGTTAAATCCGGGCGTGATTTTCGCCCCTGCAACCGGAAAAACCTGACTCTAACAGATTTTCGACTTAATACGCATCTTATTGTACAGCAATAATTTGCGGATTTCATCTGAGCATGTTCCAGCGTGCCAAGCCGCCGACCGGCAAGTTGAAAAACGTGTCCACCATATAAGAGCTGCTTACTTTGGTGCGGTCTTTAACGGATGCAACTCGAATTTGCGAAAGAAGACTTCGAAGCCTTCGCATTGAAGCAGAATCTTACCGGCGGCCGGAAAAACATCGTAACATTCGTTCACGGTGGTGCCATTGACGATCACCTTGAGCCGCTTCCCGTCGGCAATGCATTCCATTTTTGTCCATTCGCCAAGGGGGCTCTCCACGTCATTTTTGCCACGCGTATCCAACAGTTCCTTGTAATCGGGGTCGTGCAGCGACCACCAGAGTTGACCCTTGGTGAAAGTCCGTGGTTCGCCGCCCGCTTTCCAGCGTGGCCGCTTGTCCGGACCGATCACCGTGTTGGCCGTAAGCGAAACTGGAATCACCTGGCCCTTATCATCTTTGCCGCGAATGACGATGAGATCGCCCACGCAGCCCTGGGCCAACTGGCATTCGATGCACGATGGCCAGGCGCCGCCGGCCCCACCATCGGGCCCCGTGGCGTGCAGCAGGACGCCGGAGTTGCGCACGTACTTCCGGCCATCGGTCCGTGTTCCCCACTTGTATTCGACCGACAAATGGTAATTCTCGTATTCCTTCTCCGTAGCCACGTAGCCATAACCTTCGCCGGAGACGTGGATCATGCCATCGTGGACCGTGAAGACTTTCTTCGGGTCCTCATGTCTGGAATCCTTGAGCCAGGTGTACAGGCCGGCGAGATCGCGGCCGTTAAACAGCACCATAACTGTCATCGGCGTGACGGGCTTTGCCTTGGGCTCGTCGGCCATGATTGCAGCGGCGACGCTCAGGCAAATAGCGATGGCGGGAGTGTGGCGGGTGAGCATAGGCGGCTCCTCGGATAATCGTCGTGGACATCGCCAATCCTAGCCTGACTTGTAACAAAAAGAAGAGGGTTGTTGCCGGTGACGATCTTGAAAATGACCGGCTACAAATTACGTGGGACAAGATTCCAATCTTGTCCGAGTTGTTGGCAGGCAAGATTGGAATCTTGTCCCGCGTTCATCGGAGCGTCTGCGTGCTCATCGAAGTCGAGAACCTGAGTAAGACGTTCGGCAAGGCCGCAACCATTATTGCTGCGCTGCGCGGCGTTTCCTTCCAGGTAGCGCCGGGCGAGCGAATCGCGCTCCTGGGCAAGTCGGGCTCTGGTAAATCGACGCTGCTGCACTTGCTCGGTGGGCTGGATCGGCCTTCGAGCGGCCGCATTTGCGTGGGTGAGCGCAACCTGGCGGAAATGGATTCGCGCGAACTGGCCCGGCACCGGCTGGCCACGGTGGGCATGATTTTCCAGTCTTTTCACCTGGTGCCGTCCCGCAATGCGCTCGAGAACGTGGAATTACCGATGCTCTTCGCGGGAATAGTGCCTCGGCAGCGCAAAGAAGCGGCCCGCCAAGCGCTCGCGGCCGTAGGCCTGGCCGAGCGCTGGAACCACCGGCCGGCCGAGCTTTCCGGCGGCGAACGGCAGCGCGTGGCCATTGCCCGCGCACTGGTCAATCATCCGGCCGTTCTCCTGGCTGACGAGCCGACGGGCAACCTCGACAGCTTCACCTCGGCCGAGATCATGACCATGATCGACGACCATGTGAAAAAGCACGGCACCACCCTGATCATCGTCACGCATGACGAGGAAATCGCCCGCACGCATGCGAATCGAATTCTACGGCTCCAGGACGGGCAGCTGAAGAACTGAGATCGGAGACATCCATTGCGCTTTCGTGATCTGATTGGCCTGTCCTTCTCGGCCTTGCGGCAACAGAAAACGCGCACCGCGCTCACCATGCTCGGCGTGTTGCTCGGCTCGTGCATGCTGGCCGTCAGCCTGTCGATCGGCGTGGGCGTGAAAAACGCCGTCCGACACATGATTCGCAAGAACAACGAATTGCGCAGCATTCACATTTATGCCGCGTACAAGGAACCTACCGACGACGAAGTCGGCGTGCCACCGGTGGAACTCGAAGTCAAAGGCGAGATGTCGGAGGAGAAGCGCATGCGCATTCGCAAGGCGCTTGCCAAGCGCTGGCGCGAGATGCATTCCCGCAATACGCCCGTGCCGCTTACCCGTACGCTGATTGACCAACTTTCGCAGATACCGCATGTGGAGAGCGTGGAAGTTTCATTGTGGGAAAACGGCCGCGCCATGGTGCGAGGGCAAAGCGCTTACGCCAACATCCAGGCTTCCCGGAGCGACAACACCGCGCTGCCACGGCGAATGGTGGCCGGGACCATGTTTGCCAGTGACGACTCTCGCGGCATTCTCATTCACGAATTCCTGCTATACGAGCTTGGTGTGCGCAGCGATGCCGAGGTGCAGGCCATCATCGGCAAGCCGATTCGCCTGGAAATATCGAACAGCGGCCAATCTCCGGCCATGCTGTTGGCTTTGCTTCACGCCAAGGCCGAAACCATCTCGCTGGAAGAACAGCAAGCCTTGGAAAAAGTAGCGCGCCAACTCCCCGCGGCCATTGATCGCCTTGATCTTACCGAAGCCGAGAAGCAAACTCTGCGTCGACTGCTGAAGAACAATTCTTCCACGCTGGCGAAGTCGGAAAACGTAACGTCTGTTGAGGAATTCACCGTGGCCGGAGTCTTTCGCCACATGGATCGGAAAGAGGTCGAAGATGAACGCATTCTGGATTTTTTCTACCCCTACGCGGAAGTAATTGTGCCCATGCGCACGGCACAAGAATTTGCGGATCGCTTGCCGCGCCGGCAAGAGCACGGCTACGACGGCATTACGCTGATGGTAGACAAGGAAGAAAACGTCGAATACGTCACCGATCAGATTGAGCCCATGGGCGTGGCGTTCCATTCGCCCCTTTCATTCCTCAAGCACGTGCTGCGCGAAGTGAAAATGATTCAGTACTTTACCGTGCTGCTTTCCGGTGTGGCGCTGCTGGTGGCTGGGCTAGGCATCACGAACACGATGGTGACGAGCGTATTGGAGCGCACGCAAGAAATCGGCATCATGAAGGCGGTGGGAGCGCGCGACCGGCATATTATGTCGCTGTTCCTGTTGGAGGGCGCCTGGATCGGGCTGCTAGGCGGCCTTCTGGGCTTGCTGGCCGCCTGGTTGATTTCCATCCCGGCCGACGGCCTGGCCCGCCGACTCATGGAGCAGCAATCCGGAGGCAAAGTCGAAGTGCCGATGTTCTTGTTCCCGTACTGGCTCATCACGCTGGTGCCGTTGTTCGCAATGCTGATTACGGTGGTGGCAGCCGCCTACCCCGCCCGCCGGGCTGCACGGGTGGATCCGATCCAGGCGCTGCGACATGAGTGAGAGATAGAAGCTAATGTTCTGCTCCATAGCGAAGAACCGGCAGGAATGATATACTGCAACGAGGCAAAAACGTGCAGAAACAGGTTTGTGGGAGGGCAGGCAATGACGATTACTGGAATTGTTGCCAATGGGGTTATCGTGCCTGACCAACCGGGCGTGTTGACGGATGGGGCTCGCGTGGAAGTGACGGTCCAAGAGCTTCCCAAAGCGGCGTCGGCACTTGGTCAAATGCTGCTCAAGCACGCGGGCAAGGCACAAGGTTTACCACAAGATCTGGCGGACCAGCATGACCATTACCTTCATGGTACGCCAAAAAGATGAACACGGTGTTCGCCGACACTTTTTATTTTCTCGCGTTAATAAACGCGCGGGATCAAGCACATGCACGAGCAATATCCTATACTGCCGCGTTCCAAGGCCGAATGGTCACCACCGCCTGGGTGTTAACCGAATTTGCCGACGCCATGAGCCATCCGTCGAACCGTGCGGAATTCATCGCTGCCTGGAACGACCTTCAAGCAAATCCTAATGTGCAAATCGTTTCGCCGGAGCAAAACTTGTTTACCGATGGCATTCAGCTCTTTGCGAATCGTGCCGACAAAAAATGGTCGCTGAAAGAATGTATCTCGTTTGTTGTGATGCGTCGTGATGGAATCATTGAGGCGCTAACCGGCGATCATCATTTTGAGCAGGCCGGATTCACAGCACTTTTGAAGTGAATCGCAGGTGTCCGGGGCTAATCCATGGACTGTAACGCTGTCGAACTGATGATCTGCTCGGCTGCCCGGATGCTTGACGACGGCAAAACCGTCGTGGTCGGCACCGGGATGCCGTGTGCTGTCTCCATGCTGGCACAGCGACTGCATGCGCCGAATCTGGTCATCCTCTTCGAGGCCGGCGGCGTGGCGCCGCAATTGCCCACCATGCCGATCAGCGTCGGCGACTCGCGCACGTTCCATCGCGGCGTCATGGCCACCAGCATGGCCGACATTATGCAGTTCTGCCAGCGCGGCATGGTCGATTACACGTTCCTGGGCGGAGCGCAGATCGACCCGTACGGCAATCTGAATTCCACCATGATTGGCAGCGATTACCAACGGCCCAAGGTGCGGCTGCCGGGCAGCGGAGGGGCTTGCGACTTGGCTTCTTTCTGCTGGCGGACGCTGGTGGTGACCAAGCACGATCCGCGCCGCTTTGTGCCGAAGTTGGATTTTCTTACGACGCCCGGCTACCTCACCGGCCCCGGCACGCGGGAAGCGGCCGGCCTGCCGCCGGGCACCGGGCCGTATCGGGTGATCACCGATCTCGCCATCATGGGTTATCACCCGCAGAATAAGCGCATGCAGGTGCTGAGCCTGCACCCGGGTGTGACGCCCGAGCAGGTGGACGCCAACACCAGCTTCAAACTGGAATTTGCTGACACCATCGCGACCACTGCCTGCCCGAACGAGCGCGAATTGCAACTACTGCGGACTGAAGTGGACCCGCACCGGTATATTCTGGGGCGGGCGATATGAAAAAACCGGCTCAGCCCACGGATCGACACGGACTTCGTAACACGGATGAATGCAGATCAGATAATTGTGTTTTCTAATCCGTGTTCATCTGTGTCACGAAGTCCGTGTAGCGAAGCTCTGTGGGCTCTTTGATTCAAAGGAACATACTGCCATGGCCAAGCATTCTCCCCGCTTCCTCCAGCTCGTCACCGATGCCAAGAAGCGCGTGCGCGAGACTACGGTGCCCGAAATCAAGTCTCGGCTCGACCGCGGCGACAAGTTCCAGCTCATTGACGTGCGCGAAGAAAGCGAATTCGCCAAGGACCACCTTCCCGGCGCCAAGCACCTGGGCAAAGGCATCATCGAGCGCGATATCGAAACCACCATCCCCGACACGGGCACGGAAATCGTACTGTATTGCGGCGGCGGCTTCCGCTCGGCTCTCGTGGCAGACAATCTTCAGAAGATGGGCTACAGCAACGTGATCTCGATGGACGGCGGCATCCGCGAATGGCGCGAGAAGGGCTTTCCGCTCGCCAAAGATTAATGCCGACGCCTGAAATTCTCGAAAAAACCGCGAATTCTGCTTGCCGGATGCCCCGGTTGCTCCTTAATATCTCACTCACTTGAGTTTCCGCAGATCGCTAGTTGCTTCGGAGGCACTGGCTGCGGTTGGAAGCTTGGGTTTCTGTCCCCCAACAATGAGGACTAGCTTCTATGGCAAGTGACAACAAAGCAGTGTTTGCCGGCTTGAACCAAACGGGCTTAATCGTTTTCATTGTACTTCTACTGTTGACTGGTCCATGCCTTTGCTGGCTGCCTTGGGTAATCCCGAGCATGAAGGGCGACCCGCAGTCGCCGGCGTAAGCAGATGACAAGTTGTGATTGTCGCACCGGTGTTTGCTCAAAGCGCACCGGTTTCTTTTTGAATGATCTCCATTAACCCAGAGGGCAACGAATGTCATCTTCCAGCAATCCGGAGTCTAAACGAATTCTTGCGGGGATTCTGGCGATCGTCGTCGGTGGTTTTGGCGTTCACAAATTCGTTCTGGGCATGACCACGCCGGGAATCATCATGCTCTTGCTTGCTTGCACAGGCGTTTCGGGAATTATCGGCCTTATCGAAGGCATCATCTACCTCACCAAATCGGATGAGGAATTCATCCGCCTTTATCAGAGCGAAAACCCGAAGCAGTGGTTCTAGCGCAATGGTTCTCAGGGTGGGGCTTCAGCCCGTTCGAGACTGGCCGGAAGCCCATAGCGGCAATTTGGTAGCGGAATTCGCAAGAATTCCGATCTCGCATCGGAATTCTTGCGAATTCCGCTACACCCGAACAACTTAGGGTTTTGATGTGTGCACATTCTTGATCCGGAACTCTGGTCCATCGTCTGGCTGTCCCTGTGCGTTTCCGGGACGTCGCTGATCGTTAGCGCGGTGGTCGGTATTCCGCTCGGTGCCTGGCTTGGCCAGGCCCAATTCTTCGGAAAGCGCTGGATTTCCGCCCTCATCCACACCGGCATGGCGCTGCCGCCGGTGCTCGTGGGCCTGCTGGTTTACTTGCTCCTGTCGCACAGCGGTCCGCTTGCTGAACTCGGCTGGCTCTTCACGCCGCAGGCCATGATTCTGGCCCAAACCATCCTCGCTCTGCCTTGGGTTATTGGCATCACCATGGCAGCAGTGGCAGCCGTGCCGGCGGATCTTCTGGCGCAAGTGCGCAGCCTCGGGGCGAGCCCGTGGCAATTGCGTTGGACACTCATTCGTGAAGCAAGGCAAGGCGTGGTATTGGCGGTGGCTGCCGCCTTCGCTCGAAACATCTCCGAAGTCGGGGCCGTGCTGATCGTGGGTGGGAATATCCAGGGCCACACCCGCGTCTTGACCACCGCCATCGTGCTGGAGACGGCTAAGGGGCAATTCGCGCTGGCCCTGGCCCTCGGCGCCTGGCTGCTGTTTCTCGCACTGCTGGCGAATCTCGTGATAATTCGGGCCCAGGGCAGACCATGGGTGTAGCCATGCAGCCGGTGGTCTACCATGTCGAGAACCTGGAAAAGCAATACACCGGGCGCGCGGTCGTGCAGATCGCACGGGTAGAAGTTGTGCAGGGTGAAGTTCTCTGCCTCGTGGGGCCGACCGGAGCAGGGAAAAGTACGCTCTTGCGCCTGCTGGCCGCGCTGGAACGGCCGACGAGCGGCGTGCTACGATTTGGGCTGCAACAGCGACCGATCGCCGATATTCCTCTGGCCGAGCGCCGGCAGATCGCGATGCTCTTCCAGCGGCCACTCTTGCTGCACGGTACCGTTCAAGCCAATGTAGAATATGGTCTGAGGCTTCGCCGCATTCGCCGGTACTCGGAAAAAGCGCGGGGGCTGCTGAACCAGTTGAGGCTGGGTGAAATCGCCCAGCAACCGGCGCTCACCTTGTCGGGCGGGCAAATCCAGCTCGTGGCGCTGGCGCGAGCCTTGGCGGTTGATCCGCAGGTCTTGCTGCTGGATGAGCCAACAGCGCACCTGGACCCGGCGCACGTGGCGCTGGTCGAAGAAGTCGTGCGTGAATATCAGCGCCGGGTCGGCGCGACTATCGTTTGGGCAACGCATAACTTATTTCAAGCGCGGCGGGTCGCAGACCGAGTCGCGCTGCTCCTCGACGGGCAGTTAATAGAGGTGGCCCGGGCGGCCACGTTTTTCGAAACGCCCGCCGATCCGCGCACCGCCGCCTTCGTGAATGGCAAGATGATCTACTGAGCTTCGTTTGTAGTGACCCGCTTTAGCGGGTCGGTGAGACCGGCCAAAGGCGGTCACTACGAACATCAGAGCGAAATCGAATGCGAACTTTCTGGGGGCTTCTACTCTTTTCGATGCTCGCCGCTGGATGCGCGCCATCGGGCCCCCCGGAGGAAAGTCTGGTTCTCGCTACGACCACCAGCACTCAGGACAGCGGTCTTCTTGATGTACTCGTGCCGATCTTCGAACGGCAGGCCAATATCAAAGTGAAAGTCGTGGCCGTAGGCACCGGGCAGGCGCTGGAGTTGGGCCGGCGTGGCGATGCCGACGTGCTGCTGGTTCACGACCCGGCCAGCGAAGAGAAGTTCATTGCGGAAGGCTATGGGGTAGACCGCCGGGAAGTCATGCACAACGATTTTGTGCTGGTTGGCCCGAAAGACGACCCGGCCCAGGCAAGCGGAGCAAAAACGGCAGCGACAGCATTTGGCCGAATTGCGAACCAACCGTCGCCATTTGTTTCCCGCGGCGATGAGTCCGGCACCCATCAAAAAGAGAAAGAAATCTGGCGGCAAGCCAAGATCGAACCACGCGGCGCCTGGTACTTGCAAGCCGGCTCGGGTATGGGTCAGGTGCTGCGCATTGCAAACGAAAAACGCGCCTACACTCTCTGCGACCGGGCGACATTTCTTCCCCAACGGGCCGGCCTCGACTTGGACATTTTGCTACAAGGCGACCCGACGCTGGTAAATCGCTATCACGTCATTGTCGTCAATCCGGAAAAACATTCCCATGTCCACAGCCAAGCGGCACGGAAGTTCAGCGACTTTCTACTTTCGCCAGAGGGCCAGAAGGCCATCGCCGAATTCGGCAGAGACCGGTATGGGCAAGCGCTATTCTTCGTAGAAGTCCATTCACCCTAATTCCGTGGGGACGTTAGCCCGAAGCGCGAGCGAGGGCGATTACTCATTTCCTCGCTTGCGTTTCGGGCTAACCCACCGGTTCCTCTACAGCGCGCTCGCAGATACGGATCGCGCCGTTTCTGCCGTCTGCCAAACCTGACCGCGTTGCGCCTCCTTCGCGGCCTATGCACAAGATGCGGAAGACATGAAATGCAGGGAAAAGGAACTGAATTTTCTGCGCGCGCTTCGCACTAATTTGTCTTGACGTAACGAGGTTCCGAGGGAAGAATCCCGCAGCCGGAAGGTGGAACCCGGTCGGGCCGGAGGAATAAACGGCCACCGGGGCAAGATTCGGGGGAGAAATCGCATCTTCGTGGATCTGCTTGCCAAACGTACCGTCTTGGCCCCGCGCGGAAAGATCGGCCCGAATGCGGCCGCTCTGGTTTCTACTTGATGGTCGCAAGACCAGGGTTCCATCCGTCGAGGGCTCTAACGGTGCGCAATTGCTTGCGTTGGCTTCCCGTGCTTCTTCTCGTGGGCGCGGCCGGGTGTGCGTCATCCGGGTCGTCGTCCGGATCGCGCAACACGCCCCCCAGCAACAACATCAACAGCCAGCCGTTCTGGTCGCAGCCGAAAGGCCGCAGCAGCCCCACGCTCAACCAGCCAACTCAGGGCAGCAACGACAACAACTCCGACACCAAACTCACGTCTGCCGAGCAGAAGGAATGGAACGGCGTGCTGGCCGGCGTGCTCGTGGATAGTTTCAATCAGAAGATCTCGCCGGCGTACATCCAGGTGGAAGCCTTGGGGACGGAAAACCCGGGCAAGCCGATCGACGTGGCCGTGGATGCGAATGGTTACTTCATGATCCCGGGCCTTCAGCCCGGCCAGTCGTACCTGCTCACGGCTCGCGCTCAAATCGATGGCCGAACGTTCGCCGGCCGTGTGCAAGCGGCCCCGCCGCAACCTAGGTTAATGATCAAATTGCGCGACGATCTGGCCTCGGCCACGGTGCCGCCGTTGCCTGGTAACAATGGAGTCGTGCCGGCCGTAGCCATGCCGAATCGCCCGCCGATTCCGCCCCTTGGCAGCACGGAGCCCGTAAATATCCCAGCGCCGCGCGTGCCGATAAATGGGACGGATGCGGAAAACATTGCCAACGGCGACCGTTCCCATCCGCCGGCCCCGCTCATTAGTGTACCGGGCCCCGGCGCTAAACAGAAGTTGCCCGAGCCGGATCCGATTCCCGGAAACAACGGCGCCAGCCGTTTCCCCGGTCCTGCCGTCGCCCCGGCGTGCACGATTTCCGGCATCCGTGTGGTGAATTTGAGCCTGAAAGACCTGCGCGGCGAAGTGTGGGACCTGCGCTCGCAACCCCGCAAGCTCGTGCTGCTCGATTTTTGGGGAACCTGGTGCATGCACTGCATTCGCGCCGTGCCGGAGTTGAATCGGCTGCAACAGCAGTTCGGCAACCGGGGGCTGGAAGTCGTCGGCGTTGCCTGCGAATACGGCAGCGATCCCGATACGATTCAAAAGGTCCGCGACGTGGTTCGGCAGAAGAATATTCAGTATGAGATCGTGTTGGCCGACCCCGTGGGCCGTTGCCCGGTGCAGAACGCGTTCCGCGTGAACAAGTATCCAACGCTGATTTTGGTTGACGAAGGCGGCAACATCATCTGGCGCGGCGAAGGGGCGCAAATCGAAGCCGTGCGCAGCATTATTCAGCAGCGCTTGCGATAACAAGGTTTAGCCGCGAGGCGCAGTCTTCGGAGCCGAGCGCACCGGTGGAGACGCGCTCGGCTCCGAGGACTGCGCCTCGCGGCTAACCGTTATCCAAGATGGGAAATAATTCGCTTCGCGAACTCGGAGCTGGGCACACCGTCTTTACCGCTATAACCTGGATATTGCCGGGCAATGTCGTAAGTTACGTAGAGTTTTCGCCCCGGCCCTTTCTTGGCAGTTTCTTCTGCCTCCTCAAATGTCGTTGCCAAGGCCGTGTTAATCTTTTGTGCCGCCTCGTGCCATCCCAAAAATTCCAACAGGAGCACTCCAGACAACAGCACGGCGCCCGGATTAGCCTCGTTCTTCCCCGCCATTCGGGGTGCCGTGCCGTGGGTCGCCTCGAACATGGCCGCACCGTCGCCAATATTGGCCCCGGCCGCCAGGCCGATGCCACCGGTCATGGCGGCCGCCGCGTCGGAAAGATAATCGCCGTTAAGATTGGGCGTGGCGATCACCGAATACTCGTCTGGCCGAAGCTGGATTTGCTGAAACATGCTATCGGCAATGCGGTCCTTGATAAGCAGCTTCCCGGCGGGAGCCTTGCCGCCGCCGGCTGTCACTTCATCCTCGGTCACAATCTGATCGCGAAACTCGGCCTTCGCCAGCTCGTAGCCCCAATCCTTGAAGGCGCCTTCGGTGAACTTCATGATGTTCCCCTTGTGCATGAGCGTGACGCTCGGCAACTTCTTCTCCAGCGCGTAACGAATCGCCATGCGCACCAGTCGCTTCGTGCCTTCGGGGCTGATCGGTTTGATGCCGATGCCCGACGAAGGAATGACCTTGTAGCCGAGTTCCGCCAGCAATGCGATCACCCGCTTCGCTCGTTCGGAATTGCTTTGGAACTCGATGCCGCAGTACACGTCTTCCGTGTTTTCGCGGAAGATGACCATGTCGACCTTGTCGGCCCGCTTGTTCGGCGCTTCTACGCCCTTGTAGTATTTCACCGGCCGCACACAGGCATACAAATCGAAGCGCATGCGCAGGAAGACGTTGATACTTCGGAAGCCCTTGCCGATGGGCGTGGTGAGCGGACCCTTAAGGCCCAGCCGGTAATACTCGAATGCTTTGAGCGAGTCGTCAGGCAGATACAACCGACGCTGATCTTCCTCGCCGAGCGCATTGACTTTTTCATCGGTCACTTGCGGCTGGTACATTTTCCGGGCCACGTCGCCGGCGTGAATGTCGAACCAGACGATTTTCCTTTTGCCGGCGTAGCATTTCTTCACCGCTGCGTCGATCACCTTGACCGCACAAGTCGTGATGCCGGGCTTGCCGTCCACGTCCATGCCGATGCCGTCACCGCGGAGCAAACAAACAATCGGGTCGTCTGGGATTTGCCATTTGCCTTTGGCGTCGATGGCCACGCGCGTGCCGAAAGCCGGGGCGGAAAGTTTGTCATACGTCGGGGCCGTCATGGACTCGTCCTTTCTATGGTTAACTCAAAGCCCAGGGACGGCAGTCCCTGGGGTCGCTCAAAATGCTTTTAATATGGGCAAAACGCTCGTCTGCAACTCGCCGCCTGTCACATGCACGTGGCTGCCGGCATCCACGAAGACATTCGTCTCGCTGCGCACGCCGAATTCCGGCAAGTAAATCCCCGGCTCCACGGAGAAGCAGGTCCGAGGTAGTACTCGGCGCTCTTCCTTCGTCTCCAGGCCATCCATATTCGCGCCGTTGCCGTGCGTTTCCTGGCCGATGGAATGGCCGGTGCGGTGGCAGAAGTATTCGCCGTAGCCGGATCTGTCGATCACGTCGCGAGCCGCCTGATCGACTTGCCAACCCTGGATGATCTCCTTCTTGGCGAAAGCGCTTTTCACACGATCAATGGCGGCATCGCGGGCTTTGGCGACAATCTGAAAGATTTTTTCGTATTTCTCAAGTACGTCTTTGCCCACGAAGCCGGTCCAGGTGAGGTCGCTGTAAACCGCCCGCGGCTTGTTCAGCTTCGCCCACAAATCGATCAGAACGAAACTGCCTTCACGGATGATGCCGGGCTCACCCGGTTGCGGCTCGTAGTGCGGGTCACCCGAATGCGGGCCCACGGCACAGATCGGCGGATGATCCGCGAAGAGACCGTGTTTTTGGAAATGGTCAAGGATCACTTTCTGCACGTCAAGTTCATGCACCGAGCCGGCCTTACGGACCTGTTGAGCGATGAAGCCGAACGCTGCGTCGAACGCCGAGCGTGTGTGTTTGGCCGCTTCCAGGTGCATTTGCCATTGCTCATCGTCCCAGCAGGCTTCGAACATCTGGACCAAGTCGCCGGAAGAGACAATGCCGATGCCGAACGAGCGCACCAGCTCCACGGTGCCTGCATCCACGCGCGAGACATACGGGTTGGCATTTCGAGCGACGTATTCCATGGCGATGCGCCGGCAATCGGCCAGAATTGCGGCCACGCCGGCTTCGAGTTCCTGCCAGCGCAGGTAAATGCGCTTCGACCCCGGCAAGTGGTCCAGGGCGCCGGGTTCAATGCGATGCACCAGCTTGCGCGGCTCGCCATAGGCCGGCACCAGGTAGAACCAGCGCCGCGACAACATTTGCTCCGGATTTAGATCGACAATCCGCCGGGCCAGCAAATTCAGCCCGCGAAAATCGTACAGCAGCCAGCCGTCGAGTTGCTGCTGCTGCAGAGCCGCCTGAATCGCCGCGAGGTCAAACATGTTTGCGCTCCGTGGGCGACGCTATCAACGTCGCTCATGGTACTTGTGTATGCGCCGATCCACGAAAGCCCAGGGACTCCCGTCCCTGGGCTTTATGCCCACAATTGCTACATTCGTCTGGGGAAATTGCTTTCGAACACCGCGAGGAACATCATGCGTTACTTTCTCTCCATTTCGCTTTGCTTGTTGGGGGCGTCGATCATGCTGGCGGATCAACCCGGAAAATTTCACGTAAGCACCGATGCCTACGGCCAGACATCGGACGGGAAAAAGGTTAACATCCACACGCTGAAAAATCCGAATGGAATGATCGTGAAGGTCATTGATTACGGCACGATCATTACCGAGATTCATGTGCCCGATCGAGAGGGTAAATTCGACGATATCGCCCTCGGCTTCGACAATCTGAAGAGTTACCAGACCGAAAACAACCCCTACTTCGGCTGCACGGTGGGCCGCGTATGCAATCGCATTGCCGGCGCGAAGTTTACGCTCGACGGCAAAGAATACACGCTCGCGGCCAACAACGGCAAGAACACGCTGCATGGCGGCATCAAGGGCTTCGATAAGGTCGTATGGAAAGTGCGCTCGACGGGAGCGGGACCGGACAGTGCCTCCATCAAGTACGCCTACCACAGCAAAGACGGCGAAGAAGGTTTCCCCGGCAACCTGGTGGTGACCGTGACAATTACCCTTACGGCAAAAAATGAACTTCGTTTGGACTACGAGGCCACAAGCGATAAGGCGACGCCGATTAATCTCACGAATCACAGTTACTTCAACCTGCTCGGCCAAAAAGATGCCGATATCCTGGGCCACGAATGCATGATCCCCGCCGAGCAGTACACGCCGACAGATGCGGACTTGATTCCCACCGGCGAACTGAAGTCCGTGAAAGGCACGGCTTTCGATTTCACGAAGCCGATGACCTTCGGTTCGCGGATTAAGGAGATTAAGACCGACCCGGTGGGTTACGACCTGAATTACCCGCTCGAAAACAGCAAGAAACAATTGGTGCTGGCCGCGAAGGTGACGGAACCGAAAACCGGAAGAATGATGACCGTGCACACCACCGAACCGGCCGTGCAGCTTTACACCGGCAACTTCCTTGATGGCAAACTGAAGGGCAAGAACGGCCTCGCATACAAGCAGTACTACGGCTTCTGCCTGGAGACGCAGCACTACCCGGACGCCGTGCACCACCCGAATTTCCCGTCGACCATCCTGGAACCGGGAAAGAAATTCGAATCGACGACGGTGTACGAGTTTGGTGCTAAATAAAGTCTGTCGAAAGCCCAGGGACGGCAGTCCCTGGGCTTCCCTCACAGTTCATTCCTTCTCGGAAACGACGCCTGCGTTCCCGCGCGGGTGACGGACGCGGCCGCCATCGCATTCGCCTCGCGCACGGCTTCCACGACCGGCAAGCCTTCCGCGAGAAAGACCGCGAAGCTGCCAATGAAGGCGTCGCCGGCGCCGGACGTATCCACAGCTTTCACCTGGATACCCGGAATCTGTTCGACAATCTCCGGCGTCACAATCAGTGCCCCACGTTCAGCCAGCGTGACAATCACCGTCTTGGCTCCGCGCTGCAGCAAGCGCCGGGCAGCGCGCTCGGTTCCTTCCAGGGTCGAAACATCGCCGCCCCCTATGTGGGCCAATTCGGTTTCGTTCGGAATGCAGTAATCGACGTTTTGCAGCAACTCATCGGGCACATCGAAAGCCGGGGCCGGGTTGAGAATTGTCGTCACGCCGGCGCCACGTGCTATGGCAAATGCTGGCACGGTTGCATTCAAATCAACTTCGAGTGTGCCGATAAGGACGTGCGACGATGTAATCGTGAATGCGGCACCCAGAACGTCGGATCCGCTTACGGTCAGATTCGCCCCCGGCACGCCGATAATGGCGTTGCGTGCGGAATCATCGATGAGAATGGCCGCGGCCCCAGTCGACTGGCCTTCCGACTTTTGAACGTGGCGCACGTCGAGACCTTCGGTGCGCAAATGCGTTAACATTTGTTCGCCAAAGGCATCGTCGCCCACGCGGCTAATGAGCGTCGCTTGAGCGCCCATTCGGCAAGCCATTACCGCCTGGTTCGCGCCCTTGCCACCGAAATGAAACAGAAACGAATGCCCCGGTAGCGTCTCCCCCCATAGCGGCAACCGCGGCGCGTGGAATGTGAAATCAACATTGCATGCGCCGAGTACGCACATGCGCACCGGAGTAGCAGGGCTTGGCTTCATGGCGAATGAGATAGGGAATAAAGCCACGGCGGACAGACAAGCTCAACTCGAATCCGGCCGATCTCGTCTCATCTTTTGGGGGCGCGCTGCGTTCCGTATGATAAGCAGTTGTTGTCGCCGGCCCGGAGGATGTAGAAGGTGGCGGAATCGCAGTCATTTGTTTGTGGCCGTGGTCATCGTTGGAAACGAGACACGGATCATACACTTTCTGATAACGGCACGCTGCGCTGCCCGGTGTGCGGCGACCAACCGGCTGACCCCAGATTCTCCGGCACGCAATCGGCCATCCTGATTCCATCGGAGCCGGCTCAAGCTGAAAAGGACTCGTCGGCAACGCTGCCGCAACAGGAGCGCAGCACGGAATTGCCTCGCCCAATAGTTCCTGGCTACGAAATTGACCGGGAGCTCGGTCGCGGCGGCATGGGCGTGGTGTACCTGGCCCGGCAAACGAAGCTGAACCGCCCCGTGGCCCTGAAGATGATCTTGGCCGGGGCGCATGCCAGCCCACAGGACCGCGACCGCTTCCGGATTGAAGCGCAGGCGGCGGCCCAATTGCAGCATCCGAACATCGTCCAGATTTACGAAATCGGCGAGGCCGACGGACATCCCTACCTGGCCCTCGAATATGTGCCGGGCAACGGTTTGGACGAGCATCTCACCGGTACGCCCTGGGCACCTCGCGATGCCGCCGAACTAATCGGGCCGCTCGCCCGAGCGATCCATCATGCCCACGAGAAGGGGATTATTCACCGGGACCTTAAACCGGCGAATATCCTGCTAATGCGGAATGCGGAACGCAGAATGCAGAATGAAGAAAAGCAGGAAACGGCGCTTCAGCCTGATTCCGCATTCCGCATTGCGCATTCCGCATTTCCAAAAATCACCGACTTCGGACTCGCCAAGCAGATCCAGGAGGCGGAGCAGCGCAAGGCGGGACCGACGCAGACCGGCACGGTGATGGGCACGCCGAGCTACATTGCCCCGGAGCAGGCGCGCGGGCAGACGAGTTCCGTGGGGCCGGAAGCCGATGTGTATGCGCTGGGGGCGATCTTGTACGAGTTGCTCACGGGCCGGCCGCCGTTCCGGGGTGAGACGCCGCTCGACACGGTTCTGCAAGTGATGAGCGAAGAGCCGGTGCCGCCGCGGCGCTTGCAGCCCAAAGTGCCGCGTGACCTGGAGGTCATCTGCCTGAAATGTCTGGAGAAAGACCCGAGCCAGCGCTATGCCTCGGCGCTGGCGCTGGCAGAGGACCTACGGCGATTTCTCGACCTGAAGCCGATTATCGCTCGCCCGGCCTCGGCGCCCGTGTGGTTATTGAAATGGGCGCGCCGCCGGCCGGCGGCGGCATCCATGGTGGTGATGACCATCCTGGTGGCCGCCGCAGCATTGATTACGAGCATCGTGGTGAATTTCCAGCTAAATGCGGCGGCGGAACGCGAGCGCAAGCAAAAACTCGAGGTTCAGGAGCAATACGAGCGGGCGGAAAGAGAAAAGTTTAACGCCGACAAAGCTCGCAATGAGGCCGAAACCCGCCGCGAAGAGGCCGAGCGCGAGCGCACAGAATCACGACGAAGCCTTTATGCCTTGCAATTAGCGCAGATCAGCGCCCTCAGCGAGCGCGATCCGCACCGCGCCATGCAAATGCTGCAAGACCCGCGGCGCTGCCCAAAGGAATTGCGCGATTTCACTTGGGGCTATCTGCACCGCATCTGCCAACGCGAGCGCCCGCCGCTCGACGGCGATTCGGACACCATTGGCGCCCTCGCCTTCGCCCCGAGCGGTTCAGTCTTGGCGAGTGCCGACTGGCAGGGCCGGCTCCGCATCTGGCAGCCGCAGACCGGCAAGCTGCTGCGACCGCCGATTCCCGCACACAATGGCCCCATTCCAGCCATCGCCTTTAGTGCCGACGGCAAATGGCTGGCCACCGCCGGCAGCGACATGACCGTGAAACTGTGGTCGGTTGAGCAGGTACCGCTAGGCATGGGCTTGTTGCCGGGCATGGTAAACCCATTAGCGGATTTGCACGAGCGGGCCACGCTCGTGGGCCATCGCGGGCAGGTGCGCTGCCTGGCGTTCAGCCCAACCAGCAAGCTGCTGGCCACCGGGGGCAGCGACTGGACGATCCGCCTCTGGGACCTGTCGCGAT
>Ga0209580_10000456_pt1 | contig 22555 bp, 14 predicted proteins | sample Coa_R1_5_FD_187153 | JGI IMG/M metagenome (GOLD analysis project Ga0209580, IMG submission 187153) | Surface soil microbial communities from Centralia Pennsylvania, which are recovering from an underground coalmine fire - Coalmine... | ecosystem: Environmental > Terrestrial > Soil >... | reverse complement strand
ACCTGCAAGTCACTTACGACCCGTTGCGTGAACCGCTGATGCGAGCGGCGCAGTTGGCATTTGACGCAGGATTTCTCGGCCGCACGATGCCTGATCTGTCGCGCCTCTATGACCTCACTCTGTTGAATCAAGTCTTGAACGAAAAAGGGAAGAAGCCGGTCCAATGATACCCAAGCTTCGCAGAACGACGGCGGCACTCAGCAATCTCGCCATAGATCATCGCGGCGCGCGCAGATCTAACTCTCACGGGGTTGCCGCCGATTTGGCGGTAGTCCCCATTGCGGATCGTACCCCAGAGATTTCCAAAGTATCGCTTCAGGATATTTCCGTGACCTATGCCACCAATTCTGACGAGCGGCTCACGGCTTTGCAGGACATCAATCTGCAGGTTCGGCCGGGTGAGTTTTTGTGCATTGTTGGGCCTTCAGGTTGCGGAAAATCCACGCTGCTTCATTTGATTGCCGGACTGCAGCGGCAAACATCAGGACATGTGCTGGTGGATAACACACTGGTCGAAGCGCCAGGCACGGACCGCATCCTCATTTTCCAGGAGCTCGGTTTATTTCCCTGGCTCACCGTCGGCCAGAACGTGGAATTCGGCCTGCGCATGAAGGGTACTCCGAAACAAGTGCGAGAGGCGAAGGTCCGCGATTACCTCCATCTGGTTCATCTGCAACAGTTCGCAGACAGCTACACCCACCAGCTTTCCGGCGGAATGCGCCAGCGTGTGGCTTTGGCCCGCGCGCTCGCCACGGAACCGGATGTTCTGCTCATGGACGAGCCGTTTGCCGCCCTGGACGCCCAAACCCGCGACTTGCTGCACGACGAACTGGAACGCATCTGGGCGCAGACCGGACGCACAATTATTTTCGTCACTCATAACGTGCGCGAAGCGGTCAGGTTGGGAGATCGTGTGGTTTTGCTGACGTTCCGCCCCGGCCGGGTCAAACGCGAATACGAAGTTGTCCTGCCGCGCCCCCGTCATTTGGAGGATGTGGACGTGGCTGGGATGGCGCGCGAAATCCTGAACGACTTGCGAGACGAGATCAACAAATCACTCGAGGCAGAGTACGGCTATGAAGCGAACGCTTAGATACGTGGTGTTCTACTCCGCTCTGGTCGGAGTGTGGGCGCTTCTCGCCAAATTGCGTGTCTGGCCGCCTTACGTTTTCCCCGCTCCTTGGGACGTTGCCCAAACGCTGTTCGCGGGTTTCAAAGACCACAGTTTCTGGATCGCAATCGGCGTCAGCATGCGGCGCATGCTGGTTGGCTACGGAATATCTGTCGTGCTCGGAGTCATTCTTGGCTTGGCCCTGGCCAGCAATAAATTTCTTGAAGAGACCCTCGGTGGCTTGCTGGTCAGCTTGCAAAGTCTGCCTAGCATTTGCTGGCTTCCCATCGCTGTCCTCTGGTTTGGCCTCACTGAGAAAGCCATTCTGTTCGTCGTTGTAATGGGGTCTTTGCTGTCGGTGACTATCAGCATGGAGACGGGCAGGAAGCAACTCCCAAGGATCTATTCGATGGCCGGACGGAATCTGGGTGCGCGTGGGGTGCAGCTATTTTTATACGTGACGCTGCCCGCCAGTTTGCCCTATATCGTTACCGGATTGAAGCAAGGCTGGGCCTTCGCTTGGCGCTCTCTGATTTCGGGAGAGATGATTTTCGTCAGCCTGGGTCTCGGGCAGTTACTGATGATGGGCCGCGACCTGAACGACATGAGCCAAGTCGTCGCGGTCATGGTCCTGATCATTGCGCTGGGGTACATCGTTGATGGTGTGGTGTTCAGCACCATTGAAAAGCGCTTGCAGCAGCGCTGGGGTTTGGCCCCAGCCGCGTAGAATTTTTTTGGAAGTAATGTCTACTAAGTTAGTAAAGATACTTGCAACCTGTGGAACTCCGCAGGCAACAGTCCAAAGGAGAGTAAGCAAATGATGGGGAGCTTTCGCGTGTTGGGGATATTCACCGTGGCGCTTGCACTAGGGGCATCAGTCGTCGCACAGACTACTTCACCCCCTAAGAAAAAACACGTCAAGCCAGCCACAGCCGCGGCTCCTGCCGCGTCCCAGCAGGATGTGCAATCTCTTCGCGACCTGGTGCAGGCCCAGCAAAAGCAACTTGAGGCACAGAGCCAGCAGGTGCAGCAGCTGCAGGACCAGTTGCATCAGGTGCTCGATGCCGTGCAGCAGTCGAGTTCCAATGCACAAAAGCTGCAGAGCGGCGCCGAGCAGGCACAGGCCGCAGCGGCCCAGGCACAACAGTCAGCAAGCCAGGCGGAACAGACGGCTGCTGAAGCCGACTCAGAGGCGAAAACGGCGGCGTCTGCCACCACCTTGCTCCAAACGCAATCGAAACAAGAGCAGACGAAACTTGAAAGCTTTCAAAACCTCCTAGGCCGTTTTCGCTTGAATGGCGACATCCGCCTGCGCGGCGAGAACTTCACACAGGATGGAACTCAGGACCGCAACCGCGCGCGAGTCCGCGTCCGTTTTGGACTTGACGGTCAACTGAATGAAGATTTCGTTGGCAGTATCGCGCTAGCAACAGGCTCGCTTGGCGATCCGACCACGACCAACGAAACTCTGACCAATGCTTTTGACCGCAAGACTATCGCGCTCGACCGCGGCTACATTGCTTACAATCCGGTTGCGCACCCTTGGTTGTCTCTGACCGGCGGGAAGTTCCCGTACCTGTGGCAGCGCACTTCCGTGACCGGCGATCCCGACTTGAACCCGGAAGGCTTTGATCAGAAGCTTTCCTTCAATCACAACGGCTTTCTCCAGAATTTCACCGTGCAGGCGTTGGAGTTGCTTTATAACGAAAACTCCACCGGACAAGATTCGTACGTACTCGGTGGACAAGCGCAGGCGAGATTTCAAGCTGGGCCGTGGTCAGCGACTGCTTCCGTGCTGAATCAGCACTGGAACCGGCCGGACGCTTTGTTGCAGGCGAGCGCGTTCGAAGTCGGTGCAACCACTACCGGCGGAACTGTGACGGTTGGCGCCAACCCACCCGTGCCGGTTTCATTTCCCGTGCCGGGAGAAGGTCAGGGCTGCTCGACAAACGGTAATCTTCCCAAGTTCGCGCCATGCGCCTTCGCGCCCAATGGCATGACCAACGCAACCTTCATTGATGCTTCAGGGAAAGCGCATTTCTATTCGGGTTTCGATCTGCTGGACGTCATTGTCAACAACACGATTCAAACCGGTGTAACTCGCTTCCCGGTTAACTTGCTCGTTGAATACGAACAGAACCTGGATGCTGCCACGCACCCGCTTTCGGCAGCCAAGGGCAATCCAGTTTTGGCGAATCTCGGCAGCCAGAACAAAGAGTATGGTGCTGATTTCAGCTTCGGCCGCGCCGTTCGCAGGAATGATGTGCTGTTTGGTTATGCCTGGTTGCGGCAAGAGCAGGATGCGGTGCTCGCATCCATTGCGGAAAGCGATCAGCGCGCACCGACCAACATCTTGCAGAACCGGGTGTATGCGAACTGGAAGGTGCGTTCGAATACTCTGGCCAGCGTGACCTGGTGGTACGGTCGAACGCTCAATACCTATCTCGAGAATAATGCCGCTCTCTACAACAACTGGGGCGGTTTTATCAACAACGCTGCCGTCGCCGGGAAGAGCACAATTTCCGCGCCCGGACAGCGGGAACCCTGGCTCACTCGCCTGCAGTTTGACCTGATCTACACTTACTAATGCGTTGGCTCGCGGCACATGGAGGCAGAAATCATGATACGAAATATCAGCATGCTTGGAATGACGTTGTTGCTGGCCGCCGGCGCCCTTGCGCAACAATCCGGCTCGGCTCCCGACAATCAACACAGCACAATCACAGTGCGCGGATGCCTGCGCAGCGAACGAGGAAATTACATCCTTATAGAAAACAGAACCGGCGCTGTATACGCGTTGCAGAACGTGGGCAACAAGCTCAACAACTTCCTCCGCAAGGAAGTTGAGGTCACGGGCGAAACCAAGCCGGGCAGCATAAGGACCGGCGTCAGGCCGGAAAAGGCCGGCAGCAATCCCAGCGATACTGTGCACGGAGTGGACGGCGTGCCTTTGCAGGTCAGCGATATTCAAAAAGACATTCGCATCGTCGCCAAGCATTGCAAAGCCGCGGACCAACAATAGCGCGCAGTTGGAGGCGCCATGAATTCACGGCGTAGTTTTCTGGAACATTTAGGGATGATGGTGGCCGCCAGTAGTGCTGCGCGACCGCTACTGAGTTGGGCAGCCACCAACTCCCAGATCAGCCGCGCGCCAGTGATTTCCGGGGCTGACGGCATGATCGTCCGCTCACTGCGGTTTCTCGATCTTGAGATGCCGCCTGAGTTTGCCAATTCTTGGCTCACTCCGGTGCCGCATTTTTACGTTCGCAATCACATGTTCGAACCGGCGAAAATCGATTCCGCGAAATGGCAACTGAGTGTCACCGGAGAAGTGGAGAAGCCTTTCGCTCTGTCGCTGAGCGAACTTTCGCACTTCGAGCAGCACTCAGTGACCAATACTCTTGAGTGCGCGGGCAATGGGCGGGCATTTCAAAATCCGAAAGTCCCGGGAGTCCAATGGCAACGCGGCGCGGTCGGGAATGCGCGCTTCACAGGGCCGCGTCTCGTCGATGTATTGCAGCGCGCTGGAGTGAAGTCGACGGGCAAGCACGTCATGTTTCGCGGGCTCGATGAAGTACCGGGCAATGTGCCGCCATTTGTCCGCAGCATACCTGTCGAGAAGGCTACGGACTCAGACACTTTGGTTGCTACCCACATGAACGGTGCCCCGCTCAGGAATCATCACGGATTTCCGGCCCGCGCCCTTGTTCCGGGGTGGATCGGCGCTGCCTCATGCAAATGGCTGGCGGAAATCAAGGTGCTTGAGAAAGAATTTGAAGGCAACTTCATGAAGCCCGGTTACCGTTTTCCAAACAACTCAGTTGCGCCGGGAGGGGCGGTGAATCCAGACGATACTCATCCACTGACCGCGCTGCGAGTGAAGTCGATCATAGCGGGCCCGGCCGACGGCTCAAAATTGAAGGCAGCCGCAGTTAATATTCACGGCGCGGCCTGGGCCGGCGAAGCCGACATCGTTAAAGTCGAGGTCTCGACCGACGCCGGCGAAACCTGGCATCCAGCTATATTGGGGAACGAGCAGGCGCACTACGCTTGGCGTCTCTGGAGCTTCCCGTGGAAGCCGAGTAAGAACGGAGATTACACCATCATGTCGCGGGCGAGAGACAGCCAAGGTCGCGTACAGCCCGACACCGCAGACTGGAATCCGAGCGGATATCTCTACAACGCGGTTGACCGGGTAAACGTCTATGTCCACACTTAGGCTACTCACATTGTGGTGCGTTGTTGGCTTGCTCCTCGCTTTCGCCGCAGCGCAAACGGCTAACATTGACCTGCCGCCCGGAGCAATGCAGAACAAGGCGCACACCGCCTGCACTACTTGCCACGACGCTCATATTATTGTCCAGCAGCGGCTCGGCAAAGCCGCGTGGGGCAAGGAAGTGGACAAGATGGTTAAGTGGGGAGCCATCCTCGATTCCGCTGATCGCGACTCTCTCATTGAATATTTAAGTACGAGCTTTCCGGTCGATAAACCCCCTTACGCTGATCAGCGCTCTGCCCGAAAGCACTAATTCGCGTCGAGGATGCCTACAGCAAGTCGTTTTCCTGTTCTTAGATTATGATCAAGCGCTGAGTTCTGCGGGAGGGAAACTTGGCCGTTCTGGTGGTTGGGGGAGCCGGATACATTGGCAGTCATGCTGCCCACGTTCTGCGGCGCAGAGGTTACGAGGTTATCATTTACGACAATCTTTCGACCGGCTATCGCGAACTGGCTGTAGGATTCGAACTGATTGTCGGGGACATCGCAGACTCGGCAAAGCTCGGCAACGTCCTCAAGCGTTGCGACTCGGTGATGCACTTCGCAGCGCATGCCTATGTCGGGGAATCGGTCGAAAACCCAAAGAAATATTTTCACAACAACGTGATTGCCGCTCTGTCGCTGCTCGATGCGGTGATGGAATCGCGGGTGCGCAAATTCATTTTTTCGTCTACTTGCGCGGTGTACGGCAACCCGATGAAGGTGCCGATCACGGAAGACAATCCCCGGCAGCCGGTGAATCCCTACGGCGCCACCAAGTTGGCATTCGAGAACGCGCTGGAGGCCTACAGCCGGGCTTATGGTTTGAAATATGTCGCTTTCCGATACTTCAATGCGGCTGGGGCGGACCAAAGCGGCAGCATCGGCGAAAGGCATGAGCCGGAGACCCATCTCATCCCGCTAGTTTTTCAGGCGATCCAGGGCAAGCGCGTTGCGCTTGAGATTTTTGGCGATGACTATTCGACGCGCGACGGCACCTGCATTCGCGATTACATCCATGTCACCGATCTGGCAGAAGCGCACGTCCTCGGCTTGGAATATCTTTCGCGGGCGGAATCGATTGCGATGAATTTGGGAACCGGAAATGGTCACTCGGTGCACGAAGTCATTTCAACCGTTGAAAAAGTAACCGGCCACAAGGTCCCCACCCATATTGGCCCGCGCCGTGCAGGGGATCCCGCAGAGTTGGTGGCCGATCCTTCGCTCGCAGAAAAATTGCTGAATTGGAAAGCGAAACGTTCGCTCGAACAGATCATCGGCACCGCATGGACCTGGGCACAGAAAACGCAGTCATGATTCCCACACTTGTTTCTCCGAGCCGAGGGAAACCGAACGTCCGGTCGCATTTTGCCTGTTGTTTTTTGGGGTTCTCCTTGCGGGAGGATAATCTCCGCCTATCTCGATCAACCTAAGTAGTTTCTGAATCAATCAATTCCCAATATTTCACGGACAATTTGTAAAATCGTTTTTTTAACTTGACAACGTACATAGCACAAGAGCCTAATGGTCGCCATCGTGGATTAGACCCCGCGAGCAAAACGATTTTCTGCCGCGCGGGATGAACTTTAAGAAAAGCTGGCCGGAGGCAACTGGTATGCGAAGGGCTTCGTGGGTAGTTCTGCTCCTCTCCTTTTCCTTGTGCGTCTGCGCTCCTCTATTCGCGCAAAAGTACACTGGAACGATCACTGGCACCGTTACAGATCCGCAAGGCGCAGTCGTCTCGGGCGCGCAAGTTACCGTGACAAATCAGGCAACTGGTGATTCGCGCACAGTTACAAGCAACGCAAGCGGAATCTATGTCGCTCCCGAGCTTGCGGTGGGTGCATACACTGTCAGTGTGAAATCGCCGAACTTCAAAGAGTTCGTAGCGAAAGACCTGGCTGTGGATCCGAGCAGCACCGCCACCTTGAATGCCGTCCTCGTGGTTGGCGCGGGCGGCGAGCAGGTCACAGTAGAAGCGAGCACGGTGCAGGTTGAAACCACGACGGGCGCGGTCAGCAACGTGGTCGAGGGCAACGAAATTCGCGAACTGCCACTGAATGGCAGCAACTTCGTTGAATTGACTCAGCTCATGCCGGGTGTGTCGCCAGCTTCCTTCTTCAACGTCGAAAAGAAGGGGTTGGAAGGCGGCGTGGACTTTTCGGTCAACGGCAACAACGTCACCAACAATCTTTTCCTGGTTGATGGTGTCAATAACAATGACATCGGTTCGAATCGAACCATTCTGATTTATCCCTCAACCCAATCGATCCAAGAGTTCACGATGCTGCGCAACAGTTATGGTCCGGAATACGGCCAGGCTGCGGGCGCGGTCGTTAACATCGTTACTCGTGGCGGTACGAATCAGTTGCACGGGGCTGCGATCTACCGCGGGCGCAATACTGCGCTGAACGCCACGGATTATTTCAATACCAGGAACAACCTTCCCAAGGATGTCTTTCACCGCAACGATTACGGCTTCAACATCGGCGGCCCGGCTATAAAGGACAAGCTGTTCTTCTTCTGGTCGGAAGAGTGGAACAAAGAAATTCGCGGTTTATCACGCACCGGAGATGTTCCAACCGCAGCACAGCACGTAGGTGACTTTTCGATCCCGAACCTAAACAAGTTTGCCAACGGTAGTTTTTGTGAGCCACCACCAGGGGGGCTTAACGCCGTCACCAATTTGCCGAATGATCCGACTGTGCCCAGTCTGTCCACAGCTGGGTTTCTGATTGTTCAGAACTTACCGAACCCGAATCTGGCGAACCCAGTTAATTGTGCAAACTGGGGCGTTTCATTAGGAGCGCCCGTTCCTTGGCGTGAAGACAATGTTCGCGGTGATTTTCATATCACCAAGACTCTTAGCTTGATGGGTCGTTACACTTTTGACAGTTGGGCCCAGCCCGCACCGAGCACCTTGGGTTACTGGGGCGATGACCTGTGGCCCGGCATAGAGAGCAGCTGGGCGCAGCCGAGTCGTCAAGTCACACTGAAACTCACGAAGCTGCTGGGCAGCACCGCTGTGAATGACTTGCAGGTTTCCTATGCCGCTAACGCGATCAATATCACTCGCGCCGGAACCGGCGCTGACATCCCGGCGAACCCATTGGGAATCGCGGCCGGCCATGTCGATCCAACCACGTTTACCCAGATGCAGAATGCTGCTTCTCTGCCGTACTTCCCGTTGAGCACAAAAGCGCTCGGGATCAACATGGGTCAGCCTCTGTTCTGGGGCAATGGCATCGTGGGAGGAGAGAGCATCTCAGGTGGGTCTGGCGGCTTCCAGGCCATTGGTCCGTGGCACAACAACGAACAGCTGCTTATTCTGACTGACAACTTCAGCAAGGTTGTAGGCACGCACACCTTCAAAGCTGGTTTTCTGGCCACCCAAAACCAGAAAAATGAGCGCAACACTAGCGCCTCTGGAGAGAACGGAGCGTACTGGAGTACGGTCGGCGATAGCTGGGGCGGAACCCCGTCCAGTGGAAATGGCGTTTTCGACATGTTGAACCTCGGAACAGAATGGGGATGGGGCGAACAATCGACCAACCCGTTTGCCGTGATGCGTTGGCACGATTTCGAATTCTATGGCGGTGACAACTGGAAAGTACGGCGCAATATTACGCTGGAATATGGATTGCGCTGGTCTTTCCTGCGTCAGCCTTATACTGGTAACGATCAGTACGGGTACTTTGTTCCAAGCCTTTACAACAACAACGGTACAGACGGATCTTCACCTTGCAATGGACTGCTGACTACCAAGGTCGGTGCTGCGCAGTGTCAGGCATTGGGTCTTGCCGGCTTCACTGCCACCTCGAATCGCGCGCTGCGTCCGCAAAACAACCATGCCGTTCAACCCCGCTTAGGTATTGCCTGGGATCCACGTGGTGATGGCAAGACAGCGGTGCGCGCTGGATTCGGCTGGTTCTATCAGCGTGACAGCGTAGGTCCGTTGGAGTCTGGAACTGCGAATCCTCCGTTCGTGTTTGGCAGCGGAGCGGCGGGCGGCGGGCAGCGACAATTGGACAATGCAGGCCTGTCACAACTCGGGCCCCTTCCGGGAACTCCAGGCTTTGCCTATACCGGACAGCCTGGCAGAGGCCTGATTCAGAACGACATCCTGCCGCAGACTTACCAGTACAACCTGACGGTTGAGCGGGAAATAACCGCTGGCAGTAAATTGGAGATCTCATACGTCGCTAATCGCGGACGGCACCTGAAGGATTTCATTGATGCGAATCAGGTTTCGCCCGCTAACCGCGTGGCCTTCGACGAGTGCACGACTTCCTCGGCGTTCCTGCCATCGTGTGTGTCGCAACAACTGCGACCATTTGGCGCGGGTAGCTGGGGTGGCATACCATTCTTCCAGTACGAAGGGTATTCCAATTACGATTCACTCCAAGCCTTATTCCGCACCCGGATCAAGGCGCTGGATGCTCAGTTCGCGTACACTTACTCGCACTCACTGGCCAACACTGATATTACGGATTCCAGCGGCGGCCTGAGCCAGGGTAACTCGCTGCTGGATCCACTCAACCCACGGCTTGATTACGGCAACAGCACCATTGACCGTCCATCCATCTTCGTGGGGAACATCGTCTACAGCCTGCCTGCGCTCTCCGGACAAGGCAAAGCTCTACGCACAGCTGCCGGAGGCTGGCAGTTGTCGTCCATTCTCAGCTACGCTACCGGTCCAGCCATCACAGTCTGGGCTGGAACCTCAGCCCCCAACGGGTTGGTTGGCAGCGGCAATACGGCTGGCGGCAACGAGCGTCCCAATATGGTCGGTGGGCAGAGCTGTCGCGCGAGCGGCAACTCTGATCCCTTGCAGTGGCTTAACCCGAACGCCTGGACGCTGGATCACTATGTCCTTGGCGCAGATCCGATGTCATCTCGCGGAGACTGCTATGGCCCTGGAATCGCCAACACCGATTTCTCGGTTCGTAAGACCTTCAAAATCACTGAAAGAGTGACTGCGAAGTTCAGCATGGACTTCTTCAACTTGTTCAACAAACCGCAGTTCGGTGCGGACACAATCAACACGACTTTGTCGAACGCCGCTACGGTGTGCGGGCCAGGTGCCAGCACGGATCCAAACCAGCCCTGGTGCTCAGGCGGTACGGATACCGCGGGACAATCGTTCGGCGTGTACCGGGATAATTCGCTGTTCTGGAAGCAGGGGTCTCAACAATGGGGACCGTTCCCTGTTGGTAACCCGAATTGCCCGGCCGCGTCGAACACGCAGCCTTGCCTTGTGAGTACGGGCGGAGGCCTCCAAGGCACATTCGGCCTGATCGGGAATGACCGTCCTGGACACGGACCACGTGAAATCCAGTACGGCTTAACTGTCGAATTCTAGTTCGATAGCAACTATTTAAGGGTGGGGCTTGACTCTGGTCATACCCCACCCTTTATTCTTTTCTACACATGCCAGTCCGTAGTATGCCCTTCTCCCGTGTAAGAATGCCCAAAAGAACGCGTTCGGCTTTCCGCCGCGCGTTCGGTTTCCTGGCACTTCTGTTGCTCTTACCCACATCGCTGGCCTTCTCTCAGGCTTCATCATCGACCGCTAAACCCGGTGCGGCCAGAACACCGCAGACTGCGCCCCTGGAGGAGCATTATCAAGCGGCCCGAACCTTTGCCATCGCCGGTAATATGGATCGCGCCGCGGTTGAATACCGCGCTTTCCTTTCAGAGGCGTTCCTCGAGATGGCGAACGCCCGAACCCACGAGGGGGATTTTCCTGCCGCTTTTGCACGTTTCGACGAGGCCACCCAATTAGACCCGGCTTCACCCGATATTCGTTTGGCGTATGCCACCGCCCTGCTGCTGTCTGGCGATACCGATAAGGCGAAAGCGCAAGCGGAGAAGGCAGTGGAACTGGCTCCCAAGAGCATCGATGCGCAGTTCCTTCTAGGGCGTGTGTTTCTCGAACAGGCAGACTATAAAGCCGCAAAACAACATCTCGAAGCCGCTGGAGCTGAGATGCAAGGCGATCTCACATTTCAGCTCGGGTACTCGCTGGCTTTCACCTACCTCAACCTCAAAGACGTTAACCGCGCCAGCTTATTGTTCGACGAAATGCAAATCGGCCTGGGAGATTCCGCGCCTTTACATCTGTATTTCGGCCACGCGTATCTCATGACCGGAAACCACGATCGTGCCATCACAGAGTTCAAAAGGGCGTTGCAGAAAGACCCGAAAATCAAAGAAGCGCATTACTGGCTTGGCTTGGCTTATCTCTCTCGTGACGAAGACAAAGGCTGGGAAGAAAATGCCGCGGAGGACCGGGCGGAGATCCAAAATAATCCCGACGACTTTCGGCCGCACTACGACCTGGGAAACATCGCGTTGCATCTCCATCAATCGGAGGAGGCGGAGCGTGAGCTGAAGCGCGCATCGGAGATACAGCCCGATAATCCTGATCCGTTGATCGCTCTCGGAGAACTCTTGATCGCGCAGCGGCGCCTACCAGAGGCGGAAGCGGCAATGTCCAGAGCGATTGTCCTGTCTAAAGACGTGTCCCGTAATGGATACCAGGTCAATCGCGCATATTACGTCCTTGGCAGAATCCAAGTGGAAACTGGAAGGCGGGACCTGGGCGTCCAGAATCTAAAGACTGCGGCTGAACTTCGCGAAAAAACCCAAGCGCCTTCGAATCGAGATGAGGGTGCTGCCGCCGCGCAGCAACGAATTGCCGGCGCACAGCCCATGCGCCCCGAGACCTCTCCTTCGACCGCTTCGCCCGAAGAGCAGAAACAAATGGATGCTTACTTTGACCGCCTCAAACCGGCCATTGGTGACGCATATAACAATCTTGGCGTTGCTGCCGGAGGAAAAAACGACTTTCCTGCTGCAATCAGTTACTTCCGGAAGGCGCAGCAGTGGTATCCGGAGCTTGAAACCATTGACCGAAATCTCGGCATGTCAGCGTTTCACGCGGGCGATTCTCAGGACGCGATTGTGCCGCTTTGGCATGCGCTTCAACGCAATCCGAATGATGAGAAAGTGCGAATTGCACTCGGCCTGAGCTACTTTTCGGCACAAAATTACGAAGGTGCATTGGAGACTCTGAGGCCCCTCGAGAAGGCCGTCGCTGCAGATCCCGGCGCTGGGACGGCATATGGAGTTTCGCTGATCAAAACCGGCAAATACGAGCAGGGAATCGGTCTGTTGAAGTCGCTGGAACAGGCGAATCCGGACCTCGCGGGAATTCATGCTGCTATGGGCGAAACTTATGCCGATCAGGGTATCTATGCCAACGCCATTGAGGAATTCAGAAAGTCCCTGGCACTGGATGCTGCTCAACCCAGGACGCGCTATCTCCTGGGAGTGGCCCTGATTCGTGACGGAAAGCCAGCCGATGCTGTGCCGGAGCTGCGTTCCGCGCTGAAGGATGATCCCTCAAACTTGGCGGCCAAGTACCATCTGGCCCTCGCGCTATTGCAATCGCAGCAGAACGATGAAGCCCAGTCTCTCCTGCAGCAGGTGGTGCAACAGGACCCGAAGTATGCTGACGCGTACTATCAGCTCGGCAAGCTGCAACTTGAAGCTGGAGACGCCAAGCAGGCCATCAGCAATCTAGAGTCGGCTGCGGCCCTGAGCCCGCGAAGCGACTATATTCACTACCAGCTCTCGCTGGCCTACGGCCGTGATGCGCGAGCTGACGATGCTCAGCGAGAGATGCAGCTTTACCAGGCGCTGAAGACCGAGCGTAGAGGAGACCATGAGCAGCCGCGTTCCGACTAACTTTATCGTTTCCTTCCTGGTTGCGCTGCTGCTCGCAAATTTCGCGGTCGCCCAAAGCTCGAAACCGCGCTCCAAGCCGCTGTCTCCCTTAGCGCAAGCCAAAGCTGAGTTGGCGAAGCATGATCTGAAATCTGCCGAAGACTCCGTCTGGAAGGTGCTCTCGTCCGATCCCAACAACCCGGAAGCGCTTTTACTTCTGGGAATGGTTCGAGGAGAGCAGCAGCGTTTTTCAGAAGCCGAAACACTTTTCCAGCGAGTGGTCGAACTCGATCCGAAATCTGCCTCCGGTCATTTGTATCTTGGCAAAACTTATCTGACGGAAAACAAGATTCCTGACGCTACCGGGCAGTACAAGCAGGCAGAAGAACTGGTTCCGCAAAACCTGGAAGTGCGGGTCACGCTCGCACGCCTTTACGCTTCAGGAGGCCAGTTCGCTGATGCCATTTCCACGCTGAATGGCATTCCTCCGGCGCGTTTCCCCGTGGAAGCCGTCCCGATAAAAGTCGGCTGTTTGCTGGCGCTGGGACGCCAGGAAGAGGCCATCAAACTGGCACAGGAGGTGAAGGCGCCTGCGCTTCAACTGGCGCTGGCAGAGGTTTTCGTTACCGCCAAACTGCCGACTGAATCTCTCAAGCTTCTTACTGCCGCGGCGGCTTCGGGCAAGCGGCCTCCTGCGCGTTTCTATTTCATCAAAGCAAAGGCCCTTGACGCGGCGGGAGACTCTGCTGGCGCGCTGGAAAATTTCCAGAAAGCTCTGGCGTTGGAGCCAGATTCCGAAGAGTTTCTGCTGACAATGGCTGAGCTGTATGCGCGACAGGAAAAGCACGCGCAAGCCTTCGAAATCCTGCAGCGGGCGTACAAGCAGGATCACGACTCTCTCAAGGTTCTGCGCCCGCTCATTCTGGAAGCGTCGTTTGCGGGCAAGAGCGTGGACGTTCAGGACCAGGCCCAGCAATTAGCGGATAAGTCCGATGAACCTCGAGACCTCTTCATAGCTGCCAACGTTTTTTTGACCAATACGCGGCAAGACGAAGCAGTGCCGCTCCTGGAGAAATACCTGCAAAAGGTTCCCAATGATCCGCGCGCTTGGGTGGGTCTGGGTATGGGCTACGAGGACCTGAAGCGGTTTGACGATGCACAAAAAGCCTTTGAGAACGCACTTAAAGCGGATCCCAAATTCGCCGACGCGGAATATCAAATAGGAGTGCTTCTCAGCTTGAACGGGAACTCCGCGTCCGCGACGCAGCATTTTGAGCGTGCCGTCGAAATTAATCCGAATCATGCTCCATCGCTGGAACGACTCGGGAATTTCTATTTGGAGACAGGGCAGTTCGATAAAGCCCGAGATGTCTTGCTCAAGTCGGAAACCCTGGATCCGAAAAACCGCAAAGTGGAATATGGATTGGCGCTCGCCTACAGCAAACTCGGGAACCGTGACGAAGCCAAGGTGCACATGGAGCGCTTCGAGAAAGCCGGGCCGATTGGCGCGACTGAAAAGAAATGACGTTTAATGTTGCGCTGAAGATTTTCCGTTTGCTTGCGCGCCTTTTTGTTCAGAGTACGGCGTGTTCTGCGTAATTCCTCCACCCTCGAGAACGGTATAGATAAAGTCCGAGGGCAGATTTTCATAGCTTTCTTTCCCGCCACTCGGCCAGGAAATCTCAACTTTGGTCATCGCAGTTTCTTTTCCCAACCCGAAGTGGAGGCGGAGATCATTCTGGGATAAATAGCTGCCGCCGCTGCGTATTTCATCGATCTGCCTCAGCCCTCCCGACGTGACGGTTACTCGTGCCCCGATCGCGGCCTTGTTGCTCTTTGCGCCGATCAGCTTGAACGTGGCAGCGTGATTGGGACCGTCGGTGCGATTGATCAGCAAAGTGGGAGGTCCAGCCACGTTCAACATCAGGATGTCAACTTTGCCGTCATTGTTGACGTCGCCAAAGGCGACTCCGCGCCGCGAGAGTGGGGGAAGTTTGTCTAACCCGGCCAGCGTCGTAATGTCAGTGAAGGTGCGATTGCGGTTGTTGCGGAAGAGCAGAACTGGTTCTTTGTATGGGGCGCCGCCTTTGACCATGTCCATCTGCGGATAAACGTGCCCGTGCACGACGAAAATGTCCGGCCAGCCGCTGTTGTCGGCGTCGAAGAATCCCGTTCCCCAGCCGACCCATGAACTGGTCGGCTGAGATATTCCGGCGGAACCCGCAATGTCGAGAAACCCTTTCTCGTTCTGGTTCCAGAACAGCGCGTCAGATTCTCCGGCCCAGTTGGTTACGTAGATATCGAGTTGCCCGTCGCGGTCGAAGTCGCCGAAATCCACGCCCATGCCGGCTCGTTCTACGCCAGTCAGGCTCAGCGACGCGCCGGAAAGCAAGCCGACATCTTCAAATGTGCCGTCATGCTTGTTGTGATAAAGATAGTTCGGCCCGCCGTCGTTGGTGACATAGAGATCGGGCCAGCCATCGTTATCGTAGTCGGCCCAAATGGCTTGCATGCCCAGGTAGGTTCCAGGATCGTCTACGCCAGCCTTCTTCGCGACCTCTTCGAAGGTGCCGTTACCGCGATTATGAAACAGAAAATCTGTCTGTCCGGTGTGACCGCGGCGCAGGCACTCCATGCTGATTCCCTGAAACTCGCAGCCCTTGTTTTGAGCGTCGTAAGTGGGAAGCTTATTGATATCGAAGTCCAGATAACGCGGGACGAAAAGGTCCACAAAGCCGTCCCGATCGTAATCAGCCCACGCTGCGCCCATGTTGTATCCGCTGGAGCGGACGCCGGCTTTCTCCGTCACGTCTTCGAATTTGCAGTCACCGAGATTGCGATAAAGCGCATTCCCGCCGAAGCCAGTCACGTAAATGTCCTGCCAGCCGTCATTGTCAAAGTCCATCACCGAAATCGCCATTCCCCAGCCTTTGCGAGTCAGGCCCGCTTTTTCAGTGATGTCGGTGAAATGAAGATCGCCATCCTGACGAAACAACCGGACCAGAGGATCGCCGCCATTCTGGCGATAGCGGTCCACGTTCGAGCCACCAGCCATGAGAATGGACAGTTTGCCACTGTTATCACAATCAATGAAGCCCACGCCTCCGCTGGTGGACTCGACAATGTACCGCTTCTCCGGAGCTCCAATGTGCGCGGTTGTGAGTCCCGCTCTCTCGCTCACGTCTTCAAACTTCGGCACCGGTGCATCTTGAGACAAGCAGGGAACAGCTAGAACACTGAATAAGAGCAGGATGTTCCGAGAGTGGCTAAAGGTTGAACCCATGGAGCTACTTCGAGAATGGCGTCTTCTGAGAGATTGTGCCGCCTTCGACCATTGTGTAGATCATGTCTGCCGGAAGGTCCTGATACACGTCTTTTTGTCCGCTAGGCCATGCGACCTCAACTTTGTTCATCACCGCATTCTGGCCCAAACCGAAGTGCAGGCGCAGATCGTTTTGTGAGAAATAGCTGGTACCACTTCGCACTTCATTGAACTGCTTCAAATCACCGCAGGTCACCGTTATGCGGGCGCCAATTGCGGCCTTGTTGCTCTTGGTGCCGATTAATTTAAAAAGCGCAGCGTGATTCGTGGTTTCGGTGCGATTGATCAGGAGCGTGGGCGGTTCCCCTACGTTGAGCAGCAGAATATCCACTTTGCCATCATTGTTTACATCGCCAAAAGCCGCGCCCCGGCGCGATGATTTCGGAAGCTGGTCCAATCCCGCCAATGCCGAAATATTTTCAAACGTACGGTTGTGGTTATTTCGGTAGAGCATCAGCGGCTGCTTGTATCCCACCCCGCCTTTGACGAAATCCATTTGCGGATACACGTGCCCGTTGGCTATGAAGATGTCGTCCCAGCCGCTATTGGTTATGTCCACGAACGCCGTACCCCAGCCGACCATCGGTACAGTCTCCTGCGCGATTCCCGCACTCCATGCGATGTCGGTGAATCCTTTTTCACCCTGATTCCAGTAGAGCGCATCCGGCTCGTCCACAAAGTTGGTGACGAAGATGTCGAGCAGTCCGTCATGATCCATGTCGGCAAAATCCACGCCCATTGAGCCTTCTGCTTTCCCGTCCAGGCTTAGGGCTGCGCCCGACATTAAGCCAACCTCTTCAAACGTTCCGTCGTGTTTGTTGTGGTAGAGATAATTTGGCTGGCCGTCGTTCGGTACATAAAGATCGGGCCAGCCGTCATTGTCGTAGTCTGCCCAGACCGCCTGCAAACCGTAAAGATGGGCCGGATCATCTACGCCCGCTTTTTTGGAAACATCTTCGAAGGTCCCATCGCCACGGTTTCGGAACATATAATCAGGCTCGCCGGGAAGTCCACCCGGGCCGCACTGCACCATCACTCCTCGATACCGGCAAAATTTATCGTTGCTGCCGAACTCCGGCAGGTGATTGATATCTATGTGCACGTACTGCGGAATAAAAACATCGAGCAGTCCATCGCGATCGTAGTCGGCCCACGCCGCGCCGGCATTGAATCCCTTAAGATTGAGCCCGGATTTTTCGGTCACGTCTTCGAACTTGCAGTTCCCCAGGTTGTGGTAAAGCGCGTTGCCATCGAATCCGGTTACAAAAACGTCCTGCAGCCCATCATTGTCGTAGTCCATGACTGAAACCGCCATGCCCCAACCCTTGCGCGTAAGCCCAGCAGATTTGGTGATGTCGGTGAAGTGCAGATCGGCGTCCTGGTGGTATAGCGTGATCATGGGATCGCCGCCCTGCTTAAAACGGTCCACCGACGAACCATTCACCATCAGGATGTCGAGCTTGCCGTCGTTGTCGCAGTCTATAAACCCCACGCCGCCGCTCATGGATTCGACGATGTAGCGTTTATCCGGCGAGGAAAGGTGAGAGATGGTAAGTCCGGCCTTCTTGCTGACATCCTCAAACCGAGGCACAGGCGCGGCCCCGGGAGGAGTTTGGGCTAGGCAGATCAGCGAAAGAAGGGTCCCCACGAATGGAGAAAACAGCAGGCTACGCATGCGTTGCTGAACAGTTTAGCACGTGAATTGGCGCGGGTTGTCGCGGGTAATCGCTTCAATCTGCGCGATACCAATCGTCTCTCGTCAGCGGAAGCTCACTCCCGCCGTGGTCGCTTTTGACGAGCAACGACTGATACAAATCCAGCTTTCCTGTGCGGAAATAATGGGCTGATCCGGCAAGATAGAGCCGCCAAATGCGATACCTGGCCTCGCCAACCAAAGCTCGCGCCTGCTGTGCACTCGCTTCCAGGCGGCGCAGCCAATGGCAGAGCGTCAGGAAATAATGCTCGCGCAGGTTCTCAACGTCCCTGACTTCGAACCCCGCCTCCTCGGCGTGGCGCAGCATGGTTGCAATCGGGATCATCTCGCCGTCGGGAAACACATAAACATCAGTGAAGGTCGGATGGGCGGGTTTGGTACGGTACCCAGCGCGCCCAATGCCGTGACTGAGAAACGCTCCCCCCGGTTTGAGCATGGCAAAAGCATTGCGAAAATATTCTGGAAGCTGGCTCTCGCCTACGTGTTCCACCATTCCAACGCTGGCGATCTTGTCGAACTCGCCCAATTGGCGAGCATCCCGGTAGTCCATCAGGGTGACTTGGCATTGCGAGGCAAGTCCCGCCTCCGCGATTCGCTGTTGTGCGAGCATTAGCTGCTGCTTGCTAAGCGTGATCCCAGTTGCTTGCACTCCATAATTTCGGGCGGCGTGCAGGATCAAACCTCCCCAGCCGCACCCGAGATCAAGCATGCGCTCGCCCGGTCGCAGCCGGAGTTTCCGGCAAATGTAGTCCAGCTTTTGCTCTTGTGCCGCATCCAATCGATCTTCCGGCGTTTGGAAGTACGCGCACGAGTACACCAGGCCGCCATCGAGCCATAACTTGTAAAACTCATTGGAGACGTCATAGTGAAATGTGACTGCCTGGTGGTCACGTAGTTTGGAATGTGATTTGCCGCGCAGCTCGGCGCTCGATGGCTCGTGATGAGGAGTCGCGGGAAGGCCGAGCAGCCAAGCACCTAAACGCAACTTTTCTTTCGCGCTCCAATACTTTTCGGCGAGATGCTCAGCCAGAGGAAAGATCGCGAGAATATCTCCCGAGATATCGAAGTCACCGGAAACATACGCCTCCGCCAGAGCGACTTGCCGGTCCGAGCGCAATGCAGCACGCAAAGCACCTGGATTATTGATTCGCCAGGTAAACCGGCAGAATTGCCCAGGGTCGGCTGGAAGCAGAGTGCCGTCCCACAGTTCGACGGCAAAATCGCGAGGACGATAATCCTGCAGAAGTTCTTGCACAACGGCCATTGCCTTGGCCGCGGCTCTCGCTTGCGAGCGCTGTGCCTGACCCCCCATTTGCCTGAATTATTATGCCCCTATTCAGCCTCAATTGTTACCGTGAAATCTACGCCCTCCCAGCGCTGCTCGTGTTGCCAGTACAAGGTGAAAACCACGCCGTGTCCCGGATCCAGCTCACTTGTGGGCAGGTCGGCAAAATGGATTCCGACTCCAGTGTCACGCGTTGACATGTCTTGAGCTGTCTGCCAGCCGTTACCACTCCAATGCACCGTCGCGGGCGCAAGTAAGGCAATTCGAAGAACCTTTCCTCGCGGCATCATTCGGCACTTGTTGTTAAATCGCCAACTCCAATAGCGCGCCTTGCGATGCTCCACGCAATACCGTTTCACGGTTTGCGGAGCCTGGTCAAAGATCTTGCCCTCTTTCAGCGAACGCACCAGCTTGATGTACTCCGAGTGTGCCCACACCAGCGGACACGCCGAACCCGATGGCTTCCCCAGAACGAGCTCACGGTCTGGAATATCTGCATTGTCCCAGACTTGCTCTGGCAACAGGCGACTAATGCCGGTTGAGAATTCCACAGACTTAAGCAACTCCTGCGCGCCGCTTAAGTTTCCCGCAGCAAGCTCGTAGTGCGCGCGTTCCCCGGCCAGCAAAGGCCATGGGCGGCCAATTCCGGTGCCGTCAAACGGCGCGCCGTCCGCGTGCTCGCCATAGCCGTCGTCGTTGTAGCGATACCAGCATGGCCCTTGCGGAAGGTTGACCTTTAGCAGCGCGTCAATCACCTTGATCGTATTCAGAATCTTCGGATCATCCGGCGGACGCAGTCCGAAACGCACCAGCGCCAGAGCATCCGGGCTGATCACGTGCGACGCGCGCTCCATGCCTTCCCCTGGTGGGCGGTTCTTAATCGGAACGAAGCCATCGTTCGGAGAGGCGGCACAATCGGTCTCCGGCGGCGCAATACGCACGTAGTAGCCCTCTACGCCGATCTGGCGCGCCAGGTCCCCATCGGTCGAATAGGTCCAGCGTTCGATGCTTTCATTCCACGTGTCGGCGAGATCGCGAGCGTAATTCGCAATTTCACGTTCGCCGACGGCATCGGCAATGTCGGCAGCCGCCAGCAATCCCGCGACTTCAACCGCCAAAGTGAAGGGAGAATACCCAGCGTCCTCCTCCCATCGGTCTTGCTGTGTAACCGGGCCATTGCGCGCAATGAAACCGACGGCGCGCTTGACCATAGGCCACCAGCGATGCAGGTCACCCAGTGACCGCATCGCTTCCCGGCGAAGCAGATCCACCAGCAGGATGGGAAACGCGGCTTCATCCATCTGCAAGCCGTTCCAGTAGGGTCGCCCATCCAGCCACATGTTTTGCGGCCAGCGTCCGTCGCTTTCCTGTGTCGCCTCGAGATAGCGCAAAACGCGGACCGCATCTCCTTGCGCGCCGGCCGCAAGAAATCCACCCGCAGTTTCCACCAGATCGCGTGGCCACACCAGGTGGTACCCGCCCAAGTCCTCATCTCCTTTGTTGAAGCCCCAAGGGATTGACAAGCTCGCGATCACCCCCCCGAGGAAGTCTTTGGATTCATGCACCCGCAACATCGCCGTGCTGGCGCGATAAAGGTCGCAATCAACTGGCCGGTCCAGAGGCAGTAGAGTTTTTTGCCAGCTCCTCCACTGCGAAATGTAGTCTTGAAGAAGTGCGTCGTAGTCCTCGAGTAGAGCGGCGCTGGCCTGCAGTGCGGCCTCAGCCCAGTTGCCGCCGAATCCCAACGCCAAAAGCACTTCTCCATTGCGAGCTGCGAGATCCAGTTCGCCGGCCAGAGCGACGTTCCCGTTCTCCGCGCGATCGTACTGTTGCGTGAGTTGGAAATTTTGTGAGAGGTCCTGCCATGCGTCGGAGTAGCCCGCAAATCCTACCGACATTTTCTTCCACGGAACGGAGCATGCAAAAGCCAGCGCCAGGCCACCTGGATACTCAGCAAAGAGCATTGGAACGCCTTTGTAATCGCCGATCCATCCAGTGTTGTTGCTGCCGTTGTTGCCCAGATGAGGAGCGAGTAACGCATACAGATGATATTTCGCGTCAAACTGTGTGGGGACAGCGGTTGCGGGGACTGCCCCCGACTGTCCAGCGTGCAGCTCGACAAATCTGACCTTCTGCAACACGACGTTGCGATGCGGGTCCGCAAAGACTTCTTTCTCGATGCGGTACTTTCCACCGGTCTCGGTGTTGGTAAGCCGAAATGCCGGGACGCCTGGTTCGACCGGGACGGCTTCGAAGCGGCAATGCCGCTTTTCCTCCGAGAAGAAACTGTCGCCATCGGTAACGATCAGCCCCAGGTCCCGCGTACATGCCATGTCCACGCGCGGAAAATAAATCTCATTCAAAATTCCGTGGCTTAGCGTGAACCAGACCTTGCTGGTGCGGCTGAGTGCAGTTCCTACTCCGCTTTTGGCGCTCGATGTCCAGCGTGGCGGAATTCCCGGCCATCCGGGAGCATACCTCGTCGAATCACTCACTTGATTAGTCCTGATCGGCGCGACTGGGCCGGTGAAATTTACTTTGAGATTGGAATAGTATCAGGAAGTTTCAAAAGTCCGGAGTAGAGCGCCATGCCTACCACGGCGTCAACACCCATGCTGTGCAGGCGCGCAATTTCCTGATGGCTCGAGATGCCACCCGCAGCAATCAATTGGCGCGTGGTGGCTGCCCGCAGTTCGCGCACCGGACCGGTTGGCAATCCCACCATCAATCCTTCGGTGTCGATGTGGGTGTAGAGGAAGGCGCAGCAGAAGGGATCCAATCCCTCGATCATCTCCAGCGGAGAGATTTTGGTGATTTCCTTCCAGCCGCGAATTGCAACCTTTCCGCCTCTCGCGTCGATGGCGAAGACGAGCTTGTCGGGGCCGAACTTGTCTGCGAACTCTTTGGCTGAACCAACATCGATCCTACCATTCTCAATGAGCGCCGAACCGATTATCACCCGGCGTGCGCCTGCGTCGAGCAGGCTTCGTGCCGCCGGGATTGAGCGAATGCCGCCACCAAGCTGGCAGGAAAGCTGTTTCACAAAGCGATCAATCATCGCAGCATTGTTCCCCGCGCCCATGGCTGCATCAAGGTCGATTAACTGGACCAGGGGAAACGACGAAAAGCGCGCAATC
>Ga0209580_10000455_pt1 | contig 22579 bp, 19 predicted proteins | sample Coa_R1_5_FD_187153 | JGI IMG/M metagenome (GOLD analysis project Ga0209580, IMG submission 187153) | Surface soil microbial communities from Centralia Pennsylvania, which are recovering from an underground coalmine fire - Coalmine... | ecosystem: Environmental > Terrestrial > Soil >... | reverse complement strand
CGGTGGTAATGTCCGCGCCCAGCTGGCCGGTCCATGGCTTGCCATCCCTTTTCGCGATATGGCCCGAGAGAAAGACAAGGTTTCCAGAGCAAACAAACGGTACGAAGGCTGCCACCGGCGCTGTCACCTCTGGAAGCTTGATATTCAATTCCCGTAGCGTTGCATGGGCAGACACTTATGAGTCTCCTTTCCTGCTCTTGATTACAGGATGCTCTCCCAATGACACGATGCACGGCACCCGGTCTCCATGACTTGGCGGCTCAGAGATCACCAGGAACCGTACCGCTGCTGTCGATTGATTTCTCATTTGATGGCACGTCTCCGGAGGAACGTGGATTCCCTGCCCACGAGACAGGTGCACCCGGCTCCCGTCGATCTCCAACTCAGCCTCCCCGTCCAGAATGTAGAAGAACTGTTGCGATTTGCGGTGACAATGGCATATCTCGGCGGCCTGGGGAGGCATCTCTTCTTCAATAACGCTGAGACGGTCGTCTTTGACCAAATGCCAGCCGTCGCACACCTCGCCCCACGTGTAGTGCTCGGAGTTGTGAACATGAATAGCATGGAATCCGCTCATAACCTGCCCCTCTCTAATGATGCACGTCTTTCTACGACTGGAGCGCAAGGATCACCACAGGGCGATCGCATCGATCTTCGATAAGCACATGTTTCGGTAATCTACCCGCTTTGACCGCACAAGAATAAAGACCGACCGGACCATGTTTACAATATAGTACGACAGTTAGCGAAGTGTCTATATATTATTTGTCATGAGTGGGCGCTGTTGATGGTCGCGCCGCTGGGGTCGGTCGTGCACTGCAGCGTACCGGCACCAACGGAAAGTGCCCAGATGGAGCCACCGCGCGCCCGTCGCTGAGCCATCCCAACATTTGCCACCTCTACGACGTCGGCCAACATGGTACATGCACAAGCTTTCTTGGTAGAGCTCGCAAATGTGTTGCCTGCGGACAACGAACCCGCGCAGGATGAGGAGTCGCTCGGTTGGTTGAACGTCACTCGATCTGTGTGGCGCAATACCGTCGGTGATCCAAAGACTGCGAAATCGAAGGCTCCCGTGCCAGTCATTCGGCAACTTGCTCAAAGTCTGGACAATCATCGCAAACGGCGTGGGAATCCGGTGGGCGGACCAATCTTTGCCAACTCAGTCGGACATCCGCTCGACCTAAACGCTTGCTATCAACGGGAGATGAAAGATGTGCTCACGCGTGCCGGAATCTCCTGGCATGGTTGGCACGGGTTCCGCAGGGGGCTGGCATCGAATCTGAATCGCCTGGGCGTTGATGATTCGGTGATCCAACGTATTCTGCGGCACAGTACGGTTGCAACCACCCAAAACCACTACATCAAGACCACGTCGCCCGATGCGATCGCTGCAATGAGGCAGTTCTCTGAAGCCTTACTGTGCTCCACTTGTGCTCCGGATGGCGACCTCAAGCTGAAAAGTTCTGTGCAGTAGGAATGGTAAGTGCCTATCTTTGAGTGAGTGGCGGAGAGAGAGGGATTCGAACCCTCGATACAGGTTTTAGCCCGTATAACGGTTTAGCAATTCTCGCTACTCCTGTGGTGCCATGTGATCTCAATTACTTACAGTCGCGGGCAAGCACGAAACTTCACGCCCAGAGACCTGAATAGTCAGTTAAAGGACATCGCTCGGGACACCGTCGAAACGGACCGCCTGCGCGAACTATTTGAACATCCACCTGCCGATACACTCAATGCAGTCGCGACCTCGGGATTGCGCAGCCATTCAGATACAGTCGCTGCGACCCACAACGCGCGAAAAGTTATCCCATTGTTAGCTTTTAGTTTCATCGCTCTTTCCCGCCAGTTGCCGCTTCGAAGCACATTGTCGCCTGCACGTTCATTTCGTGGATACCTTCCTAAATCGCTCGAATAAAGTAATGAGTATCCACGAGCGCTTCAAAAAAGCGACTCAGGCGCTCGCTGAGAACGACGGACCGAACTAACAATCCGACTTCGATGTTTCTGTTCTGGGCGGCTTCCGTGAAGTTTGCAGAAGACACAAAAACGTTCTTATCGTCGACAACAATGCACTTTGCGTGCAGGGAACCAGGTTTTCCGGCCTGGGCTTCCAAAAGCTGCTCGCAACAGTAGACGCATGGCATCGGCGCCCCATGGGGCCATTGTGAGGTCTTAAACGTATGAGCAAATCTCGCGATCTGAGCGTTTGCTGATGACGCGTCTCCGTGTGTACGCGGCACATCCAGAAACATCTGTACCCGAAGATCCGCTTGCTGCGCCATCCGCTCTGCCAGTGACTGAAATATCTTTTGGCCTTGATAGATTGCATAGCCGGCTACCAATACTGACCGCTGCGCGTTTCTGAACAGATCTCCGACTACTACCGCCGTGTTGCGGTTGGCTACTCCGCCTGCCTCAGGTCCTGTCGTCACTAGGTCGACAAAGTCTTCGAGAGGCGGCCTAGAGGTCACCGACTGCGCAACCAGTTCTAGGCATGCACTCATCGCCTCCGCAGACATGCCTAAAGAAGCCAGAGTCCCCAGCCTGCTTGAGATTGAGTTGCCGTCCGCTGTACCGACAATGCGTTGGAGACTGTGAGCTGAGCATGGGAGTGTGACACGGCCACTCCGTATCGATGCTGCGAGCGCTTTCAGTTCAGTCGGCGCTAATGACAGAAGCGGATCCTTCACCTTGAGTGATCTCCGAGAAGAACTGCCCGCCGGCATCTTGGACCGTCGGCATAACTAGGGCCCGGTCGAGAAAGTCGTTCTGCTGCTCACAACTTGTTTCAGAAATAAGTAAGCAGCCGTGGCATGCAGCACCATGAAGGAATCTTCTTTCATGCCGACTGCCAGGGTCATGCTGCGCGCAAACGGGATCGTTGGAACAGAGTGCTCCGATTTCCAGTGCGCTCTTCACCGTCTCGTTTATTCTTCTGCCAACCTGTACCAGGCCTCCGAGCGTCCCCTCGGAATCAGAGGTTCCGGTATAGAGCAATATTCCAAATCCTATCCGAGGTATGGCATAAACGCGTTCGCGAATTGAGCTCGCGGGATAGCCGCAACTCAGCGATAGAGCTGTAATGAGCAGATGGGAAAACGAGTGCAGCATTAGGTATGCCGGCCCAGGAAACTCTCGGTTCGACCCGACATGCTCTTTCTTCCATTCAGCGAATCCGGCGGCCAGTTTCATCGACCGCGATTGAACTTCCGAGGACTGCAACCAACCTGCGATGGCTTGAACGCTGAACTGAAGGAAGATGCCCTCGCCTCTGTTTTCAAACGCCGGCAACCAGGTCACTTCTCGAGCCAGCGCTGCGCGCCGAACGCCAATGTCCAATTCACCCTCAATGTCAGGGGCAGCAGCTTCGAATCGCGTGAACCCAAGTTGCGCAACGACTTCGCGGAGGCGATGGACCAAAATGACGCGTTCTATCGGCTGCATCCATGGACGGTCCCAGACCGGACGGGGCAATGCACGTGCATGAAAAATTCCTTCGGGCCGGTCCTCGCCAACTTCGTCTTTCGAGGCAAGTAGCGTTTCCAGCTCGGCCACCTTGACGGGCTTATCAATCTTTGTGCTGCCGAGTCGCCTTCCTTGAATTTCAGCGAAAGCCTCTTCATCAGATACGCCCTCTAATCCACCTTTCACAGCAGACTTCTTGCGTTCGTATTTCAATTCATCGATCGTCTCGACGGCCTCGACGTAAGACCAAACTGCATCAATCGCCCGCCTCACTGCCTCGTCCCTTTCAGGAAGTGAAATCACACTGAGTGTCTGCGGGAAGTAGGCGTTCGACGCTGATCGAATCAGCAGCCGACTTGGCTCTCCACAAGTCTCTTTTGTATAAGGACCGAGCCAAATTCGAGATCCGTCACATGATCCAAGTGCTTTGTTGGCCAGGATTGCGGCCTGAGCCATGCTGCGTTCGGCTTTGGTGCACTCGCAGCGAATCCATACTTCTGTCAGATCGCCGCTCGTTCCGCGTTCATCAATGAACAGTTGCCGTCCTTGCTTTGCGCAGTCGGACGGACCATTGTGCACGAATGCATACCAGTCGATGTCCGCGATATGGCCGGCGCGGCATGCACGAACAAATCGCACCGGCACCACCGTTTTCTTCTTTTTGTCACGATCGATGTACTTGCCTTTGGTCAAGGATTTCCGGTGTACTAAGAGGCGCGTCCGTACAGATGGCCCTTTCGATTCTTCTAAGCCTTGCGTGATGAACCACTCTGGGAACTGAAATCCCGTGACACCGGTCGTAGCTGCGCCCGGAGTGTCATCTGACGGGGGCGGCGTTCGAAGTTCAACGTTGTCTATCTCGAGCACTCGTGCGAGCTTTCGAGCCAATCTCGGTTCGAAAATCGTTTGGCCCCCCAGCGACCAAAACTCAAGACCCGAGATGAGAACTGAATAGTTCGGCAGATCGACCATCGAGCCAGGGCCGAACGTGGTAACGAGTTGGCTTTGCCGCATCTCACCGGAGGCCTTCTTTGCCGGCTTCATACCTTCTCTTCCTCCAGTTCCTCGTCAGCCAGGGTCTTAACGAACAAGTTCACCTCGGGCTCAACGTCCCTCAGGGACCAGTTAGCTCTGAACTTCATCTGCCACTTGTCAGGAGGCAGATTCTTGACCTCGGGACTCAGGTAGTCATATAGAAGCTGCTTCGCTCCCCCCGCCTCCATCGGGTTGTACTGCAGGCCGGTGCCAACGTTCTGGTAGTCCTGGGCTACCTTTGCCCAATCATCGAGCAAATCTCTGGCGCGCTCCTGAACACGGAGACGTAATCGCTCCTTGTCCTCCGCGGGCAGGTCCAGCATGTTATTGAACGCGCGATCGGCCAGCGTCTGAACTATGCTCTCAAGCTTTTGGCGTTCCTTTAGGATTTCCATGGCCCCGAGTGCCGGCGTCATCGCTTTGTATCCCTGGCGTGCGAGCCCGACCAATGTCGCGGCCAGACCTTTGTCGAGAGCGCGTGGCGAGAACGGGGTAACGCTCGTCGCTTCTACGCTCCGATAGAAGGTCTGGTGATAGTAGCTGAAACGTTCGAAATGCGAGCGGTCGCGAGGCTTGTGCACGTTGAAGATGGTCACCACCAAACCAGGCCGCTCGACATCTCGTCCAACTCGACTTGTCGCCTGAATATATTCCGCACTGGCCTTTGGCTGGCCAAAGACAACCATAAGGCCGAGACGAATGATGTCCAGCCCGACGGAGATCATGTTCGTCGCAATCGCGACATCCACGCGACTCTCATCGGAAAACAGAAGCGCAAGTCTCCTTTTCGCGTCGGCAACCTCAGCCGTGCTCACACGACTAGTGAGCTCGACAGGTTCGTAGCTGATTTTGCGATTATCAAAGAGTCCTTCAGTCTCCCCGATCCGCTTACGGCTTGAGTATCCGGCCAATCGATTGCGAACTTCGTCTTCGATGAGGCGTCGCGCTCCGCCGAGCTCCCGGAGGCTATTGAAGTAGCCCACCAACGTCATATACGGATCGGCCGCGGTCCACTTCTCGCCCTTCTTCTTGAGTTGGTTGTTCCATCGTTCGCCAGCTCCTAGCAATGCTAGATACACACGCAACATCGCGACCTTAGGGCTTCGCCCTTGCGCGGCAATTCCGACATAAAGTCGAGCGTTGGCTTCTGCCGGCGCGAGCGTTTTGGCAAAGAACGAGTCGCGACGGTCGGGACCAGGCGCTGGGAAGATATCCACCGTGGCCCGATTGAAGAGCGCTCTGATCTGCGTGTCTGCTCGCCGGACCGTGGCTGTCGATGCGATGATCTTGGGACGAATATCTTTACCGTCTTTCTTAACCGTACACAGCTCATCCAATGCCGTTTCGTAGAGGCCGACCAAGGTTCCGAGGGGCCCTGAGATCAGATGAAGCTCATCCTGGATGATCAGATCTGGCGGTAATAGCTGGCCGTTGGGAAGCTTGGAGCCAAGCATCGGGTCACACGGCCCATAAAAGCCTGCTTTGTCGTAGCGCTCCACTCGGCCAAAGAACGTGCCGACCCGTCCAGTCCACGGCAATGCCGCGAACTTGTCGACGGTTGCGATCACAAAACAAGGGATCCGCCGGTAGATCTGCTCATCAACGGCAACAATTGGCAGGGAGGAATTGCCAGCAAAAGGACATCCGGGCTTGATGCACTTCACGAGCAAATCCGTAGGATCATCAGGATTTGGATTTAGGCGGAAGGAATTCCTCGAGAATTTGGTTCCGCACCAGGGACATTCTTCAATCGGAATAGGAGACGGATTTCTATCGCTGTCCCAGAACTTTCGAGTGCGTGCGCGCGCGGTGTTGGGGTCGTTGTCGCCCTTCTTACCCATGCGGTTCGGAGTCGCAGCGCGGCCGACCCAAAGGCCGATTTCGAAAGGCCACTCACCGAATTTATCCACATCATTGCGCCGCACAAGCTCGAGCGCGCAGATTAAAGTAGCAGCGCGTCCAAGCTGATCGAGGGTAAGCAGCCGGAGCGTGTACCGCATCAAGACGCTCAAACCAGCCGACTGGATTCCCGGATTGTGAAAGCGGCGCAGCAGCAAGGTGAAAACTGCAAGCCCGAGATACGCTTCTGTTTTGCCACCGCCCGTCGGGAAGAACAGAAGATCGACTGTCTGACGATCATCGTCCATGGGTTCGGCAATGGCCTTCAGATTCATCAGAATAAATGCCAACTGAAACGGACGCCAGGTCGGCGGATCAACCTGTTCGGGCCGCTTTTGCTGTGCGATAGCCTCGCGCTGCCGAGCTGCTTCGGCCATGCACTTGTTAGCGATGCGGAATGCGTCAAGACACTGTGGATCGGCTAGCAAATTGATGCCGGACTGAATGCGATTCGCCGCAACTTTGGCACGGTTCAGTAGCTCATTGCTTGTCTCTTTCCGTTTGACCGGTGAGCTCGGTGCGATCGCAGCTTGATCTGTGATCCACTTTCGATACGCAGTAACGAGGGGATCGAGCGTCGATTTAACTTCGTCGGCGTCTTTCAGCGCAGCCAGAGCTTCCATCTTCAGTTCGACAGCCATCTTGGCTGGTTCGACGCGCTCCACTTCGGCTTGCGGAACCCAGCATGTACGCACTACCTTGCAGCATTTATCTCCGTCCAGAACGGCCTCGGTCGCGACGTTATGGCCAACCGAGTACTCGCCAATGTCACGGTACTGCAGGTCGGCAACGCACTCGTCCCACTCCCCGCTCGCCATACTACGAAGGTCGGGACGCGCTAGGAACTGGACATCGCCGCTCACCTCGAGCTGGACCTGAAACGCGAATGCCTCGTCCTTCTTGGCATCTGGCTTCGGCGTGCGTCGATTCACTAGAAAAACGGAAACTGTTCGGGCATCGGCTGGCACTCCCGAATCCGCTGCGAGCAGCCCGACAGTCCTCGCCAGATACGCAACCTTTAGTCCATCGCTGTTGGGAACCTTTTTCTCGTGAGGAGTCTCAGATGCCTTCGCCAACTCGATTTCCACAAACTCCTGCCGCGCGATGCGTTCCCATTCTTCCGGGGCTTCTTTGCGGAGGCGGTAGTCACCCCAGGTAACTCGAACCCTGAACACTTTCGCTGAGGCCGGCACGAGGACACTGACTCCAATTGACGACGGGAAGTATCGGGCTCGAGCCGCGGGCCGCTCAGGAGCAGTGTCGTCATCGGTGCCTCCGGTTTCACCAGCCTGGTCGACCTCGTCGTTGGCGGTCTCGTCTCTTTTATCCTCTGGTGCGGCCTCGAGCGGAACGAGAAAACCGGTCAGGTACCAGCGTGACGGTGACTGGGGGAGGGCTTCTTCTTGATCTTCGAGAGAATCAGATGGCCCGACCAGATCGAGACGGACGGCGTCAACGAGATGGCTGCGAACCTCGACAGATTTCAATAGGTCAGGCACAAGTTAATCATCTCCATTTTTGCCTGCGAACAAGGGTATAGCTGGTGCGGCTCCAGACTTGGCAGCGCGCTTGCTCTTACCCTTCTGCCTCTGGAGCGTGTCCGTTTCGACACCATCAGTGAGCAGTTGGCCTTCTTGTAGCGCTCGCGCTTGGTTTAGGTTCAGCAATCGAGCGAGCAGTTCATCCCGCAAATCATCGCACAATCGGTATCGCCACGGCTTCTGCGAGTTTCGGGAACCTCCTTCATCATCTTCAACGTCGTACTGAAGAAAAAATCCCCACTCAGAACCGATGTCGAACCATCCATATGATTCGAGTATCCGATTCGTAAGCTCTACATGTTTTTCGCGCAGCTCAAGAATGGCTGCATCAGATTCGTTGGGATCATGGAAGCGGTTGTACACGGCAGTCAGTCCAACGTTGTTTGTCAGCATCAGCTGCGAACGCATTTCATAATATTGTTTGCCGATGTCCTCGAATCCTTCGCTTGTTGTCCAGGCCTCCGGAAAAGGGAACGTCTCAAAGCAGTCGGTGGGCGTGTATACACGATCATCTTTCAGACTAGAACCGAAGAACTCCGCCCAGACCGTATGGACGTCCGACTGCAAGACAGCAAAATGCGAGTATGTATCCAATGCGAATACGATCAGTCGTTGATCGAACACGTACCCGGTTTTCAAGAATGTGAACGGCCGATACTTGCTAACCTGACTTGTAACGAGAACGCGTGGCTTGTCGTTAATCGCCATGTACAATTCACGTCGCGGGCGCTCGAATTGCCACCAACGCGCCTGGAGTGCCTTATCCGATTGCCGAAATCGCTCTGGCTTCACGCGTTCCTCGACTATTGCCATGAGATCGGGCCATAGACGAGCTTCCTGTTCACTTATTTCTTCGAAATTGATGATGTATCGGGAGTGAGCGTGTGTCGGGCTCTCATTTACTTCGTCACCACCTATATATGGGAAGATTCTTTCACCGTTGCGAGGGTCTTTCTTGATGAGATCATGCATCACCCTTAGAGGGCTTGCTACTTCTTTCTTGTCCTTGTCGGCGAAACTGAACCCCATCCCGACAGGCTTACTTCCTTGAAAGCTCAAGCGGGCATTGCAAGCGAGGATCGCGGGATCCTCGTTCGTTCCTGTATGAAACAAATAAGCAGTGATGACTGTCACACGACGCCCATTCAGAACTAGTGGCGGCTCCACTTTTCCTTTGCAGACGTGGATTACGCTTACGATCACCGCTGCCTCGCCAGGCCACTTCAACCGCTTCAATGCACGGAAGATTGTGCCCTCGTGCAGGCAGATCCAGCGCAGTCCCGTCGATCGCGTGTCACCTTGGCCGATGGTGTTTGTAGCGATAAGACCGAAACAACCTTTCTTACGAAGCAGGGTGAATGCCCGACGGAAGAAGTGCGCCACCAGATCTGAGTTACCGTGAGATTCAGGATTAATGGTCTGTAGCCACGGCAAGTATCCCTCCGCATGAGCGTCGATCAGGGTGTTCTTGCCTGCAAACGGCGGATTTCCGACGATCACATCGAAGCCGCCAGTCGCATTCTCTTTGTCATCGGCAGTAAACACTTCCGGGAACTCCAGTTCCCAGTGGAATGGAGTGACGCCCTTCGGCCCCTTGCGCAACGTTTGGATTGCCCGGTCCACCTCCCCGTCAACAGAAATGAATCCTTGCATCTTGAGATCGGCCTCGACCGAGGCCAGCAGCCGCTTTCGTGCTTCCTCGCGCTGCCTCGGCTTCTCTGCCGAGAAGAACGCACCGATGGCGGCATCCCCGATCATTCGGAGCAGTGAAAGGCGCTCATCAGCAACCGCGAGCTCCTGTTCGAGCTGCGCGTAGGGGGTGTTTTCTCGCGCTTCCAGAATCTCGCGCCTTTGCTTGCTTACGAATTCAACTAGTTGACGAACTTTTTCTTCAAGGAAAGTCTGTTGCGGTGACGGAGCCCAATTGAAGGAGGCAATCTGCTTTCGCGTCAACCCGACCAGCGCATCACCATGGCGAAGTGAATGATCGAGGAAAGTAAACGGATGATCTTTCGCCAGGGTCGCGAGCCAAAGCGATAATTTCGCCAGATCAGCAGCCATCTGATTCTTGTCCAGCCCGTAGAGGCACCGCTGGGCAATCAATCTTTGGGCATACAGGTTCTCATCTTCGTCTGGGGGGATAACCCGGACTTCGTTATGCGCTTGCCACGTGCGTGTCAGCGCGTCCCCGAGTTGCCGGCAGGCCTCCACCAAGAACGCTGCCGAACCCATAGCAATATCACAGACTTTGAGGTTGAGTATCTGTGCCGGCGTAGGGTTCGGACCGAGCTGTTTTAGGACCGGTCCCAATGCAGCCTCGACAATCGGCCCCGTAAGACTGCTCGGAGTGTAATGCGACCCGCTCTTGCGCCGTTCATCCGACGGCTGGAAGACCATGGCATCTTTCGGCACTGGGACAGGCGTCACAGTCTTGGCGATCTTCCGCTCCAAAGCCGCCAGCAGATCCTCAATGGTTCCAGCCGACTTCATAGCTTCCGCTGAGGGCCCTGTGAGTTTCTGGTCGGTTTCGTCGGTGAATCGCTTGAGACGCTTGTCCGGCGCCGTGTTGAGCAGGTTGTCCAAGTTGATGGTTGCGGGAGCCCCATGCTTCTTTGCCGGCCTGATAGCGATCGAGCGCCCAGTAGCAACTTGCAGGCTAAATCCCATGATGGCCTGGTACACACTGCCAATCTGCTCAACCGCAAGCCACCGGTAACTGAGTCGCTCACCATCCAACAATACGAGGTTGGAGAGCACGCGATAAAGCACGCCATCTGAAACCCTGGGAATGACGGGCTTGTCTTTCTTATCGTGACGGCCTTCAAGGAAAAGGTAGCGATCGGGATCAAACAAGTACCCTTCGCGTGCCGGGATCTTCATTCCTCCATGGCTGCCCCCCGAATAGACAAGTCGAAACAGCGCCAAGAGTTGGGCCCACGCTCCGTAGCGCTGGTCCATCGTGTCGTTATAGCGGCCCGCGTCGGCGCGGAGCCGTTCGTAAAGTCCCCTCACCGAATAGTAGTTGGAATACACCGGATCGGTGGAAAGAAGTGCGCGATCCTCCGCATACAGCACAAAGACAAGACGCAGCAGGGTCGTCAGCAGGCCGTGATAAACGTGATCGGGATCTCGCGCGAGGACCTCCCGGAGTAATTCTCCCTTGGTCTGATCATTCGCCGCCTGGAAACCCCGCAGCATCTCGTAAAGCGCCTCGAGAACCTGCTCGGCAAGCTGGGTGGAAACTACATTCTGATACTTCCGGCTGTTCGCTAGAATTGCCGGCAGACGCTCTTTCTCAGCAACACTGTAGAGCCGTTCCGAATCGAGAAGCATCCGAAGGGCCGCGAAGATCGGTCGCCCGGCGACGCGGACCATCTCAGCTAGCTTGAATGTGATGTATCCGCTTAGCTCCTTTTCCGGAGCGTAGACAAGCCGGATCTCGCGTCCATTTACAAGGAGTCCGATCCCAACCCCAGTTTGACGTAGCAGCTTTTCAAACCTGGCCTGAGGACTCGCCTGCCACGCTCGGTCATGCGGAGCAAACGGCTGGTCGAGATCAGTTCCAGTCGGAAAAACATCCGCTAGCAGAAGCCATTGGCGCTCACCCTCCAAATTCTTGAGCGCGTACTTTGGGCGCAGAGTTTCGTTGTAATTCTCGAGATTAACCTCGAGCTCAACGGGTATCGGATCTGCGTCGGGAGATCCATAAAGCAGGCTGGCATCCCAGTTCAGAACATCCCTTGCGAATTGAACAAAGTCCGGAATCTCAGGCACGACTTCATGGTCGGCATCCTGAGGCAAAGCAGAGAGGAATCGCTGGTGATCAGATCCATAATTGCGGTTTAGAAATGCACTCGCGTCGACGAGAGCGGGAATTGAGACGACAAGGCCAGTGGGCTGGACGTATCCGAGCCACTCTTGGTGCGCGAGGATTGCAGGGTCCTTCGGCATCAACTCACCTGGTAACTGGCCAGAGATAAACCAAACCTACCGGCTCAATTCGTCGCGCTCGCACCTGGTAGAGCGCACGGATGCGGTCCGGTTCGGTCTTGATCTCGCCACCCAACTCAATCAGCCGCTTCGCCCAGTAGCGGCGATTGGATTCCAGCTGTCGGTGTTCCTCCTCATTAAAGAGGTGCAGCTGCTCAATGTTCGCGTTCTTGGTTATTGTTTCGGAGAGATGTTTCTTCTGCGCTTCGAGAATGTTCAGCATTGCCTGGGATTCAGTTGTGGCACGTCCTTCGAGCTTCGCAACTGCGTCTTTTGCGTAGTCCGCTCCCCGAGCCTCCAAATGAGGAAGTAACTCCCGCACATCTCGAGGTGCTGACGCCTGGAGTTGACCGAGCACAACATCCGAAACCGCTTTTGCGTGCTTCTCGAGGAGAGCAGTATCGAGCAGAGTCATCGTTTTTGCCTCTGCTTCACGGCCGTAGGGCGCGAGCTGTCCCTTTCGGATCTGTGGATCGACCCATCTGGCGGTAACCGGAATTAATTCCTCATGAAGCCGAGCTGCCCCCGGACCGTAAAGAGCCAGTCGCCCAATCAACAACACCCGCGGGACCGCATCCGTTGTCTGCGCCATACAGGCCCGAGACAAATCATGGTGAACAAAGCCCTGCGCCATGAAACGTGAGAGCAGGCGCTGCACTACCCGCTGCTCGAGATGCATCTGAACCACTTCCTCGGTGACCACACCCGGATCTTCAAAGACGACGGGACGAATTGGGGAAGTACGCCGCCATTCCCAGAATTTCTGTTCTCTTTGGCGAGGCGCCCGCAGGCTATCCATTGTCTCCGCCCAGGAAGGGTCTGCACCAGGTCGTTGATCAAGCGCCGGGAATACAGAGCGATTTGGACCGTGGCCATTTGGCGCAGCCTTCAGCGGTTCGGCACCCATGACTTCGAGCGCGCATGAGAGTGCAGATCGAAAGTGATTTCTCGAGAAACCAATGGAGTCTTGGGAGCGCTCCAGCAAAGTGCTCAGGCGTTCAATCTGAGCACGCAATTCCATTTCACGTTCGCGGTTGGCCTCGAGCTCTTCCTCCACCGTCTCCCGTCGCTCTTTCTCCAAATCCGCAGTGTCGATGCTCTCGACCAAACTATTTACGTCAGAACGCCGAATGCCACCCTTCATCAGGGCATCAAGCTTTGCGTCGATGACTTGGGAAAGGCTCCCGAGTTCCTCGCGAATCGTTTTCGTCTTCCGGACCAGCGCTTGAAGTACCCGATCCTCGGGCCGCTGCTTGTAGAAGAAATAGTGGCAATAGACTTCGGGATTCGGTTGGAGTTTGCGATCCACACGTCCATTGCGCTGCTCCATTCTGCTCGGATTCCATGGCACGTCGAAATGGAAAACATTCCAGCAATGAGCCTGAAGGTTTAGGCCCTCTCGAGCAGCATCCGTAGCTATCAGAATGCGAACCGGATGTTGCTCGGGCTCGGAGTTGAACGCCGTCTTGATCTCTTCGCGCTCGTCAGCCGGCGTCGGACCGTGGAAGACGGCAATGCGAGCGTCCGCGCGATCTGAGTTACTGATCGCAGCACTCAATTGCTGATAGAGATAGCGACGAGTATCCTCCCACTCGGTAAAGATGATCGCTCGGAGGTTATTCCATTTCGCGCCGACCGCGCCCAAGTCAGCGCACATGCTCTCCTTAATCCACGCGACAAGTGTTTTGATTCGAGCATCAGGCAAAGCCCTATTCGTTTCCGCAATTTCAGACATTTCGTCCAGAATCTTTCGTTCGCGAGCGAAAAGTTCAGCTTCCGAAATCGCGGATGCATTGCCGACGGATGCCGCTGATGCGACTGCGAATTGAGCTTCTTCTTCGGCCGCAATTTCCTGTTCGGTGAGTGACGCTCTCTCGTCATCCGAAGTGAGAGCCTTCGTTAGCAGATCCGGTTGGACCGCCTGCGTGGGTTGACTTGATAAGGCTGCATGGCGCTGCTTCTCGGTCGTTCGGCGATGAACATGCAACGTCCTGGAAAAAGCCTCAACCGACGAGAACAAGCGTTGCTGGAGGCCACAGATGAGTAGTCCGGACGCAGACTGTGTCCTGCGCGATTCGCCACTCAGTCGCTGCTCGCGGGTGCGGCCATATTCGTCCAGAAGCGAGACAAGCCGTAATTCGGGAGCTTCTTGCGGAAGATTCTCGATTGTGTGCTGAATTATCTTTCGCTCCGGGAATCCTCCTGAAATCTTCCTCAGATCCTCCTTCAGACGACGAACCATTACATCATCCAGCATCTTCTTCGAAACCTTCACACCCCGACAGAAACGTTGAGGGTCGAGAATCTCGAGCAACGCCGAAAAGCTGTTCGAATGCCCATTGTGGGGAGTCGCTGACAAGAACAATCGATGCTCAAATCGTGGCGCCAAATCGCGGACGGCACGAGTGATGTGGCTGTCGATTGCGTACCGTTGCCCGCTAGATGGCGCAGCGTGATGGGCCTCGTCCAGAATTAGAAGGCTTCCAGGTCGGAACGTTCCGAGCCAGTCCTGGAGAGATGAAGCGTATGTTTCATCAATAAGGAGACGTTGGGAGACCAAAAAACGCGAATGTGTGGTCCAAGGGTTTACACCGAATCCGCGCTCACGCCGCACTTTCTGAATGTAATCCTTGTCAAGGATCTCGAAGCGTAACCCAAAGCGCGAATCCAACTCCTCTTTCCACTGCAGAAGCATAGAAGGTGGGCACGCAACCACAATGTCTCGGACTTTTTTCCTCATGAGCAGTTCGCGCGCGATGAGCCCAGCTTCGATCGTTTTCCCCAGTCCGACATCGTCAGCGATAAAGAGATTCACCCTGGGGAGTCGAAGAGCTTTTCTGAGAGGCTCCAATTGGTAAGCATCTAACCGAATCCCCGCGCGGAACGGCGATTGCAGAAGATTGGGATCGGTCGACGTAACGCAGTTCCAGCGAAGCGTATTCAGATAGGCAGCGAAACGATCTTTGGAATCAAATCCCCGTTTCGCAATCTCGTCCCAAGCTTCACCAGTTACAACCTGCGCGTCCAGTTCATGGTCCCAGAGCACCTCAAGCGGTTGGCCTTGGGCGTCGTCGTCAACACATGAGAGTCGGACTAGCAGCGAGTCGGACGGATTGGGAGCTGAGACTACATGGTCAACGAGATAAAGACGTTGTCGTACCTCGACGACTTGCCCGACTTCAGGTACTACTGCTCTCGTTGTCATCTGCCACACATCGGGTCGCGAAGAAGATCATCAACCGCTGGAGAGTTAGAAACTCATTGGGGAAGAATGAGTTGGGACAGACTATCAGAATCGGCTGGACCCTGCCATTCCCAAACTTACGTCGCCAGCATGGCACGGACTCAACCGCCACTCAGCGAACAGTCCTCATGACTTCGTCGCTTACGCCTTAGTGACGGCGACTGCTGCCGGGTCTCCCTCCCATAAAAAACTGAGTGTCCCATTCCAAGATGTCGTGGTACTGTCTGATGGCTTTGTTGCCAACGGTCGCGAGGAGAGAAAACCAGAATCCTATGCGGTCCTGCTTATCTAGTTCTGTAGGTGCTTCATATATGCCGGGTAACCCCGATCTGGGGAGGCGTGAAAGCCGGAGTTTCGCAATGTCTAGAGTAATGTTCAAGCCTTGCCCGTATAGGACTGAACGCCCCCAGGGTCGTTCTAATTGACCGAATGCGGGCGGAAAGTTAACCAGACGAGAGCCGAAAAAATTCGGCCATGCATGAATTGAAGCCTGGACGCGCAAAACCTCGTCCGCCAATTCCAGCCGACATTCCTCACAAAATCCATAGGTATTCTTGAGCCTTCGCCAGCCTTGCTCGACGTCTGCGATTGCCACAGCTGTGTTGCCGTCCGACTCGAGAGTCAACTGCATACTTCAATTGGGGATCCCGCCCTCTTCGCTACAAAACCTACTCTCATTTTAGTCATGCGGCAATGAGGGCAGCACCAAAAACACCTGTTTCTGAATCACCACGTGAATATCTCGCAAACTCATCATTCGATGGGGTAAAGGAAAAGAAAAGGAGAGTTGTGGGCCATGCTCGGCAACCTCTGTAAACCGTCACTGAAACAATCGCAGGCCGAGGCCTTCGAAATGGGACCTCCAAGCGCTTGCGTTGTCAGGATGATTCTGCGCAATGTTCACACAAATTAACCCGGCGATCTGCTCCGCACTGCACCTTTCAGGCACTGACACGCTGTACTGGCTCATGGTCCGCGCAGTAAATGACTCGAACGTTAGCCTGACGCCGTTCCACATATGCTCCACAGCATAAACGGACACATTGCCGAGGCTCAGCTTGAAGGACAGTTCGCACGGGGCAAACCCCAGGTTTCGGTACTTCTGCTCGACCTCTGGATTGGAGAATATTCTCATTAGACCGATATGTCGCCAGCATGCCGTTTAGCTGGATTGTGAAACTTGCCCCATGCGAACGAAATGATATCCCATTTTGGGATATCCGAGTGTGGCTAGCCATAATCCATGCGCCTTGAAGGACGCCAGCTACCGCCACCGCTACGCGCAATTCCTGGGGAGGTTGAAAGAAGCCAGAGCGAAGGCAGGACTGACCCAGATCGAAGTTGCTTACAAGCTCAAACGACCGCAGTCGTTCGTCTCGAAGATTGAATCGGGCGAGCGTCGGGTAGATGTCGTTGAGCTCAGCGAGCTAGCACAAGTCTACCGACGGCCTTTGGATTTCTTCCTGCTGTAGCGATCCGGCCCGCCTTGGCAATATTTGCTCGCCACAACTGCTTCATTCCTGCTTTATTCCTGCCCTCGGCTTTTGCCCTGAATTGCTGCTTCCCAACCCTTTTGTGGGTCGAAAGCAGCAGCAGGACCTGTTCACCCAACGCATCTTGGAACGCTCGACAGGCAAGGTGATCCGTCACTCCGACATTGGCGGAGAATCTGCGAAGCGCTAAAGAATGGTGCCCTCTATTCCCGCGCAAAGCGCTCACCAAACGTAAGACGCTTTGGGGCATTCTGCTCCCAGCAGCATTGGCTTTCAATGTCAGGAAGTCTTCGCTAAGCGCTGGCCAAAAGTCAGACGCTTGGGGGCCTCATTCGATTTACTATCCGCCGTGATGTTTTGCTGCGGGGACTGCGTGAAGTTCAGGTCAAACATCGAACTCCGGTATCGCGCCAGTGACATTCTGAGTGCACTTGGTTCCGTCGTTTCTGTGCTTCCGCGGGCGGCTCGCGCCGCGGTGAGTAGGCAGGCAATCTCGTCATAGTGTTCGTCTCCGGTGAGTCTTTTCGCGTAATCCAGCCAGTAGACTGTGAGTAATTTTTGGCGCGAAGGTTTCGTTTTTCCAAGTTTGGCCAGTCGTTCGGCCAGGACTCTTAGATGGTCGGAGTAGCTGGCTAGAACTATCGGCATGCCGTCGAAAAGCGCCTTGAGGTTCGGATCAAGACCTAAAGACCCGTCCAAACCAAGGATTGGATGGCTATTGTAGGTAGCAATCTCCTCGCCCATGCGTTGGATTCGTTTGGCAGCATGCTTCAACGTCTTCGGGTTTGGAAGTAGACGGCGGTCCGGATCAGATTCAGATTGCGTTATGACGGACAGCAATCGGATTACGAACTCTCGCTTTATCCCACCAGCATCAAGTGTTTCAAGGGCGCACTTGGCATCAGGCTGTTCAAACAGCTTTCTCAAGAAACCGCTATCAGCGCGCGAGTTCTGACCTCTCGGAGATTGTCGGTTTACGTTCCGCATCCCAAAAAACGCTCTACGCCAGATCGATGACGGATCGCGTGCCAAAAAACCCTCGATCCGTTCATGCATTTCAAGCCGCTAGCGCTCACGATGTAGCGCATGGAACAAAACACAGATACTCAGACACTGATGACACTACGCCAGGCTAGCCAATACCTCAAGGCCTCAGAGTCTTTTGTGCGCAAGCTGGTACGGACAGGAGTCGTTCCGCACTATCGGGTGGGCAGCAAGATGCTGAGGTTCCGACGTGCGGACCTGGATCGGTGGCTCGACGGCAAATGAAAGAACATCAGAGATTTTGTGTTCGATGCGGACGCGAAATTCCGGAACCTCGACTTCGTCGCGGAAAAATCACCTGTTCGACACAGTGCCATCGAACCGACCGAATTTCGCGCAGGACGTATTTGGCGGGATTCAAATGTCGATTGTGCGGTAGAACAAGACGCAATCCGACTCAGAAGAAATTAGATACTGTGCGCAGTGCGCACATTCACGCCGCGGAAGTGGACGGATGAGCGGAAAACGAAGAGCGCAGCAACTTCTTTTGAACTGGTACGAGCAACTGGTTTTCTGCTACGAGCGCGAACTCGCCCTCGCGGAAAAGGCCGAGCTTGAGGCTTGGGAGCGAAGCCATCTGGACGGTGTTACTGGAACCTCGGGCTGGCCTGCATGGGAAAGACATATCGGCAAGCGTTTCGGCGCCGTAAAGCCAGGTGGTTTGCGGAGGCGGGCATGAGCGTTCAAGCGCTGAGTTGGGTGTTTGAGAATTCGGAATCGCGGCTTGGCCCTCGACATGTGCTGCTCTCGATTGCCAATCATGCCGACCGTTACGGAAGGAACGCATTTCCTTCCGTGAGAACCATCGCCCGCGAAGCGCGACTCAGCCCTCGCGAAGTTCAGTACGCCATTCCAATCCTCGTGGATCTCGGCGAACTTCTGTCGGAGCGTGGCGCGGGGCCGGGAGGGACAAATCTCTACTCCCTGCCCAAGATGGGGGCCGCAAAGTCTGCGTATGCAAAGTCTGCAGAGGGGGTGCAAACGGGGGTGCAAAATCCGACACGCAATAAGGAAGAACAAAAGCAACCAAGTACTAAAACCCTCCCTAACCCTCCCTTGCAGGGAGGGAACAAGAATCTCAAACTCTCTCGCAGAGACCACACCAGAATCGCGCGATGGATACAAGAAGCTGATCGCCCAAACGACATCGGTGTCGGAAAGTTGGAAGGCGTGAACTGGGCGGACATTATTCGGTTAGCCTGCTTGGACCTGATGATCCCTCTCGAAGATGCCATGCAGGATCTGCTGGCGATGGACGAGGAAACATGGTCAGCCCGGTTGGAACTGACAAAGCCAGCGCAGGCCGCCTCAGGAACGTGAGGGCTGAGCAATCGCCGAGAGTACGGGCAGCCACACGGGGTCCAATCCGAGAAGAGGGAATGATCTAGGGAGGGTTCTGGCCGGCGGATCGGAAAGGTGTTCGGAAATGAAACGCGGTTAGTGTAACCGCAATACAGCGCTAAGCGAGTGAAAACATGGAATCAAAAATGACAGATGTCCCATTGATGTCCCACGAACGGGAAAACGGCTCCGGATTGATAGATTCCGCGGAACTCGCGGCACGCTGGCGTGTACCTGCCTCGTGGATTCGGAACCGTACTCGTGTACGCACTCCCAAGAATGAGCGCATTCCCTGTATTCGCCTGGGTCGTTACGTTCGCTTTGAGTGGGGTTCGCCCCGGCTAGCGGAATGGCTGGCGAGAAAACGCCGCGATTGAGTATTTCTTCTTGACTTGCTTACCGCTAAGAATGATACTCTTTTCGTCATGGCTGAGAAGAAGAACCCGAATGCACAGGCGCTAGGCAGTCTTGGCGGGAAGGCGCGGGCAGAAAACTTGTCCGACCGCGAGATCGCCAAAATCGCAAGCAAGGGTGGAAAGGCGAGGGCGAAAAAGCTGTCTCCGGCGAGAAGACGTGAGATCGCGTTGAAGGCCGTCGCCGGCCGTGAACTCAAGAGAGGGAAACGGGAGAAATAGCGTTATGCGGAATCGAAAACAGCAGGGTCAGATCATACGCATTGGTGACCGCTGGTACGTTCGCTATTGGGAGCGTCGGAACATCGAGGGGACTGTCGAACGGAAGCGGGTCACCCATCAGCTTGGCCAGATAACAACGCGCGGGAAGCACCCGCCGGCAGACATGGTGACTGAGGCCGAACGACACATGGCAACCGTCAACAGCGGCACAGTACCCGCTGAGCGAATCGTCACGATAGGCGATTTTGTCGAGCGCGTGTACTTGCCGTGGAGTGCGGAACACAAGCGGCCCTCAACTGCGAAGGGCTATCGGGACATATGGGAAGATCGCCTACAACCGCTCTGTGCGCTCGTTTGGCTGAAAGACGCACGCACGTACCACGTCCAAGGTTGGCTGAATCAGATTGGCTCCGGCAAGCTGAGCCGCAACACATTGAAACACGTCAAAAGTGTAATTAGCGGAATTTTCACTCTGGCAAAGCAGCAGGACTATTTCCAAGGAGAAAACCCCGCCCGCGATTCCGCAGTGAACCCAAAGGCAGCAGAACCGCAGGAAATGTATGCTTACACGCTGGAAGAAATTCAGACGATCCTCTCCCTGCTTCCAGAGCCCGCAGCAACAGCCTTCGCAGTTGCGGCTTTCATGGGGCTACGGCATGGTGAGATTCAGGGTCTGCTATGGGAGAACTACCACGACGGGGAGCTGTACGTTTCGCGTTCAATCTGGAATGGCCGCATCTCAGATCCCAAAACTCGCAAAGGCCGCGCTCCTGTTCCGGTGATTCGGCAACTCGCCGATCGGCTGGAAATACATCGGCTGCGCTGTGGTAGTCCTGTAGTTGGGCCGATCTTTGCGAACGCACTGGGTAAACCGCTGGCGCTCAGCAGCGCGGTTAATCGCGTTATCCTTCCCGAGCTGAATCGTTGTGAGGCTTGCGGGAAAGCAGAGGCAGACCACCAAAAGGCAGACCATTCGTATAAGCGTGACCCGCGTTTCCCTGAGTGGCACGGCTGGCACGCGGCACGGCGTGGACTAGGAAGCAACCTTTATCGACTCGGGGTTCCAGAGATTGTCATTCAGCGTATTTTGCGCCATGCGAACGTTAGTACTACGGCAACGTACTACATTAAAACGGCTGCCTGTGACGTCCGAAATGCGATGCAAAAGCTCGAAAGCCACGTAGCGGAATCGGAACAATTGAGAGACAAGGTTGCCGAGAGGAGTGAGTTGCCACTTGATGGACACTACAGCGTCCAATGACCTAAGGAGCTCTGCTAGCGAGCAAGGTTTATGTTGCTCGTTCTCAGTGCAATGATTTCATGAAAACAGGGCTGAATTGTGGAAAACAAGCTTCCGAACCTTTGTAAGCACGCGCGTCCTCCAGATTGACCACGCGATGTCCGCGAATCCAAGCAGAAAAAGTCCGAACAGCCTGAGGAACACGGCTGCGAATACTAGAGACGCCACGAAAACAGCCAGGAATGGGATACTGCGACGTTGGTATGCCAGATAGCCTAAGGCAACCGGACTCAGCAACAATACGAATAGAATGAAGGCGAGTCCAACGTCAGCACGCCATTGGCGCTTGTCCCAATCGCTCAGGTAGTCCCACTCCGTGGCTCCGGTCAGGTAGGTCTGGCCGCACGCGCATCCGTACCGCATAGGCCCAATTGGGTGTCGAACGTGTGCCCGTCCCCGGTATAAATGTCGGGTTACATCCCGTCCGCATTTGTCGCAGAAATACACATCAGCCGATTCGGGAAATCGACTTGCAGGAAGTCTTTCTGTCATGGAGACCCAGGGAAATTGTAGCTCTGCAGTCGAGTGATGATAAATCGCGATTACGCTCAAAATGCCCGCTCACGGGCGAAGAAATGGCGCAAGCTTATTAGTGAGGGTTTGGCTTGTTTCCAGTACACGAGGAGGTCAACCAAGAGTCACCTTGCCAAGTGACTAGCGTAAATTGCCGCCGCGCTTGTCTTGTTCTAATCTGAGCGTGCTTCCACATGAGCACGAGTTTCATCCCTGTTAATGCTGGCCAGCGTCGAAGTCCGCGAATCGCTATTCCAATGCCCATCAACGTCGCCGGACACGATCTGCAGAAGTGCGCCTTCTCGGAAGCTGCAACGGCGACGAACCTGAATCTACACGGAGCGGCGATTCACGTAAATCGTCAACTGATCGTTGGCTCCATTATCACGGTCATGAATCGCGACGGCCTTGAGGCTCCAGCGCGGATCGTCGCTCAGGTGGGAGTCGCGGAAAGCGCGTTCATTTATGGCATCGAATTTGTTCAGGGACGCCAACCTAACTTCTTGGGCGTCAGTTTCTATGCGTCGAAGCACCACCTGCCCGTAGTGGGTCAGCTTTAGCCAACTGGCGATAAATCTCTCAATATCACCGCGCGGAAAAAGGCGAATGGTGCGAGTCTAACACCAATAAACAAGCCGCTGTCTGCCGAGAGTAGAACAGCGGCTGCCCCCCTTCACGGAGAAGGCCCCTTCTGGAGGAGGGCCTTCCTTTAAAGCAACTTCGCAGCTCGCAACCTACACTAGCAACAATGATGATGTCTTTGCTCTAGCGCAATGATCTACGCCTTGCGGCTGCCCAAGAAGAGGCAATCACGAACAAAATAGACACCGTTGGCTTAGAGAATAGAAATTACTTGACGGTCAACTGATGCAAAATCCCGATAGCGCTCAAAATGCCCTGAAAAGGCGAATAGAAGGAGCAACGTTGCGCTATCGCCTGATAACGTCAGTCATTCCGTTGCCACGGAACTCCACAAGGGTGGAGCCCGAGAACTTTCCGAACTCATCCTAAAGAGTGATTTGGCTCCGTGCTGGGGTTTTCGAGAGCCTTGACCTGTGCTGATAGCCGTTCCGATT
>Ga0209580_10000454_pt1 | contig 22593 bp, 14 predicted proteins | sample Coa_R1_5_FD_187153 | JGI IMG/M metagenome (GOLD analysis project Ga0209580, IMG submission 187153) | Surface soil microbial communities from Centralia Pennsylvania, which are recovering from an underground coalmine fire - Coalmine... | ecosystem: Environmental > Terrestrial > Soil >... | reverse complement strand
TCCTGGGGAATGGGCTGCTGAAAACCTTGTTCCCCGGACGCCCAGCCGTGGGAGAATTCGTTCTGCTGAATGGCCTCCGGTTTGAAGTGATTGGCAGCATGCCTCACCTGGGCCGCGGCGACAACACCTGGCTGAATATGCGCGGCTACATCCCTTTCCCGGTGATGGCGGCATCTTTCCCGCTCAAGGGAGAAAATCATCAGGGCTCGATTTCCTTTGTGGAATATCAGCCGCGCACAACCGCTGACCATAAGCTGGCGCGGGATGATGTTCACAAGATCATCGCGCGCAATCACGGCTTCGATGCCAACGATCAAAACGCCTTCGACGAGTGGGACTCGATCCAGGAATCCAAAATGGTGGGAACCATTTTCGACGTGATGAACATGTTCCTGGGAGCAGTGGGAATGGTGACGCTTGTTCTTGGAGCTATCGGGGTGATCAACATCATGCTGGTGGCCGTCAGCGAACGCACTCGTGAAATCGGTCTGAGGAAGGCCCTGGGCGCTACCAATCGCAACATTCTGTTCAATTTCTTTCTGGAAGGATTGCTTCTTACCGTTGGCAGTGGCCTGATCGGAATGTTCCTGGCGGGCGGCTTGATGGCAATGCTCGGCCAGGTGCACGGTCCGGGTGGCTTCGATCCCCCGAAGTTGGTACCGATGTCGGCCGTCCTGGCGATCGGTAGTCTGACACTCGCTGGAGTCGTTGCAGGTCTTTATCCGGCCCGCAAAGCCGCCATGATGCAGCCGGTGGAAGCGCTGCGGCAGGAGTGATGCATGTTCCGTGATCTGCTCCAGGAAGCCTATGCCGCCATGCGCCACAACCGGCGCCGCACGGCCCTCACCATGCTCGGCATGGCATGGGGCATCGCGACGGTAGTGATGCTGCTCGCGTATGGCAATGGATTTGGCCAGGCTTGCGCGAATATCTTCGCCAACTTCGGCACTAAGCTGGTTATCGTCGTCCCCGATCGCACATCAATGCAAGCCGGAGGTCAAAAAGCCGGAGTTCCGGTTCGGTTCACCCAGGACGACGTAGAGACGCTGACGACAAACCTTCCTCAAATCGCACACATCACGCCCTCAGTGGACAAGCAGGCCAGTGTGCAGTACGAAACCAGGGTTTTCACCTGGAACGTCACCGGCAACTATCCGAATGTGTTCGATGTTCGGTCGCTCAAGCTGGACCAGGGCCGCTTCTACAACCCAGAAGATCAGATCCAACATGCTCGCGTGGCAGTGATCGGCTCGGAAGCGAAGGACAAACTATTCTCGGGACGTAATGCGATAGGGGAACGCATTCGCGTTAACGGTCTCAGCTTCGAAGTGATCGGTGTGCTGAGCCCGAAAATGCAGGAAGGGAATGACGACATAAATCGCCAAGTGTACGTTCCTTTCACCACCATGAGCGATCTTAAGGACATTCATTATCTGGATTCAATCTGGTTTACATACCAAACCCCTGAGTATGAGCCCTTGGAACAGTCGGTTCGCAGCATTCTGGCGATCCCGCACAAGTTCAACCAATCGGACCGGCAAGCCGTGATGGTGTTCAACCTCATGACACAGGTGCATCAGTTCGAGATTATTACGCTTGGGCTGAAGATTCTGATGGGTTTCATTGGCACGCTCACTCTCGGCATTGGCGGAGTTGGCTTGATGAATATCATGCTGGTTTCGGTTACGCAGCGCACGCGTGAGATCGGCGTGCAGAAGGCGCTGGGCGCGCGCCGCCGCTACATCCTGCTGCAATTCCTTGCCGAAGCTTTGACCATAACATTCATTGGCGGAGTGCTGGGAGTGGTGCTGGCTTACGCCGTCGCACTTTCAGTCGGAAGACTCACCTTATACAGCGCCTTTGCCAAGAATGGAGACGCCGGCGACATACGCTTGATCATCGCTCCGGGAACGCTGATCGCGTCCACACTCATTCTTGCCGCAGTGGGATTGATCAGCGGCATGATTCCCGCCTTCCGCGCGTCGCGCCTCGATCCCATCGAAGCTCTGCGGCACGAATAGTGAGCCAACTCTTGAGTTTCGCGGCGCGGGATTGCGGCCTGTCTCAATCCGTGTACTATTGTGGTCTTTCCTGGCTGGAAAAGGGGGCTTCCGTGAAAACTTTGCGATTTGTGGCTGCCGTGCTGACTTTCGTCATGCTTGCGTTCGCGACGCAAGCTGCGCAGACGGCGCCATCTGCGTCCTCCACCACGCAACAACAGACACCGTCAGCAAATACGCCGAGTGCGTCAGCAGCGAGCGCTCAAACAGCGAGAGTCACCGCCTATACGCTTCCCCCTGATCTCTATAAGAAAGCTCGTGACCGCAGCCGGATTCTATTCTGGTTGGGATTGACAGGTTTCTTCTATGGATTGGTCGTGCTGTGGCTTGTCCTGCGCTGGAAACTGGCTTCGCGATACCGAGATTGGGCGGAAAGAATTTCAACGCGCCGATTTCTGCAAGCCCTGGTCTTCGCGCCTCTGCTTCTGTTGACGATTGCGGTCTTCACTCTGCCGCTTGATATTTACGGCGAAATGGTGGAAAAGCGATTCGGAATTTCTGTGCAGGGATGGGGGTCCTGGAGCTGGGACTGGACGAAGGCCGAACTGATCTCGCTGCTGCTTGGGACCATCCTGATATGGCTGCTGTATATGGTCATTCGGTGCAGCCCGCGCCGCTGGTGGTTCTATTTTTGGCTGCTTGCGATGCCACTCGGCATCTTTCTGTTTTTTATCGGCCCTTGGGTGATCGATCCGCTGTTCCATAAATTCGAGCCGCTGCAGCAGAAGGACCCCGCGCTTACTGCAGGTTTGGAGCAGATGGTGCAGCGGGCAGGAGAAGATATTCCGCCGCAACGGATGTTCCGGATGGGCGCCGGCGAAAAGACAACGGGGTTGAATGCCTACGTTACCGGCCTGGGAAGCTCGAAACGCATTGTGGTTTGGGACAACACCATCGCCAAGATGACCACGCCGCAGATTGTGTTCGTCGCCGGCCACGAGACCGGACACTACGTTCTTCAGCACATTCCCAAGGGGCTCACATTTTTCGCGGTGCTGCTGCTGATATTTTTCTATCTTGGCTACCGGTCGGTGGGATGGGTGCTTGCACACTGGGGCGGAGCCTGGGGCATACGCGGCTTGGACGATTGGGCCTCTTTGCCAGTGCTGATGTTATTGCTGTCAGTATTTCTTTTTCTGTCGAATCCGATTGGCAGCGCCGTCAGCCGGCACTTCGAGCACCAGGCCGACCAGTACGGGCTTGAGGTCACCCACGGGCTGACGCCGGATTCAGGGCAGGTGGCGGCGCAGGCTTTTCAAAAACTTGGTGAAATCGATCTCGCCGATCCGGATCCGAATCCGCTGCAGGTTTTCCTGTTCTACGATCATCCGACCATTCCCGACCGAGTTCGTTTCTCTCTGACCTATGATCCGTGGGCAAGCGGCGGGCACGGCGAATTCGTCAAGTGATGTTACAGCGTCACTCTCACGATGTTTGAGTACGCGGAGCTTCCGTTGGAATTCTCGGCGCGCACTCGGTAGGCGATGCTCTGACCTTTCTTCAGGGTGGAATCTGCGAATTGTCTTGCCGATGCCGGCAGAGTAGTGATTTTTTCCCAGCGTGCTGAGTTCGCAGCGACGATTCTGCGTTCTACCACAATGCTTGCAGGATTCCCGCCGTGAACGTCCCACATGAGTGTGGCGCCTTTGCCGCTCACGACGACTTTCAAAGAGCTCGGAGCTTCCGGCAGCACAGGCCAATCGAAATAATTCTCATCAGTTATAGCGACAATGCTGTCTTTCACCGGCAACATTTCCAACGTGTCGCTTGTGCCTTGTTTCCATTCCGCAGGTTTGATTTCGCCAGAGACGACGTCGATGACCACAGGATGCATGATTCCTGTGTTTTTCAGCGAAATGGTTGCTTGCTGCGCTGGGAACACGTTCCCGGGCTCGCTATGCGCGGCAATCCAATAAGCAACGATTACCTTCCCATTGCGGTTGCGGAAGCCGTAGCTCAAGAATGGTGAACTGGTGTTACGGGCTAATGCGGGCGGGTCAGAGACTGCGATTTCGATGGAGGGATCGAGCTTGGTATCCGAGAACAGCGCGTTCGTGTTTTGCAGCGCATAGAAGGCGGGCCGCGGCGTCCAGTCGATGTCGTGATTCGTGAGGCCGTGGATGATTCCGAAATCGTCGTACTCGTTGCCGTCGGTCGCGGCCGCGAGCAGCCAGACAAACGTCTTGACGCCGGCTGCCAGGTTGTAGATCAAACCTCGTGGCAAATACCGTGCCTGCACCGATTCGTCCGATCCCGTCCACGAAGGGATCGAGTTGAACTCATCGTCGAAGAAGGGAATATCTGACTTAATGCCGGGGTAATGAGCCACCAACTCACGCAATTCCCGCGGTGATTCGTCCTTATACGCGCCAGAGTCCATAGTTTCGGGATTCATATTCTGCCCGTATCCCGGATAGGTGTGATACGCGTATACATCAATTCCAGGCGCGCATTTGCAGGCATCGAGCGCCTTCTGGGTGAATTCGCGGCTGGGATCGGCCTGCGCTCCGTAGATTACTTTTGCATTCGGATCGGCCTTGTGGACAGCCTCAACGAACGGGCCCAAGAGCCGGCCATACTGCTCGGCATTTCCCCACGGGTTCCAATAACCGATGTCCTGCTCGTTCCACAGCGCCCAATAATGAATGCGGTCATGGAAGTGATTGACCATCCAAGCTGCGTATCGGTTGAATGCAGTGATTTGCTCGGGCGTGGTCGGCGGCCAGAACACGGAAAACAGACTTCGGTCGTCGTTGTGAAACGAGCCCGGCTCGGGAGCGCTAATGTCGGGCAGTTTCCCGCTCGGAGATGTGTACATTGCGTTCCCGTAGAGAAGCTGGACTTGTATGTTCATGCCGTTGTCCACGAGAGAATCGACGGCATCTTCGAGCAAAGGCGACGAAGCATATACGCCGCGCTTCTGCTCAATCCAATCCCAGCTGGTGTAATCCGAGCTGTTTTCGTACTGGCCGATGCGAATCCATTTGAAGCCGGCGTCGAACATGCGAGTCCACCACCAACGATCCCACGGTAGGTAAGGGTCACGCGGGAGGTCGGAATTGATTCCAAAGCCATCGTGGATCTGTGACGAGCGCTTGGGAGGAACGTGGTCGGGCACATGGCGGCGCTGTTGGGCGAAGATCCGTGGGACGGCTGCGGGTGAAAGCAGTATCGCGAACAGGAGCAGTGTTCCTGACGCGTAGCCACGCCGAGACGTAAGTCTCATTTCTCCTCCGATAAAAATGTGCGATTTACTTGTCGCCCTAAACAATTTCGCGCTCATCCGGCGGCGTGTATAGGAGCACCTTGGACGTCATGAGCCGCCAGCTCTTTTGCGTTGCGCTGTATTTTTCGGAGCGCTGTCACGATCTCGTGCATGTCCTCCTCGTCGCCGAGCAATGCAGGCTGCGGAATCCAAACTGTTTCCCATGCGGCGCGCTGCGTGTTCGGAAATGGTTGTTGCAAGAAGGCGTGAGTCTCCTTGCGCGCAGTCTCGCTCAAGCATTTTCGATACTCGCCATTGCGGAACATGTGCAGTTCGTGAAGAGGCGGGTAGCTCGCCTGATTAGGAATGCCTTCCGCGTTCATTGCCTCAATAAAGCGTTCGGTCGAAATGCCAGCGAACTGCTTCTGATCAAAGTGAAAAATGTAGGCGTACTGGCCGTTGCGGGTGCAGCGCTCATCCAGCTTTTGCGGGGTGATTCCGGGAATCTTACTCAGGTCGCGATCGAGCACGCGCGCGTTTTGATGCCGAAGACGCGTTTGCTCGTCGAGGCGCCCGAGTTGTGCGCTAAGCACTGCGCCCTGCCATTCGCTGAGGCGATAGTTTGATCCATAAACAAAGTGGCTGTAAAACCACTCACCGGGCATACGGCCGCAATCGTGCACGGAGCGGGCATTTCGTTCAAAGGTGTCGTCGTTCGAGATAATGATGCCACCTTCGCCGGCGGTCATCAGCTTGCTGGACTGAAAGCTGAACGTGCCGGCAACACCGAAAGTCCCGATTCTGCGACCGCGCCACTCGCTGGCGTGGGCGTGGGATGAATCTTCAATCAGCCCGAGCCCTTTACGTTTGGCAAGATCTGTGAGCGCGTCGAGATCGGCAGGATGACCTCCCATGTGAACGGCGATGATAGCTTTGGTGCGCGGCGTGATTGCAGCCTCCGCCAGCTTGGGATCGATGCAATAGGTCTCGGGCAGCACATCGACCAGTACAGGCAGAGCATTCGCAAACAACACGGCGCTGGCGGTCGCGACGAACGTAAAATCGGGAACGATGACTTCATCGCCCGGGCCTATGCCGAGCGCGGCCATCGTGACTTCCAGCGCGGCGGTGCCGTTGGTGACCGCGATCCCATGCCTCGCCCCGTGAAAGCGCGCGAAGGCTTGTTCAAACTCCAGAGTCTTAGTTCCGGGTGTGCGCCACCAAACCCGGCTTTCCAAAACTTCGTTCAAAGCTTTCCGTTCCGCATTGTCGAACTGCGGCCAAAGGGGAAATGGTTTGGTTTTTGTTTTCTTGCCGCCGAGTAGCGCCAGCTCTGACATGTGTGACTCCTTGTATTGTGACAGCTGCGTAGTTCAGGAGTAACGACGTTCAACAAAGTGCTCCCGCAGGAAGATGCAGTTGAGCACGACAGATTATATGCAATTGTTGTTGCCGGCATGCAAGAAACATAAAATTTCAGAAGTGAGTTCTGGTGAGCTGATTGCCGCTCCGAGTCCCCCTGCCGCCCCAATTCATGGCATAATCGCGAATCAGTTTGACGGAGCCGAAGCATGAGCACTCAAGTGGCACCTATGGCAAAGACGTTGCCCGCGCGGTATTACACCGATCCTGAAGTCTTCCGGGATGAAATGGAGCGGTTCTACTGTGAGTCGTGGGTATGCGCCGGGCGCGCGGAACAGGTCACCCATCCCGGAGATTATTTCCTGCGCGAAGTGGCCGGCGAGAGCATCATCATCACTCGCGATTCCGAGAACAATGTGCGAGCGTTTTACAACGTTTGCCGGCACCGGGGCACGCGGCTCGTTACTACTCCTGAAGGAGAATTTTCCGGCCGCATACAGTGTGGCTACCATGGCTGGACCTATGGGCTCGACGGGCGGCTTATGGGCGCTCCGCATATGGACGAAGGAAGTGGCTTCTGCCGCGAAGACTATCCCCTGAACCGAGTGCAGGCTGCAGTTTGGGACGGACACATTTTCATCAACCTGGATTCACAAGCCGCAAGTTTAGAAACCCAATTGGCAGACCTCCCGAAAAAATTTGTGCCCTGGAGAATGGCAGAACTGCGGCTGCACAGGCGCATCGTTTATGACGTGAAGGCGAATTGGAAGCTGATCATGCTGAACTACAACGAGTGCCTGCACTGCCCGGTGCTGCACCCGGCGTTGAACCGGCTTACGAATTATCTTGGAGCTGACAACGAGCAGCCACACGCGACTTACATCGGCGGTTCGATGGGATTCCGGGGCGGAGCCGAAACCATGAGCCTCGATGGCAAACGGCGACGCGATTACTTGCCGGGCCTGAAGGGAGAGGACCGGGAAAAAGTTTGCTACTACTCAATCTTTCCCAATTTCCTGTTGAGCCTGCATCCCGATTACATGATGACGGCGACCCTGTGGCCGAAGGCGGTGGACCGGACGGAAATTGTGGCGGAATGGCATTTTCATCCTGCCGAGATGAGCAAGCCAAATTTCGAGTCGAGCGACGCCATCGATTTTTGGGACCTCACAAATAAGGAAGACTGGAAAATCTGCGAACTGTCGCAGGCAGGAATTCAATCGCGCGCCTATCGCCCCGGCCCCTACTCGCAGCGGGAAACGCTGCTGCATGCGTTTGACGAGATGGTACTGGCGCGTGAGCGCGAAGCCAAGAAGCATGTCTGATTTAGAGTTCGAGGTGATATGGCAGCCAAGAAAATGACGATGGGGATTATTGTGGGGAACCGCGGCTTTTTCCCCGATCATCTCGCGAAAAGCGGCCGTCAAGAAATGATCCGTGCGCTGGAGAGTGCTGGCATGGATGTCGTCTCGCTGACTCCCGAGCAAAGCAAATATGGCGCAGTTGAAACTCGAGAGGAATCGCGGCGTTGCGGCGAGCTTTTCAAGAAGAACGCAGACCGGATTGACGGGATTATCGTCACCTTGCCAAATTTCGGGGAAGAGCGCGCGATCGCCGACACCTTGCGCCTGGCCGATTTACGAGTGCCTGTGTTGATTCAGGCAACTCCGGACGATCCCAAGAAGATGACGATTGCCTTCCGGCGCGATAGTTTTTGCGGCAAGATGTCGGCCTGCAATAACCTGCGGCAGTACGGCATTCCTTACTCGATCACCACGCTTCACACCGAAGCGCCCGACTCGCCGGAGTTCGCAAAAGACCTGCAATGGTTCGCGGCGGTATGCCGCATCGTGAACGGATTCCGCAATCTCCGTGTTGGGGCCATTGGCGCGCGGCCCGCGGCATTCAACACCGTCCGCTATAGCGAAAAAATTCTTGAAGCGAATGGAATTTCAATCGAGACACTGGATCTTTCCGAAGTGCTCGGCGGCATCGAGCGCATGAAAGATACCGACGACGCGGCGCAAGGCAAGCTGGTGTCGATAAAAAAGTATGTGGATGCGAAGGATGTTCCGGCGCCGTCGCTGATGAAAATGGCGAAGCTTGGCGCCGTCATCGATCAATGGATGGCGAAGGCCGAAGTGCAGATCAGTGCGGTGCAGTGCTGGACGTCGCTGGAGGAGAATTTCGGCGTTGTGCCCTGCACGGTCATGAGCATGATGAGTGATCAATTGTTATCGAGCGCCTGCGAGGTGGACATCGCCGGCGTGCTTGGCATGCATGCCTTGCAGCTCGCGTCCGGCACGCCGTCTGCGCTGCTTGACTGGAATAACAACTACGGCGCCAACCCGGACAAAGCGGTTTGCTTCCACTGCGCCAATCTTCCTAAACATTTCTTCCGGTCCTTCAAAATGGATTTTCAGGAAATCATCGCCGGCACCGTCGGCAAAGAAAACACCTACGGCACCGTCGTCGGCCTGATCAAGCCGGAAAGAATGAGCTTTGCGCGTTTTTCCACTGACGATACCTCCGGGAAAATGCGTGGCTACGTTGGCGAAGGCCGGTTCACTGACGACCCGCTCAATACGTTCGGAGGCGCAGGGGTTGTGGAGATTCCGAAAATGCAGAAGCTGCTGCACTACATTTGCGAAAACGGCTTCGAGCATCACGTTGCCGCCAATCTTTCCAGCGTGGCCGGAGCGGTTCATGAAGCCGCCACTCGATACCTCGGGTGGGAAACGTACTGGCACGAGGCACCTGCCGGGGCATGCTGAAGGCGGCTCTTGATGCCTGCTTGCGTATCTCAATCGTAAGTCTGTTCTGGACAATCGAAAGAAAAGGTTATAAAAAGCAATAGAAAGAAAAACGAGCGCCCGGATACTGGTGAGGCCGGTTTGGAGTCGCGAGTGTGCTTAACGAGGAACGAAGACGGGCCATTCTGGAGTCGCTGAATCGCGACGGTCGGGTTCTGGTCGGCGATCTGGCCCGGCAATTCGAAACCTCGCAGGTGACGATTCGCAAGGACCTGGAGATCCTGCACGACCATGGGTTGCTGCATCGAACGCATGGAGGAGCCTTGCCCTCGCGGGACGGCGCCCTGGCCGATCCTACGTTGCGGGAAAAAGAGAAGCTCCATCGCGGTGAGAAACACCGCATCGCAGAAGCGGCAGCTTCGATGGTGCAAGAAGGCCAGGTCGTGATCCTGGATTCAGGAACGACGACCACTGCGATTGCCCGAGCGCTGCGGAGTTTTCACAATCTCACGATTGTGACGAACGCCGTCAACATAGCGTCGGAGCTGGCCGGCGCCGATGTGGAAGTGATTCTCACAGGGGGTACGTTGCGGAGGAATTCTTTTTCCCTGGTGGGTCCGATCGCGGAAGATACGCTGCGCAAGCTGAACGCAGATATTTTGTTCTTAGGCGTGGATGGGTTTGATGTGCATTATGGATTGAGCACGCCCAATCTGCTCGAGGCGAAAGTGAACCGTGTCATGATCGAAATATCGAAGAAGGTAGTTGCGGTCTGCGATGCCAGCAAGTTCGGTCGTCGCAGTCTGTCGCAGATTTTGCCGCCCACGGGATTGCATCACGTGATTACAGACCGAGGCGCTCCCAAATCAGATCTGCGAGCGTTGAAGGAAGCCGGCATCGAGGTGACCCTTGTCTAATTTAGCCGGAAAGGACGGCGGTAGCTCACGGCCAATTTCCGCGGGCGCATACTCGCTGGCAGAAATTCTTTCACAGCCCCAGTGCTGGGCCGATTGCCTCAAGGAGTTGGCGGCAAGCGGTGAAATACGCGAAATCGAAAGGCGATTCGGTAAACAGTCGGAGTGGATTTTTGTCGGATGCGGCTCCAGTTACTACGTCGCGCAGGCGGCTGCGGCCAGTTGGGCGGCGATTACGGGTACGCGCGCCCGCGCCCTTCCTGCTTCTGAACTATTGCTATTTCCGGAACTGGTGTTGGCAGGAACGGGCGATTTTGTTCCAGTCTTGATTTCGCGTTCCGGTCACACTTCCGAAGTCTTGCGAGCTGCGCAGTTCTTAAATGAAAAAAAGATTGCGAGTGTCGCCATTTCCTGCGCGACGCAACAGGAGTTGCGCGATCTGGCGACCATCTCCATTCTGCTGCCGCGGGCTGATGAACAGAGCACGGTCATGACGCGTTCTTTTACTTCAATGCTTCTCGGACTACAGTATCTGGCGGCATCGCTGGCGGGTAAGGCGGAGTTCATTCGCGATCTGAATGCGTTGCCAGCTTCCGCTCATGGCGTTGTACAAAATCTTCCCGCGAGAGTGCGGGAATTTGTGAACCTGAACCGGTTTTCGGACTATGTGTGCCTGGGGCAAGGCCCGTATTACGGACTGGCCTGCGAGTCGGCGCTGAAGGTAACGGAGATGTCGTGCTCGTATGCGCAGTCTTTCCACACACTCGAATTCAGGCACGGCCCCAAGTCGATCGTGGACGGCGAGACTCTGATAATGTTTCTGATTTCCGAGAGCAGCTATGATGATGAAGTCAGCGTCCTAGAGGAAATCAAGGAACTTGGCGGAACGACGTTGGCGATCGCGAACCGGATTGAAGCGCGCGCGCGCGCGGCAGCCGATTTTGTTGTCGAACTCGGATGCGGTTCGTCGCAGTATTCCTGCCTGGCTCCGTTCGTAATTCCCGGCCAGTTGCTCGGACTCTATACGGCATTACACAAAGGACTCGACCCGGACAATCCGCGGAACTTGAGCCGGGTGGTGGTCCTCAAGGACGAAAAACAGCCCGAAAATGCCGCAATTTGACATCACCATTGCCGGGGAACTGAATCTCGACCTGCTGCTTTACGGGCTTCCCATCGAACTTCCGCCTGAACGCGAGCTCATCGCTTCCGACATGATGATCACGCTGGGCGGATCTTCGGCCATTGTCGCCCACAACCTGGCGGCGCTTGGAAACCGGGTCGGATTCATCTCACGCCTCGGCAAAGATCCCATGGGGCAGAATGCGCTTGATCGTCTAGGGGCTGCCGGAGTGGACGTGAGTCGCGTGCGCCGCTCTGAAGATGGAACCGGCAGTGGGTTGTCGGTGATCCTCCATCACGGCACCTGGCGGAACATTCTGACGTTTCTCGGGACGATGTCTCAACTCAGCTTTGAAGATCTCGACCTTGAGTATCTTTGTTCCGCGCGGCACTTTCATTTTTCATCTTTTTTTCTCCATACGTCCTTGCGGCCGCGTACCGCTGAACTGTTTAAGAAGTTGAAATCCGCCGGACTCACTATTTCGATGGACACGAATGACGACCCAGATGACCGTTGGCAGGGATTGCACGAGCTGCTGCCTTACGTTGATGTGCTGCTGCCCAATGAGCGGGAGGCGCTGAAAATCTCCGGCGAGCAGGAATTGGAGCGTGCCATCGCTCGTTTGGCGGAGATTGTTCCGCTGGTGGTTGTGAAAATGGGGCCGGAGGGCGCAGTTGCGCAGCGCGGCAAAAAGCGTTTTCAAAGCGCGGCTGTAAGAGTGCGAGCCATCGATACGGTTGGCGCCGGAGACAGCTTCGATGCCGGCTTCCTCACGCACTACATTCGGGGCGCAGACGTTGAAACGTGCCTTGCGCAAGGAAATCTTGCCGGCGCGCTCTCGACCACGCGGCCGGGGGGGACAGAAGCCTTCCGCGACGCAGGTTATCGCGAACAGTTCTTTCGCGAGCACAAACCGGCTAAGGTGAATTCGGCGTAAGCCGCTGCTTCTTCTCCGGGGCGAAGCGGGTATAGATTTTGCCTTCCACTTTCACGGACATTGATTTCTCAAACCGAAGGTCGTCAAGCCCATTCGCAATCAGACGCACTGTGAAATCGCCGGCGTGAGTGTAGGCGTGATGCACGGCCGTGCCCTCGGAGCTGGTTCCGTCGCCGAAATCCCAGTGATATACGAGCACCGGCATTCCTGCCGGGTCCGCGTCGGCTGAGAACTGCACCGGACGTCCTGTCTCTGCGGTATCCGGCGCGTGTACGCTAACCGCGGGCGCACCGGCGGGAATTGAGGTGTCAATAATCTTCAGCACTTTGACTGAGTGCGGAGGCAACTGAAAACTGACCGTGTCCTGACTCTCTTTGCCGGCGTCGTCTGGGCTCAGAATGCTGGAAACTTGGTTGTGTCCGTGCAACTGCAATCCTAAATCGCGAGCGAGGTCAAAGGTGTGCTCGGTAGGCTTTTCTGTCCAGTTGAAAACGGTCAGGATCGCCTGGCGTTTGCTCTCTTGCAGAAGAAAAACGCTCGGCATTTCATCCTCCGGCGTGTAGCTCAGTAGATCCAGCGGCCTCGACGCGCGACCCAGGCGCGCCATGTTGAACAGGTCCTGATTCTTGACTAGAGCCATGCGGGCCGCGTCGGCGCCGAGGGTCGGAAGATCGTCTCCAATCTCGTACATTCCGCCGGCGATTGCAGCCAGCGCGATCGAGACCCTGGCTTCATCCAGGGTCAGAGGTCGCTTGCCGCCGTGCCATTCCTGTTCGCCGACCGTTTGAAGAGAGACGGTGAAGGCATCAGGATCACCGATATAAAAGTTGCGGTTCATGTAATAACGTGCCGCGATGCCCGGTGCCGCTTCCTTGCTGGCTTCGAAGGTGTGGCCGGTGTCAACGGAAATGCGGCCGGTGTCCACGATGCCGACGGGATTCAGCATCACGCTGCCATCTTTATCGAGAAGAACGTCTTCGCCCACAGCGTCGCGAATGATTTGTAAGCCGATGCGCTGTGCCTCCATTGCAGTCGTGTTCGGCTTGTAATAGACGCCTTCGATCGCACTGTCGTCCATGAAGTCGAGCTTGATGTAGCGGATGCCCCAATCACGGGTAAGCGTCGTATAGGTTTTGCGCAGATAATCCTGAGCGCCGGGATTGGTGCAATCGAGAATGTAGAGGGGGTCAAGCTGGTGGCCATGCCGATCTCCGGTCACCCAACCTGCATGGATTGGCTGGCCCGCGGCATTGTGAACCAGCCAATCTTTGTGGTTTTCATAGACCCAGGAGCGTTCGGACGCTTCGAACGGAGCGGTCCATATTCCCGGTGTCAGTCCTAGCCCGCGAATCTTGCTTTCGAGCGCGTTCATTCCAGCAGGGAACAGGCCAGCATCCGTGGTGATGTACTCACCGCGCGCATATTGATAGCCCTCATCGATGTGGAAGAACGTATAACCGAGGTCTTTCAGGTTCTGTGCCAGCCATTTCGCGTTGGTCAGCGCCGTGTCCTGAGTCAGGCCGAAGTAAAATGCCGTCCAGCTCCACCATCCTGCAAAAGCCGGAGTGCTGACGCGGGCGTGATGCAGTTCGCGTATCAGAGCGCCGTAGGCTTCGAGTTGCTGATGATAATCGGTGCCGGTGCTGATCAGCAGTTTCTCAGACGCCAGCTCCGCTCCAGGCGCCACCGGCAGGCTCAACTCCATCCGGTCCTCGGCGGAAGATTTTTCCAGGGAGTTCTCCAATTCCAGTTCGGTCGTTCCGGTCGAATCGGCTTCGTAAGAAGCGATGTGGTCCTTATCTACATGAAGGCGAAGTATGGTCAGAAATTTGTCGGAGGTGAGGGTGCCAAGAAACAGGTTGCGCTTCGTGTCACGGTTGTAAATCAACTGGGAGCCAACGGCACGATGCATTCCGTCTTTGGCGTCGGGAAGATCGTGAATTTTGATTCCCGGACGATCTTCGCTGAAGCTGTCCGAAAGCACGCGGTCAGAGGCGTCGGGTGCACCTAGATCCACAATCCGCGGGCCGATGGCCTCGACCGTACGGATGGCTTGTACTGTAGTCGGACTCGTGCCGGTATTTCGGACCGAAGCGACAACGGTCGCGAAATCAGGGTTTGTGTGAACCTCCAGCGTGTAAATCAGGTCAGGATGTCCAGTAAAGCCGGTGTTCGAAACGATCAGTTTCGCAGCCGCTCCGCGCTCGTCGGATGCCGGCTCGCGCTTGACCGAGTGTTGCGCGTAATCGCTCGATCGCAACCAATGGTGGTCGGCTTCAGCCGCAACCCGCGCGTGTAGCACCGGCTTCTTCGTGACGGAATCTACAATGGTGTAGCTGCCGTCGGCCGGGTTGACCGAAACGCTGATTGCGGGCGATTGGAGGGTTTCAGGTTTCGACTTCTGGTTGCGGGCCTGAGCGAACAACAGTCCGGGCAGCAGCGTCAAGAACAAGAATGCCCAAATGCGCAGATTGCTTTTCATCATTAACATTAACCCCTTCGCCGCGGTACGGCTCCTAAACGCCTGGCACGCAAATCGGAACGCCGCCGCTCGTAAGTTTCTCTTGACAAACGCACCATAACGAAACTAAAAGTAACTGTTCGTAAATATACGCCAACAGGTGGCAGTCACGGCAAGCAAAGATCGCCTTTCGCGCTCTGGCGTGGTAGGCGATACTGCCGCGCCTCCAAACTGCGCCAGCCCGAGGAACGTCACCATGTCGAATCGAAGATTCAGTATCGCCCTTTTTATTGTTATTACATTCGCGCTAACCGGTCTCGCGTCTGGCCAGAAGGACACCGGTACTATCGTGGGAACAGTTAAAGACCCGAGCGGCGCGGTCGTGCCTAACGCAAAAGTCCTGGTGACGGACGTGGACCACGGACAGGTCACCACTACCACCACCAACGCGCAGGGCGAATACGTCGCCAGCCCGCTACGAATTGGGCGATACACGGTTTCGGTGGAGCAGGTCGGATTCAACAAGGCGGTTTCCGACCCAGTGGATCTGCAAGTGCAGCAGCGGGTCGCGATTAACTTCGCATTGCAGGTCGGGCAGATTGCGCAGACGGTGGAAGTAACCAACGTGGCGCCATTGCTGGAGACGGAAACCTCAGAACTTGGGCAGGTGGTGGACAGCCAGCGAGTGGCTACCTTGCCGCTTAATGGACGCAACTTCGCGCAGTTGGCGTTGTTGACCGCGGGGACTGCACCCAGCGAACCGGGCGCCCGCGACGAGCAAAGCTACGGTTTCAGCGCGGGCGGGGCACGGTCACTGCAAAATAATTTCTTGCTCGACGGAATCGACAACAATTCCAATCTCACCGACCTGTTGAACGAGACGAACTACGTGATTCAGCCGCCGGTGGATGCGTTGTCGGAGTTTAAAGTCCAGACCAACGCCTACAGTGCGGAATTCGGACGTGGCAACGGGGCCATCGTTAATGCGGTGATTAAGTCCGGCACGAATGAGGTGCATGGCAGCGCATGGGGCTTCTTGCGGAACAACGTGCTCGACGCCCGCAACTACTTCGATCCGGTAGGCCACGGGGCTCCGCCTTATGAGCAGTACCAGTTTGGCGGTACTTTCGGCGGACCGGTATACATTCCAAACGTTTACAACGGCAGGAACCGAACATTCTTTTTCACCGATTACGAGGGGCTGCGCATTCATCAGGCGGACACGCAGACCTTGTTCCTGCCAGATGCGGCCGAGCGCGGTGGTGATTTCTCCGAGTTGCTCGACCTGAGCAGCCCGGTTACGTATCCCAACACCAACGCGAATGTGCTGGACTGCAACGGCAATCTCACCTATCCGGGAGAAATTTTTGATACGCGCCAAACTCAAGCAGGCCCCAGCCCGGTATCAGGCCTCTGCGGAGTGCCGATTGGCGGCTACACGAACGCGGGTACGCCTACAAACGTCATTCCAGTGGGCTCGATCGACCCGCTGGCCCAGCGCCTGACAGCATTGATTCCGCCTTTGAATGCCAACGGCAGCCAGGGTTTCAACTACGTCGCCAACCCGGTGGAGAACACGCACCGCGCCAACTTTGATATTCGCGTGGACCACCAGTTTTCTGATAAAGACAATTCTTTCTACCGATTCAGCTTTGAGAACCAGCCGCGTTTCATACCTTCCCCTTTTCAGCAGACGCCGTTGGATGGGGGCGGATTCTTCAGCGGGATCGAAGACGATTCTTACCGCAGCCTGGCTTTGAGCGAAACCCACACTTTTCGTTCCACGCTGATCAATGAATTTCGCCTTGGCTACAACCGGGTCAATTCGCACCGCTACCAGTTGGGCTTTAACACCAATGTCTCCGCAGAGCCCAACATTGATTTTCCCGGTGTTCCCTTTGCGCCCGGCACGTTCAATGGAGGGTTGCCGCAGCTCACCTTTGGAGATGGGAGCGCTCCCACGCTGGGCAGCCCGACGTTCTTGCCTTCGGTAGAAATCCAAAATACTTATGTGCTCTCGGACAATCTGACCTGGGTCAAAGGCAAGCACACATTTAAATTCGGCACGGAATTGCGCCGCGAAGAGTTCACGATTTTCCAACCGGCTGAGTCGCGCGGCACCGAAGACTTCGGCACAACCTTAACGGATAATCCAGCAAATCCCGGAACGGGCGGATCAGGTTTCGCTTCCTTCCTCGTAGGACTGGCCGACGGCGGAGCTATCAATAACCTGCACAACGTCGATTATTTTCGTCCGATTTACTCGTTCTATACGCAGGACGATTTCAGAGTGACCAGTAAGCTGACGTTGAACCTGGGTTTGAGATACGAGCTGTTTACAACAGTGAAGGAGCGCCACGACGAACAGGGCACGTTTGACTTGCAAGACCCCAGCAATCCTACAATTATCGTGCCCAAAGGGCAGACTATGCAGTTGACGCCAACCTTGATTGCCGAGGGGATCAATGTTTCGGCGACTGGCAGCCGCGGCCTCATTCCGGTGGACACCAACAACTTTGCACCACGCGTCGGCTTTGCATATCAGATCGTGCCTGGCACAGTGCTTCGCGGCGGCTACGGCTTGTTCTATGGCGGCCAGGAGAACGGTCCGTACTCCAATCCCAGCCCCGGCTTCAATCCACCATTTTTTATAACCCAGTCATTCAACGCACCATGCGGCGCGGCTTCCGCGAATCCAGCGTTAAATGCTGCGGGAAATGACTGTGCCGTACCCGGTCTCAGCAATGCTCCGGGCGGCATTCCGGGCTCCGCGGGAATTTCTGTAGGCTTTCCCGCGAACTCGCTGGTCGATCCGAATACGCCGATTTTGTTCAGTGTTGCGCCCAGCCTGGTAACCCCGTACATGCAGCAGTGGAATTTTGGGCTGGAGCATTCGCTGGGCAAAGACACTGTCTTAGAGATCACGTACGCAGGTTCGAGAGGCAACAAGCTGTTTACCTTCTACAACGGTAATCAAGCGAATCCTTCTGCCGACCCCAATGCTCCATTTGCGCCACGGCGGCCGGTGCCTTCCATCGATGCCGCCATCAATTTGCTGAAGTCTGATGGTGGATCAAAATACAATTCGCTGCAAACCCGGCTTGAAAAGCGCTTCACGCATGGCTTCTCACTGTTAATGACCTACACCTACTCCAATGCTGAGGACAACGCTTCCAACGCCAATCTGAACTCACAGAACAACGACGGTTTTCGCTGGTTCAAGGAGCCTCAATTGGAGTGGGGCCACGCATCGTTCGATGTGCGTCACCGCTTCACCGCCAGCTATATTTATGAGCTTCCGTTTGGCAAAGGGAAACCTTTCATGGGCAGTGCCAGCGGAAGTCTGCAGCAGGTGGTGGGCGGGTGGCAGATCGCCGGAATCACGACCGTGTCCTCTGGCAACTGGTTTACCCCCACAGACAGCAATGGTAATTTTGCGAACTCCGACGGTCTGCAATATCCCGATGTAATCGCCAACCCCAACGGTTCTCACTGCGCGCCCCACACATTCTTCAATACTTGCGCATTTGTGGATCCTCAGTTCGGTTCGTTTGGCAATGCGGCGCGCAATTCGATTCTGGGGCCGGGATTCCAAATCTGGGACGCGTCGATTTTCAAGACGTTCCAGGTCACCGAGCGAACCCATGTGGAGTTTCGAACTGAGTTCTTCAACTTCCCGAACCACACCAACTTCCTGCTCTCGAAATCAGGACCGCAGGAGAGTAATAACTCGACCGTGCTCGGCGCGAGCCAGTACGGTTTCTTGACCGCGGCGCGGTCGCCACGGCAGATACAGTTTGCTTTGAAATTGTCGTTCTAGCGTTTCGGGGGAGGCACCATCATCGTGTCATTCCGACTCGTCTCCAGCGACGAGAAATCTGCTTTGGTTGCTCATCCGTCGCGCCTCGCGGCTGCGGTCTGGTTTTTGTTGTTGGCTGCGTGTGCCGCAGTATCGCCCGCCTTAGCCGTCGAAGACAGGAACAGTACCGGTGCGCCTGCGTCCTCGCCGAACCTCACAGAACTAGCTCAAGGCTGGCGAATCATTTCCGCCGACCAGGTCTCAGGAGACGAAGCCTCGGTTTCATCGCCTAATTTCGACGTTTCGCATTGGTACCCGGTGCATCACATGCCCGCGACCGTGCTGCAGATCCTCGAGGATGACGATGTCTATAAGGACCTGTACTACGGAATGAATCTCACCACGCCGGGCGATCTCTGGAAGAAAGACTGGTGGTATCGGACCACTTTCACTGTCCCGGCAGGCCGGCAGGTCCATACGCTCATATTTAAGGGCATTAATTATCGAGCTGACATTTGGGTGAATGGCGAAAAAATCGCGGACAAATCACAAGGAGTCGGCATGTACAACCGCTTCGAGTTCGACGTATCGAGGCTGGTGCATCCGGGCGACGAAAATGTTTTGGCAGTGAAGATTACTCCCGAGCGCGGCATTCCCGGGGAGGGAATCGTCGAACTCGGAGATACCTGGCTTGATTGGCTGAACTGGCAATATATTGGCTTCCATGACCCACAGAAGAATCTGAATTTTTCATTTCCGCCTGACCGAAACGCCGGAGTCTGGAAACGCGTTTATCTCAGCAGTACGGGCGCGGTCACGATTCGCAACCCTTACGTGCAGACTGAACTGCCGCTGCCGGACACGAACCCCGCCTCTCTGACCGTGTACTGTGACCTCAGCAACCGCAGCGGTAAGCCGGTTTCGGGAATTCTGTCGGGAGAGATTTCGCGTCCGGGCAAGCCGACCATCAGTTTCCAGCAGGAAGTCTCGCTCGTTCGAGACGAGACCAAGGAAATTTCTTTTTCGCCAGGCGCATATCCAGATTTGGTGGTTCGTGATCCGGATTTGTGGTGGCCATATCGCTGGGGCAAGCCAAATCTGTATCACTTGCAACTGCAATTCAAAGTCAGCGACGAAGTTTCGGATTCGCAACAGATCGACTTCGGAATTCGCAAAATCGTGCAGAAACGTGATAACGACACTAGTTTCCCTCAGATCGGAACCGGCGGAAACTTCTATCTGCAGATAAATGGGAGGGACTATCTGATTCGTGGCGGGGTGTACACGCCTGATTTGCTCTTCAAAAATGATGCTGCGCGCGACGCAGCAGTGATGCTCTACGCCAAGGATCTCGGCCTAAATATGTTGCGCTGGGAGCTGAAGATTGCCGACGATACGATGCTCGATCGTGCGGACCGCGAAGGCATGCCGGTCATGCTTGGTTGGATGTGCTGCGGGCAATGGGAACAGTGGGATTCATGGAGCGCAGAGGACCAATGGGTAGCGCGTGCTAGCCTGCGCGCCCGTCTGCAGGAATTGCGCTCGCATGCGGCGGTGGTCTTATGGGCGAATGGGAGCGATGGACTGCCTCCGGACCCGGTGCTCAACGACTACCACAGCATCGAAAAGGAGCTCCATTGGCAAGACGCAGTCGTCGACACGGTTTCGCACGTGAACCGCTTCTGGAGCGGCATTCACATGGCTGGACCTTATGTCTGGCATCCGCCGAATTACTGGTTCAGCGAGAAGTATGGGCCGGCACGCGGATCCTCCGCAGAAGAGGGTGACAACGAAATTATTCCTCCGCTGGAGAGTCTCAAGAAGTTCATTCCGGCCGACAAGCTCTGGCCGATTAACGAATACTGGTATTTTCATGCAGGCGCCAACCCCGCCAACAACACGCTCGGGGACACGCGCAGGGTGCTGGAGAAGCGTTATGGCGCGTCCGGTGGCGTCGAAGAGTTTGCAAAGAAGGCGCAGCTGGCCCACTACGAAGATGCGCGGGCGAGATACGAAGCCTATGCGACGCATTGGTCGAATCGCAAGATGACCATCAATTGGATGATGAACAATCACTGGCCATCTTTCTTCGGACATCTCTTTGATTATTACTTCAAGCAGGGTGGCGGCTACTTCGGCGCGAAAAAGGCATTGCAGCCGGTCAGTGTCGTGTGGGACTACTACGCGACCGGTGATCGAAGCACTGCGCACGTTTATGCCGTGAACCAGCAGATCGAACCGCTCAGCAATGTGAGCGTCTCAGTGCGTTTCTACAATTTGGATGGAACTCAGAAACACATTACCGAAGCGAAGAACCTGACGGTGCCTGCCAGTTCGTCGCTGGATGCATTGAAGGTGGGACGCATTCCCGGTCTCAGCCCGGTCTATTTTGTGCGCTGTCAGATGACCGATTCCGCGGGCAAAGTGCTGGCAGACAATGTGTATTGGGAATCGCAGGTGGACGACGAAATCGGTCCTCCGAGCAATGACGTTCAATTCGCAACGAAGTTGACGCAATGGGGCGACATGTCGGCTTTGAACAGCATGCCCGCCGACCCGGTGAGCATCACCGGCACGTGTGAAGAGGTGAATGGTGAATCCCGGGTGGCAATTAAGCTTGCCAACAATTCAAGCCACGTTGCCTTCTTTTTGCGCGTCGAAGTCGCGAACGATCCGAACGGTAACGAAGTTCTGCCTATCCGCTACGACGACAATTACGTTACCTTGTTCCCGCACGAAAGCCGCACCCTAAATGCCGCGTTCGAGAGCTCCCTGCTCACGAACCATCGCGCTGCTTTACGGGTTGAGGGTTACAACGTGGCGAAACAAAACGCGGCGCCCGTAATGTCGTGCGCGAGGTGAAGGCGTCGCCCGGGTTTCTAATGGCTGTTGCAAATGCCGCTGAACCCCCAAGGGCGCACGAAGGCAAATTCGTAGAGCGCTAGTCCAAGCCGTGCGGAGCTATTGGACTTGCGTGACCGCCTGATAGACCGCAACTCCGGCAATGGTCAGGATCAACGCCACCGAGGCTGTCCCAAGGATCTTGACGAACGGACCCAGCTTGTTGACCTTCTGCATGATCTCGATCTGTTCCTGGGCCATATGCGATTCGGATTCTCCCAGGAAAAGCTGATCATCCTCCTGCATTGTCAGAGTGCCGCGATAGATGAGAAGGGCAATTAAAGCGGCTGTCAGGGCCCCCCAAGCGATGAGAAGTTCCTCGAGAGTTGACATAGGCACCTCGTACTGGGAAGGGTTGTTGCTTCCGTCGGAGACCGTTTGAGTGGCTCCAGACAGAGTTCTCACAAACGATTATAGTCCCGGAGCGCTCCTGGGGAAGAGATTTTTCCAGCACAAAAGCAGCTCTGGATGGACCAACCAGACCAAGTAGTCGGTTTCCGTTAGATTGTAGGAAGCGCAAGTTGCGGTTCATACTCCACCTCTGCTTCTGCATCCTCGACCAGCTGGTTCTCCAGCACGATCGTCAGTTCGTCAAGAATCGTGTTCAATGACAACGGATTCTCCCGAAGCACGCGAAGAATACCTTCGCGATCCACGGCAATTTCTCCCAGATGCTGTGTCACCGGCTCGCCGAGATCGGTGAGCTGTGCCGGAGTAGTGAATTGCAAAGTCGAATGGCTGGACCTGTCGGGCGCCGAGGCAAACGGGTAGTGCAGACATCCCGTTGTCATCCAATGGACCACAAGCTCGCGCACATGCTTCGGACTGCACAATGAGTGCACCCTTGCTTCTGCGGCCATCTGCCGATCCCATTTCCAGACATTCAGCCGGTCTTCCCAACCGTTTTCGGTGATGAGGAACCAGGTTTCCTCCTGCCTCTTCTGTGTTCCGCAAATGGTGCAAGTGCCGGGGTGAAGCAGCACTGCGGTTAGGCATTCCACTGGAGCCCTCCATGGACTGCTGGAATCCTCGTCGAAGATGATCCTGCGGCGTCGTGCGCGGTCTTGCCCGTTGGGAG
>Ga0209580_10000453_pt1 | contig 22660 bp, 23 predicted proteins | sample Coa_R1_5_FD_187153 | JGI IMG/M metagenome (GOLD analysis project Ga0209580, IMG submission 187153) | Surface soil microbial communities from Centralia Pennsylvania, which are recovering from an underground coalmine fire - Coalmine... | ecosystem: Environmental > Terrestrial > Soil >... | reverse complement strand
TTTCAAGCTCCTTGGCCTTCTTCCTTGCGTTGGCCATATCGCGAGCTTTGAAGGCAGTCAGCGTGTCGGTCGCCAGCTTTCGATACGGGGTCATGTTGTCGTCCGCTGGCGTCGCGGCCGCCGGCTGTGACTGGTCCGGCCGCGGCATCGATGCCTGCGCAGAGGATGTGAGCGTCCCCGACACGGTGAACATGACCAACGTCGCGATTCTGATCCAGGTCTTCATGCTGCCTCCTCTGCCCGACGAGATGCTGGGCTCTCGGCGATGCCGAGTTCCCGTCGGGGTTTCAGATGAGACAGCACGATGCCAAGATCGTTCCAACGGCGCTTCGGGCAGAAATGGAATTCGGCCCGAACGCGGCTCCAAGGTCCCCGCCCTCTTCTATACGCTCTGCGAGACCGCGAAACTCCTGGGCATCGAGCCGCACGCGTAGCTGCTCGGCGCGCTCCATGCGCCCAGCTGTGCAATTCGAGACAGCGGGCATCGACCAGTTCAGGTCACGCTCGGTTGTCGCCGTGACGGATCGCGCCCAGACGAGGCCACTCATCCCGCGAATCGATCGAGACTTGCTGACGAGGGCGAGGCTGAGGATACTATGGGCCTCCGCCGCTGCTGCCCTCGCGGGGCACCGGCAAGGACCTGTGAGCGGTCAGCGCCCTCAACAAGCGCGACTCAACGGAGCTGCCTCGCGTCCTCCTCGGCCAAGGGCACACGACTGCGGCCCTTCCAGCCCATGACGCTGGCCTTGAACCTGTCGAAGATCGCGTGGGCCAGGACGAACCACATGACACAAAAGAAGAGAGCCAGGCAACTGTCTTCCCGAACGCTGTCAAAAGCGCTCACCGGCATCCAGGGTTTGGATGAGGTCACGGGAGGAGGGTTGCCCTGCGGGCGTCCCACCTTGGTCAGCGGCGGCGCCGGTTCTGGCAAGACGCTGTTCGGGCTCGAATTCCTGGTAAGGGGCGCCACCCAATTCGGTGAACCCGGCGTGTTCATGTCGTTCGAGGAAACGATCCCGGATCTGGCCAAGAACGCCGCGTCATTGGGTTTTGATCTGGACCGCTTGGTGGCGGAGAAGAAACTGTTCCTGGATCACGTGTCGATCACACGGGGCGAGATCGCGGACACCGGGGAGTATGACCTCGATGGCCTCTTCATTCGAATAGCCGACGCCGTCCAGCGGGTTGGAGCGCGGCGAATCGTCCTGGATACCATTGAGGCGCTCTTCGGCGCGTTGCCAAACCCGGCTATCCTGCGCGCCGAAATTCACCGCCTGTTCGCCTGGCTCAAGCAGAAGGGACTGACCACGGTCATTACCGCCGAGCGGGATCGGCCCGACAAGCTGACCCGGCACGGCATCGAGGAGTTCGTCTCAGACTGCGTGATCGTGCTGGACCATCGTATCCGCGAGGAAATCTCGACCCGGCGCTTGCGAGTCGTCAAGTACCGGGGATCGACCCACGGCACGAACGAGTACCCGTTTCTCATTGATGAACAAGGCATTTCCGTCCTGCCGATCTCCTCGCTGGGCTTGGACCATGCCGCGCCCATGGAACGAATCTCGACCGGCATTGACCGGCTGGATGGAATGATGGGCGGCAAGGGCTTTTATCGGGGAAGCAGCATTCTGTTGTCGGGAACGTCTGGCACGGGCAAGACGAGCGTCGCCGCACACTTCGTGGTGGCGGCCTGCCGCCGCGGCGAGCGCTGTTTGTATTTCGCGTTCGAGGAATCACCCCGGCAGATCGTCCGTAACATGCGCTCGATCGGCATCGACCTCGAGCCCTGGGTCCAGAAGGGCCTGCTGCACTTCCATGCGGCGCGTCCTACCTACGGCGGCATCGAAGAAATCCTCTTGGTGACCCACAAGCAGATTGCCATCTTCCGCCCGGGCGTAGTGGTGGTGGACCCGATTACGAACCTGCTCACGGTCAGCACCCTGGGCGAAGTGCGGTCCATGCTGACGCGACTTGTGGATTTTCTCAAGACCGAGGCGATTACCTCGATGTTCACGAGTTTGACGGCGCCGGGCGGGTCCCTGGAAGCCAGCGAGGCGGACGTCTCCTCCCTCATGGACACCTGGCTCCTCCTGAAAGCCATCGAGGTCGGAGGGGAGCGGAACCGCGCGCTCTACGTCCTGAAATCGCGAGGCATGGATCATTCCAACCAGATTCGTGAATTTGTGCTCACCGACAACGGCCTCCGATTGCTGGACGTGTACCTCGGACCCGAGGGCGTGCTAACCGGTTCGGCGCGGGTTTCCCAGGAAGGGCGTGAGAAGGCCGCGGGCACGTCCCGCCGGCAACAACTGGAGGGTCAAGGGCGCGATTTGAACCGCAAGCGGCAGATCTTCGAGGCCCGCATGACCATGCTGAGAGCAGAGTTCGAAGCGGACCAAGAAGCCATTCAACAGGGCATCTCCGAGTCGAAACTCCTCGACGCGGAACTGTTGCGGGACCGTAAGCAGATGCAGCAGACTCGGAAGCAGGACGCCTCAGCCTATACCAAAGAGGCGACTGCGCCGGCCGCGCGGAGACGTTGAATGTCGATAACCAAGACGGGAGATCGGGCGCGGCCTCGCCCGTCGAAGCCTCGGAAACAGGCGGCCTGGAAGCTACGGCTCTACGTGGCGGGCCAGACGCCCAAGTCAATTCGCGCCTTTGCAAACCTCAAGGTGCTCTGTGAGGCACATCTGAAAGGCCGCTATCAGCTCGAAGTGATCGACCTGTTGGAGCATCCGCACTTGGCACGCGGCGACCAGATCGTCGCTATTCCAACCCTGGTCGTCAAGCTTCCCCCGCCGGTCCGGAAGATCATTGGCGACCTCTCCAACGCCGACCGCGTGTTGGTTGGTCTCGCCCTGCAACAGGTCGTTTGATAGGACTCAACAGGGCCCGCATGAAGAAGCCCCGGACGAGTACGAGCACTGCTGGCCTTCCGGCCCGCCAAGCGAAGCTGGACCTGCTGACTCAGGTGGCCGAACTGCCTGCCCCTGATTCTGTCGATGCGCCGAAGGCCACAAGTGTCGTGGCGAAGCCAAGCCAGGCTGTAGATTGGGCCACGCTCCTGGCGGCCGTGTCGAAGGGGAAAACCGTCCTCAACCATCGTGCGAACCGCACGATCTTCATGCAGGGGCAGCCGGCCGATTCCGTGTGCTTCCTCCTACGAGGCAAGGTGCAGCTCGCGGTGACCTCCCAGGAAGGCAAGGAGGCGATTGTCGCGACGCTGGGCCCTGGGGAGTTCTTCGGTGAAGGATGCCTCGCCGGTCAGCCGCTACGCCTCGGAACGGCGATGTCCGTCGCGGACGGCACACTGATCAAAGTCGAGAAGGCAATCATGGCACGGCTCCTCGGCGAAGATCGGGGATTCTCGGAAGTATTCATCACCCACCTGCTGGCCCGGATCATCCGCTACGAGGCGGACTTCGTCGATCAGCTCTTCAACTCCAGCGAGAAGCGGCTGGCGCGAATGCTCCTGCTGCTGTCGCATTTCGGCAAGGAGAGCAGGACCGAAACGGTCGTGGCGGGCATCAGTCAGGAACACCTGGCACAAATGGTCGGCACGACCCGATCGCGAATCAATTTCTTCATGAACAAGTTCAGGAAGCTGGGCTTCATCGAATACAACGCCGAAGTCGGGCTGATCGTCCATCGCGGCCTCCTCAACGTCGTCCGGCGCGACTAAGCCAGCCCGTTCCACATCAGTCGCGGGCCGGCGCTGGCTCGCCTGGCGCCCTGCGACCGCGTCGCCGACGGCACAGGCGCGGTGTGTCCTATTGAACATCGCGGTTGCCGCCAGGGGCGTACCGTGGGAAGGACGTGATCCGCATCAGACGCGCAGCGGCTGTCCTTGCGGTCTGCGCGGCGCTCTGCTGTGCCGAACGCCGCGTGGTGGCCAGCCCGTCTGGCCCATCCGGCGTCCACGCGCTCCTCGACGTGCCCTACCTGCCTCAGACTCCCGCTCTGTGCGGAGGAGCGGCGGTCGCCATGCTGATGCGCTATTGGGGCGAGCGAGACGTCTTTCCACAGGACTTTGCCGCGCTCGTCGGTCCGGGCGAGGGCGGGATTGTGACAGGCGTCTTGGCGTCGGCCGTTCGCGATAGAGGCTGGCAGGCCGTCGTCCTCCCTGTGGTCGGCGAGAACGCACGCGCGCGGATCCGCTCGGAGATCGACCAGGGCCGGCCCGTCATCGCGCTCATCGAGGTCGGACCGCGCGCGTATCACTACGTCGTGATCGTGGGCAGCACAGACGAGCAGGTGGTCGTGCATGATCCCGCGCGCGCGCCGTTCCGAGTCCTGGCGTGGGCCGACTTCGACAAATCGTGGGCGGCCACCGGGCGGTGGATGATGCTCGTCCTTCCACCTGACGGATTTCGGCCTCGCGGTGACGCGGCGCCAGCGACTCCTCCCGCAGCTGACGAGAGCGTCCCAGCCACACTGACGCCCTGTGGGGCGCTGGTGGAGCGCGGCGTAGGCTTGGCGCTCGCGGGTGACCGCGATGGAGCCGAGGCAGGGCTCGTGGCCGCCACCAACCTGTGCCCAAGCGACCCCGCCTCGTGGCGGGAGTTGGCCGGGTTGCGATTCTCGCAGTCGCGGTGGTCGGAGGCTCAGGCCTTGGCGCTTTCGGCCGTGCGGCTCGCGCCTGATGACACCTACGCGTGGCAGCTCGTCGCGACCAGCCGATACCTCATGGGCGACTTGACGGGCGCACTAACGGCCTGGAACCGCACGGGCGATCCGCACATCGACGCAGTCGACATACACGGCGCCGCGCGGACGAGACAACCGGTTGTCGCGCACGCCGCCGGGCTGCAACCCCGACAGGTGCTGACGCCCGAAGCATTCGGCCTGGCGCTGCGCCGGGTGGGCGACGTGCCGGCCGCTTCGAATGTCCGGATGAGCTACGAGCCTCTCGATGGCGGTCTGGCGAAGGTCAACGTCTTCTTCGACCCGCGTCCGCTGGTGCCGAGTGGATGGGTGACGTTCGCGGGCATGGGCGCGCGTGCGCTGCTGTACGAGGAACTTCAGGTGGATGTCGCAGGACCTCTGGGTGCCGGCGACCTGGAGAGCGTCGAGTGGCGATGGTCGCCCGAGCGCCCGCGCCTGGCGGTCGGTCTGGCGCTGCCATCGCCGAAGGGTTCGGGCACCGTCTCGCTCGACGCGTCGTGGGAGGAGCAGTCCTACGACGCGACGCCGTCGTCAGTGGGGGCTGGCGTGGTGCGGGAACCGCGTCGCCGCGTCGGACTGCACTTTGCCAACTGGTCCACGAGTTGGCTGCGCTGGCAGACCGGTGCCGCCCTTGACCGCCTGGATGAATACGACGGTCTCGATGAGTCCCGCATCGGGCCCCGCCAATACTTCAACGTCGAGAGCGCGCTCGACATCCGCCTGGCCGGTGACCGCCTCGCCGTGTCGGTATCCGGTGGATGGTGGGCACCCTTTGCGGGAGGGGATCGATTCGATACGGGCGGACTACGGGTCGCGTGGCGTTCGACCGACGACGCGACACGCCCAGCCTGGACCGCAGTGACCGGCATCGATGCTGCGAGTCGCGTGGCGCCGCTCGCGTTGTGGTCAGGTGCGGGCATCGGCCAAGGGCGCAGCGACCTCCTCCGAGCGCACCCACTGCTCGAGGACGACGTGCTGACAGGCGCTGTCTTCGGCCGAGACGTGGCGTACGGCTCGTTCGAATACGATCGGCCCGTGGGCCGAACGGTCGCGGGTGGCCTGGCCATCGCCGGCTTTGTGGATACAGCCCAGGCGTGGCATCGGATGAACGGTCTCGGGACGTCGCCGCTATTCGTCGATGCGGGAGTTGGTGTGCGTGTGCACGCCCTGGGCCCAACCGGTAGTGTTCGAATCGACCTCGCGCACGGTCTTCGGGGCGGAGGCACCACGCTCTCGGCCGGATGGGTCGCTGCGTGGCCTCGGTGAATCGGTGCGCTGTGCTCTTCGGGACAGCGGCGCCTCCTGCGACTCGTTAGGCTGAGTGAGTCTGGTTCGACTGCCAGCCGCAATCCCGAGGTTCCCATGCGTATCCGAACGTCCGTCGTGACTCTCGTCGCGTCTTTGCTCCTGTGGAGTGCGCCGGCCCTCGCGCAGCAACGCCACGTGGTCGATCTCGCCGTTATGCACCAGGCCGTTGCCGACCAGGCGGCCACCGATCAGCAGAACCGTGAGGTCGTGATCAACGTGCTGCACCGTGCTGAAGTGCAGAACCTGGCCGGCCGTCTCGGGCTCAACGTAACCAGCGCCGAGAACGCGGTGCCGACCCTCAGCAGCGTTGAACTGGCGCGGCTGGCTAGCTCAGCGCGCATGGCCGACGTCCAATTGGCCGGCGGTGACACCGTCGTCATCTCCGTGACGACCCTTCTGCTCATCGTCATTCTCGTGGTCCTCCTCACTCGCTGAGAAGACCGAACCCACCCGCCGGACGCGACACCGCGTCCGGCGTCGTCGTGCGCATGACGCTCATGCGCCTTTTCCCAGGTCGTCAGGAGACCCTGTGCCCTTCGTGTCACCGCGCATCGCCCGTCGACTGTTGGCGGCCGTGAGTATGCCCGTGCCCGCAAGATTCGTGGGACTCACGCGCAACGTGTTGGTGCCCGGCTGGATCATGATCTTCGGGTGTGTCCTCCTCAGTGTCCAGCCGCTCGGCGTGCCGGCGAGCCTCTTGTGGTGCGTAGTGGGGCTCCTCGTCATTCCCGCCCGGGTGCTCATCCCGGCTGCCGTTCGTCTGTGAAGTCGGGAGGGTCGATCGCCTTCAGAAACCCTGGCGGCCGAACTCGTCCGAGACACGTCCGAGCTCTTAGCGAAGGCCGACGCCGACGAGTCGGCCAATGGCGGCGGTGACCGTCATCGCCAGGGCGCCGCCAATGGTGACCCTCAACGCGGCGCGGCCCAGCGGCGCGCCGCCAAGATGACCGCCGAATGCACCCAGCGCCGCGAGACTGAGCAACGAGAGCGCGGCGATCACGGGGATGCGCATGGTCGCCGATGCGATGAGCAGTCCCCCAATCGGAATCACGGCCGTGGATGCATAGCTTGCCGCCGAGATCCACGCCGCCTGCAGGGGACGCGCCAGGGAGGTCGAGTCGATTCCCAGTTCATCGCGCAAGTGCGCGCCGAGTCGATCGCGCGCGCTCAGCTGTTCCGCGACTTTCATCGCCAGCGCCGGGTTGAGCCCTCGATGCTCGTAGATCATCGCCAGCTCGCCGAGTTCGACCTGTGGCTGCCTCGCCAGCTCCCGCGATTCGCGCGCGATGTCCGCCTGCTCCGCGTCGCGCTGGGAGCTCACGGACACGTATTCGCCGACGGCCATAGACATCGCACCCGCGACCAGACCGGCGATGCCGGCGACCAGGATGGCTTCCGTCGATGCCGAGGACGCCGCAACGCCAATCATCAGGCTCGCGGTCGAGACGATGGCGTCATCAGACCCGAGCACGGCGGCTCGCAACCATCCGGCGCGCCCGCTGAGATGCCCTTCCCCCTGGGTGTGCGCCAAGGCCGTCACCGTAGGGCCTGCCGCTTCCAGTAGGCGTCCAGCGTGTGGAGCGGGTCAGGGGACGGAGTGAGCATGAGGTTCAGATCCACTATCGGTGCAGCGGCCACGGTCGACACCGCGATCCGGTCAAAGGCCTTTCCGGCACGACTAGGCCGCGTCTGCAAGGAGTGGAAAGGGGCGGTCGGGGACTCCTATGTCACCGAGCATCGTGAAAGAGACCGAGATCGGACAATCGCACGGGCGCTCCGCCGCTCTGCGAGTGCCGACGCGTATGACCGTGCGCCTGTTCTCGGTTCCCCTCGCACCCCTGGCAGCGCACGGCAAACGGCAAGGCACTGAGCCGCTGTGTGGCAATCTCCCGCTCGCATTCGACACAGAGCCCGTACTCGTCTGAGTCGAGGCGAGCGAGCGCGGCGTCGACTTGGACGAGCGCCTCGGACTGCATCTGCAGCAGCGCCAGCGCCAGATGGTCTTGGCTATCGGCCTCAGACTGCTCGAGGTCGTCCGTGCCCTCCTGTGCGCGGCGGGCGCGCCCGTCTCGGATCCGATGGTGAACCCCGTCGCGCAGTTCTCGCTGACGCTCGAGTAGCCCCTGCTTGAGAGCGTCGGCTCGGTGGTGGGTGTTCTGCTGGATGGTCCTCTTCATGTCGGCTCCTGATGCGAGAGCATGGCCGACAGCCCCCTGTGTGTCTGTGCCGTTGTGCACACCGCCCCACCGGCAGCCGGCGCATAGTTGCCAGAAGAGGGCATGTCATGAAACCCATGGCGATCGTCGGTGGCCTGTTGCTCGTGCTCGGCCTCGTGGCGCTCGTCTACCAAGGCATTACGTACACGAGTCGAGACACCGTGCTCGACATCGGACCGCTGCACGCGACGGCGGACCGACAGAAGACCCTTCCCCTGTCGCCAGTCCTAGGCTTGGCGGCGGTCGGCGCCGGCGTAGCGCTCCTCATCGCGGGAGTCCGGAAACGCGCCTGACGCCGGCTCGTCGCGCAAGTCTTTAGCGCTCATCACGTGAGCAGGAGTTCGTCCATGGACGCAGAGAATCAAAAGCCCCGAACACATCGGTTTGCGATCGGGCTCCTCACGGGCGCGGCCGTCGGCGTTGGATTGGCCATGTGGCTCGGCCCGGGCGTGACTCGATCCACGCGCCGGATCGGTCGGGCCCTGAACAAGTTGGCGAGTCAGGGCCAGGACGTTCGTGACGACATGGCCGACGCTGTTGCGCGAGGAGCACACCAAGTGGAGCGTCTCGCGACAGCCGCGAAGAGCGGTCGTGCGACGGGCCACAGGACGCGCAAGGCGGCCGATCCGCCTCTGGCCGCGCCGCGCGCACTCTGAGAGCTCTAAGAGCGACGACCGCTCCGCCGGGGCACTGGCATGAGGTCTTCCTCCTTGGCCATGCACGGCCCAGGACATCTGCGCGCGCCGGTCGGGGCTGGTTCGGCGGCCCCCTGTGCTGTCTGGGACAGCGTGGGGTGTCGCGCGTGTCTAGAGTGGTTCTGAGCCCTGTCCCGGAGGATGGCCATGCCCGACGCCCCCCGCTCTGTGCTTGATGGCCCGCGCGCGTACGCGTTTTCGATGGAGGCCGACCACCGGCGACCGCACCCGCCGGTGATGGCCAGTCCCTTTCTCGAATTTGATCTGGCGGCCGAGGTCGACCGGCTGCACCTCGAGAACACGTGGCACACCGGGCGCAACGCCCGGACCCTCGTCAAGTACGACGACTTCCGCGTCGTCCTGACCGCCCTCCGGTCTGGCATCCGCATTTCGGAACACAAGACGGACGGGCGTATCTCGATCCACATGCTCTCGGGTCATCTTCGATTGAATGCCGTCGGGCGTGCGTTCGATCTTCGGCCCGGGAGGTTGGTCGCGCTCGATCAGGGCGAGCCCCATGACCTCGAAGCCCTCGAGGACAGCACGTTTCTGCTGACAATCGCGTGGCCCCGCGCGCGCGACGCGGCGAACGGTCACGGGTAACGTCATCCAGCCGATCGGCCGGCCCCGGCTCAAAGGGCTGAGAATCGTCGATCTACTGCGGCCTCATTGGCCGGCCCTGGCGCTTGCGGTCGTCGCCGTCCTGGGTGAGACGCTGACGGATATTTCCGCGCCGTTTCCCATCAAGGTCATCGTCGACAACGTCCTGCAGTCGAAGACCCTGCCGGGGCTACTGGGTCGCCTGGTGATCGGGATCTTCGGCACGAACCCGCATTCCGTTCTCAATTTCGCCGTGGCCGCCGTGGCAGGCATTGCGCTGGTCGGCGCCGTCAGCGCCTACTTCGACAAGTACCTCATGACCAGCGTGAGCCAGTGGGTGGGCCACGACCTGCGCCGGACCGTCTACCATCACATTCAGCGGCTGGGGCTCGCCGAGCACGACAAGGTGCGAACCGGTGACCTGATCACGCGCGTCACGAGCGATATCGAAGTCATCCAGGATTTCATCGACTCCGCGCTTCTCGGCATGGTGGTCGACGTGTTGACGCTCGCCGGCATGATGGGCGTCATGTTCTACCTGAACTGGCGCTTCACCCTCATCGCCCTCGCGGTGATGCCCGTGCTGTTTCTGGTGGTGTACCGCTATACACGTCGCATCAAGACGGCCTCGCGGGCCGTGCGCAAGCAAGAGGGCGAACTGCTATCCGTGGTGGAGGAGGCGCTGACGTCCATCCGTGTCGTCAAGGCCTTCGCGCGGGAAGACTACGAACAGCAGCGATTCGATTCTGAAAGCCTGGCCAACGTCGAGGCCGGTCTCGAGGCCCGGAGCGTCAAGGCGAAGCTGGCTCCGGTCGTCGAGGTGATCGTCGCGATCGGCACGTGTCTCGTGCTGGGGTATGGCGCAAGACTCGTCCTCGCCGGGCAACTCACCGTGGGCGAGCTCATCTTGTTCCTCCTGTATCTGGGCGCGATGTACAAGCCCATGCGCGATCTGTCGAAGATGACCGACACCGTCTCCAAGGCCGTGGTCGGCTATGAGCGCGTGCAGGAAGTACTCGACATCGAAAGTCAGGTTCGAGACGCGCGCGGCGCCCGCCGCGCTCCGAGGTTCGCAGGCGAAATCGAGTTCAACCAGGTTAGCTTTGGCTACGGACCCGAGAAGCCGATCATCACGAATGTGAGCTTCAAGGTCGCAGCGGGCCAGGTCGCGGCCATTGTCGGGCCCTCAGGGACGGGGAAGACGACGATCGTCAGCCTGATTCCGCGGTTCTACGATCCGGTGTCCGGGCAGGTCGTCATTCAAGGCTCGGACATCCGACGGTATCAGTTGAAATCGCTGCGCGACCAGATGAGCTTCGTCCTGCAGGACACGGTGCTCTTTCGCGCGACGATCTGGGAAAACATCGCATACGGCAAGCCCGGAGCGCCGCCCAGGGAGATCAGGCGCGCGGCCGAACTGGCGAACGCGAGCGAATTCATCGAAGCCATGCCCGATGGCTACGACACGATGGTCGGGGAACGCGGCGTCACGCTCTCTGGTGGACAACGCCAGCGTATCGCGATCGCCCGCGCCGTCATCCGCGACACGCCGATCCTGATCCTCGACGAACCGACGGCCGGTCTGGACGCCTCTTCCGAACAGGCCGTCATGGAGGCGCTTGGACGATTGATGAAGGGCCGCACGTCTGTCGTGATTGCCCATCACCTCGGTACCATCCGCCACGCGGACGCCATATTCGTCATCAAGGACTGCGAACTGGCGGAGCAGGGCACTCACGACGAGCTTGTCGCCCTGAACGGGGTGTATGCAGAACTGTACAGCCTCCAAACACCGGAGGCGGCCATGATGGCCGTATGACGATGCGCGACGCGTTTCGAACCTCGAGATTTGACATCGAGGACGTCGATCAGCTGACGCGGACTATCCGGCAGCGCATTGCGGCGCTCGAGGCCCTGTGAAGCTCATCATCGAACCGGCAGACGGCGTCGCGCCGATCCTGGCGGCGATCAAGAGTGCCAAGAAGGGCATCGAGATCGCCATCTTCCGTTTCGATCGCCCAGACCTCGAAAAGGCGCTCATCGCGGCGGCCGCGAGGGGGGTTCGGGTCACGGCCCTGATCGCCTTCGCCAACCGCGGCGGCGAGCGGAGTCTGCGTAAGCTCGAACTCCGGTTCCTTGCCGCCGGCATCATCGTCGCCCGCACAGCCGACGACCTCATCCGGTATCACGGCAAGTACATCGTGATCGATCGACGGATGCTGTACGTGCTCTCGTTCAACTTCACACGCCTCGACATCGACCACAGTCGCGGGTTTGGCGTGGTCACGAGCCGGCTGGAACACGTCAAGGAGGCCGTCAGGCTCTTCAAGGCGGACTGCACCCGTGTCCGGTACGCGACGAAAGTGGACACCTTCGTCGTGAGCCCGGTGAATTCCCGCCAGGCGTTGGGGGCATTCCTGAAGCAGGCGAAGACCCAGCTCCTGATCTACGACCCAAAGATCGCGGACAAGGAGATGCTGCGCATTCTGTGCGAGCGCGCGAAGGCGGGCGTGGAAATCAAGGTCATCGGCGAGGCAGGGGGGAAGCCGCCGTTCGAGACGAAGAAACTGCCTGGCATGCGACTGCATACGCGCACGATCGTGCGCGATCGGCGTCAGGTGTTCATCGGCAGCCAGAGTCTCCGCACGGCTGAACTCGACGGGCGCCGCGAGGTCGGCCTCATCGTCCAGGACCTCCAGGCGGTGAAGAAGGTGATCGACACATTCGAAGCGGACTGGACGCGGCCGAGCACAAAGATCGCGCCGGATCGGCCCGACGTCGTCGAGACGCCAGTCGACGACGCTCCGGCGGCCTCTCCGACGGCCGTTGCGAAGGCCGTCGCCGTCTTCACGAAGGAACTCGAGCCCCTCGCCGCGGCGGTGAAGAAGGCCGTCAGGAAGGCGGTCGTCAAGGCCGGTGACGACGTGCTGCAGGACAAGGACGTGAAGGACACGATGAAGAAGGTCGTCAAGGGCGCCGTGAAGGCGGCGGTCAAGGAAGCCGTCCGCGACGCCGAGAGCGCGGAGTCGCCCAGGAGCGCCGCATGACCCGCCTGATCACGACGCGCGCGAGTCGACCGCGAACGGCCTCAGGGCTGCTCGCGCTCGCCCTCAGTGTGCTGGCCACCGGGATGGTCTCGGGCCAGGGCGCCGCGTCATCCAAGACTCAGAAAGAGGCGGCGAGACAGGCTGACGACCTCGCCGGGTTCAAGGAGTTCACGATCCGCGTGGAGGCGTACGTCAAGCTGCAGAAGACAGTCGAATCCAGCCTGCCGGGCCTCGGTCCGACCGACCTGCCCGAGATGATCACCGCCCATCAAGAGGCGCTGGCCAGGAAGATCCGGGAGGCGAGGCCGCACGCCAAGGCTGGGGATCTCTTTACGTCCGCGGCCCACAGCGCCTTTAGGCACGCCACCACGTCGGTGCTCGAAGGCCCGCACTCGGCATCGTCGCGCGCGTACATGCAACCGGGCGCGCCCAGTCCCGACATGCGTCTCACGGTGAACGAGGTCTATCCGGATACGGCGCCATACACGGCCCTGTCGCCGGGGCTCCTGACCGCCTTTCCAGCGCTGCCGGCCGAGGTCGCCTACGCCATCGTGGGCCGGACGCTGATCTTGATTGACGTCAAGTCGCGGCTGATCGTTGACCTCGCGCGGCTGGTGTTGCCGCCGGCGTCGTAGGACGTGGAGGCCGGCATGCGAATTCGTCGCGTCCTCCTGTCCCTCCTGCTCTCGACCGGCGTCACGCTGGTCCTCTCCGCGCGCGGCGGCACGGACGTCGCATTCCCGCTCCAGCCGAATTCGATCCGTTTTGCCGCGATCGGTGACATGGGGACGGGCGCGTCCTTCCAGGTCGACGTGGCCCGGCAGATGGCGAAGTCGCGCGCCGCGTTTCCGTTCGAGTTCGTCATTACCCTTGGCGACAACGTCTATACGGGCAGCGCGCCGTCCGACTTCGACAAGGACTTCGCCGTCCCGTACAAGCCACTCCTCGACGCTGGCGTGCAGTTCTATGCGGCTCTTGGCAACCACGACAGTACCAACGAGCGGTTCTACAAGCCGTTCAATATGAACGGCGCGAACTACTACACGTACAAGAAGGGCAACGTGCGCTTCTTTGCGCTGGACAGCAACTACATGGACCCGAAGCAAACGGCCTGGCTGACCTCGCAACTGAAGGACGCCGGCACGGGAGACTGGAAGATCTGTTACTTCCATCATCCCCTCTACTCTTCGGGTGCGTTTCACGGACCGGACGTGGACCTTCGGAAGACCCTCGAACCGCTCTTCATGACGTACGGCGTGGATGCGGTATTCGCCGGCCACGACCACGTGTACGAGCGCGTGCTGCCGCAACACGGGATCTACTACTTCACCGAAGGGGCCTCCGGCGAACTGCGCGCGGGCAACCTGACGCCATCCGCGATCACGGCCAAAGGGTTCGACACCGATCGGTCGTTCATGATGATCGAAATCGCCGGCGACGACTTCTACTTTCAGACGACGTCGCGGATAGGCGTGGTCGTGGACTCCGGCGTCATTCACCGCACGATTCGACCGGCGCCCGGAGGCGTCTCCCATGAGTGACGACCGCCTTGCAATGGAGCCGGCTACGGGCACGTCGGCCGGCAGTCTGGACGACCTCTGCATCAACACGATCAGGATGCTTTCGATCGACGCGGTGCAGGCCGCCAACTCCGGGCATCCGGGGATGCCGATGGGCGCCGCCACCATGGCGTATGTCCTGTGGACGCGCCACCTCCGGCACAATCCGGCCAATCCGGAATGGGTCGACCGCGATCGGTTCGTGCTTTCGGCCGGGCACGCGAGCATGTTGCTCTACAGCCTGCTCTTTCTCACCGGCTACGACGTGACGATGGACGATCTCCGTCAGTTCCGGCAGTGGCAGAGCCGAACGCCAGGACACCCCGAACGCGGCCGGACGCCGGGTGTCGAGGTTACGACCGGACCGTTGGGCCAGGGCGTCGCCAACGGCGTCGGCTTGGCCATGGCCGAACGTTGGCTCGCGGCGACGTTCAATCGTGACCGCCACAACATCGTCGATCACCGTACCTATGTGCTCGCGAGCGATGGCGACCTCATGGAAGGCGTCGCGTCCGAGGCGGCGTCGCTCGCCGGCAACCTTCGGCTGGGTCGCCTCATCATGCTGTACGACAGCAACCGCATCACGCTGTCGGCGACCGCTAACGTCACGGTCTCCGAGGATGTCGGCGCGCGGTTCGAGGCGTACGGGTGGCACGTGCAGCGGATCGATGGTCACGACCCGTCCGCCGTGGACGCGGCGCTGACCGTGGCGCGGGCGATGGACGACCGCCCGTCGCTCATCGTGGCGCAGACGCACATCGGCTACGGGAGCCCGCACAAGCAGGACAGCTGGCACGCCCACGGGGAGCCGCTCGGCATCGAGGAAGTCCGCCTTACCAAGCGAGCGCTCGATTGGCCTGAGGATCGCGCCTTCTACGTGCCCGGCGACGCGCTTCGCGTGTTCAGAACCGCGATCGCCCGCGGCGCCGAATCGGAGAGCGACTGGCGGCACCGCGTCGTGGCCCATCAGGCCGTGCATCCTCAGACGGCCCGCCAGTGGACGGATGCGCTCGCCGGATCGCTTCCCGAGGGCTGGGCCGCGCGCCTGCCGACATTCACCGTCGCTGCCGGCGAGATGGCCACGCGCGACGCCGGCGCTGCCGTGGTCACGGCCCTGATGGGCACGGTGACGAATCTCGTCGGGGGATCGGCGGATCTCGATCCCTCCACGCGAACGATGATGGCCGGGTGCGGCGACTTCGAAAGCCCGTTGGTGGCCGAGAGCGTGATGACGCCGCCCACGCAAGGGACGGCCGGGGGCGTCTGGGGGTACGCAGGCCGGAATGTGCACTTCGGGCTTCGCGAGCACGCCATGGGCGCGATCGCCACGGGCCTGGCTGTGCACGGTGGCCTCCGGCCCTTCACCGCCACATTTCTGTCGTTCTCCGACTACATGCGGCCGAGCATTCGGCTGGCCGCGCTGAGTCGGGCGCGCGTGATCTACGTCTGGACGCACGACAGCCTCGCGCTCGGCGAAGATGGGCCGACCCATCAGCCGATCGAGCAACTCGCGGGCCTGCGGGCCATGCCCAATCTGCTGGTCATCCGGCCGAGTGACGCGACCGAAACCGTTGAAGCGTGGCGCGTCGCCCTGCAGCACACGGACGGCCCCGTCGCCCTTGTGCTCACGAGACAGGCGCTGCCCGTACTCGACCGCACGGTGCTCGGCCCGGCCGCCGGCCTGTCACGTGGCGCCTACATCCTGGCCGACAACAGCCCGCAACCGCCCGAGGTCATTCTGATCGCCACCGGCTCCGAAGTGTCCATCGCCCTCGAGGCGCACGCTCAACTCGTCCGAGCGGGCATCCAGAGCCGCGTGGTTTCGATGCCGTGCTGGGAGTTGTTTGACGAGCAATCGCAAGCGTACCGCGACCGCGTGCTGCCGCCGGCCGTGTGGGCCAGGGTCAGTATCGAAGCGGCGTCACCCTTCGGCTGGGAGCGCTACGTCGGGTCTCGCGGCGCGATGATCGGCGTGAACCGGTTCGGCGAGTCGGCGCCAGGCCCGCGCGTGATGCGCGAGTTCGGCTTCACGGTCGAGCACATCGTGCAGGCCGCGAAGGGCGTCCTGGCGCGCAACGACGCTCCGTGACCTTCGGGAAGCGTCGTCAGGGGGTGACGAAGAGTCCCAACGCGGCGACCATCATGACGGCGAATGTCAGCCAGCCCAGGACCGCGGCCCGAGTCGACCGCGTGCGCGCCAGTTCGCAGTGCTGTTTCGTACATCGCCCCTGGCCACCTGCTGCGTAGACTTGGGGTAGGCGTCACGTACTGGAGATTGCGATGTCCGAAGCCGCTCGAGACGAGTCAGCTCCTAGCGGCTCGAACATGACGCAGTCGCGTGATGGGACCTTCCGCTCCGAGCGTTCGACCGGCGGACCGCCTCTCACCGGCGTCGTCGTCGAGGTTCTATTGATCATCGTGGGCGTCGCCTTCGGCCTCTGGGCGCTCCACGCTCTGGCCTCGGTGGTCCTGGTCCTGATTCTGGCGGCGCTCTTTGCCTATCTGATGGCGCCCCTCGTGCGGATGGCCGAGCGCCCGATGCTCATCGCTGGCCGGCGGCGTCACCTGCCACGAGGCATCGCGATCCTCCTTGTGTACGTGATGGTGACTGGCAGCGTGGCGGGGAGTGTCATGGTCCTGTTGCCGAGTGCGACGCAGCAGGTCCAGGACATGGTCGCGCGCGCACCGAGCTACGCGCAGTCGGTCCTCGCGTGGGAGCGCGGTTGGTCCATCTACTACGAGCGGTGGCGGATCCCGATTGAGCTGCGACGGAGCATCGATCAATCCGTCCTCGCGGCTGACGCGGCCGCTCTTGAGTCTGCCAAGCAGTCAGCGCTCGTCCTCGCAGGGGTCCTCTCGAAACTACCATGGCTCCTTTTGGTGCCGATATTGGGGTTCTTTCTCCTGAAAGACGTGGCGAGCTTCCGTCGCGTCATCGTTATCGCCCTGCCGCACGACACCAGGCTGCGCGGTCACCGGTTGTTCGAGGAGTTGGATGCGACGCTCGCGGCGTACGTGCGCGCGCAGCTTCTGGGATGTGTTCTGGTCGGCGGGCTCTGCTTGCTCGGGTTCGCCATCCTGGGGATTCCCTATCCGGTCCCCCTCGGCGTGTTGGCGGGCCTGCTCGAATTCATCCCGATCGTCGGGCCCCTCTTACTCGCCGTGGTCGCGTCCCTGGTGAGTGCGCTCCATGACCCGATGCTCGTGCTCTGGGTCATCGGATTTCTCGGCGTCCTCCGGATGGTCGAAGACTACGTGATTTACCCACGTCTTATTCGCCGTGGCCTGCAACTTCACCCGTTGGCGGTCATCATCGCCGTCCTGGCTGGCGCCGAACTGGATGGCGTGGTGGGAATGTTCCTGGCGGTCCCCGCCGTGGCGATCATATCGGTCGCGTGCCGCCATTGGCTGGCATGGCGGCGCCTTGACCGCGTGGCCGACGCTGCGGCCGCGGGCATGTCCAATTGACATCCGGACGTGAAGGGCACGTGGACGCGCCTTGTTCTCTTCTGCACATGCCCATGACAGGCGCGCGTGTCATCCTGGCACCATGGGCGACCAGGGATTACGCGCGCTTTTTCGGCGACGCGGTGTTTGGATCGCGGCCGCCCTGCTCGTCGCAGGCGCAGGCGTGTTCGCGTATCACTGGGCGTTTGGCACAGCCCCGGTCGTCTATGCCACCGCGACGGTCGCACGCGGCGATGTGGAAAGCACGGTGGTGGCGGCGGGTGTCGTGCAGCCCATCGCCTACGTCGATGTCGGCGCTCAGACGTCGGGTACGCTCCAGTCGCTGAAAGTCAAGCGCGGCGATCAGGTCGAGAAGGGCCAGTTGCTCGCGACGATCGATCCGGTGCTCGCGAACACCGCGCTCACGTCGGCGAAAGCGGCTCTCCAGAACATCGGCTCGCAGCTTTCCCTGAAACAGGCACAGCTCGTGCTCGCTACCGCGCAGCGAACCCGCAACGACGATCTCTTCGCGGCTCAGTTGATCTCTGCCTCGGATCGCGATATCACCAAGGCGGCCTTCGACGTCGCGGCCGCCGACGTCGCGTCGCTCTCGGCGCAAATGAAGGAAGCGACGGCGGCCGTCGACACGGCAACCGCCAATCTGGGCTACACGAGGATCACGGCGCCGATGACGGGCGAAGTCGTGTCCATCACGCTGCTCGAAGGGCAAACCCTCAACGCGAATCAGTCCGCTCCGAATATCCTGCGGATCGCCGACATCAGCACCGTGACGATTTGGGCGCAGGTCTCGGAAGCAGATATTGTCCGCGTCAAGCCGGGACAGGCCGTCTACTTCACGATCCTCGGCGATTCCCGTCGCTGGAGCGGAACCGTCAGGCAAGTGCTCCCCACGCCGGAACTCATCAACAACGTCGTCTTCTACGACGTGCTGTTTGACATTCCGAATCCGAAGCGTGAACTCGACATTCAGATGACGGCGCAGGTCTTCATCGTCCTGGCCCAGGCGAAAGGCGTCCTGCTCGTCCCGGTCGCCGCGGTCGGCAATGCCAGCGAGGGCGCGACGATCGAAGTCCAGGTCCTCAAGGCCGATGGCAGCCTGGAGCCGCGTACCATCACGATCGGTATCAAGAGTGAGATCATGGCGGAAGTCACATCCGGTCTCGTGGAAAAGGAACAGGTCGTGCTCAGAGGCGCGCCGGCGTCCGTCGCAGCCGCGCCGAAGAGCGCGCTGACGGGCCGGTCGGGCGGGTCCTAGTGTCGGCGTCGGTACCGCTGCTCGCGTTGACCGGGGTCAGCCGTACCTATACGTCGGGCGGCGAGCCGCTGACCGTACTCAGGGACATCAACATCGTCATCGAGAGCGGCGAGTTCGTCGCCATCATGGGTGCGTCCGGCTCGGGGAAGTCCACGCTGATGAACATCATCGGCTGTCTGGACAAGCCCACGGTCGGCACCTACAGCATCCGCGGTATTCCGGTCGCCAGTCTCGACGGCGATGCCCTGGCGGCGCTCCGGCGCGAGACCTTTGGCTTCATCTTTCAGCGCTACAACCTGATGTCCGACCTGAGCGCGGTGGAGAACGCCGAGGTGCCAGCCGTGTACTGCGGCATGGCGACGCGTCCGCGGGGTGCGCGTGCCAGTGGCTTGTTGCGTGACCTCGGCCTGGGCGACCGGCTCGAGCACCATCCGAACCAACTCTCCGGCGGCCAGCAGCAGCGCGTCAGCATCGCCCGCGCGCTCATGAACGGCGGTCCGGTGATTCTGGCTGACGAACCGACGGGTGCGCTGGACAGCCAGGGCGGCAAAGAAGTCATGGCCATCCTGGAGAAGCTGCACGGGGAGGGGCACACGATCATCCTCGTGACCCATGACAGCGACATTGCCGCCTACGCGCATCGAATCGTGCGCATCGCCGACGGGCGGATCACCTCCGACGAGGCGCAACCGCACGGCGAAGCCGTCGCCGCGATGCGGATGGCCGACCCGAAGCCGCAGGACATACAGGGTGCCGCCGTGCTGAGCGAATCGCTCAAGATGGCGTGGCGATCGCTCGTGCACAACCAGCTCCGGACGGCGCTCACGATGCTGGGGATCATCATCGGCGTGGCTTCCGTCGTCGCGCTGATGGCGATCGGCAACGGCGCGAAACAGGACGTTCTCGATCGGATTCAGGCGATGGGCACCGACCTCCTGACGATCGAGCGCGGTGCGCCCAACGCGCGCGCTACGGCCAACGTCGTCAGGACGTTCCTGCCGGAGGATCTGCCGTCGATCGCGAGCGTGCCAGGCGTCATGCTGACGAATCCGGAGACCACGGCCTCGGCGCTGGTGCGTTTCGGCGACGTGGACCTGACCGTGACGGCGACCGGCACGGGCGAGAGCTTTCCGCAGGTGCACGACTGGCTGCCGCAGTCCGGCGTCTTCTTCACGGCGGATCACGTGACGCGCTATGCACAAGTCGCGGTGATCGGCACGACCGTGGTCACGAACCTCTTTCCGAGTGGCACGAATCCGATCGGGCAGTATGTGCTCATTGGCAATGCGCCCTTCATGGTCATTGGCGTGATGACGAGCAAGGGCGCGACCACGCGCGGCGACGATCAGGACAACGCCGTCTGGCTGCCCTATACGACGGCCGGCGCTCGGATCTTCGGGCAGCGTTTCTTCCAACACATCATCGTGCGGGTCGCGCCTGGCGCCAACATGGATGCGGTGCAGGCGGGACTCCACGCGCTGCTGATGACCCGGCATGGGACGGAAGACTTCAACATTCGAAACATGGCCGACACGATCGCCACGGCTGATGCTACGCAGAACACGCTCACGGATCTGCTCGCAGCTATCGCTGTCATCTCGCTCGTGGTGGGCGGCATCGGCGTGATGAATATCATGCTGGTCTCGGTCACCGAACGGACGCGCGAAATCGGCATTCGCATGGCCGTGGGGGCGCGCGGCTTCGACGTGTTGTTTCAGTTCCTGACCGAGGCCGTCCTGGTCTGCTTTATCGGCGGCATCGTGGGCGTCATCGCCGGCATTGGCGGCGGTTTGGCGACCTCGAAGATTGCTGGCTGGCGCCTGATGTTCACGACGGCGCCGGTCGCCTTGGCCTTTGGCTGTGCGTTTCTGACCGGGATCGTCTTTGGCTATCTTCCCGCCAGCAAGGCCGCGCACCTCGATCCAATCGAGGCGCTGGCTCGAGAGTAGGTGGGCGCGAGGTAGGTCACCGAGCCGGCTACTGGACGCCGCCCTTGTCCTTCACTTGGACTGGTTCGCCGTCGTAGCCGGCACCAGGCCCGCTCCTATCGCCGACCTGGCCTTCCGTGCCGCCTTCGTTGGACATCCGGGCCTCGTCATCCTGGACTGACGTGGCACCACCCTTGTGGGAATTCGTCGTAACCGGGTGGTCCTGGTCCTTCTTCGGGTCGGTCCGATTCATGTGTCCTCCAGCCGAGTCTCCGGCGCCCGCCCTCATGGGGTGTCCGCTCCCTACACCGACCAACCTCTGGCACGCCTTCGCCCTGACACGAGGTGAAGCATCGCCACGAACAAGGCGGCGCCGACGATCGACCAGATGATTGGAAACGGCCGCCCGCTCACGATAACCACGAACGGCTCGGACAGATGGAGCTGTTGCGCGACCCAGGGCCCCACGAGGGCGCCGACGAAGCCGAGAGCGGTCGACGTGATGAGTCCGCCCGGACCGCCGCCGGCCAGAGCTTTCCCGACGGCGCCGCAAATGGCGGCGATCACGACCAAGAGAATGAGGCTCGACAGTGTAAACGTCATCGGTGCATCTCCTCGGCAAGGGTGGGGCGCCAAACGGTGCCGCGGTCCCCAGCTGACTATGCGGCATTCCCGGCGGCTTGGCTGTGCGATTGGGTACAGGCCGCGGGCACGGCCACCACACGCGCGCGACTCTGCACGTGTGTTGTTCGGGACAGACTCGTTCGCTCGCCTCAACTAGCATCGCTTCTGAACCTCGATGCAGTCGTCCGGGCGCGTTTGTGCCGGCGAATTCGGGGGAGGGCGGAATAATGAAACGAACAGTGATTGGAGCGATGACGCTCCTCGTCGTCGGAACCGTGGGAATCGGCGCGCGTGCGCAGGTCTCGAACCAGCAAGGCGATCGCATTCGCGCCTCAGCCGAAGTGCTGGCCGACGTGCGCGGCGAACCGGACAAGGATATCCCTCGCGACCTGTGGGAACGCGCAGAGTGCATCGTGGTCGTCCCGGGCCTCAAGAAAGCCGCCTTCGTGTTCGGTGGCGAATATGGCAAGGGCATGATGAGCTGCCGGACGAACGGCGCGTTCGGCGCGCCGGTCTTCATGGAACTCGAGAAGGGGAGCTGGGGCTTCCAAATCGGCGGTGAGTCGATCGACCTGGTCCTCCTCGTGATGAATCAGTCGGGGATGAGGAAGATGCTCGGCGACAAGGTGTCGCTCGGTGCCGATATCTCCTTGGCCGCGGGCCCGGTGGGACGGAATGCGACGGCGTCAACGGACGCTCAGCTGCACGCCGAGATCCTGTCGTACTCGCGCGCACAGGGGTTGTTCGCGGGCATCGATGTCTCGGGTGGCGTGCTGCGACCTGACGTCGACGCCAATCACGACCTGTACGGGCACGACGTCGCGGCCCGCGCAGTGCTCAGCGACGGCCGCAGGGCTCCGGATTCGACCCGGGCGTTCATGTCCGCGCTCGCGCACGAGCACACAGTCGACCGCTAAGGTATCCAACGCACACCGTGGCGCGGTCTGTACGTGCTCGACCGCGCCACGCGCCGCCATCGCGCTGGTACTGGTCCGCGTCGTCATTCAAGGTCGCTGGCTCGCTTGGGAATCGCCACCGTACCGGGCTCTTAAGCGCTAACCGGCGGCCCGGGCGAGGCCCCCGCGAACACGCGCGCGATGATCGCTTGCGCCTCCGCCTGGATCTGTTGGAGATGCACACGGTCGCGGAAACTCTCTGCGTACAGCTTGTACACGTCCTCCGTGCCGGACGGGCGCACCGCAAACCACCCGTCGTCGGTGATCACTTTGAGGCCGCCGATGGATACCCCGTTGGCGGGCGCCGTCGTCAAGACCGCGCGGATGATGTCGCCC
>Ga0209580_10000452_pt1 | contig 22660 bp, 22 predicted proteins | sample Coa_R1_5_FD_187153 | JGI IMG/M metagenome (GOLD analysis project Ga0209580, IMG submission 187153) | Surface soil microbial communities from Centralia Pennsylvania, which are recovering from an underground coalmine fire - Coalmine... | ecosystem: Environmental > Terrestrial > Soil >... | reverse complement strand
GCGGTCGTCCTTCAGCGCGTCCATGACCGCCGCGCCGCGAGCGTCCCAGCCGGCGGCGATCGCGAAGAGCGCCGTGACCCCGACCGTGGCGGCGACCGCAAAGAGCGCGACGAGCCCGTCGACGGCCGGGCGCGCGAAGCTCGACACCTGGACGGCGCCCGTCGCGAGCGGCGGCAGCCAGGTCGGCGAGGCACGGGCGATGAGGCGCGTGCCGGCGGCGGCGATTGCCATCCCGAGCGCGCCGCCGACTGCCGCGAGCACGCCGCCCTCGATGACAAGTTGCCGCAGTACGCGCGTCGTGGTCGCCCCGAGCGCCTTGCGGATCGCGATCTCGCGCTGCCGATCATGCAGCCGCGCGAGCAGCAGGCTCGTGACGTTGGCGCACGCGATGAGCAGCACGCAGGCAATCGCTGCCGTGAGGAGCCACGCCGACCGCTCCGCCGCCGGCTGCCGCCGCGCGTGGTCGAGCGTCGCGGCCGTCGCGCTGAAGAGCGCGGCCGGATCCGGATCGGGGCGATCCGGATTCGCGATGGTCGGACCTACGACGGCGAGCTCGACGTTCGCCCGTTCGAGCGAGACCCCCGGTTTGAGTCGTCCGACGACCGTGATGAAGTGCTGGGGCGTCGTCAAATACTCAGCATAGGTCAGCGACGGCGCCATCGCGGCGGGTAGCCAGATGTCCGCGCGCTCGCTGAGGCCTGCAAACCACGCGGGCAGGACACCGAGGATCGTCAGCCGGACGCTGTCGACCGTGAGCGCCCGGCCGATGACGGCCGGATCGGACCCGAGCCGATCGCGCCAGATCCGCTCGCTGACGATCGCCGCGGCCGTGGGCGTGGCGGACGTGCCGTCGGACGCGAACGTGCGGCCGAGGATCGGCCGCACGCGTAGCAGTTCCAGGTAGCCGGGCGAGACGATCTCGCCGTCAACCTGCGTCGGCTCCGGCAAGTCGACGGCCAGCGTGGACGTTCGCGAGAACATCGCCAGGCGCTCGAACGTCGACGCTCGTGCCGCGAGTCCAGTGAACTCGCGATAGGAAAACCGCAGCGGCCGGACGCCGTCACGAGGCGTCGAGCGCGTCAGCGACAGCATCACGAGCGCGTCGGGATCTTCGAACGGCACCGGCCGCAGCAGCATCGCCTCGACGACGCCGAACATCGACGTCGCGGCGCCGATGCCGGCGGCGAGCGTCAGGACGGTGACCACGCCCGCCGTGCCCATGCCGGCGAGCGCGCGCACGGCGCCGCGCAGGTCCTGCCAGAGTCCTGTCACTGGTGATCAGACGTTCCCGAGGCGTCGATTGTTAATTGACGCCAGCAATAGCGGTGGCCGGCGCAATCCTTAGGCTCGCCTTTTGTCGCTTCAGACGGCAAGCCCGGGTCAGCTCGATCTGACCGTTCGCGGAACGCGGAGACCCGGCCGACGCCGCTGATGAGCAGCCGTGTTGTCCACCGCCAGCCGCGCGGGCGGGTCGTCAGCACGATCTCGCCCCGGCCGGGATCCGGTCGGACGGCCGTCGGGCGGCGACGAGCGGTCCGCGAAGGGCTCCTTCGCGTCGTCCCAGTCGCGCGCTGCGATCTTCCCTGCGGCGTCACCCGCGATCTGGCTCGGCACCATCCGCGCCAGTACCCAGAGGACGTGCTTGCCCTCGGGGGTTGCCGAGCTGAATGGAGCGTAACCGCGCCTCGGTCAGCACGGTGATTCGCGCTGGCACGGCCGTCGCCAACCCCAGATCCCACGCGGCTCAGTCGAACTTCATGACGACCACGGTGGCATCGTCCGCCAGCACACCGCCTCCGTGTCGGGTCGCCTCGTCGAGGAGACCCGCGCCGATCGCCTCCGCGTCGCCGGGCCACAGGGCTCTGACGGTCGCCTCCACACCCGACACGTCGAAGAAGTCGTCGGGCGAGGGTCCGGCTTCGGTCACCCCATCGGTAAACAGGACGAGCCCCTCCCCGGGGCCAAACGCCACGTACGCCTCGCGCATGGGAGCGAGGCCGGGGAACCCGAGTGCGGGTCCCGTGACCGCCAGCGACTCGACTGCCCCATTTTTCCGGACGACGAGCGGCGGAAGATGGCCCGCGTTCGCGTACACCATCCGGCGTTCCGTGAGGTCGACGATGCCGTAGAACGCCGTCACGAAATTTCCCGTCGGCAGCGAACGCGCAAGAATGTCGCTCATGCGGCCGAAGGTCGCGCGCAGGCGCAGCTCCAGGCCGGCCAACGCATGCAGCATGGCCCGGTGCGCCACGGCGAGCAGCGCGGCGGGCAATCCCTTGCCCTTCGCGTCCGCAATGCCGAGGCCGAGCTGGTGGTCCGGGTAGGGGATGTAGTCATAGGCGTCGCCCCCGACCGATTCGGCCGTCAGAGAGCGCCCAAAAAGCTGCACGCCCGGAAGCACCGGCGCGGCAGCCGGCGTCAGGCTCTTCATGATCTCGCCCGCGATCTCCATCTCACGCCTAAACCGCGATTGTCGCGTGAGCTGCTCGTGCAGCAAGGCACGCTCCAGGACGACGGTCGCCTGCTGCGCGAACAGGGTCACGAGGGAGCGCTCTTGATCGTCGAAGGCCGAGGCGCGATCGGATTCGAGCGAGATGGCGCCGAGGATGCCGCGAGAGGAGGCGAGCGGCACCGTCAAGTGCGCGGCGGTCGACGCGCGCCATGCGATTGGCGTCGCGTCGCGCCCGGTAGCACGGACGAGGCGGGGCTGTCCCGCGCGGATGACCTCGCTCACGAGATCGTCGACCGCGGCCATGTCCAAGTCGCCGGGATAACCTCGTGCCGCATACGCACGGATCGCGTGACGGTTGGGCTCACGAACGAAAATGCCTCCCGCGTCACAGGGCACGAGCGTCTGCAGGCTCTCGAGGAGGATCTGAAGCGTGGGCTGAAGCTCGACCGACAGCGCGACCTGCGCCAACGTCGAGAGCAGGAGGCTCAGATGTTCATCGCTGGACATCAGGAACGCTCGTCTGCGCTAGTCTACTCGGCAGAAACCTCTGTGCCGGTGGAGTCGTCTGATCGCCATGGATGCCCGAAAGGGCGTACTCGAAGTTCACACGTGCGTCAGGTCGACGCTGGACGAGACGGTAACGAAAGAGGCAGGTCGTTCGCAAGAGGGCGCCCGCGCCGACCACAACGTTCCGTCTGGGTCGACGTGCGCGCGACGCTGCCGTGGAGTTGTTTCTGAAAGTACGGGCAGCTCCGGCTCCAGACGATGGCGGCCTGGCGAGGTTACTCACGGGCCCGCATCCCCATCGGCCGGCGGCTCGACTGTCGATCGTGCGGGTGTGCGGCCTTCGTGGACGTGAGCGACTCGGCGCCGAGGTCCCCGGACCTCTTGCCGGCGCGCGCCCGCGGGGCGACGCCGTATCTGTATTCGGATGTGGATCTGCAAGCGCTTTGCATGCGTCAGGAATCTTACGGACGCGGCATCGGGTCGCAACTCTACTGGACCCTGATCGGCCTCTTGGCGCCCCCGCAGCCGCGATGGAATCTTCTGAATAGCCCCGATCGTCCACGCGCATTACCGATAGTTCGCGGCCTGCAACTCGAAGAGCATCGCGTATTGACCGCCGGCCGCGACGAGATCGGCGTGTGACCCCTCCTCGGTGATCCGACCCTGGTCGAGGACGATGATCCGGTGCGCCATGCGGACCGTGGAAAAGCGGTGCGAAATCAAGAGGGCCATCCGGTCCTCAGTGAGCGCCGCGAAGTTCTCGAAGACTTCGGCCTCGGCGCGGGCGTCGAGGGCGGCCGTGGGCTCGTCCAGGATCAAGACCTGTGCATTCCGCAGGTATGCCCGTGCGAGCGCCATGCTCTGCCATTGCCCGCCAGACAGGTCGACACCGCCTTCGAAGCGGCGGCCCAGCATCTGTTCCAATCCGCGCGGCAGGTGAGAGACGATGTCGTCGGCGCCGCTCTTCTTGAGCGCCTCCCACAAGGCCGGATCGTCCTCGACGAGATCCACGCGTCCGGCGGCGACATTCTCGCGCACCGGTAAGTCGTACCGGAAGAAGTCCTGGAAGATGACCCCGATCTCGGCCCGCAGGTGGTCGACGTCATAGTCGCGGAGGTCGACCCCGTCGAAGAGAATACGACCTTCGGTCGGGTCGTAGAGGCGCGCGAGGAGCTTGACGATCGTGGTCTTGCCCGTGCCGTTCTCGCCGACGAGCGCAACGTGCTCGCCGGCGCCGATTCGGAGATTCAGATCGGTGAGAACCCGAGGACCGTCCGGATAGGCGAACGACACGTGATCGAACACCACACCCTCACGCGCTGGACGGGCCGGGCGGCGCGCGTTCGCGCGCGAAGCGATCCGCGGCCGCACCCGGAGAAAGGCCAGCAGGTCTCCCAGAAAGAGCGCCTGCTGGGAAATCAGTGAGAAGAGCGAGAAGAGCGTCGTCAACTCTCCCTGCGACCCGGCGATGGCCCCCGCCAGGAACGTGAGCGTGCCGACCGAGATCGCGCCGGCAAAGGCCCGCCACACCAAGTAGGCATAGCTGCCGTAATAGCCGGCGGACCCGATCGTCGCGAACGCCGCGCCCCACAGAAACCGCCGCCGCCCGAGGTCGCGGTTGACCGCGAGCAACTCGTCGGACACCGCACGATACCGGTGCCGAAAGTGGTTCGCGAGGCCAAACATCCTCACTTCCTTGGCGCTTTCGCGGCTGCTGCCGAGGAGCAGGATGTAGTCGAGCTCCCGCCGGAGTGGCGTCAGGCGATGGGCCAGTGCATACCCGCGGACGGCGAATTCGCTCTCGGTCGCAAGACTCGGAAGAAGGCAGGCGACGAGCACCACGAGAAGGCCCGGTGCGTAATAGGCGACCGACGAGGCGAGCGAGATGAGCGTCACCAGCCGCTGGACGGCCGCTCCGAACGACGTCAGGAGTTCTGTGCGATCGGTCGCCTGAGCCCTGGCCCGTTCGAGCATGTCGTAGAAGGTCGCATCCTCGAAGGCCTGCAGATCGAGCGAGGCCGCGTGCTTTAGCACACGCAGACTAATGGCCCGGCTGAACTCGTCGCCCAACCGCGCCTCGAGATAGTCGATGAGCCGCCCAAGAATCAACGCGGCGGCCGCCAGCACGAACCCGGCGCCGAGGAGGGTCCAGACAGCGTTTGTCGGAACCGGCACGTGCCGTTCGGTGACCGAGACGACGAGGTCAACGATGTGCTTCGAGATGAGCAGCGTGCCGAACGGGAGGAAAGCCGCGGCCAATCGACACGCCGCGAGCGTGCCCACGAGCATCGGGGCGGCCCGTGCGAGAAGACCGAGCGCGGGCGGAAGATTCGCGAGCGCCGCGAACCGATCCCGGAAGCGCGTCGTGTCTGGCGCCGGTCCGGCCTTCTCGGGCGGTGGAGGTGTCGCGCGGTCGGCCACGGCCCGGAAGGACTCCAGGGCACGAACGATTCAAAGTCGGTGCCACGACGATGGCGGGGCCACGGCGACTGCGACCTGCCTCTAATCGTCGCCGGAGGTTCGGCGCTGGGCCAAGGTGAGTAAAGCAGTCGTTGGGACGGGACGTCGCGCATCTCGGACGGGCGCCCAGCCTGGAGGCGTTCGCGGCTGCTCTGTCGCGCGAATCGCTCGGTCACATTATGGACTTCGTCCCGAGTCAATGCGTCCGAGGACCCTAGCTGAAGGCGGCGCGCTACCGAAGATCGGTCGGCCGCTTCCGTAAGACCGGCTGGCCCGCGGCAGCCCCATCCACGTCGCATGCGGCCGCGGTGGCAGCTTTGATGTCCACATCGGTGGGCGGACTGGGAATCCCCGTTCGGGCCCGCTCAATCCAGCTTTGACAGCGGCGCTTCCGCCGGCCTTGAAATGACATCGCCGTTCGGTCTGAATCGCGATCCGTGGCAAGGGCCTTCCCTGTGCTTCACGGCACGAAGCGACCGCGTTTCCAGTTCCGTCTCGTAGTCATCATTCGCACCGAGCAACGCCTGACATGATGTCGCTCGCCACGAATGGAGCAGATTGTGTATCAGTGTTCGGCCGCCGCGCCCGAAGGGAAGTTCAAGGCGCGTCACGACGCCGATGCAGCTTAGGAGCGGAGTTAGACTCCTCCAATGCACGTGGAGTCAATTCCCTATCCAGTGATCCCGAGCCATGACCTCGGTGCGCCCGTGGGCCCCTCAGGCCGTGGCTATGGCTTGGTCGACTCCGCTACGTCGGGAGCTCGCGTGTCATGCGCGAGGCTCTGCGCAATCTGGCCGGCCTCAGCAGGCGTCGTGCCGGCGCTCATCTTTTCATAGGCGGCTTCCAACTTCGCCTCTCGAGTGCGCTCCGACCGATCGAGGACGCTGTCGTCACCTGGCAGTTCCACCCTCAGTTCTTCGATGACCATCACGAGCCCCGCCGCAATCGGCAGCGCCAACAGCGCCCCGATAATGCCCATCAAGATGCCTCCAGCTACGAGCGCCAGGATGACCACCGCCGACGAGAGCCGCAGCACGTGCCCGTACACTCTCGGGACCAGGATTCGATTCTCGAACTCCATGTAGAGCAAGAGGCCAGCCAGAACCACGACGGCGATCGGCAGTCCTTGTGGAAGAGCAGCGAGGACCGCTGGGACGATGATGATCAAGCCGCCGATGAAGGGGAGGACGTCTACAATCGCCGCGAGCAACGCCAGCGACAACGCGTTGGGAACGTGGCAGATGAGGAGGAGCAGCAAGGTGAATAATCCGATCGCGGCGGATGTAATGAGTTGCCCGCGCATGTACCCACCGACGATCGTTTGCATGTTCTGGAGAATGCGCGCGAGCCGCATGTGGTAAGGACGTGGGACGAGGGCAAAGGCGGCGCCCTGCACACGCTTGCCATCTGCGAGCAGATAGAACGACAGCACCAACGTTGTCGCGCCGTATCCAACGACCAGTACGGCCTGCGATGAGTAGCCCGGCAAGCCATCCTCGAAATGGGAGAACGCCTGCTCCAGGCCGGCGCCCTGCACGATCTGGGCGAGGGGCATTGTCACGCTGTGTTCTCCGAGTGCGCTGATTAGCCGCGCGCGAGTGGCTGGCGCGTTCTGCACCATCTGTGTGAGCTGATCAGTGAGAGGCGGAAGGGTGAGGAACAGAAGAGACGTTATGACGACACCCATCGCGACGAAAAATAAAGTCAGGGCATACACCCGCTTGAGCCATCGCTCCTCCATCCATTCAATCACCGGATTGAATGTGCCCGCGAGGATCAGCGCCATCACCAGAATTAGCTCGGCGATCCAGAGTTCGTACGCCAGCCACACGGCCAGAATTGTCGCCAAGATCAAGATGAGCGAACGTGGCGCAATCTCGAAGCGGACGACAGACTTGTCCCGTGTGGGCCTCTTCAATCGGCCTCCAGTCCTGCCTGGGTCGCCGGCAGTTGTGCCTGTCTGGCACTCCCACGGCCAGTGAGGTTCGGGGGTGACGCGCGAGACGCTCCCAAAGGGGCAAGCCCTCACTGAACTGAGACGGTCACGGAATTCGACACGGCCCTGGACAGAGCCGTGACGGTAATCGTGCCCGAACCGGTCTCGTTGAAAACGAAGGAGAACTGAATCGAGGAATCCGTCTCCGCGCTCTTGGAGCTGGGACGCCGGGATATTGACCGGTCGCGCCCGTGGGATCTGTGACCAGAAGCGTCAGGCCCGTACTGAAACCTCTCCTGGGAATTGCACGAGCTGCGGCGTCGTGTGCCGCGACCGCAGCTCATGCCGGCCGCGAACGCAGCCATCGCGCACAAGACCTGCGTGCGCCTCAGGATATGTCGTCCGACGATTGGCACTGGCAGGCGACACGACCGCTTCAGCAATGGCCAGTCAGGATGGCCACGAGCAGGATGATCGGGATCGGAACGCCGAGCACATAGAGCAACAGCGATCGCATCGTCAGCTCCTTAACGACTCTTTGCCGGCATGTGCCGAGAGCCCCGTGCGGGCGGCGACAAGCGCGCCAAGCGCCGCCACGTCGGCCGAGCCCGCGTCCATCGACAATCCGAACCCAACGCCAAGGGCCAGGAGAATGAGGGCCACGGCGGCCGTGACCAAGGCACCGCCCACGACGGCCGACCACGAGATACCCGACGCGTTGGCCTCGTCGCCGACATTTCGCTCGAACGCGCCGATCGCAGGTGAGGCGGGAGGGTCAGAGTTCACGAAGACCTCCGGGTGCGCACGGCACTTGCCGGTCCTCTCACGCAAGAGTAGTACCGAGGCAGCGGAAGCAGGCGAACCCACGGCGCGGGGATTCCCTCTGCGTCCCAGTGGGCCCAGTCGGTGCGCGCGGTGCAGACTTGCTCAACTGTGGTAGCCGGAGGTCAGCATGGGTGGCGGAGCAGCCTCTATTCCGCAGTGATCCCGTTTCACCCCTCAGGAACGGTGGCATCGGCCTTGCTCTTGACAAAACAGCGCTCAGATCCGCAGCGCGGAGGTGCAGCATGCCTGTAATTCTGATCATCATCTTGCTCGTGCTGGTCCTAGGCGGCGGCGGAACGTACTATGGCCGACGAGCCGGATGGGGAGGCCCTCACTATGGCGGCGGACTTCTGGGCCTCATTGTCCTCGTGCTATTGATTCTTTGGCTTACCGGGAACCTCTAAGATCGGAACTCTCCAGTCTAGACGCCAATATCATGATCGCCGCGCTCTTCGGGCTGAGTGAGCGCTATGACCTGGGCTGAACACATAGAGATCGCCAAGAAGCTTTCGGCGGTCTGTCGAGTACGCGCCTGATCCCTTGCAGATGGCAGAACACCACCGATCCGTCTTTGAGTCAGTTGCGCGCCAGAAGATCGAAGAGGCGGCGGCATCGAACATTGAGATGCTGAGTACGGTCTTCGACCGGAAGCTCGAGACGGCCTCTCTGCACGTCGGGAACGCTTGGACGCGACTCCAGTACGACGGCAATTTTCGCCTCGCTGCAATTCCACCAAACGGTCCGCACGTATCCCTGATCTTTGTCCAGTCGCTCAATGGCAATACCGACGCGGCCGACCTGGCCGTCTTCGGCGCCGGATCGACGGACAGGCATCTGCTTTACGAAGGGCTGTCGCGCGTGGCGGTCGATGCCGTGCTCGTCGGTGCCCGGACTGTTCATCCCCTGGCGTTCTTTTCTGTGTGGCATCCGGAATTGATCGCGCTACGGGCCGCGCTCAACTTACCGCGGCATCCGGCGCAAGTGGTGGTGTCGAAGACGGGGAATGTGGATCTCGGGTCCCTGCTGTTCAATGTTCCCGATGTTCCGGTGTTCCTCATCGGCGGCGAAGTGTGCTTCCAGCGACACGCCGCCGCCCTTGCGGCCCGCCAGTGGGTCCGACCCGTTTTGCTGGACGACGCAGGACTAGGAGCAGCGATCGACCGTCTGCGCCTCGAGCACAACATCGATCGGATCTCGGCTGTTGGCGGCCCAACCACCGCGACGCGCCTTGTCGACGAAGGAGTCGCTCGGGACCTCTATCTGACGACCGGCCCGTGCGACGGTGGTGTGTTCAACACCCCTTGGTACGTCGGCGCCGTGCGCCCCACACTCACCGTCATAACAAGGAAACAGTGGGGCGAGATCGGCGCGCGCGTTGTCTTCGAGCACATCGTTGTCCGCTGAAAACCATGCGACGACGTCCCATCAATCACAAGCTGTCAATCGTCTTCATCGGAGTCTCGACGGCAGAACGGGTGACGAACGCCCGGACCGCCTGAAAGACCCGGACGATCTGGCTCCGGGGTGGTTCCCAGTAGTTCACTCTGTTGACGACCACGCGTACCGCGGTCGCTTCTCGATCGTCTTTGCCGGCCGGGAACCAGGCCCGATAGCTCGGACGCCAGAGGCGTCGGATGAGTGCCAGATCTCGCAAGGCGGAAGCAGACCCCAGGACGACGAAATAGCTGTGGGCGCTGATAATTGCGAGTACGACCTGCGGTCGTTCAGCAATCTCGGCCACCTTGCGTGAATCCTGATGCGTCAAGAAAAAGATGTTCGGATCGTCGGGAAGCCAGAGAGGCAGCATTGGACGGCCATTGGGCGCTCCGTGATGGTCAAGCGTCACAAATATCGCCACGCTCGCACGCTGAAGCGACTCCCGGACGCGCTGACGTTCGAGGACAGGATTCATGACAAGTCGATTGGAAGAGAGCGATGTTAAGCGAACCGGTGCCCCGTACATCGTCCAGCTCTGTGAAGCGGCCGCGAGCGGTGCGCTTGGCATATGCGCCGCGAGGGCCGGTTCGCCCGCCAGACGTGGCTAGGAATGGCTGCGACCGTGGTGCTCAGATCGCGAGTGGGCCGTGACCTTTTCGACGGACTTGCCATTGGGCTCCAACATCGCTGTCGCGCGGTCCGAGAGGTCGCTCACGACGTCGGCCGCTCCGTCATAGAGCGCCCGCGCCTGGCGTGCGACATTGTTTGCGGACTTCGCGAGATCCTTGCGTAGGGCGGCTCCCCGCTTGGGCGCAAAGAGCAGTCCGGCGACTACACCGACAGCCGCGCCGCAGAGCAGGCCGGCGACGAACCCCTGACCACCACCATTGTTCCTTGATTCGCGACCAGATACTTCTGGCATACCAGCCTCCTGAACTCACTTGGAACCGTTCAAGAATCGTTCCACACGCCGCGAACACAGCGTCCGCAGCGTCATACCAGGAACTGGAAGCGGACGTCACAATGTGAGCGGGCACGCCGCCCGATCAACGGCAGTCGCTCCGCGACAACGGATGACCCCTGCGTGTGTGCTGTTCCTCACCGTCACGACACTCGTCTCACTGGACTGAGATGGGCACGGCATTCGACACCGCTCCTGACACCGTCGTGACCGTGACCATATAGGAACCGGTCCTGTTGAAGACGAACGAGAACTGAATCGAGGTATTCGTCTCTTGGCTCAGGCTCGATGCAGTCGTGTTGATACCTGAGGGGTCGACGATGACGACGGTCGGAGACGCCGAGAAGTTCGTACCGGTGATCGACACGACTTGGGACGCGGTGCTGGGCGCGGTCGAGGACGGCGAGACGCTGGTGATGACCGGTGCAGCCGTGGTGCCTGTCCCCACGCTCAACGAGAACGACGGCGAGAATGTGCCGTTGGGTTCCTGGACGACGATCCCGTAGGTGCCGTTCATCGCAAGCACAAGCGACGCCTGAAACGATGTTGAGGTCACGCCTTGAATCTGGGAGGCCGGAATATTCGCGATGGCGCCCGTGGGATCCGCGACCTGAAGGACTAGGCCCGCAGTAAACCCTTCGCCCTGGAATTGCACGAGTTGCGGTGTCGCACTCGGGGTCGGCTGCGACGGCGTCGCGTTGGTGATCTGCAGGCCGCTGCTCGGGCCCGTCGCCGTGCCGTGGCCGCAGCTCATGGCGGCTGCGAACGCGGCGGTCGCACACGCGACCCAGAGGCGTCCTCCCAGCCCTCGACGATCGCGATGAGCCAGCGGTCCCCGCCCTTGCCAGCCGTCCGCTCGTCGCGGCGTCTCCTCCGTGACGGCCTGCTGGTCGTGTTCGGCTAGACGCTTCCGTGGCGTCTGCGAATGCCGGCTGGTCGGGACGCGGCCGGCCATGTCGCGGGATGCCGATAATGAGTCGGCTGGATACTGCTCGAAGTCCCTCTGGGTCATACCTCTCTCCCTCTCTCAGGCGGCAACAATCCAGCCTGGAGCAAACTCGGTGCCGCACCGACTCACGACCGATGCGTCTGCCTGGAACGAGATGTGCAATCTCCCTGCTGACTCGAACGTTAGGTGAGGCAACGCACATGATGAGAATTACATCGCTTCGAATCGTGGTTCTGCTGGTGACCATCGCGTCCCCAGTCGCCTTAACTGCTGCGGGTGGGTCAGTCCGAGCGCAGCAGGCCTCGCCGCCGCCGGATAACACCGCGGCAAACAAGCAACGAGGGCCCACGGCAGATCAACAGTCGCAGACGAAGGAGGATCTCGCCCTGCTCAAAAAGATTCGCCAAGCGATTATCAAAGACAAGACGCTGTCGGCCGACGCGCACAACTGCAAGGTCATTACCCAGGACGGGGCCGTGATCCTCCGTGGCCCCGTGGACTCCGCGAAGGAGAAAGACACGGTGGGCGGGATTGCCCTCAGCATTGCCGGCGAGGGCCACGTCACGAACAACTTGGTCGTCAAGGCAGGGAAATAGATGGGCTCGATCGTTCACGAGGAGGATCACGTCATGACGGACAGCAAACAGACCTCGGTCTTTGGCATCTATGCGACTCGAACACAGGCGGAGCATGCCGTCGACGCCCTCATGCAGGCGGGCTTCACGAACAGTGACATTTCCGTCCTCCTTCCCGACAGCGAGAGCACGCGAGACCTCGCGCACGAGAAGCACACGAAGGCGCCGGAGGGCACGACCACGGGCGTCGCGGCCGGCGGCGCGATCGGCGGGACGCTTGGGTTGCTCGCGGGCATCGGCGCGCTCGCCATCCCGGGCCTCGGACCGTTCATCGCGGCCGGCCCGATCGTGGCGACGCTGGCCGGGCTCGGCGCCGGCGGAGCGGTGGGCGGCCTGATTGGCGCGCTCGTGGGCATGGGCCTGCCGGAGTACGAAGCCAAACGGTACGCCGGTCGCGTCAAGGACGGCGGGGTGCTGCTCTCGGCGCACTGCGACACGTCCCAAGAGATCACGACCGCGAAAGAGGTGCTCAAGCGCACCGGCGCCGAGGACATTTCTTCCACCGGCGAGCAGAAGGGCGAGCCGCACACTCGTCCGGATGAGCATCGAACCGTCGTGAGGTAGTGGTGCCTGGGACGCGGGCTGGCGTCGCCGCCCGCGTCCACAGCCGAAGCGCAATCTCAAGGCAACGGAGAGATCCTCTGGCTCAGCGGCAACCTCTAAGAACTCGGGGTGACTGGTCTGTCCGCTGTCGGCGTGTGGGTGGCTCAGCCCGCCGCGTCCGGGACTCGGCACTTTCCTGAGCAAGGGAGGTCGTCCAATGACGTCACCAACCAAGTGCGCGCACCCGGCGTGCCAGTGCACCGTGAGTTCGAACGGGCCCTTCGGCGTCTATTGCAGTGCGCACTGCAAGGCAGCCGGGGAGCTCGACGAGTTGCGCTGCGAATGCGGTCATCCGGGCTGCAACCCTCGACAGACGAGCCATGAGTCCGACTGACGGCGGCCGCGGCTTGAACGGCCCAATGGCAAGTAGGCGCCTACGCGCCTAGCTCATCCGGCCGTCGTCTCGCCGCCGAGGAGCGTCAGCACTTCGCCGGTGATGTAGCCCGAATCGGCCCCGGAAGCAAAAAAGACATACGCCGGCGCGATTTCCTCGGGTTGGGCCGGACGCTTCATCGGACGGTCGGCGCCGAAGCGCGCCAGCCGCGGCGACTGGCCCGACATCTTGCGCCTAGTAGATCGCGCCCGTGAGGGCCGTGCCGGCGTCGCGCCATCTCCAGTTACCATGGCAGTGATACCGCAGGGAGGATCGTGTGGCAAAGAAACGAGTCGAAGGGAAGCGGCAGCGCGGGGCGAAGAAGTCGAAGGCGTCCACGCGAGCAAAGTCCGGGATGGCGCCCACGAAGGCGGCATCGAAAACGTTGGCTCGCAAGACCGCTCCAAAAAAGGTGAAGAAGAAGCCCGCCGCTCGAAAGCCGTCGAAGCCTGTGTCGCCGGCGGCCTCCGCAGAAGTCGAGCGCACAGCGGCGACGCCCACAGAGCCGAAGCCGCAGGCGTTCTTCGATCCACAGGGCAGGCAAAAGGATTTCACGGGCGACACCAAGGCTCACACCAAACCTGAGGATCAGCGCGGGCACATTCGGATGACAGCGCCGCCCACCTGGTCAAACCGTCAGCCGGGCCGAGGATAGCCGGGGTGCAACGAGGCGCGGTATTCCGTACCCTCGAGTGTTAGCGTGTGCCCTCGGTTGCTACTGCGCGCGCGCCAGCGACCGGGCGGCCCGGTCCTCGGCATCGAGCCGTGCGCACGCTGCGGAGACCTCGACGCCGTAGAGCAGAATCACCGCCGAGACGTACACCCACACGAGGAACAGCACGACCGCGGTGACCGATCCGTGAACGCTCCACCGCGAGTAGCTGCGCACATAGATGGAGAACGCCATGAACGCGAGGCGCCAGAGGCCGCCGGCGAGAATGGCGCCGAGCCAGACGTCGCGTAGACGGATTTTCGCGTTGGGCACGAAGTAATAGATCATCCCGATGACGACGATGAGCATCGCCGTCGGCGCGCCGAGGACAAGTAGCCGTTCGACGCGGCCGATGACGGGGACGACGCTCACGAGCCGCGCGAACCAGTCGGCGTCCCTGGCTTGGGTCACACTCATGAGCGCCAGCGCCACCAGGAGTAGGACCGCGGCGGCCATCAGCATGGCGAACGACACCAGCGTCGTTTTGAAATAGCTGAGCGGCCGATCGACGTTCCAGGCATAGTTGACGGCCGACGTCACGGCGCTGAACACGCCCATCGACGCCCAGAGGGTGAGGGCCGTGCTCAACACGCTGAGCTTCAACGGTGCGCGCGCGAGCTCGTCGGTCTGTACCGCCACGAAGTCGAGCTGGCTGGGCACGACCTGCGCCACGAGCCTTAGGAACGGCGCCTCGCCGTGCCCGACGACCAGCCGTCCCAACACGTCGAGCGAGATCAGCACGAATGGAAAGAACGACAGCAGCGAGTAGTACGCGATCGACGACGCGAAGGTCAGGTTGTTGCTGCCGTAGAACGCGCGTGTGCCGCGCACGATGGCGCGTCCCGACAGGCGGAACGTTCGGCTCACCGACCCGATTCCTGGCGGCACGTTCCGGCCAATCCCCGAATCGGCGCCCGTCACGAGCACCACCTTCCCGTCGAGTGTGTCGGAGGACCGATAGATCGGCGCCTCGACCGTCGGCCGGACCGCTGGCGCGGCTCCTGACCCCGCTTCGACCTGCCGCTACACTCTCCGGGCGGCCGCCAGACCAAGGAACAGCATCACGAGGAACAGGACCACGAAGAGTCCGGCGAGGAATTTCGCGATCGCGATAGAAGCGCCTGCAATAGTGGTGAAGCCGAGCACTCCGGCCACCAATCCCAGGACGAGAAAGACCAAGGCCCAATACAACACGACGGCTCTCCTCGAGCTGGGGCAGTCTCGCTGGTCTAACGAGAGCAAGACACGTGCCGAAGACGGCCTCGTCTAGCGCCTCGGGCCGGCCGTGGGTTTCTCTACCGGCTCACCGCGGTCGAGCGCCAATGGACTCGCCCTGCGGGTATCTTCGACCGGCCACATCTGTGCGACGGAGCGCGGCCGTGCCGGCGGCTTGCCGCCACGACAGCATCTACTACTTGGAAACGGAACAGTTGAGCGGGTCGCGACTTCCCTGGCGGCCGCAAACCGAGGTCGAACCACGCGATTTGCAGGACGCTAAGTTCCTCGGTGACATCTGCGCGCGGACGATCATCTCGTGCTTCGAGTCGGCATGTTGCATATCACCTTCGACGTGCTCGAGGTGCGCCCGCTGCGGGAGCTCATGATAGGACGACGAACGGCTTGACGAACGCATTGACGATGCTGAGCAGCGCCCCGGCCAGGAAGGCGTCCCGGAACGAGGCCACCTCCACGCCGGCCATGAAATAGGCCACGGCATAAATCGCGAGGGAATTCGCCATCCAGGTGATGAGCACCGTTGTCATGGAGCCCTTCTCGCTCGCCTAGCGCGTGACGTCGACCGACTGCGGGCCGCCGGCCACTTGCGCCCGCCGGACACGGAACGCGTCGACTTCCCGCTGGGCCTGCTCCCAAACGTATCCGTAGCGCTCTTGGATGACGCCCACGAGTCTGTCCAGGTTGCCATTGACCTGCTCGAGGTCATCGTTCGTGAGCTTGCCCCACTGCGTTTTGACTTCACCCTTCATCCGACGCCACTTGTCCGGCAGCCGGTCCTTGGTCATGGCACGCCTCCTCAGTGACCAGAACCTCGGCTACCCGATATGGCCATCGTTACGGAGGCTCCGCGTGGTATTCGCCTGGGCTCGACAGAAATCTGCCGCTGGGCTGATGGCATGGTTGCTGCAGGTAGGGTCGCTTCAGGGAGGAAGAGCATGCAGCGGTCGGCGCGCGACCTGGCGCTTCTTCGCACGGCGCGTGCGGCGATGCACCGAGCGGTCTGGAGTTCGATCTTTGCGACGCGCCTTGCGGTGCCGTTTCTGGCTGCGCTCTTGGGCGTGTGATGCGTAGGCACGCGAAATCCTCTCGGTGGAAGACCGTGATTTCCTGGCAGTTTGCCAAAGGGGCGCGCGCGTTGACCTGCCGGGTCGACGCGGCCGGCCGCACCCCGTCGTTCTCCGTGGCCGTGCTGCCGCACTGGGACGTGACGCGCGCGATCGTCGAGCGCGTCGCCGGACCCGCAAAGGCGCTCGCGCGCCACGCGGGTCTGGTCTCGAGCCTGCGCGACGCCGGATGGCGCGTCGTCTCGTACACCGACTAACTAATGGGAACGCCGGAGGGCGCCATGACGAGGCAGTGCATCACCTACAAACGGGGCCGCTGCCTCATCGAAGCGTTCGCGATCGAGTCGCCGCCAGACGTGGTACATCTGGCCCGAGTGTATTTCGTGGACCATGGCGAGGCGGGCGACATCGTCCGGCCCATCATCGACCTGGAAGGCCGGCCGCTCTCGATTCTCGGGACGTCCGCCGCGGCAGCGACTCGCGCCGCGCGGAAGTATCTCCAGCGACTCTTCGGGGCGCCTGCAGCGGTCCTGCGCCCGTGCGACCTCGGCAGTGCCACGTTCGGACCGCCCGTGACGGTGGCCGATTCCGGGCTGGACGCGACTCGCTAGCCGCTCCTTGGACTCGGATCAAGACGAGCGCGGCAACATCGCCATCGGTTACAACTACGGGAACCTGTTCAGTCCAAACGGGGGACGGGGCCAAGACTGCATCGCGTTGAGCTCATGAAGGCACCTCCGACGCTCGTGCCCTCTCCAGCTGGCCCTGCCTCAACGCATGTTGCTTGAGCCAGACGAAGAAGACCGGCACGAGAATCAGGACATGAAGAGTGGACGTCACCATCCCTCCGACGATGGGCGCGGCGATCGGCTTCATCACGTCTGATCCGACGCCGGTCTGCCAGAGAATCGGCACCAAGCTCGCCAGGACCGCTGACACCGTCATGAGCTTCGGGCGCAGCCGCTGGACGGCGCCCTCGATGGCCGCCGCCACGATGTCACCCGGTGCGCCCACGGTGCCCGCAGCCAGCCGCTCGTTGAGCGCCTCATGAAGGTAGACGACCATGACGACGCCTGTTTCGACCGCGATGCCGAAGAGCGCGATATAGCCCACCCACACCGCCACACTGAACGGATAGCCGAGCCACCATTGGAGCACCAAACCGCCGGACAAGGCGTACACCACGGGGACGATGAGGACCGCCGCTTCGGCGACTGAGTGGAACAGCAGATAGAGCAGCGTAAAGATGACGAACAGCACCACGGGGACGATGATCAGGAGCCGTTGCTTCGCGCGCACCTGGAACTCGTACTCCCCCGACCAGTGGTAGGTGTACCCGGCCGGCAGCTGAAGCCGGCTGCGAAGGACGCGGTCCGCGCGATCGACGAACGAACCGTAATCAGTCGTCTCGAGATTGAGGTAGACGTACCCGGTGAGCTGCCCATCTTCGTCACGAATCATCGAGGGCCCGCGCGAGAGCGACACGCTCGCGACGTCGCCGAGTGGAATCTGCCCTCCCGACGGCGTGTCGACGAGCGCCGCCCTGAGAGCTGGGAGATCGTCCCGGAAGACCCGCCCATATCGCACGTTGATCGGATACCGCTCGCGGCCCTCGATGTTCTCGGCGATGTTGGTGCCGCCAATCGCCGAGGTTACCGTGCGCTGGACGTCACCCACCGTCAACCCGTAACGTGCCGCGGCCGGTCGATTGACCTCGACGTTGACGTAGAAGCCATCGGCGACCCGTTCGGCGAACGCCGACCGCAGTTCCGGCAGACCCGCAAGCACCTGCTGCACCTCGGCACCGAGACGCTGAATGCCGTCCAGGGTTGGCCCTTGGATCTTGAGGCCCACGGGCGTCTTGATGCCCGTCAGGGCCATATCCAGCCGGTTCGCGACGGGCATCGTCCAGGTGTTCGTCAGGCCGGGGAACTGGAGCTGGTCATCCATCTGGCGGATGAGTTGCTCGTAGGTGAGGCCCGGCCGCCAGCGTTCCGTCGGCTTCAGCATGACGGTCGTGTCGAACATGTCGAGGGGCGCGTTGTCGGTCGCGCTGTCGGAGCGACCGACCGTTCCGAAGACGGTTTCGACTTCGGGGAAGAACCGCAGGATGCGATCCTGTGTCTGCAGCAGCTGAGACGCTTGCGTGATGGAGATCCCGGGCAGCGCCGTGGGCATGTAGAGGGCTGAGCCCTCGGCGAGGGCGGGCATGAACTGACTGCCCAACCGCAGCGCCAGCGGCACACACGCGGCCAGAAAGATGAGATTCAGCCCGAGTGTGGTCTTGGGATATTGGAGGCACCACCGCAAGACTGGCACGTACAGCGCCCGGGTCACGCGCGACACGGGATTCGCCGATTCCGGCCGCAGCCGTCCACGAATGAAGATCAGCATCAGGACCGGGACCAGCGTAATGGCGAGGATCGACGCGCCGGTCACGGCCAGGGTTTTCGTCCACGCCAAGGGCCGAAACAGCCGGCCTTCCTGCGCCTCCAGGAGAAACACGGGCAGGAAGGAAACCACCATGATGACGAGCGAGTAGAAGAGGGCCGGACCGACCTGTTTGGCCGCCGTGAGCAGCACGCGCCGCCGGTCGGCCTCGGACAGCGGTTCCGGGTGTTCGGCCACGTGTCGGTAGCCGTTCTCCACGATGACGATCGCGGCATCGACCAGCACGCCGATCGCCAGGGCAAGGCCGCCGAGCGACATGATGTTCGCGCTGATCTGCAGCTCGTGCATCGGGATGAACACGGCGACGACCGCCACCGGCAGCGTCAGGATGGGAATGAGGGCGGATCGGACGTGAAAGAGGAAGATCAGACTCACGAGACTGACGATCACGACCTCTTCAAGCAGGTCGCGTTGGAGCGTCTTGACGGACGCCTGAATCAGCCCGGAGCGATCGTACCCCGTAACGACCTCGACGCCCGCCGGCAGGGACGACTTGAGGTCAGCGAGCTTCTGCTTCACGCCGTCGATGACGTCGAGCGCATTCATCCCTTGCCGCATGACGACGATGCCGCCAACCGTTTCGCCGTCGCCATTCCACTCGGCGACGCCTTCGCGGATATCGGGACCGAACGTCACATCCCCGAGATCGCCGACCAGCACCGGCACGCCGTCTTTCGTCGCGACGGGCACCGTCCGTAGGTCGTCCAATGACCGGAGATAGCCCAAACCACGCACCATGTATCGCGCGCCGCCGAACTCGAGCACCCGTCCCCCGACCTCGTTGGTACTGTCGCGGACGCGATCGATGACCGTGCGGAGCGTGACCTTGAAGGCCCGCAACTTGTTCGGGTCGAGATTGACCTGATACTGCTTGACGAAGCCTCCGATCGTGGCGTCTTCGGCGACGCCGGGCACGGCTTCGAGCTGGTAGCGCAGAAACCAGTCCTGCAAGCTTCGCAGGTCCGCGAGGCTCTGGGTGTGGCCGTGGTCCACCACCGCGTACTCGTAGACCCACCCGGCGCCGGTTGCGTCGGGCCCGATCCCCGGGTGGACGCCGTCCGGGAGCCGCCCCTGCATCTGCTGCAGGTATTCCATGACTCGTGAGCGGGCCCAATAGAGGTCCGTGCCGTCCTCGAACACAACGAACACGTACGAGTCGCCCAGCATCGTCTGGGCCCGTACGGCTTTGACGTGTGGGGCCGCGAGCAGGGTCGTGACGATCGGGTAGGTCACCTGATCTTCGATGACCGACGACGGCTGCCCTTCCCACGGCGTGTGAATGATGACCTGCACGTCGGAGATGTCCGGCAAGGCGTCGAGTGGCACGTGTTGCCACGACCACAAACCGGCCAGCACGACAAACAGGGTCGCCGCAAACACCAGAAATCGATGCGTCGCACACCACTCGATGACGCGGGCAATCATGGCGTCATTCCTCCGGTGGCGGTCAGGCTCACCTGTTTCGTCGCAACCGTGGCGCCCTGACTCACGACGGTGATGGTGACTCGCCACGTGCCACTACTCTCGAGCGCGACCGACCCCTCATATATGCCGGCGCCCTTGTCGGTGAGCGAGGTCGTCCCACTCATCGCCGCCATGCCCATCTCGGGCATCGCCGGCATGAGTCGCTGAACCGTGACTTGGGCCGCCGGAACTGCCGTCCCGCTCGCGTTCGTGAGGCGGACGCGGAAGAGGTTGACGCCTTTGCGAGGTGGCGAGGGTTCGGTCGAGAAGTCGATCTGAGGTGCGGCTGCGTTCGTCGGCGCGGACATCGCCGCGGCGACGCCCGCACCAGGCGGTGGCGGGACAAAGGCGCCGAGTGCCGACTGTAGATGGCTTTCCGAGTCCAGTAAGAAGCCGGCGGAAGTCACGACCCGTTCTCCCGCCTTGAGACCCTTGAGGACGACGACCTCGTCACCGACGTGAGGGCCGGTCTCGATTGATCGAGGCTCAAGGGACCCTCCGCCATGGTCCACGAAGACGGTTGCGCTTGCGCCCGATTGGAACACGGCCGAGGCGGCAATCACGAGGCGCGTGCCGAGGGGTGCGCTGAGGGCCACGGTCAGCGACATGCCTGGCGTCAGCGCGAGGTGCGGATTGGCGCAGACGATCCGCACCTTGGCCGTTCGGGTCGTGAGGTCGACGTCCGGGTAGAGCGTGTCAACAGACCCGTTGATCGCTGCTCCAGAGGGCGCCGTCACCGTGACCGCGTCGCCGGCATGGACGTGCGGCACATCCTCCTGTAGCACGGCGGCCTCGACCCAGACCGTGGACAGATCCATGAGGGTGTAGAGACGCGTGTCGGCGTCGACCCGCTGGTTCGGCAGGGCGTGACGCTCGAGGATGTACCCGGTGATGGGCGACACGATGGCCACATCGGGCCGCGCATCCCCCGACGAGCGCAGGCGATCGATCTCGCGGTCGGGCACCTGCCAGAGACGGAGCCGCGCCTCGGCTGCGTCGACCAGCGTCGCGGCACCCGACGCGACGCCCGCGATCTCACTCTGTTTGAGCGTCTCTTGATTCCGGCGGGCAATGACATACTCCTGCTCCGTCGCGAGCACGTCGGGGCTGTTGATCGTGAGGAGCGTCTGCCCCGCCGTGACGTGCTGGAAGCTCGTATCCGCGGCCACCTGTTCAATCCAGCCCGAGACGCGTGACTCCACGGCGGTCACGCGGCGCTCGTCGATGACGACCGTGCCGACCGTCTGGATGTCCTGATGCAGCGCCTTCACGCGGGCGTCGCCGAAGGTGACGCCGATCCGTTGAAGGCGTTCGGGCGAGACCTGAAGGGTCGCGGGCGCTTGGTCCGGCGAAGGCGCAGCCGCCCGCGACGCGGGCGTTGGTATACCGCCGGAGGTGCCTGTTGGCGCCGGGAGATGTCGGGTCCACCAGAGGAAGACCAGGCCGAGAGAGAGGACGAGCGCCAGCAGGCCCCAAACCACGGCGCGAGAGATGGGGCGGCTCATGACAGGGGCCCTCCGAGGAGTCGCTCGACGTGCGCGATCGCGAGGGCCCGGTCGAGCAGGAGCTGTTGGTATTCCAAGTCCAACCCCAGGAGGTCCAGGAGCGACGACAGCACGGACTCGAACCCCTGGCGTCCTGCTTGGTAGGCGACCAGGCCCGCGTCAAACGAGGCCCGGGCCTGGGGGAGCAACCCATCGTGGTACAGCGTCGCCTGCTCGTCGCCGGCCTTGGCGACGGCGGCCTGACGCGCGAGATCCGCCTGTGCCTCCTGACGCGCGGCGTCCTGGTCGGCCCGAGCCTCCTCGAGCTTCGCATTGGCCTCGGCGACCTCTGCATTGACCCGACCAGCGCGAGGCAGGCTAACGCCGAACGTCAACATGTAGTAGTCGCGGAACGCGCTCGACGTGTGTTGGTACATCCCGCCAACAGAGAAGTCCGGACGATGGTTCTTTTGCGCCAGGGCCACCTCGGCGGTTCGCTCGTCGATCATCCCGGCGCTTTCGCGCACGGTCGGGTTCTGCTCGCTCACGCGGGAGGAGGCCGCTGCGACATCCGCGGGCCACGGCCGCCACGCCAGGGGCTCGGCGGCGATATCGGGTGAATCCTGGGGTCTTCGAAGGACCTGCTTGAGATCGACCTCGGCTTCGTCCATCGACCGGTGGTGCATGACGATGTCGTTGAGGATCTTGGTGTGCTCAAGCTGCGCGCGCAGCACGTCTTGCTCGGTACCCTGACCCGCGCGATAGTGCGCGGCCGCCACGTCAGCGACTTGCTGGCTGAGGGCCGCGTCGCGCTCCAGGATGTCGAGGGCCTGTTGGTGATACGCCACCTGGTCGTAGGCGGTGCTGAGGCGCTCAATCTCCTGCTGCCGGATTACCTCGACATGTGCGGTCAGCCTGGTCGACTCGTGCGTCGCGACGTCTCGGCGCAGCTGCCGCTTGCCGGGGAATGGGAGGTCCTGGGACACGCCTATGCCGATGTACGCAAAGTCACTGTTGCTGAACCCGGCGAACGGCAGCGGACTCCCGACGTTGAGCTGTTGCAGCGTCACCTGCGGATCGGGAAGGGCCGCCGCCTGCGGTGCGACATGCG
>Ga0209580_10000450_pt1 | contig 22803 bp, 17 predicted proteins | sample Coa_R1_5_FD_187153 | JGI IMG/M metagenome (GOLD analysis project Ga0209580, IMG submission 187153) | Surface soil microbial communities from Centralia Pennsylvania, which are recovering from an underground coalmine fire - Coalmine... | ecosystem: Environmental > Terrestrial > Soil >... | reverse complement strand
CAGCCCATTACTGTAAAGATTTTCACCACAAGGGGAAAACCAAAGTGAGTGAAAGGCGCAAGTAGCAGAACAATGTAAAGAGGATAAGCAAAGACTCCCGGCTGACTTTTCAGATCCGCGCTCGCGTCAAAGCCGTAACCGATCAGAATTTCGCGGCTGACTTCAGGACTATAAGGGTCGCGTCCATGCAAGAGCAGTTCACGTGTCCCGTACCAACGCGGATATAGGTCTGACCAGTAGCCGCCAAGTTTGACTGTGCTTTGGTCAACGTAGGGCTTATAGATGAACCATTCGAAAGAAAAAGATCCGGCCGCTAGAAGCAATGCGATCAGAACAATAAATAGTCGTCGCGTGCTCATCAGGTAAAGATAGCCCTACCGGCAGGTAGCTGGGAACCATCTCAATCGCGCCCCAAGACCTCATTGCCGGGTTGCTACCCTAATGCTAGGCTACGAAAGCCGCAAATGCGTAGTCCCCGACTGTATTCAGACGAAAGTTGATTACTCCTTGTACCGGCTCGGCTAAGGCGGCGGGAGCGGTTTGTAGAAGTATCCGCCTCCGAGCGCGTTCCATGATGCATCAGGCGTGACGACGACAGGGAAAAGAAGCGCCGCTTTCGCTCCTGTGCTCCTGAGCATATCGAGCGTTCTGGCCTGTGCATCCTTACTGCTTTGCAGAAAAGCATCGGGATCGGTTACCTGAGAAATAATCTGTAGCTTATTCAGATTGGCAACAAAGGTGTCGCGTCCGATCATGGCTTCGGCCTCGCTGGAGATCAACGCGATCTTGTCGCCTGGATTTAGCCGTTCCTTCTGAAGCGCTGCGGCGGCTGAGATCGGCGGGTAGTAGCCCGCATTGATACGGGCAAGTTCGGGGATGTTCCAGGCCGCGCACAGCACATTGGTGAACACCAGGAAAAGAATGACCGCCTTCGTGCCCTTGCCGGCAATTAGCGGGCAGACTCCGACGCGTTGACGACAACCTGACGATAAGCCAGTTCCGCTTTCGCCGATTGCTTCTCGTCCTTCTCCTCGTGATACTCCGGCTCGGTGTTGACCGCCCATAGGTCGTGACTCGCGCCGCAAATATTTCGCGCCGCATACAGGGCCGTCATCATGGAGTGGTCCTGGTTGTTGTACTTGTGCATGCCGTTGCGTCCCACCAGTTGCAGATTGCTCGCGTTCGCCTGCAGATACTCGCGGATGGTCTCAACCGCTTCGTTCCACCCGGGATCGTACATCGGATACGCCTTCGGCATGCGCACCACCGTGCCGTCCACAATTTCATTCGCGTTCGCCAGGCCAAGCTGGGTGATCTCGCGCCGCGCCAAATCAATCAGCTTCTCGTCGGCGCTCGACCATAAATCGTCGCCTTCGAAGACAAAGTATTCCATCCCCAGGCAGGTTTTCTCCGGGTCGGGGACCATGGCCGGAGACCAGTTCTTGAAATTCTGAATGCGTCCCACGCGAACGCTGGGATCGTGCACGTAAATCCAGTTGTCGGGCGAAACCTGCTTCCGGTTAAGAATCAGGCTCACGATTAAGAAGTCACGGTACCGCAGGCGATTCGCCGCTTCCAAAACTTCCGCCGGGGCCGCCGGAGAAAATGCGCGGATCAAATCGCGGATCGGCATCGAGCTGATGAAATCGGTGCCGCGCCAGGTCTCTTGCCCGTCAGGTCCGGCGGTAACAACATGCGTGACTTTTCCCTGCTCGTGGCAGATTCGCACCACTGGGCGCTGCATCCGCACCCGATATCCGGACTCGTTCAACACCTCGGTCAACCGCTCCCACATCTGCCCAGGACCGCGCTCAGGATATTGGAACTTATCGATCAATGTTTTTACGTTGGAATTTTTTCGCGGCAGCAGCGCGTTGCGCACCGCCGTCGCCAATGACAGCCCTTTGATCCGCTGCGCCGCCCATTCCGCGCGGATGGTGGTGCAAGGCACTCCCCAAACTTTTTCGGTGTAAGTCTTGAAGAAAATCTCGTACAGCCGGCGCCCGAAGCGGTTGCACACCCACTCTTCGAGGTTCTCTTCTTTCGGCGTAGGCGCGAGCCGCGACTTCACATAGCTGGCCAGAATGCGCACGCTCTCGCCAATCCCCAGGCCGAAGAGCGCGTTCTTCGCCACCAGCGGATACATGAAGAATTTTTTCTTGTAGTAAATCCGCGAGAGCCGCGGACGCTCAAGAAATTTATCTCCCAGCACTTCGTTCCAGATTTGATTGACTTCGTCCCACTTGGTGAAGAAGCGGTGGCCGCCGATATCAAACAGGTAGCCTTTGTAATTCACCGTGCGGGCGATGCCCCCAACCTGCTTGTCCGCCTCGAGCACGGTCGCCGGAACCGCGTGTTTCGAAAGCTCAAAAGCGGCGGTCAGCCCCGCCGGCCCCGCCCCAATGACCATAACATTTTTCCCGGATAACTGGTGATTCGACAGAACCTTACCCCCAACATGCTCCCCTACAGGAAGAGTCACGGAACCATAAGCAATTTTCGTTCCAGAATCGCGTCCCAGGCGCTGATTGCCGGGCTGTTTCCCTATGCTAGGCTACGAAAGCTGCAAATGCGTAGTCCCAGAATATATCCGTCAGCGGCGACGGTTCAGTCCGGAGCTGACACCGAACCCGGCTCATCGGGCCCGAACTATCTCGTCTTGCGGATCGCCTGCTGGTGCGTGGCGCTCGGCCTGGGCGCAACCGATGCATGGGCAAACCGCTTCACCATGAATCCCGACGGCGTCTCCTACCTCGACATCGGCGACGCCTACTGGCATGGCGACTGGCACAACGCCATCAACGCTTACTGGAGCCCGCTGTATTCGTGGATCCTGGGGTTCTTTCTCAAGGTGGTGAAACCTTCAGCGTACTGGGAATATCCGCTGGCCCATCTGGTGAATTTTCTGATTTATGTCGCGGCGCTGGCGTGCTTCGAATTTTTCCTGAAGACGTTTATAGAAGATCGGAGGCGTCGCGATCAGGAACTGCTCAAAGACGGACAAATGGGCCTGCCGGAATCGTCGTGGTGGCTGCTTGGCTACAGCCTGTTCGCCTCCTGTTCCCTGCGGCTGATCGGTCTGGGGCTTGTAACTCCTGACATGTGCGTGGCCGGATTTCTGTTTTTGGCGTCGGCGCTGCTTATTCGAATTCGCAGCGGTAACGCGACCCGTGCGACGTACCTCGCTTTTGGGTTAGTTTTGGGGTTCTCGTATCTCGCTAAAGCCGTGATGTTTCCGTTGGGATTTGTCTTTTTGGCCGTGGCGATCGTTGGCAACTACTCCAGCCGTAGCGCGCGTTCTAATGCCATCTTTTCTCTTGCCGCGTTCCTGGGTATTGCCGGCGCGTTCATTCTGCTGCTGTCCCGCGCAGAGGGACGAGTTACCTTTGGCGACGCCGGAGCCTTGACGTACGAGGTTTACGTCGATCACGTCGATCAATTCGTTCCGAGTGGTGCGGGGTTGATACATCCAATACGAAAACTCCTTTCGGAGCCCGCCACCTATGAATTCAGTCAACCTGTCAGCGGCACTTATCCCCTTTGGTACAACTCGGCATTTTGGCACGCGGGTCTGAAACCATTCTTTTCGTTAAGAGGAGAATGGGCGATGATCCGTTACGGGTTCCTGGTCTATTTCGTGATTCTTACCTCGGTGCACCAGGCTCTAGCTGCAGCTCTCTTGGCCTTGATATGTATTTCCCCGGGCCCGCTCGCCTCTTGCCGCGCCATTTCAAAAGCCTGGCACCTGCTGGTTCCGTCAGTATCTGCGCTCATTCTCTACTGGCTGGTCTATACCGAAACTCGATATGTTGCACCATTTGTCCTCATTATCTGGATTAGCCTTTTCTCAGGCCTGCGATACGGACACACCGAGAGATCACGGCGTCTGCTTAGCATATGTATCGTCGCAATCGCCGCCACAACACTGATTTTCCAAGGCGTAGCCGCAGGATACGCTATTAAGCTGGGATCGAAGGCCGATCCGACGTATTGGCGCGCCGCACAGGCGCTTTCGGGCATGGGCTTAAGACCTGGCGATAAGCTAGCAGTGATCGCCTCGGAGCCATTCGGTAGCGGCGGAGCATTTGTTGCTCGTCTTGCCCGGATGAAAATCGTCGCGCAAACGTCCGTCGAAGACAAGTCGTTGACCGGAAATCCAGACGCAATGTCGCGACTGCTCGCCGCGCTTCGAGACGCTCATGTGCAAGCAGTGGTGTGGCACGCCGAGTCGCGACCAGAATCAGACCCTTCGTGGATGCAGCTCGATTCCACCGACTACTATGTTCACGTCATCGAGACCCGCGACCGCGCTAATCAGCCGTAGGAAAATGGCTGGAACATATCTCCAGCTGCATTTCGGCCTTCAATTTATTGCTGGTCAAGATCGTAGTCGCCGATGTAGGTTCCGCGGCTGATTCCCAGCATGCTGAGGAAAAAGGATCCGAAAATGATTTGTATGCCTAGGAAAAACGACAACGAGAAGAAGATGACCAGACGCAGCTTATCAAAGTGACCTAAGCCGCTTGTAATCCATTGCGAGACTATCCGGATTGAACCGGCAGATCCAACTGTGGCCAGCGCAGTTCCGAGTATCAGACCATGCTCCAGTTTCACACGTCGAAGCCACCGCTCCAGCGACCGTTGATTAGGTGAGAAACGTTCAGCAAAGCTGTATACCTTCGCGAAAAGACCTATCGAAATGATCTGAGCGCCGAGGAGCGCGAAAACCATTCCATACAACATCGAGTGGATGTCAAAAATTACGCTTCCCACCGCACGGGGTCCCGGAAGTAACCAGAATACGAGTGCCAGGCCGAAGACGAACAAAAAAGCACCTGGCGCAATAAACAGCCAGTTCGGTGCAAATAGCAGCATGAAGCGCAAGTGGCGCCATCCGTCACGAAAGCTTCGCAGATGGGGCGGACGGCCCCGCTTGTCCGGCCATAGAGTTATCGGAACCTCGGCGATGGGCACACCCATCTTGGCTGCCTTAATTAAAGATTCCGAAGCGAATTCCATTCCACGCGTACGGAGATCGAGTTGTTGAGCTAGTTTCTTGCTCACTCCGCGCATACCACAGTTAATATCACCGACCCCGGAGCGAAACATGAGCTTCGCGAGGACCGACATTATGGGTGTGCCGACATAACGATGCATCCAAGGCATTGCGCCAGGCCTGATTCCTCCAGCAAAGCGGTTTCCCATGACGAACTCGCTGCCCTCTCGCCACTTTTGGACAAATTTCGGCACCTCAGAAAAATCGTAGCTGTCATCTGCATCGCCGATGATGATGAATTCGCCTCGCGCTTCCTGAATTCCAGCTCTCAGCGCGCTGCCGTAGCCTTTGAGGATCGCGTGGACGACTCTCGCCCCGTGCTCTTGCGCGATCTCGACCGAGCCGTCGGTCGAACCGTTGTCTGCGACGAGGACCTCCCCACGAATTGCATGGCCGCGTAACGCGGCAATGGCTTTGTCAATGCAGAACGCAATCGAACGCGCCTCATTAAGGCACGGAATCACAACTGAGACTTCAGGCGCATCCTCTCGCAAGTCAGATTGTAAAGAACTTTGCACGGGGTCCTTTTACTTCCACAGTCATTTAATTTAATACTTCGTGAAGATCATATGGCGTCCAGTTGAGGGGAGTTTATGCCATAAAATTGGCGAGCCAGACCGCCCCTCGGGAATATGTCACAACCCCGTGACTCCCCGCAATTAAGTCAGCTAAGGGATCACAGTTGGGGACACTGGGCGGCGCAAACCGTCTTGACTCGACCGCATAACGAAATGAATGACTCGCAGATACCAACGCCACAGGTCAAGCAGAGTTGGTTTGATACTACGCGAACGCTGCAGATCTGGTTCTGGTTGTTAACCGTTGTCTTAGGGGCCACGTCGGCCTGGCTCTCCCGTTTTCAGATGGGCCCCGACGGCGTCTCCTACCTCGATATCGGAGACGCCTTCTGGCGAGGGCAGCTGCACAATTTGGCTAACCCATATTGGAGCCCACTCTATCCGTTAATTCTCGGATTCTTCATGAAGGTCGTGCGACCGACGATCGGCTGGGAATTTCCGCTAGTACGGCTCGTGAATTGTTTCATTTTTCTGATGACTGCAGTCTGTTTCGAGTTTTTCTTGCAAGTGGGCCTTGAAGAACTTCGGCCCGAAGGTACCCGCCTGGCGAAATCGTGGTATCAAGCCCTCGGCTACTCTATTTTTCTTTCGACCTCATTGGTGTTGATCACAGCGACAATTGTCTCCCCCGATATGCTGGTCGCTGCCTTCATGTACCTGATTGCAGGCCTTGCTCTTCGTCTATACCGCGACCCAGAAAATCAGAGGCTTGCCTTTGGCTTAGGAATCGCACTCGGACTCGGCTACTACGCCAAGACGATTCTCTTCCCGGTTGGTATCGTGTTCCTCGCCGTGCTGGTTGTTGTCCGAAAATTCCGTGCGAAACACTTGCTCACAGCTGGGATTACGTTTCTACTGCTGGCCCTGCCTTTGGTAGCTGCAATTTCCAGACACAAGCATCGCCTCACGATTGGCGAGAGTGGCCGCTGGAATTACCTCGTTCTTTTTAATCATGTGAATCCCTTCTTCCCTGCCGGTGGCATTCACGAAGTTAAGAAAATACCGAATCCGCTCGCGATTTACGATTTCACTGCGACGATTCCAGGAACATACCCTGTCTGGTACGACCCCTCGTACTGGAATGATGGTATTAAGCCTACTTGGAACGTCTCGGCCGTGCCTTTTCGGTTCAAGCAGGCTTTTATTGTTTACGTGATGCTGCTGTTAATGCCCAATTTGCAACTGAGTCTTACCGTCGGCTTCATTGCATTCGCGGCGCTGGGTTTTTCGGTGCCCATTCGAAAACCGTTAATCCTGGTTCTCCTTCCAGCCGCGGCGACTCTTTGGGCGTACTCAGTTTTCCTCGTCGAATTCCGGTATCTCGGCCCGTTTCTCTGCCTCTCATGGATCGCATTGTTTTTCGGATTCGTCTCTAACGGCCGAAATCCGTCGAAGATCGTATTCGCCTTTATGATCGTCGCAAATCTCATCTCGATTCTTTGGATGATGGCGAGTTTGCCAGAAGCTAACAGGCGATTCTACTTTTCCGTGCCAGCAGCTATTGAGCTGCGGCTGAAAGGTCTGCGACCGAGCGACGAAATCGCATTGATCTCGCGAGAAGCCGGTGTGGTAGCAGGCCAGGGAAGCTTCATTCCGCGTCTGGCAAAATTGCGAATCAATTCTGAAGTCATCGATCCTGACGGATTCCTAAAGAGCAGTCCCAATGCGCAAGCTGAGGTGCTATCGAAACTGGAAAGGACCGGGGCAAAGGCTGCATTGCTCTTCCCCGATACGATAGCGCCAGACTCATCATGGCTTCCACTTGATAAGAGCGGGTATTTCTACAAGCCGCTAGCGCTGAAAGGAACGAACCAGGAGAACGACAAGCTGAAGTGAGTCCACCGCACAACTACTCCCCAATGTATGTGTCTCGGCTGATCCCCAGCATGCTCAGGAACACCGACGAAAAGATCACTTCGATCCCCAGGAACAGCGAGAGCGAACAGAAGAAGACCGTGCGCACGGCGTAGAGGTGTCCGAACCCGCTCGCGGCCCAGCGCAGGAACACGACCGCGTCCCCGATCACGCCGACCGCAAACAGCGCCGCGCCAAGCAGCAATCCATGTTCGAGCCGCACGCGCTTCAAAAACCGGACGAGCCCTATCTGATTGCGGGAAAGCCGCTCGGTGTAGCAGAACACTTTCACAAAAAGTCCAATCGAAAAAATATGTGTGCCGAGCAGGATCGACATCATGGCCAGCGAAATCGTGTTGGTATTGAGCTCAACTTTTCCGGCAAATGCCGGTCCGGGCAGAAGCCAGGCCACGATTGCCAATCCCAGCGCGATGAGCACGCCTCCCGGCAAAAGAAACAGCCAGTTCGGCGCGGAAAGCATGATGAAGCGCAGGTGTCGCCAGCCGTCGCGAAAAGTGCGCAAGTGCGGAGGGTGGTCGCGCTGCTCAGGCCACATCGTAATCGGAACTTCGGCGATTCGCGCTCCCGACATTGCCGCCTTGATCAGCGACTCGGAGGCGAATTCCATTCCGTTGGTGCGCAGGCTAAGTTGCTGCGCTAGCTGCCTGGTCACGCCCCGCATGCCGCAGTTGATATCACCGACGCCCGCGCGAAAGAACAAATTCAGCAGCGCTGAAAGTACTGGCGTTCCCAGGTGGCGATGATGCCACGACATCGCGCCCTGCTTGATCTCGCCCTGAAAACGGTTGCCGATAATGAATTCGTAGCCGGCGCGCCATTTCTCGACAAAACGAGGGATTTCCGCAAAGTCGTGGCTGCCGTCTGCGTCACCCAAAATAATGAAGTCCCCCGAAGCCTCTTCAATCCCCTTACGCAGCGCGCTTCCGTATCCCTTGATGCTGGCATGCGCCACGCGCGCGCCATGCTGTTCTGCTACCGCGACAGAGCCGTCGGTCGATCCGTTATCCGCGACCACAACCTCTCCCAGAATTCCGTGATCGCGAAACGCCGCCAGCGCCTTGTCAATGCAAAACCCTATAGACTGCGCCTCATTCAGGCACGGGATCACCACCGAGACGGTCGGCGCATTGGCCACAGGGGAAGCCTCTCTGGCTTCAGCCGAAGCCGGATTGCAATTGACGGTCGTGCTCATAGATTGATTGAGCAGAATGCTCCGAGCAACATGTTGCAGCTACAGTTCCACATCGCCGGTCGCAGCCGCGCCCTGAACTTCATCTCCCGCTTGAACTTGCAGCCGGACGTGTAAGGCGTCAAACGCGGCAGTGTAGCTAACAGTATTCACACTCTGGCAAACAATGTCATTAGCGTGAGTCAGCCCCTGATTACCAGTGATTTTCTCGTCAACATAGGGCAGAATAGACTTTATTCCAGCCCTCCTTGTCCCCCGAGAGCGGTTTTAATTCATGTTTCTGGCGCTTGAACTTTGTCTAACGGCGATCGGCGCGGCCCTGGCGTTTATTCGTCCTGAGCTGGGGGATGCCTGGTTTTCGCGGCTGGAAACGAGTTTGGCCGCATTTGCCCACAAACGGGCGCTGGCCGTGGTCTCGGTGGGATTGTTGGCACTGGGACTGCGCCTGGCCCTGCTGCCGATTTTGCCGGTTCCTCAGCCGGAAGTCCACGATGAATACAGCCATCTCTTACTCGCTGACACTCTTGCGCACGGGAGACTAGCGAATCCTCCGCATCCGATGTGGGTCCACTTTGAGACATTTCACGTCAATTGGCGCCCAACTTACGCGAGCATGTACTATCCCGCCCACGGCTTGTTTCTGGCGCTGGGACAGGTTGTGTTGGGACATCCGTTTTGGGGAGTGTGGTTCAGTTCAGGCCTGATGTGTGCCGCGATTTGCTGGGCGCTGCAAGGCTGGGTGCCTCCGCAATGGGCGCTGCTTGGTGGGATGCTGGCAGTGATCCGCCTGGGAGCATTCAGCTATTGGACGAACAGCTATTGGGGAGGAACAGTTTCGGCGCTGGGCGCCGCGTTGGTGCTGGGTGCGTTTCCGCGGATCAAGCGAGACCAACGCGCTCGTGACGCGGTGCTGATGGCGATCGGAATGGCGCTGCTGGCGAGCACGCGTCCCTATGAAGGCTTGTTCTTTTGCATTCCCTTTCTCATAGCGCTGGTGTGGTGGATGCTCGGAAAAGATTCTCCGCCCCTTCGACGCTCGGTCGCATGTGTTTTTGCGCCCGCGGCATTCGTTATGGCCTGCGCCTTCGCCGGGCTTGGCTACTATTTTTATCGCGTCACCGGCAGCCCGTTCACTATTCCGTATCAGGTCAACATTCATCAATACGGACTGGTGTATTTTCCCTGGGACCAGATCAAGCCGGTGCAGTTTCATCATCCGGTCATGCAAATGTTCTATCGCGGAGATCCCGTGATCGGCGTTTACAACTTCGCGCGCCAGCATCCCTTCGAGCTGCAATTTTTTAAGGCGCTGGTGGTCTGGCTTTTTTTCTTTGGCCCCTTGCTTAGTATGCCGATACTAGTGTGGCTTCTTACGCGCCGAGGAAATTTATGGAGTTCGCTTAACCCTGATCTTCGCCTGGTTCTGGTTGTTTGTGCGGTGACATATTTCTCGATCATGCTGACGATCTACATCGGCCAGCCGCACTATGCCGCGCCGCTGACGCCGGTGTTTTATCTGCTGATTCTGTTTGCAATGCATGAATTATGGACCTGGCAATGGCGAGGCAGCCCGTCTGGCCGTTTTCTGGTGCGGGCTGTTCCGGCGATATGCCTCATTCTGCTCATTGCGCGGGCCGGCGCCTCCGCCATTCATGTCGCTCCTAAGCCGAGCTGGGTACGCACGTGGTGTTCGGAAGATTGGCAAAACCTCGCTCGTGCACGCGTTCTGAAGCAGCTTGAGGACACTCCCGGAGATCATCTGGTGATCGTGCGCTATCTCCCCGGCCACGATTTCATTCTCGACGAATGGGTCTTCAACAATTCCGATATTGATGGCTCGAAGGTCGTCTGGGCGCGAGACATGGGGCCGGAGAAAAATGCGGAACTCCTGCAGTACTTCAAAAACAGGCGCGCATGGCTCGTGGACCCCGACGTGAAACCCGTGCAAATATTGGCGTACAGCGCTGCACAAGATCAACAACCTGCCGCGGTCGCAACAAAATGACGAGAGTGGACTCATGTTGCTGATCGAGACCATCCTCACCTTGCTGGCGATTGTGTTCGCGCTGTTTTGGCCGACCGCGGGCGGCACGCTTTGGAGCGGAATCGAAAAAAGATTTGCCCTAGTCGCACGAAGAAGAACTTTGTCGGTGATTTTGGTGGGAACGGCCGCCTTGACACTGCGCGCCGTTCTGCTTCCGATCCTTCCCGTGCCCAAACCTGCCATTCACGATGAATTCAGCTATCTGCTCGCGGCCGACACTTTCGCCCATTGGAGACTGGCAAATCCTCCTCACCCCATGTGGGTCCACTTCGAAACGTTTCACGTAATCCAGCAGCCGACTTACGTCTCCATGTATTATCCCGCGCAGGGAATGTTTCTGGCGGCGGGGCAAATCCTTTTTCACCACCCATTTTGGGGAGTATGGCTCAGCTGCGGGCTTATGTGCGCCGCGATTTGCTGGATGCTTCAGGCTTGGGTCGCCCCCGTCTGGGCATTGCTCGGCGGATTGCTCGCCGTCATTCGCCTGGCTGCATTCAGTTATTGGGACAACAGCTACTGGGGCGGGGCGGTGGCAGCGCTCGGAGGGGCATTGGTGCTCGGCTCGTTGCCTCGAATCATACTTCGCCGAAAGCCAGGTGATGCCGCGATCATGGGAATCGGGTTCGCTCTGCTGATCAACAGCCGTCCCTATGAAACCGTCTTCTTCGGCTTGCCCGTGATCGCGATACTGGCCGCCTGGACGGTTCGGAACAGAAGCTCTCTTGTTTTGCGGCGCGCAGTTCTGCCGCTCGCACTGGTGGTTCTGGGCACGGCCTTGTTTATGAGTTACTACAACTGGCGGACGAGCGGAAATCCGCTTCGGCCAGCGTATTTCGTCGATTTGGCGACCTACAATTCGGTGCCGTATTTTCCCTGGCAACCGCTGAAAGCCCCCGTTCAATACCATCACCCCGTGATGCAGCGCTTCTATTTCGAGTGGTGGCTGCTGCAATACCGGTCCGCCCGTTTTCATCCCGGAATGTTCAGCCTGCTCAAGACCTATATGTTCTGGAGTTTTTTTCTACGGCCGCTGCTGACCCTGCCATTGGTGATCGCGTTGCTTCGCGCACCTTACAACACATCGCTCGCAAAAATGCGCCGCCACACTCGCCTTCTTCTTCTCGTATGCGGATTCGTCTTCATCGGCGCGCTGTTGCCCGCTTACTTCAACCCGCACTACGTTGCGGCGATAACCTGCGCAATTTACGCATTGTTGCTGATTTCACTTGAACAAGTTCGCCACTGGACCTTCCACGGCAAACCCGCCGGCGTGGCACTCGTGCGTTCGATTTCTATTGTCGCGATCATCATGTTGGCCTTGCGAGCGGCTGACCCATTGCTGAACTTATCGAATCCCTACGCGCCGGCAACCTGGTGCTCTCCAGACAAGCAGAATTTCGATCGCGCCCGCATCATTTCCCAGCTGTCACAACAACCCGGTACTCACCTCGTCCTGGTTCGCTACGCCCCCGATCACACTCTTAGCAACGAATGGGTTTATAACAGCGCGGACATCGACGGCTCCCACGTTCTTTGGGCGCGCGACATGGGGCCAGAACAAAATGCGGATTTGCTTCGCTATTTCAATCAGAGGCGCGCCTGGCTGGTTGAACCTGATTCTAAGCCCGTGGTCCTGCGGCCCTACGCGGAGGCACATTGATCACCCGCGCACAACTGGAGCTCAAGACCCCGCCCATCGTGGCAAAACCTGAATTCTTGTCCGAGCGCGTGATCACGGTTCTTCTGTTCGCCGCGACCTTCCTCTACCTATTCGCCTTTCGCCGGGTGACGAACATGGATCCCGACGAGGGCATCGTGCTGCAGGGAGCTGAGCGCATTCTGCATGGTCAAGTCCTCTATCGTGACTTCTTCAGCTTCTATACGCCGGCTTCGTTCTACCTGACTGCACTCACCATGAAGATCTTCGGTGACTCGCTCTCGGTCGCTCGCACCTTGCTGATTTTTTTCGGTGCGGTGTTTCCAGTTACCACTTATCTGCTCGCCCGGCGCACGTGTTCGCGCCAAGTTTCATTGTTGGTTGCGGCACTGGTCGCAGCCACTAGCGCGCCTTACCGATTCTTGGTGCTACACAACTGGGACAGCACCTTTTGGGCATGCCTCGCCGTCTATTGCGCCGTGCGCTGGCTGGAGAGTTCACGCAGCGTATATGCATTCGCGACGGGCACTTTTACTTCGTTGACTTTCTTATCTGAACAATCGAAGGGCGCCGGCCTTGGTTTCGGGATATTCCTGGCCGTAGTAATTCTCGCGTGGACCGGTCGCAAGCTTTCCAAACTCTCCGCCCTGTGCCTCGGTTTCGGATGGCCCATCCTTTCGACGCTTGTCTACTTTGCCTTGCAGCATGCGCTTCATCCAATGCTCCGGGATTTACTTTGGCCGTTTGAGCACTATTCAGCTGCGAACCGTGTCCGCTACGGCGATCAAAACTGGTCTGATCATGCCCGCAATCTCCTGTTTTATAGCGGCCCGATCGGCATCCGGATCGTGAAGGCAATTGCGGTCAGCCCAGGTTTTGTGGTTCCTGTTCTGCCCATTATTGCAGTCGCACTTCTCTTCTACTGGGCTGTCAAGCTGCGTCGCGAGCCAGCGCCGAGATCAGCTCATTACGTTATGCTCTGCGCGATTTTGTCGGGCCTGCTCGTCTCGGTCATGGTCGTGCGTGCCGACATCATTCATTTCATGTATCTCGCGCCCTTGTTTTATCTCGTTCTGGCGTGGATTCTGGACCCGCAAGTTCTGCCCACCCGCTTGTTAAAACCCATTCGTCCCTACTTAGCGATTTATACGGTTGCTGCTTTCGCGCTGATGGGCGCGGCGCTTTTGTTTGCAGCTGTCGGCTCGCAAGATCGCATTGAAACACGCCGCGGCGTCGTGTTCACTAGAGAGCCGGATTCTGTGCTGCAATACGCGCTGGCACACACGGTGCCCGGAGAAAACATCCTGGTCCTCCCGTATCTCCCCCTCTATTACTACCTGAGCGCAACCCAGTCTCCCTCGCCGTATGAATATTTTCAGCCGGGCATGAGCACTCCGCAGCAGGCAAACGAGATCATTGAATCCGTGAAGTCGAGCAACGTTCGAACGGTTTTCTTCGAACCTGCATTCGCCGACAAAATTCCGCACTCCTGGCCGGGGACTCCGCTGGCGGCGATCGGGCACGATCCAATCGGGGACTACATCGCGCGGAATTACAGACCTTGTGCGGCGCTGAGGTCAGCAGGCGGGTGGGATTTCCTCTTCATGCGGCGAAGGGACCTTGGGTGTCAATGACAACTCCAACTCTCCGCGGCACGGCCGGCAACGTTCCTGCGATCCAAGCGAATCATCGACCCATTTTGCGGCGAATTCTCGTGGCGGTGATCGCAATTTCGTTTTGCCTCGAATTCATCTTCTGGGCGGGATTTTTGCTTTCCCCGTTACGCTATCGTACCGACTTCCGCCAGCTCTATGTCGCCGGCTATATGGCGCGCACCGGCCATCTCCATCAACTCTACGATCTCGAGCTGCAACACAGCCTGCAAAATGCCCTCGTATCACCCGAACAAAACGTGCTTCCGTTTAATCATCCCTCTTTCGAAGCGCTGTGGTTCGCGCCGCTTTCGATCTTGCCTTACAAGTTCGCATTCTTTGCGTGGCTGGCGGCAAATCTCTTCCTGCTCGGCCTCTCATTGCGACTGATCAGACGCGCCGTACACGAACTGGACCACAACAAATGGCTCCAGGCGGCCATCTTTCTCGCATTTGTGCCGGTCCAGGTTGCACTGATGCAGGGGCAGGACTCGCTTCTGATGCTCGCCATTCTCAGCGTGACGTTTCTCCTGCTGTGCCGGAACCGCGAATCTGCCGCAGGCGCGGTCCTGGCAGTTGGGCTTTTCAAATTCCAGATCGTGGTGCCCATTGCATTCTTATTCTTGTTGAAGCGCCGCTGGAAGTTCGTGGGCGCATTTGCCGCTGCAGGCGCCTCTCTCGCCGCAATCTCGACTTCTTTGGTTGGGCTTTCGCAAACAGGGATGTATCTGCACACACTCACTGCGGCAAGTACGGGCACCCCGTCTCCCTCACGAAACTACGGCATTCAGTGGGTGAAAATGGCAACGCTGCGAGGGCTGGCGGTCGGACTCGGAAGCTCGCATTTCAGCTCGGGAACCGTTCAATTGACCGCTTTGTTCCTGTCTCTGCTGCTCATTCTGGCGGTTGCGATTCTGGTCCCAAAAGGAGCTCGTTCAGCAGGGCTGCTTCCTGTATTTATTGTGGCGAGCGCCCTGGCAGGATATTACGTGTTCACTCACGACCTCAGTGTTTTGCTGATTCCGATTTTCCTTGCACTCGCATATTCCAGCTGCGCAGCTTCGTCCCCGTGGCTGGGATATTCAGCTGCAGCCACGTTTTCAGCGCCACTGCTTTTGTTTGTGGCGCCGAATCACTTTTATCTCGTCTCGTTTTTCGTGATTGAATTCTTAGTAGTTACGCTGTGGTCCGCACGGGCTGGCGCTTCTTTAGTCACAGGACTTCAATGAGCACTGCCTCGCAGAACTCGCCAACAGGTTCAGTTCCCTACTACGTCGTAGCGCTGGCCATGGCACTCCCCGCCATCATGCTGGGGCTGCAAATCTCCGGGTGGATATTTTTCATGCCCGGTGCGATGCAGGGTCACGCCGATTTCCGCCAATTGTATGCGGCCGGTTACATGGTCCGCACCGGCCATTCCCACGAATTATTCGACTACGCGTCCCAAAAGCATTTTCAGGACATGGTGGTGTCCCCCGAGCAAATCGCGCTGCCATTTATTCGACCCGCCTATCAAGCGCTTGTGTTCGTGCCCTTCTCGCTTGTTCCCTACAGAGTCGCCTACTTTCTTTTCCTGGCGCTTAATATCGTTCTCTTTGGATTTTCATTTTCCCTACTTCGGTCATTTTTTTCGAATCTCGCCACCATTTGGGACCGTTTTCCCGAGGCAATGTACATTTCTTTTCTGCCGGCGGGCGCCGCCCTCATGCAGGAGCAGGACTCGATCCTGCTGCTCCTGCTTTTGTCAGGAGCCTGGGTACAACTCAACCGCAAGTCACTGTTCTCAGCTGGAATACTTCTCGGAAGTTGTCTGTTCAAGTTTCAGATCGCGATTCCAATTGCGATCCTTCTTCTTTGCTGGAAACATTGGCGTCTATTTCTTGGCTTTGTGCTCACAGCTTCCGTTCTCGCAGGAGTCTCCGTCTGGATGACCGGAACCGCCCAAGCCCAGATTTATTTGCGTTCCATATTCCATATCGGTTCCGGGATGCGGGGCACGGGCAACGAGCTTCACTATCCGCAACCCATGCACCTGATGATGAACCTGCACGCCTTGCTTTACGCCTTAATGCACGGCCACGCGCAGCCATTGACGATTTCTGTAGTCACGATCGTCACAACAGCCACCCTCTTCCTATGGATCGTGTGGGCCGGTCGTGCTCGCGTGGTCCACGAGCAATTTTTAATCGCAGTCGCGTCAGCGGTTCTATTCAGCTATTACATCTTTGTGCACGACCTGGTCGTCCTCGAGATTCCGCTTCTGATCGCGCTCAACCACACCATTTTCTCGCTCTGGGGGTCACCAACGGCCCGCAGGCTTCTTCCTGCCGTCTGCGTTGTGCTTTTTGCGGCTCCCACACTGGTAGTCACCAAGGCTTATCTTCTTTCGCTCCCGCTAGCCCTGTTTATTTACCTTTTGTTGAGTTGTGAAATCCCCTTAGGCGATCCCGCACACCCCTGATCCTGCGGCGAACTCTTATTTGCCTTGAGCAATATGGTCCGCTTGGGGCTGCGCTCTGCGATAAATGATCGCTTGTCTGTCCAGGAATATGCATTCCCATCCCGGACTTCTCGACAAGAAATAATCCAACGGCGAATTCGCGGGATAGAGAACATATGAGACCTTATAAAAATCTAGAAGCTCTTGCGCATGGTTCAATGTGCTCACTGCGATGTAGTCCCTCAACACGCCTTTGTATTCAAAGATGTCAGTTCGACTATCGATGAACGTCTTCGCCTGCGGAAGCTTCCATTCCAGGTAGCCGCCCCATTCATATTGGTTAAACAGGTTTCCATTCTGCGGATGATCACTCAAATATTGGATGGCACGCGCCGGGAAGTATTGATCAAGCTCCGATTGCAGGAATTGGTTATTCGGAAACGCCCAAACCACCATGACCAGTACTACAAGAATGATTGTGGCGTTCAGTAAATGCCTTTCGCGCTTCGGATCGTACGAGCTGAGCTTGCCCATCTGGGCCGCTAAAATTGGCGGCAACACGATCCCAGTCACGACAAGAAAGCGGATATGTTTCAGCCCGCAAAACAACGCGAAGCCCGTTAGAAGCACATCGGTAATTCGCCAAGGCTTTCGCGGCAGCAGCGCCAGTACAAATACAGCCGCCAGAACGATCATGACAAAAATGCCGCGCGTGTCGTTGAAATCGACTGACGCCCACTCCCCGCCCAGCGAGACGTTCATCGTCTGCCAAAACGCCATATCGATGGGGTAAAACACCAGACGGTAGCCGAATGGATTAACAAATAAAGCTGCGATCGAAGCCACGAGAGTGATCGCGACATATTTCGTTTCCGCCCGAGTCCACGGAGCAGCGACGACTCCCCCCACGTCCTGGCGAACGAAACCGGCAGCGAAGATCATCGCGAAAATTGCCATACCAAACGGCCAGCTTCCATGGCAATTGATCCAGAAGCAGAACAGGACTGGCAGCAGCCATATCGGAGCGCGCCGAGTTTCTCGATAGCTAAGCAGAATCGCGAACACCGCTGCGAAGCATAGCCAGCCAAAATTCTGCGCGCGTGGCGTGAATGCGACCATGGCGAGCAGCCCGCCGAAAATCGTGACCACCGCAGCCGAAAGTGGGTCCTCCGCCCGTCGCAGGCTCAATAAGAAAATGGTTAACACCAGCGCAATCGTGGTCAGCAGGAACAGAACAAATATCCCGCGAAGCCCGAACGCTCTGTAAGCGCTGAAATAAAAAACTTCCGAAAGCCAGGAGTGGTCAATCCAAGTCGAACCTGCTGCGGTAAACGAGTAAAAATCGTTGTCCGGCACGCGCCAGTTCGTCAGTATGAATTGGCCGTTGCGGAGGTGCCAGCCCAGATCGGTGTCCACGATGCGTTCGCGACAAGTCCAAAAAATCTTTCCGATGAGAATTGCCGTCACGGCCGCGGGAAAAGACAAGGCGCGATCAGCGACGCGAAAGAGGTACGAAGTTTTACTGCGTTGAATGGGTAGTGCTGTCTGGCTGTCAGGCATAGACAATTGAGGTTGCACTCAAGGACGCAATTCCGAGGGGCCGAAACACCTAGCCATCTCGAGGCGTGTAAACAAATGTATCCAAACCACCCGATTGGTAGGCGATAAAAGTAGTCAATGGGAAAATCCCTTCCGTCGTCACTTGTTCCGATTGCACGCCTGCGGCCAATGCCAGCCATTCGGAAAATCTCATAAGTCCTTCATTCTCAGCAAGTACTAAGGCATGGCCAAACTTCGGGCGAATTCGAGACTTTGGCCACCTACATGCGATAACCACGTCAGAAAGCGAAGACCCCGCGAACCCCCAAACGCGTTGGATCTAAGCAGAAAAAATTCTGAGGAGACTATCAATGAAGACCTTTGTTCTGAACACCCTTGCCCGGCTGCATAAAGACGAAGCTGGACAGGGTCTCGTCGAATACCTGCTGATTCTGGCCTTGGTGGCTTTTGCCGCGACTGCCGGAATGAGCGCTCTGGCTAGCAAACTGAACAGCGCATTCACCGAGATCGGCGCCATCCTCGGCAACTACATTTCGTAGTTTCTGGTTCCATTCGCGGAGGTGCCCTGGGTGGGGAAAGTTCCCGACCCGGGGCCTTGCTTCGATTTTGGGACTTGCAAGGAAACTCGAATGTACTCGCAAGGCGCTAATCTAGTCGCCATCCTGCGGCACGACGAATCCGGCCAAGGGATGGTCGAGTACGTACTCATCATCGCCGTGGTCGCGCTTGGCGCTGCGGCGGGGATGAATTCGGTTGCGGTCGTTATGAACAGCGGATTTACGACTATGGCAGGCATCTTTGGACAGTACATTTCCTAGCCGTAGCGTGAATCCCGGGCGGCATTGCCGCTTACGTCGACTGTAAGAAAATTACACCATCGGGAGATCCAAATATGACAGTTGCTCACCTGCTTCGCCAGCTGCATCGTGATGAGGAAGGTCAAGGCTTGGTTGAGTATTTGCTGATTTTAGCGTTGGTTGCTTTTGCAGCCACCGCCGGAATGAGCACGTTAGCTGGAGGCCTAAACAGCGCCTTCACCGAAATCGGCGTGATTCTCGGCCAGTACATCTCGTAGCTCTAAGGTCCTCTACACCGCACCGACCCGCTTTGGAAGTAGCCGGCGTTGGTGCGGTGAGTTCCTTGACTGCAACTGAGCCCCACTATGCGTGTCCTCGGTAATGCGAGATCTTAAGTACATCACCAAATACTTTCGAAGTGGCTCGATAGTCGTTTACCATTCAATTCGGGCTTCTTCCCGGCGACGCGGCTTCCCGAATGACACTGACGTGTGGCATTGCAATTGCGGGAGCGTTCTTAGACAGGTCGCACCCTTTCGGAGGTGATTTACGGGACTACAAAGACTTTTGACGGCTTTTGTCATCGCAGCGCTACTCGCCGGTGGAATAACTTTTCTTTTCTATAAGCGTTTGAGCGCGAACTCGCAGCAGAAGCGGTCCGCGCAAATCGTTGTGGCGACGGCCGATCTGCCGCAGGGCAGCACGCTTTCGGCGAAGGACGTGACTCTTGTTGATTGGTATAGTGACGCCTTGCCCTCCGGAGCCTTCACCAAGACCGACGGAGTCGTAGGTCGTCCGCTGCTTTACCCGGTTTCCGCAAGAGAACCGATTCTGCAAAAATCGCTCGGAGTTGAGGGCGCTGGAATTGGCCTCTCTGGAAAGATCCCTGAAGGCATGCGCGCAGTCGCGGTCCGATCGAATGAGATCGTCGGCGTCGCCGGATTCTTATATCCTGGCTCTCATGTTGACCTGCTCATGACCTATACACCTCCCGGCGCTAACATGCCGGTGACTCAGACGGTGTTGCAGAACGTCGAGGTACTAACCGCAGGACAGACCATCGAACCAGATCCTCAGGGCAAGCCTCAAACCGTGAACGTCGTTACTTTGCTGCTGACTCCTGAGAATACTCAGAAGTTGCAGTTGGCAAGCTCGCAGGGCAACATTCAATTCGTTCTGCGCAGCGGCGTTGATCAGAAGAGTGTCGAATTGAAGGCTACGCGCCTGGACCAATTGGCTTCTGGCGAGCGCCCCAACATCGTCGCCGCGCCGGGGGTACGACATGCACCGCGCAAGGCGGCTCCTGCGTCTCCGGTTTATCTGCTGGAAGTCATTCAGGGTACGCAGCGTTCGGTTCAGAAATTTTAGAAACGAGGATTCTGTACCCGAAAAATGAGAAAACTCGCGTTGGGAAAATCAATTCTACTTGCCACCATGGGGATGGTGCTGGCTGCCGCGCAGGCCAGCGCGCAGTCGGAGGGGCAAGCCTTACACGTCTTTGTAGGAAAATCCGTGGTCATTAACCTGCAATCGCCGGTTACGAGAATCCTGTCCAGCAACCCTGCTGTCATTGACACGCTGGCCACCTCTCCGACCCAGGTCGTAGTCGAAGGAAAGACTGCGGGTTCGAGCAGCCTTATTCTTTGGGACGCGACCGGTCACTCTCAAATGCTGGACGTAACTGTGGATGTGAACATTGCGCACCTGCGGACCACGATTGAACAAGCCTTCCCCGGAGAACGGATTAACATAGAGTCCGATGGCGCTCACTTGATTCTGAGCGGCACGGTCTCTGATCCCAAGATCTCCGAAGACATCGCCAAAATGACCGGCCAATACTCGGGTGGTGTGGTCAACTCCCTGACGATTGCGCCGGTTCACGAGCAGCAAGTCCTGCTACAGGTTAAATTTGCGGAAGTTGATCGCACCAAGCTGCAGGCGTTCGGAGTTAACATTTTCAGTACAGGAGCGACCAACACTATCGGCAGTGTCGGGACGCAGCAGTTCGCGCCGCCCACCCTCACCTCGCTCCCAAGCGGAAGTGCTGGATCCACGGGTACCATTTCTACCACGTTTAATTTGACTGATTTGCTGAATGTGTTTGCATTCCGCCCAGACCTCAACCTGGGCGCCAGCATCCGCGATTTGGAGACCAAGTCGGTGCTGCAAATCTTGGCGGAGCCGAACCTTCTAGCTATGAATGGCCAGAAGGCGAGTTTCCTGGCCGGTGGTGAGTTTCCATTTCCAGTGGTTCAGGGAGGTCAGAACGTTGGAGTAGTGACCATTCAGTTTCGTCCTTTTGGCGTCAAGCTGGACTTTACTGCGGTTGTCGGTGCGGACCGGGTGATCCGGATGCATATCATCCCGGAAGTCAGCACGTTGGATTTCGGCAATGCGGTCACTATATCCGGCTTCACCGTTCCGGCGCTTTCGACGCGGCGTGCTGAAACCGACATCGAACTGAAAGACGGGCAATCGTTTGGAATCGCTGGACTGTTGGATAATCGGGCACAAGCACAGTTGAGCAAGGTGCCGGGCATTGGAGACATCCCTATTCTCGGAAATCTTTTCCGCTCACACTCGATGAATCGCAGCAATAGTGAACTCCTGGTCTTGGTGACGCCGCGCATTGTAGATCCGGTAAAACTCGGGTCTCCTCCGCCGTTGCCGCCGGCCAATCCGATTAAATTCCTGGACAACCCTGGATTTGACAAAGGCCTTCCGGCGAGAACTCCGGCAGCGAATCCCGGCAATACAGGAAATGAACCAGTTCCGAGTGCAAAATGAACCCGATGTCGATCCGAGACGCGATGAACAGTGCCCCCCGCGAGAGCTTTTCCACCAGTGAGCCGCTCTCGGTTGTTGGGGTCTGTCTTGACGAGGAGACTTGGTCCGTCTTGAAGGTTTTCGCCGAATCGGCTCCTCTCATCCGCTTGCGCTCGCATATCTCGGAATATCGGCTTCAGGAAACGGATTCAGCCACTGATTGGCTGGGCTCGCCCTCTCCGGACATCTGCATCATCGACTTTGATCGTGACCGGCGCAAAGCGGCACAGGCAGCCGAAAACATTCATAGCGCCGCTCCCGATACTGCTCTGTTTGCGGTGTCGTCCGACTCTCAGCCCGACCTGATCATTCAAGCAATGCGCAGCGGCTGCAGCGAGTACCTGCTCAAGCCCATGGGACGCGAGCAATTATTGAATGCCGTAGCGCGCGTGGGTGGACGCCGCCGCGAGCGCCTTCAGCCTTTCAAAGCACAAGTATTAGCGTTCATGGGAGCCAAGGGCGGATGTGGCGTAACCAGTCTGGTCACGCAGCTCGGCGCATTGCTCGCCAACTCCTTTTCTAAAAAGACCCTCATCGTCGATCTGCATCCGGATTTTGGTGATGCCGCTCTCTACCTGGGTCTCACCAAGTATCGCTATCACTTCTTCGAGTTGGTAGAGAACAATGATCGGCTCGACGCGGAGTTGCTCCAAAGTTTCCTGGCACGCCATTCCAGCGGTCTGGAGCTGATTCCGGCGCCGGAAGGAAACGACACGCCCCGCCGAATCCTGCCGGGCGCGGTGGCCCAAACTTTTGACTTCCTGCGCATGCGGTACGACTACATCCTGGTGGATATGGCGCCGGGATTGAGCGATGAAAACTTAGAAATGATCCGGCATTGCGATCAGCTCCAGGTCGTCACCGTAGCGGAAGTGTCGGCGCTGCGCAATGTGGTCCGTCACTGCGACTATTTAACTCGCAAAGAAATTCCCCGCGAGCGCTTTCGGGTCATTCTCAATCGGCACCAGAAGCGAGCATTGATCACTGACGGCGAGATCGAGAAGACCCTGGGCCAGAAAATCTTCTGGAAGGTCCCAAATCAGTATGCGCATGTTGTGAAAGCCATCAACGGTGGCGATCCAATTGCATTGCTTTCCAGTTCAGAAGTGACCAGAAACTTGCGAGATCT
>Ga0209580_10000449_pt1 | contig 22809 bp, 18 predicted proteins | sample Coa_R1_5_FD_187153 | JGI IMG/M metagenome (GOLD analysis project Ga0209580, IMG submission 187153) | Surface soil microbial communities from Centralia Pennsylvania, which are recovering from an underground coalmine fire - Coalmine... | ecosystem: Environmental > Terrestrial > Soil >... | reverse complement strand
ATCGATGTCTTCAATTCTGCCGCCCAGGTCGCGCTCGTGCGGTCGAATCCGACGGTGCCGCTGCCGTCGGCCTATCCAACCGACCGGATCCTCTTCACGGTGACGTTCTTCTACAACGAGGAAGTGCGCTAGCCGGCCGTGGTGAACGTCCCGCGTGGCACCGAGACTGGCGATGCTGCGCCGGTCGAATTGAGCGGGACGTTCACCACGGGCGGCTAGGGCCGTTCTCTGGTGGCCAGCCCGAGACCGCTCGGAGGTACGACCGCAGGTGACCAAAGCCCTCATCGCCGTGGTAGGGCCGACCGCGACCGGCAAGAGCGCGCTCGGTCTCGATCTGTCGGAGGCGTTCAACGGCGAGGTCGTGTCGTGCGACTCCACGGCCGTTTACCGCGGGGTGGACATCGGCACGGACAAGCTGCCGCCGGCGCGGCGCCGTGGCATCCCGCACCACCTCGTCGACATCGCCGACCCGACCGAGACGTATTCAGCCGCCCGATTCGCCGCCGACGCCGCGCGCGTCATTGAAGACATTCACGCTCGTGGGCGGCTGCCGATCCTCGTCGGCGGCACGGGGTTCTACTTTCGCGCGCTCGTGCGCGGCCTCTTCCCGGGGCCCGAGCGCGATGACGCGCTGCGCACGAGGCTCCATCGCGTGGCGGACCGGAAAGGCGTGGCCGCCCTGCACCGATGGACCGCCCGAGCCGATCCCGAATCCGCGAAGCGGATTCAGCCGCGCGATCGCACGCGCCTCGTGCGCGCGCTCGAGGTCTATCTCCTGACCGGCCGGCCGCTCAGCGTGCACTTTGCAGACACCCGGTCCCACCTCCAGGGCTGGCCGGTGCTCGCGATTGGGCTGAACGCGCCACGCGCCCTGCTTCTCGAACGGGTGGCCCGCCGCGTCGATGAACAGTTTGCGGCCGGCGTCGTCGCGGAGGTCGAAGGCCTGATCGCCCGCGGCGTGCCGCCGCGGGCGCATGCCTTGACGGGACTCGTCTATCGTCAGGTCGTCGAGATGCTCGAGGGCGTTCGCGGTCCGGACGAGACGCGCGCGCTCATCGTCCGCGAGAACATGCGCTACGCTCGCCGGCAGCTCATCTGGTTCCGCCACGAGCCAGGCGTCGAGTGGCTGACACGACCCGACGACCCGGAGCGTGTGCGCCGCGAGGCCTGCGCGCTCGTCGCTGCGCAGATCGGAGAACGGATCGGCGAGAATTGATCCGATGTCTCCCACGCGGGTCATCCTCATCGTCCTCGATTCGGTGGGCGTCGGCGCGCTGCCGGACGCCCCTGCCTATGGCGACGCGGGCAGCGATACCCTCGGTCACGTCGCAGAGGCGCGACCGCTCGCCGTGCCGACCCTTCGCGCGCTCGGGTTGGCCGAGGTCGCGACGATCGGACCGCCGCGGCCGGCGCCGGCCGGAGCCTTCGGCCGCATGGCGGAGGCCTCCGCCGGCAAGGATTCAGTCACGGGGCACTGGGAGCTCATGGGCCTCGTGCTCCCGAAGGCGTTTCCGACATTCCCGCACGGATTTCCGGCCGACGTGATCGCCGAGTTCGAGCGGCGGATCGGACGCAAGACCCTGGCGAACAGGCCAGCCTCGGGCACGGCGATTCTCGAGGATCTGGGCGCCGAGCACGTGCGTACCGGGTCGCCAATCGTCTACACGTCCGCCGACAGCGTGTTTCAAATCGCGGCGCATGAGGACGTCGTGCCCGTGCCGGAGCTCTATCGCCTGTGCGGGGTCGCGTTCGACCTCGTCGTGCGGGGGCTCGGCGTCGGTCGCGTGATCGCCAGACCGTTTGTCGGGTCACCGGGCGCCTTCACGCGCACGTCGAATCGTCGTGACTTTGCCCTCGAGCCGATAGGCGTGACGCTTCTCGATCGTCTCTGCGCGGCCGGGCACCCGGTCGTGGGCATTGGCAAGATTGAGGATCTGTTCGCCGGCCGCGGCCTGACGAAAGCCACCCACACGACGTCGGATGCCGACGGCCTGGACCGGATCGAAGCCGAGATGGCGACGACGACCCGGGGGCTCATTTTCGCGAACCTCGTGGATTTCGACACGCTCTACGGCCATCGGAACGACGTCGCCGGCTATGCCGCGAACCTCGAGCGCGTGGACGCGCGAATCGGGCGCGTGATCGACCGGCTCGGGCCTGCCGATCTGCTCGTCGTGACCGCCGACCACGGCAACGATCCGTCGACGCCGTCGACCGATCACTCGCGCGAGCATGTGCCGCTCTTGGTGGTCGGCGCGTCGGTGACGCCAGGCGTGAACCTCGGTCGACGCGAAAGCTTCGCGGATCTCGGGCAGACGCTGGCCGATCTGTTCGGCGTCGAGCCGCTTGCGCACGGGCGAAGCTTCCTGCCGCAACTCGGGCGGTCGACCGCCACCTACAATGGTCCCCATGTCCATTCGTGAAGATCTCGAGGCGCGCGAGATCGAGTACCTGGCGCCCCAGGCGGCCAGGAGTCGGCACAGCCGGGGCCGGTTGCGGCCCGAGGCTGAGGATCCGATTCGGCCGGTGTTCCAGCGCGATCGCGATCGCGTCATTCACTCCAAGGCATTTCGACGACTGAAGCACAAGACACAGGTGTTCTTTGCCCCGACCGGCGACCACTACCGCACGAGGCTCACGCATACGCTCGAGGTGTCGCAGATCGCCCGCTCCATCGCGAAGGTCCTGCGACTGCACGAGGAACTGACCGAGGCCATCGCGCTCGCCCACGACCTCGGGCACCCGCCGTTTGGTCACGCCGGCGAGCGCGCGCTCGACCGTCTGGCGCCGGGCGGGTTCAGTCACTACGAGCAGAGCCTGCGAATCGTCGACGTGCTGGAAAACGGCCGTCGCGGCTTGAACCTGACGTGGGAGGTGCGCGACGGCATCGCGCACCACTCCAAGGGCAAGTACGGCCTGCCGGTCGGCTCGCCGCCGGAGCATCGGGCTGGCACGATTGAAGGGCAAATCGCGCGCGTGGCCGACATCATCGCCTACGTCAATCACGACATCGACGACGCCGTCCGCGCCGGGATTCTGAAGGAGACTGAGCTGCCCGCCGACGCGATCGCCACGCTCGGACGGACGCCCGCGCTGCGCATCAACACGATGGTCACCGACGTCGTCCACGAGACGATCGCCGGCGCCCTGACCGAGGTCCGCATGAGCGATCGCGTGCTCCAGGCCACGTTGGCGCTCAGAACCTATCTCTTTGAGGCGGTCTACGAAAACCCGAGGGCCACGTCGGAGTTCGAGAAAGCGTCAGGCATCCTGGGTGGCATCTGGGACAAGCTGCGGGTGAAGCCCGAGGCCTACCTCGAGCCCGCGACGATCGAGGCCGAAGGTCTCGACGTGGCCGCTCGTGACTTTCTCGCCGGCATGACCGACCGGTACGCCGTCGCGCTCTTTGAGGACCTGTTCGTGCCCAAGAGTTGGAGCGTGTGAAAGCCGGCGGAGAGGCCATCCCGCCTTGCCGCCTGCCTTTGCGCTAGAATCAGGAGTTTGAGCACTGCCGGCTGGACCCGGCAGAACGGCTATGCTGCTGGATCTCAGCCGCCTTCGGAGCGGCGTCGAACGTCTGAATCGCCGGATCGAGCCCGACGCGCTGGAGCCGGTCGAGGACTTCCGGGTCGTGTCTCCGGTGTCGCTCACGGGAGAGGTCCGGAAGGATGGCCATCAGATCCGCCTGAAAGGGCGGCTCACGGCGACGCTCGAATGCGCGTGCAGCCGTTGCCTCGAACCGTTCGAGGTGCCAGTCGCAGTGGATCTGGACCTGGTGTTTCTGCCCGTGAGTGCGGCCGGCCGCCGATCGCCGTTGTCGGGCCCCGACCGGGACGAGGACGGCGAGGCGCTCACCGAGGATGGCCTGGGCGTGTCGTTCTACAAGGACGACGCGCTCGACTTGAGCGAGATCATCCGGGAGCAGTTCGTTCTCGCGTTGCCGATGAAGCCGTTGTGCAGCCCGGACTGCCGCGGGCTGTGTCCGGTGTGCGGGCGGAATCGCAATCGCGATTCCTGCGCGTGCCGCGCCGAATGGATCGACCCGCGCCTCGAGCCGCTGAAACATCTGCGGTCGGAGTCGTAACGAGTGTCTGTGATCGCCCGTTCACCCCTGGCGCTAGAGCCGCGCCGCAGCCCGATGGTAGGATGACCGACGATGCCGAATCCCAAACGACGACACTCGAAGTCGCGAACCGCCAAGCGCCGCACGCATGACGCGCTGCGGCCGACGGCCATCAGCGAGTGCCCGCAGTGCCATGAGCCCAAGCGCCCACACACCGTGTGCGGGAATTGCGGCTACTACCGCGGGCGCCAGGTCCGACCGGTTCACGAGGAGTAGCACACGCCCGTGCGCGTGACGATCGCCGTCGACGCCATGGGCGGCGACCGCGCGCCCGACGCCATCGTTGCCGGCGCGGTCTTCGCGGCGCGCGCCGGTGACGTGGACATCCGGCTCGTCGGCGACCTCGTCGGCCTCGAAACCGCTCTCGCCTCCCATCGCGGCCCGGCTGGGCTGCCCATCACCCTCGTCGACGCGCCGGACGTCATTGGCATGGACGAGGCGCCCCTCGCCGCCTTACGGCGCAAGCCGCGCGCCTCGATTGCCGTCGCCTGCGCCGACGTGGCGGCGGGCCGCGCACAGGCGGTGGTCAGTGCAGGACATACAGGGGCCACGCTGATCGCCGCCCACGCGGCCCTGGGCCGTGCGCCGGGGGTCGATCGGCCGGCCCTCGCCGTGCTGATTCCCACCGAAACCGGGTCCTCGGTGCTGGTCGACGCTGGCGCCAATGTCGAGTGCCGGCCCGAGCACCTCGTGCAGTTCGGCGTGATGGGATCAGCCTACGCGCGCGTGGCGCTCGGCCGCGAGCAGCCGTCCGTCGGCGTGCTCTCCATCGGTGAGGAATCGGACAAGGGCACGGACGTCGTCCGGGAGGCGCACGCCCGCCTGGCGAAGGCGCGCCTGCATTTCATCGGGAATGTCGAAGCGCGCGCGATCTTCAGTGGCGTCGCCGACGTCGTGGTCTGCGACGGGTTCACGGGCAACGTGGTCCTCAAAGTGGGTGAGGGGCTGGCGGAGATGTTCGAGCGCGTCGTGCGACGCGATCTGGCCGCGAACACCCCAGAAGACGGTGGACCCGTGGACGAGGCCCTGCGACATTTCAAACGCCTCGTCGATGCGGAAAGTCGCGGCGCGGCGCCGTTGCTCGGAGTGAACGGCCTCGTGCTCGTGGCGCACGGACGGTCCTCGCCGCAAGCCATTCGGAACGCCATCGAGCTGGCCGCCACCCTCGCCCGAGCCGATTTCGTGCACCAGATTGCGACGGCACTTGGCGCGTGATCTGGCGTTCTCTTCCTAGCCTTCCGCTTCCCAAGCTCCCAGCCTTCAGGCCTGCAGACCTTCCAGCCTTCCTTCCATCCACCGCTGGACTCGGCTGGCGACCGCTCGTGTCATCACAAGGCGATCCGGATCCGGGTTCAGGTCGCTCAACGCACCGAAGCTCGCCACGTCTTCGACGAACAGCGCGCCCGCGCGACCGAGCGACAGCACGCCTGAACCGGTCAGTCCACTCCAGGTGACCTCGTCGCCGGAGGCGAGCGCCCGGGCGACCAGCTGCGCCGCAACTTCGACGGGCAGCCGCGACTCGCCGTAGTGTGCGCGAAGGCGCGGCCCGTGCGGCTCGGACGTCCAGATTGCCACGCTCTCCCAATGCAGGTGCCCGGCGAGAGCCTGCGCGACGGCCGCAAGGGCCGCGCCAGCATCGGGCGTGCTGACGAGCGCGTCGGCAACCGCCAACTCCGCAGCGAGCCGTCGTTCGGTCGCCTTATATCGCGAGATATCCATGACGAACGCGACGCCTTCGCGTCGTCTCGCCGACAGGCGGGCCGCGCTCACGAGCACGGCCACGCGACGGCCGTCCCGGCGGATCAACTCCGTCTCGAACGGGCGGCAGCGGCCCGAACTCAGGATTTCTTGGACGGCCTCGATCTGCCGGTGATGGAATTCCACGGCCGTGAGCGACGGCCATGACAGGCCGTCCGGGGTGAGGTCTTCACGCCGGTAGCCCGTAAGGGCGAGAAACGCTTCGTTCGCATCTGAAATCCGGCCCTGGTCGTCCCCGAACGCGATGCCCGCGACGTTCCAGTCGACGACGCGCTGGAGCCGGATTTCGCCCTCCCGCACCGTCAGATCGTCGTCCGGCAGCCAGCCGATCTGCAGTTGGACGCCGATGCAGCCCGCGATCCGTCCGTCGGCCGTTCGGCGAGGCGCGAGGCGGGCGCTGTAGATATCGCCGCCCCATTCGATGCGGACGGTGGTCTCGTGGCCGGCGAGGGCCGTGAAGTGAGCCTGGATGAGGGGGTGATCTTCCCGGCCGTCGAGCAGGAGTTCTGGCAAGGTCCGGCCCAGCAATCGGTCCGTCGTCAGCCCGAGCCGACGGAGCAGCACGCCCTGGATGAACGTGACCCGCAAGTGGTCGTCGGTGGTCCAGACGGTCGCTGGGAGGTCGGCGAAAATCCGTCGATCTCTGGCTCTGGCGCTTGCCTGCGGCCGGGCCGGCGGACGAGGTTGCCGGCGTCTGGATCCGGGTGGCGTGCCGGGAGAATCTGGATCAGCCACGGTTAACTTGGGGAACATCTCATCCTAGCGCGATTTCACGCCGCCGGTTGATGGGTGAGCGCCGGACGGTACCTTCAAGCCTCCACGCCTTCAAGCCTTCGAATCTCTAGGCGGTTGCGCCCTTGGTGGCCGTGTGCTGAAGTAAGCAGGTTGCTATGACCACTTGGGAGGGCCGCGTGGCCCTGGTGACCGGTGCCTCACGAGGCATCGGCCGGGCTGCGGCTCGAGCGCTGGCTGCACGCGGGGCCAGCGTCGTGGCCGCCGCTCGCGGGGATCACGCCGATCCGGTGGCCACAGAGATTCGGGCGTCGGGGGGACGTGCGGAAGCGCGGGCGCTCGACGTGACCGAGCCGGCGGCCGTCGAGGCCACGATCGCCGACGTCGTGAGTCGGTACGGCCGGCTGGATATCCTGGTCAACAACGCAGGCATCACTCGCGACCAGCTTCTGCTTCGGCTGAAGCGCGAGGACTGGGACGCGGTTCTCGACACGAACCTCACGGCCGTGGCCATGCTGACGCGGGCCGCGCTGAAGCCGATGATCAAGCAGCGCTCAGGGCGCATTATCAGCCTGAGTTCGGTCGTCGGGCAGGCGGGGAACGCGGGTCAAGCGAACTATGCCGCGGCGAAGGCCGGGCTCATCGGGTTCACGAAGGCCGTGGCCCTGGAGGTCGCCTCGCGTGGCATCACGGTGAACGCGGTCGCACCGGGCGTCATCGACACGGACATGACGCGGGCCCTGTCCGAGGACGCGCAGACCGGGTGGGCAGACCGCATTCCGTTGCGGCGGCTGGGTACACCCGAGGATGTGGCCGAAGCGGTAGTCTTTCTGGCGTCAGACGAGGCGTCGTATATTACGGGGCACGTCCTTGCCGTGAACGGCGGGATGTACATGTGATGACGGGATCGCCCGCGCCGCGGTCGATCCCACGGGCTCTCTGAGGAGGACGGAATGGCGGTAGCTGATCAGGTCAAGAAGATCATCGTCGAGCAGTTGGGCGTCGATGAAGAGGAAGTGACGCCGGATGCCTCGTTTGTGGATGATCTCGGGGCCGACTCCCTCGACACGGTGGAGCTCGTCATGGCCTTCGAAGAGGAGTTCGGCATCGAGATCCCCGACGAGGACGCCGAGAAGATCACGCGTGTGAAGGAAGCGATCGAGTACATCGAGTCACACGCGAAGAAGAAGTAGCGGAGGAGCTTTGACGAGACGAGTGGTCGTGACCGGTGTCGGTCTGATCTCCTCCGTAGGCATTGGGACCGAGACCACTTGGGCGGCACTGCTGGCCGGCCAGAGCGGCATCGGGCCGATTAGCCACTTCGACGCTTCGGAGTTCTCGGCGCGCATTGCCGGAGAAGTGCGGGGGTTCGACCCGCTGCAGTTCCTCGAGAAGAAGGACGTCAAGAAGATGGACGTCTTTATTCAGTTCGCGATGGCCGCGTCCCAGTTCGCGGTGGACGACGCCCGCCTGGACGTCGCCGGCAGCGGCATCGGCGACCGCGCCGGTGTCTACATCGGGTCGGGCATCGGGGGCTTCGCGACGATTGAGCGGGAGCACAAGCAGCTGCTCGGCGGCGGTCCTCGCCGCATCTCGCCGTTCTTCATTCCCGCGTCGATCATCAATCTGGCCGCTGGCCAGGTGTCGATCCGGTTCGGCGCGCGCGGGCCGAATCTGGCCGCGTGCACCGCGTGCACGGCATCGACGCACGCGGTCGGCGAGGCGTTCGAGATCATCCGGCGCGACGACGCCGACGTCATGATCGCGGGCGGGTCGGAGGCGGCGATCACACCGCTCAGCGTCGGCGGCTTTGCCGCGATGCGCGCGCTGTCCACGCGCAACGACGAGCCGACGCAAGCGAGCCGGCCCTTCGACAAGGATCGCGACGGCTTCGTGATCGGCGAGGGCTCCGGCATGCTGGTGCTCGAAGAGCTCGGCGGGGCCGTCGCGCGCGGCGCGCCGATCTACGCCGAGATCGTGGGCTACGGGCTGTCGTCGGATGCCTACCATCTGACGGGCCAGCCGGAGGACGGCAACGGCGCCGTCCGCTCGATGCAGATGGCCCTGCGGAAGGCCGGGCTCAAGCCCGAGGACGTCGACTACATCAACGCCCATGGCACGTCGACGCCGATCAACGACCCGACCGAGACCCTCGCAGTGAAGCGCTGCTTCGGCGACCACGCGACGACGCTCGTCATGTCGTCCACCAAGTCGATGACCGGGCATCTCCTCGGCGGGGCCGGCGGCCTCGAGGCCGGTATCACCGCGCTCGCCGTGCGGGACCAGATCGCCCCGCCGACGATCAACCTCGACGCGCCGGACTCGCTCTGCGACTTGGACTACTGCGCGAACGCCAAGCGGCCCATGCGCATCCGCTATGCGCTGTCGAACTCGTTCGGCTTCGGCGGGACGAATGGAACTCTCGTGCTGAAGCAGTACGAGGAATCGTGAAGATAGCCGTCTGCATCAAGCAAGTCGTGACCCGCGAGTGGCAGGTGCGCATCGACGATGCGAAGACCTGGGTGCGGGATCGGGACGCCAGCTGGGAATTGAACGAGCCGGATGCCTACGCGCTCGAGGAGGCGCTCCGCCTCAAGGAGAAGCACGGCGGCGAGGTCATCGCGGTGTCGGCCGGTCCGGCGCGCGTGTCGCAGGTGATCCGCGAGGCACTTGCCCGCGGCGCCGACCGCGCGATCCAGGTCGAGGGCGATGCCCTGGCGACGGCCGACGCATGGGCGACCGCCGACGCCCTCGCCGCGGCGATCAAGGACGAACACGTCGATCTCGTCCTGACGGGCCTGCAGTCCGACGATCAGGGCTTTGCGCAGGTGGGGGTGGTCCTCGCCGAACGGCTCGGCGTCGCGCACTCGACGATCATCATGGAGGTCGAGGTCGACGCCTCGAACGCCGCGCCGGGCCTGCGCGTGAAGCGCGAGCTGGAGGGCGGCTGGTTCCAGTGGATCGCCATGCCGCTGCCCGCAGTCCTCACGATCCAGAGCGGCATCAACCAGCTCCGGTACGCGACGCTGAAGGGCATCATGGCCGCGAAGAAGAAGGCGGTGAGGGTCGTGGCCGCGCCGGCCGCACCCGCCACCCGCCAGCGCATCACGGCGATTCGTGTGCCCGAGAAGTCGAAGGCGACCCGTGTGATTGGGGGGTCGCCGACCGAAGCCGCGAAGGAACTGGTCCGTGTCCTGCGCGACGAAGTGAGAGTCCTTTGACCGTCCTTGTCATCGCCGAAGAGCGCGGCGGCGTGATCAATCGGGCCTCGTGGGAGTCGATCGCCGCGGCGCAGCAGCTCGGCGGCCCGGTCACCGTGCTCCTGCCGGGGGCCGGCGTGGCCGCGATGGCCGCGGCCCTGGCCGCGGCTGATGTCGCCGAGGTCGTCGCCCTCGAGCACGAGGCGCTCGGCGCCTACACACCCGACGGCTTCGTCCAGGCGCTGGCGCCAGTCATCGCCGCGGCCGCGCCAGCCCTGGTCGTGGCAGCGCACACGTATCAGGCGCGCGACTTCGTGCCCGCCCTGGCGGCCCGTCTCGATCGCGCCCTGGTGACGGACGCCATCGGCGCGCGAGTGGACAACGGCCGCGTCGTCTTCACCCGCCAGATGTTTCAGGGCAAGGTCAATGCCGATGTCGTGCTCGAGGGTCCACCGCCCCACGTCGCGACGTTTCAGATCGGGGCATTCCGCGGCGACGCGGTCAGGAAGGGCGGCGCGGCGGCCGCCGTGCGGACGGCCGTGGCCGCCGTCGACCGCGCGACCATCCGGCAGCGTCCGGAGACGCCGTTCCGAGAAGCGAAGCAGGCGGTCGACCTGACGCAGGCCGATCGCATCGTCTCGATCGGGCGTGGCATCAAGGGTGCGGAACACATTCCACTTGCCCAGCAGTTGGCGACCGCGCTCGGCGCAGAACTCGCGGCCTCGCGGCCCATCTGCGACGCCGGCTGGGTGCCGATGGAGCGACAGATCGGCAGCTCCGGACAGACTGTCGCGCCGAAGCTTTACGTGGCGCTCGGCATTTCAGGCGCGATTCAGCACGTCGTGGGCATGAAGGGGGCGCGCACGATCGTCGCGGTCAACAAGGACGCCGACGCGCCGATTTTCGAGATCGCCGATTACGGCATCGTCGGCGACCTGTTCGAAGTCGTGCCGGCCATCATCGCGGCCCTCAGCCGGTAAACGGGCGCCCCGGGGACACGGTAATCTGCAGCGAGAGCCGCCACGGCCGGCGGCCAGGGATTGTCAGGTGAAAGCCTGCCGACGGAGGGAGCACTCGTGACCCGGGGACCGTTTCCGAGCATCATCGGCGCCATGGCGATCGTGGCCGGGCTGGCCGCGCCCGCCCTCGCGCAGACCGATGAGATTCAGGTCTACACGGCGGAGATCGCCGCGCCGGGCGTGTTCAACCTGACGATCCACACGAACTTCACGCCGAGCGGCATCAACACGCCCGCATTTCCCGGAGCGGTCACCGCGAACAAATCGCTGAACGGCGTCCCCGAATGGGCCTACGGAGTGACGCCGTGGTTCGAAGCCGGGCTGTACATGCCGCTCTACAGCGTCGACCGGACAACAGGGTTCGGACTCGACGGGTTCAAGCTGCGGACGCTCTTCGTCGTGCCCCATGCCGAGGACCGCAGGTTCTTCTACGGGACGAATTTCGAGTTCAGCGTCAACGCCTCCCGCTGGAACACGAGCCGCGTGTCGTCGGAGATCCGTCCGATCGTGGGCGTCCATCTCGGCGACGTGGACCTCGTCTTCAATCCGATTCTCGACACCGAATACAACGGCCTCAAGAATCTGGACTTCGCGCCCGCTCTGCGCGTCGCGTTGAATCTGTCGAAGGTGTGGGCCGTGGCGCTGGAGGAGTACGATGACTTCGGCCCGATCCACGGCTTTCTGCCGACCGGCCAGCAGGTCCACCAGATCTACGGCGTGGTCGACCGCAGCGGCAAGCTGGACTTCGAAGCCGGTGTCGGCGCCGGACTGACCGGCGCATCCGACAAGCTCACGCTGAAGATGATCCTGTCGTTCGACCTCAACGCCCCGAAGCCGAAGTCGGGTCTGCCGAAAACCTTCTAGTCATTCACGCTGTAACGGGTGCCGTTCACCCATTCACTGATTCACGCAGTGCCTCACTCGTTGAATGCCCTGTTGAATCCTCCCCTGCGTGCGCCACGGCCACGCCGTCGAAAAACGTCACCGTTCGTCCCGAGATCGCTGGCACGCGGTCCCCTGGAACGACAATCCCCACGAGGTTGAGCGGATCGGCCGCCGAGACGCTGAACGCCAGGCCATCCGGGCGGCGGTGCCGTGCCGCCCGCAACGACTCGACCGCCGTCGGCAGGGCGAACTGCTCGCCGACGAATCCCGAGACGAACCGGCCCCCCCGCACGTCGCCGCGATCCTCGAGGCGGCGGTAGACGCCGAGGAGATCGCGCCAGGGCGGCAGGTTCGTTTCGCGCGCGAGCACCTCGCGAAACACGACGCCATAGCGGCGGAGCAGCATCTGGCAGGTCGCCTCGAGGGCCTGATCCCGGCCGACGGCGGTCATCGCGGCGAGTCGGGCCCAACGGCCCGCGCTGTCGCGCGGCCGGGCGTGGCGACCCGACCCGTAGCCACCTCGCCGGCGGGGATTGATGAGCGCCCGGAGGTTGTCGAACCCGTCGGCCGTCACGAGACCGGCGGCCACCAATTCCCAGAGAGCCGTTTCAACCTCGGCCTTGAGGCCGCCGGCACCGCGCACGATGTCCGGAAAGAACGACGCACCTGATCGCTCGAGATGCGCGAGGACGGCGACAGCCGGCCGACTCAAGCCGCGGGGCGTGTCGTCGCGGCGCGGCTGCATCCAGTCGGCGTCGGCCCGAACGAAGAACGTGATGGGTGCCACGCTCGTGGGGACCACGCGGCGCGTCTGGAGGGCGGCGCGCGGGTGCAGGGCGGTGCCCTCGCCCATCGTCGCGCCGCCGGCCTCGAGGGTCGCCGGGTGTGGTGACAGCCGGCCCCAGCCCACCGCCCCCGTCAGGCAGAGCCGATCGAGCACGTCAGGATCGTACGCGGCGATGCGGCGCCCCAGAAGAGCCGGCTCCCACGCGTTGGCAGGCGCCTCGAATCCCTGAAGCTGATGAAGGACCTCGAGCGTGCCCCGCTCGCCGGTCGCCTGAGATCCGGGCGCGACGTGCTGCCAGTCGAAGAGCCAGCGCATGAACGCCGCGGCGGTGACCGGCGCGATCGCCCGCCGCAGCTCGCCGATCGTCAGCCGATGGATCCTGGCGAGCAGCCGTCGTTCGCACCACTCGAGGGGCCTCGTGTGACCGCCTTCCGGTTCGGTGAAGTAACCGCGGAGCACGCTGCCTGCGGCCTCGAGACTGACCAGGGCCTCGTCGATGTCGGTCGTCTCGAGGGCGAGACGACCCGCCAGGGCGCTCGCGGTGGTCGGACCGACGTGCGTCAGCCACCCGTGAACGACGGCCGCGAACGCCTCCGAGTTGGACAGATGGCTGTCGTCGACTCCAGCGAGCGCGCACTCGAATAAAGCGGTGGGCCGCACTGTGGCAAATACACGGGCGCGCTCCGCCGCGACCCAGAAGATCTGGTCGCGGTCGACCGCGCGCGTTGCGCGCCGATCGGCGACGAGCGCATCGAACAACGGCGCCCAGGCGGCGCTCGCCCCCGAGAGGTCGCCTTCGGGCCACAGGACAAGGGTCTGCAGCACGTCCTGCAAATCGTCCGCGTCGCGAACATCCGGCCAGGCGTCGCGGCGCACCGTGGCGATGGCTTCTGGATCGAGACGGCCGATCTCGGAGAGCGCCGTCTCGGGCAGGACGCGCCGCATCGCGACCGCGCGCGCGCGCCGCTCCTCGAGCGGCGCGTCGTCCAGATACGCGTAGGGGTTGGCGTTCAGGATCTCGTGCGAAAAGGCCGATGGCGTTGGCGTGTCGACGGCCACGCACTGGATGGCGCCGCTCGTGAGGTCGCCGAGAACCCGCAGGAACCCGTCCAGATCCATCGCTTCGCTGAGCACGTCCTTCATGACCTCGCGGACGAGCGGATGATCGGGAATGCGGATGTCGCCCTCGATGTTTTCCTGGCAGGCTGCGACGTCGGGGAACACCGACGCCAGGAGATCGTCCGACTGCATGCGTTGGATGGGCATGGGCACCCGGCGGCCGTTTCGGACCCGCGGCAACGCCAGGGCGCGACCGGCGGCCCACCGCCAACGGGATCCAAACAAGGGCGACGCCAGGGCCGCTTGTTCCAGGACCTCGCGGGCCGAGGCCGGGTGGAGGTAGCGCAGGACGTCGGCCAGTGGAAAGCTGTGCTGCTCGGCGAGGGCGATGTTGATGCCGTTGTCCGTGGCTGCGGCTTGCAGCTCGAAGTTGAATGACCGGCAGAACCGCTTTCTGAGCGCGAGTCCCCAGGCCTTGTTGATGCGCGCGCCGAACGGCGCGTGAATGACGAGCTGCATGCCGCCCGCTTCGTCGAAGAACCGTTCCGCGATGACCGTGGTCAGGGTCGGCACGGCCCCCAGCACGGCGCGCCCCGCGACGACGTAGTCGACGAGCTGCTCGGCGCCCGCTCGATCGGTGCCGCAGGTGTCGGTGAGCCAGCCGACCGCCGTCTCGGCCGGTGGACGGCGGGAGGCGGCGTCACGGGGTCGCGCGTCCGCGGCGAGCCGACTGATCTCGTCCCGCAGGCCGGCGACGTGGCCCGAGAGTTCCGCCGTGCGCCCGGGCGCTTCGCCCCGCCAGAACGGGATGTTCGGCGCCGCGCCGTGCGCGTCTTCCACGAGCACGCGCCCGCTGGAGGTCACGCGACGAATCCGCCATGAGGTGTTGCCCAGGAGCATCACGTCGCCCGCCATGCTTTCGACCGCGAAATCCTCGTCGACCGTCCCGATCGGCGTGCCTTCGGGCTCGGCGACGACGGCGTACAGGGCGTTGTCCGGGATCGCGCCGCCGGCGGTAATTGCCGTGATCCGACTCCCGCGTCGGCCGCGCACGCGGCCGTTCACGCGATCGCGGTGGAGATACGCGCCGTACCGGCCGCGCTTCGCGGCGATGCCCTGCGCCAGCATCTCGACGATCTCGTCGAATTCCCGCCGCGCGAGGTCCCGGTAGGGATACGCACGAGTCACCGTCGCGTAGAGGGCGTCCTCGAGCCAGTCCTCCGCCGAGCACATCGCCACGATCTGTTGGGCAAGGACATCGAGGGGCGCGACGGGGACCAGCATGCGATCGAGGTCGCCGGCGCGGATGGCCCGGACGAGGGCCGCGCACTCGACGAGATCGTCCAGCGTGGTCGGGAAGAGGCGCCCCTTGGGCGTCGCGCCGCGCCAGTGGCCGGCCCGGCCGATCCGCTGCAACGTGACGCCAATCGACCGCGGCGAGCCAATTTGGCACACCAGATCGACCGCGCCGATGTCGATGCCCAGCTCGAGCGACGCCGTCGCGACAAGGACGCGCAGCGCACCCGACTTCAAGCGCGTTTCGGCGTCGAGGCGAATCCGGCGCGCCAGGCTGCCGTGATGGGCGGCCACCACGGTGGGATCCAGGCGCTCGGCGAGATGGTGCGTCACGCGCTCGGCCAGTCGCCGCGTGTTCACGAAGACCAGCGTCGACCGGTGCTCCCGGGCGAGGGCGGCCAGCCGATCGTAGATTTCGTCCCAGTGCGCGTTCGTGGCAATCGGACCGAGTTCGCTCGGCGGCACGTCGATCGCCAGGTCGAGGTGGCGCCGCTGAGCGATCTCGACCACGACCGGAGCCGGCCGACCGCGGCCCGCGAGGAACTCGGCCACGAGCGACAGCGGACGTTGGGTCGCCGACAGGCCGATCCGCGTGACCTCGCGCCCGGTCAGCGCGTCGAGCCGCTCGAGCGAGAGCGCGAGGTGCGCGCCGCGCTTGTCGTCGGCGACCGCGTGGATCTCGTCGACAATGACCGTCCGGACGTCGCGGAGCATCGCGCGGCTCTTCTCCGCTGTGAGGAGGATGTACAGCGACTCCGGCGTCGTCACCAGGACGTGCGGCGGGCGCTGGAGCATGGCGCGCCTGGCGGGCATCAGCGTGTCGCCAGTGCGCACCGCCGTGCGCACCTCTGGCATCGCGAGGCCGCGGGCGTGGGCGAGCGCGACGATCTCATGGAGCGGACCGTCCAGGTTCTTCTGGACGTCGTTGCCGAGGGCCTTGAGGGGCGAGACGTACAGGACTTCCGTTCGATCCGTCAGCCGGCCCGCGAGGGCCTCGGCGACGAGCCGGTTGAGGCAGGCAAGGAAGGCGGCCAGCGTCTTACCGGAGCCGGTGGGCGCCGAGATGAGGGTGTGGCGGCCCGCCACGATGTGCGGCCAGCCTTCCGCCTGCGGTTCGGTGGGCGAGCCAAAGCGGCCCAGGAACCAATCCCGCACGATCGGATCGGCCCAGTCGAGAGAGGAGACCATCTCCCAACGATAGACCAAAGGCAGACCGAGCCGCGATCACTTACAGGCAGGATTGTCTGGCTGGCCGTTCGGGCAATCTGTGGGCGTCGTGTGGGCCGAGCCTTGCGAGCTGAAGTTCGCGCCGCGGCCCACGCCGCGCGACGTCGAGTTGTAGAGGTTGCCGACGGCGGTGTTGAGGGCGGTCGCCGCAACGATGGCCATGAGGCTGATGAACGTCGCGATGATCGCGTATTCGATGAGATCCTGGCCGCGGTCGTCGGTCGACAGGCGCTGCCTGCTGCTGGGGTGCGTCATGGTCTCGTCTCGGACGATCTGTCGGCTCGGCGACGGAGCCCCGTGAGTACGACTTTCGTAACCCAGATGGACTCGAACGCATCGGCCCGGCGCCGGAGGCCGCCCAGGGCGGTCGATTACGATTCGGTATGATGGTCGCCAGTGACAGATCGTGAAGCGCTTGATGTCGACATCTTGATCGTCGGGGGCGGTCCCGCCGGCATGTCCGCCGCCCTCCGCCTGTCGCAGCTGCAAAAAGAGAGTGCCGGTGCGCCCCTGTCCATCGCGCTTCTCGAGAAGGCGCGGGAACCGGGCGCGCACATGCTTTCGGGGGCGGTCCTCGATCCATCAGCCCTTGCGTCCCTCATCCCGGATTTTCGAGCCAAGGGCGCGCCGCTCGCGTCCGAGGTCACGCGAGACGACGTGTACATGCTCACGGAGAGCGGCGCCTGGCGATTTCCGATCACACCGCCACCTCTCACGAACCACGGGCACTACCTCATCTCCCTCAACCAGTTCGTGAAGTGGCTCGGCCGAGAGGTCGAAGCCGCCGGAATCGACCTCTTCAGCGGATTCGCAGCCTCGGAGGTGCTCTTCGACGGAACGCGCGTCATCGGCGTGAGGACCGGAGACCGCGGCCTCGACAAGCAGGGTCAGCGGAAGGCGACCTTTGAGCCTGGCGTCGACATTCACGCGAAGGTGACGATCTTCTGCGACGGCGTCCGCGGCAATCTGACCAAGACGCTCGTGCGCACGCTCAAGCTCGACGAAGGTCGGCAGCCGCCCGTGTTCGCGATGGGCATCAAGGAACTGTGGGAGCTGCCCAAGGATCGCATCGCCGTGGGATCCGTCGTGCACACGATGGGCTATCCGCTACGCAACGAGGAGTTCGGAGGCGCCTTCCTCTACGCCTTGCCGGAAGGCCTGCTGGCGGTCGGCTTCGTCTCGGGTCTGGATTACCACGACCCGATGTTCGATCCCCACCAGTCGTTCCTGAAGTTGAAACAGCATCCGTTCGTGTCGAAGCTCCTCGGAGGTGGCAAGCTCGTGCGGTACGGAGCGAAGGCGCTGCCCGAAGGGGGCTGGTACACGATTCCGCGCGTGCACATGGACGGCGCGCTCATCGCCGGCGACGCGGCAGGATTCATGAACTCGCTCCGGCTCAAGGGGATTCACTTGGCGATGCGTACCGGCATGCTCGCCGCGGAGACGGCCCTTGGCGCCGTGCGCGCCGGCGATACGTCGCTCGACGCCCTCGCGGCATATCAGACGGCCATCGATCGAAGTGACGTGAAACGTGAGCTGTATCCCGTCAGGAACGTGCATCAGGCCTTCGGCCACGGCCTGTTCGCCGGCGTGATGTATTCCGGGTTGGCGCTTGCGACGAAGGGCTGGTGGATTACCGACCCGATTCCGTCGCACGCCGGGCATACGCGCATGGAGACCCGGCAGGCCTACTATCACGGCGCGCCGCCGCCACTCGATGTGCCGGTCAGTGGCGTCAAGATTGATCGCGTGCTGACGTTCGACAAGCAGACCGACGTGCACTATTCCGGCACGCGGCATCGTGAAGACGAGCCGTCGCACCTGCTCGTCCGTGACACCGACATCTGTCGCACCCGATGCCGCGAGGAGTTCGGGAATCCCTGCCTGCGTTTCTGCCCGGCCAACGTCTACGAGATGGTCGACGACGGCGCGGGCGGCAAGAAGCTCCACATCAACGCCTCCAACTGCGTTCACTGCAAGACGTGCGACATCATGGATCCCTACCAGATCATCGACTGGGTGCCGCCCGAGGGCGGCGAGGGGCCGCAATACGACGGGATGTGACGCCGCTCTCCCGCGGTCAACGGGCGAAGGCGGCCGTCATCGCGGCGGTCAGCGCGCCCATTGTCGAGGCGCTCGGCGGCACGTATCGATGGCATGAATCTGGCGCCGAGCACTGGGATGCCGTCATGCGCGCCGGCGAGCGGCCGATCCTGGCGCTGTGGCACGGGCGCATCCTGGCCGCGACGTTGTACTTCCGGGATCGCGGCGTCGTGGCCATCACGAGCCAGAATTTCGACGGCGAGTGGATCGCTCGTCTCATGGGCCGGTTCGGCTATCAAGCGGCCCGCGGATCGACCTCCCGCGGCGGGGCCCGCGCGCTCGCGCAGTTGAGGCGCGACCTCGACGCTGGCCGCCCGGTCGCCTTCACCGTGGATGGGCCGCGCGGACCCGCACGTGTCGTGCAGCCGGGGGCCGTGTGGCTCGCCGGCGCGAGCGGGCATCCGATCCTGCCGTTTCACGTGGAGTCGTCGGCGGCGTGGACGGTGAAGAGCTGGGATCGCCATCAAGTCCCAAAACCGGGCAGCGATCTCGCCATGGCGATTGGGGAGCCGATCCATGTGCGGGGCACCTCGGCGCACGCGATCGCGGACGGATGCGCCTCAGTCGCGCGCGCGCTCGACCGGGCCGAAGCCATGGCGGGGACGATGTTGGGCGGCATCACCCATCCGGCCGCGGGTAAGAGGTAGGGAAGATCGCATGGTGCTCTTCTCATCGCCAGCCTTCGCGTCGCACGTCACGCCCCCCGGCCATCCAGAGCGGCTCGAACGCGCGGAGGTGTTCACGGAGATGGCTCGCGCGTTCGCGTCGCGCGGCGGCGCAGTCATCGAGCCGCGCGCCGCGACGCGCGAGGAGTTGGCCCGTGTGCATACCGCCGGGTACCTCGACGCGCTGGCGGCCACGGCCGGGCGAGCGGTGATGCTCGACCCGGACACGTTCACGAGTCCGGCTTCACACGACGTGGCGTCGCGTGCGGCCGGCGCCGCGATCGAGGCCGCCAGGCACACCTGGCGAACGGGCGAGGCGGCCATGGCGCTCGTCCGGCCGCCCGGGCATCACGCCGAGCCGGAACGGGCCATGGGGTTTTGTCTCTACAACAACGTCGCGGTGGCCGCGGCCTCCCTCCGTGCGGCCGGCGCCGCGCGCGTCGCGATCGTCGACTTTGACGTCCATCACGGCAACGGCACGCAGTCGGCGTTCTACTCGGACCCGACGGTGTACTACGCCTCCAGCCATCAATTCCCGTACTACCCGGGCACTGGTGCGGCCGATGAGATCGGCGTGGGGCCAGGGCGCGGCTTCACGCTGAACGTGCCCCTGGCGGCTGGGGCGCGCGACGCCGAGTTCGTCACGGCCTATGACCGGACCATTCTGCCGGCCATCGAGGCCTTTCGGCCGGACGTGCTCCTGGTCTCCGCCGGCTACGATGCGCACGAGCGCGATCCGCTCGCGGGAATGCGCATGTCGACCGCTGGCTTCGCCCGGCTCGTCCGGCGCCTCAAGGAAGTGGCCGCCGCCGTCTGCGGCGGCCGGATCGCCTTTGTCACTGAAGGCGGCTACGACCTGGCGGCGCTCCGGGAGTGTCTGGAAGCAACGATAGAATGAAGGGGACGGGTCTCTTTTTCCACAGATCTGGCCGACCGGGAGACAGGTTTCGTTAGGCGTGCCACCGAACGAGACGGGTCCCTCTTGACGCCAGATCTGTGGAAAAGAGACCCGTCCCCCTGGTCCCCATGACTGACTACGTTCCTCAGGACATCGAGAAGAAGTGGCAGGCGCGCTGGACCTCCTTGCGCGCTTTCGAGGTGACCGAGGACCGATCGCGGCCGAAGTTCTACTGCCTCGAGATGTTTGCCTACCCGTCGGGTCACGCCCACGTCGGGCATGTTCGCAACTACCTCATCGGCGACGTGATGGCCCGCACGCGGCGGATGCGCGGGTACAACGTACTCCATCCCTTCGGCTGGGACGCGTTCGGCCTGCCCGCCGAAAATGCCGCCATCAAGGGTGGCGTGCATCCGGAGAAGTGGACGCTCGACAACATCGCCCACATGAAAGGCCAGCTTCAGCGGCTGGGCATCAGCTACGCGTGGGACCGCGAGATTGCGACGTGTCTGCCGGAGTACTACCGATGGAACCAGTGGCTCTTCACGCGCATGTTTCAGCGCGGCCTGGCGTTTCGTCGTCGGTCCACCGTGAACTGGTGCGAGACCGACAAGACGGTGCTGGCGAACGAACAGGTCGTGAACGGCGGCTGCTGGCGCTGCGGTACGCCCGTCACCACGCGCGAACTCGATCAATGGTTCCTGGGCATCACGAAGTACGCCGATGAGCTGCTCGACGCGCTCGAGACCTTGACGGAGTGGCCGGACAAAGTCCTGACGATGCAGCGCAACTGGATTGGCCGGTCGGAAGGCGCGCGCATCCGGTTCGACGACATCGAGGTCTTCACGACCCGCCTGGACACGATTTTTGGGGCGACGTTCGTCCTCCTCGCACCTGAACACCCTCTCGTGGACCGCCTGGCCGCCGCCTCGCCGGATCCGGCTGCTTTTCGGGCCCGCGCGGCCGCCTTTCAGGCTCAGGACCGGACGGCGCGGGTGTCGGGCGAGGTCGAGAAGGAAGGCTTCGACACGGGACGAACCGTCACTAATCCCTTGACCGGCCGGCCCGTGCCGGTGTGGATCGCGAACTTCGTGCTCGGCGAGTACGGCACCGGGGCCGTCATGGGTGTGCCGGCGCACGACCAGCGGGATTTCGAGTTCGCGCGCAAGTACCGCCTGCCGATCGCCGTGGTGGTCGCGCCCGACGGGGGCACGCCGCCAGTGGCGAACACGATGGACGAAGCCGTCTCGGAGGACGGCATCCTCGTGCGGTCGGGAGAGTGGTCGGGCCTCTCATCTGACGAGGCCCGCCGGCGGATGACCGCCGAGGTCGAACGGCGCGGAATCGGCCAGGGCTCGATCCAGTACCGCCTCAAGGACTGGGGCATCTCACGTCAGCGGTACTGGGGCACGCCGATTCCGATCATCCATTGCGAGTCGTGCGGCCTCGTGCCGGTACCGGATCGGGACCTCCCGGTCGTGTTGCCGACGAACGTCGAATTCAGCGGACGCGGCGACTCGCCCCTGGCGCAAATCCCGGAGTTCGTCAACGTCGCGTGTCCGACCTGCGGGCGTCCCGCGAGACGCGAGACAGACACGATGGACACGTTCGTCGACTCGTCGTGGTACTACTACCGCTTCTGCGATGCCAAGAACACCGAGCTGCCGTTCGCGCCGGAGAAAGTCGCGTACTGGGGGCCGGTTGATTTCTACAGTGGAGGCGTCGAGCACGCGATCCTGCATCTCATCTACTCGCGGTTCTTCAGTCGCGTGATGCGCGACCTGGGGCTCGTTACCATCGACGAGCCGTTTCAACGCCTGCTCACGCAAGGCATGGTGCTCCGCCACGGCGCGGTCATGTCGAAGTCCAAAGGCAACGTAGTCGATCCCGACGAGATGATCGCGGAGTACGGCGCCGACGCTCTGCGCTTGTACGTGATGTTCGTGGCGCCGCCGGAAAAAGAAGTTGAGTGGACCGATAGCGGCCTCGAGGGAGCCTTCCGGTTCCTGGGCCGCGTCTGGCGCGTCGTCGAGGCGGCCCTGCCGCTCCTCGATGGGCCGACCGGCGCGAAGGGGAGAGACGCGGCTCCACTGACCGCAGACCTCCGCACGGTGCGCCGTCTGACCCACCAGACGATCAAGGCCGTGACCGATGACATCGATCCGCGCATGCACCTGAATACGGCCGTGTCCGGCCTCATGGTGCTCGTCAACGAGCTGACGACATTCGTCCATGACCCGACGCGGACCGGCCAACCAGGCGCCGAGGCCGTCTTGCGGGAAAGCGTCGAGGCGCTCGTCCGACTGCTGTCGCCGTTCACGCCGCACGTGTGCGAGGAGTTGTGGCAGCACCTGGGGCATGCCGACGGCATCACCGCCGCCGGCTGGCCCGCCTTCGACGAGATCGCCGCCCGCGAAGACGAGATCGAGGCTCCCGTTCAGGTGAACGGCAAGGTCCGCGATCGGATCAGGGTCCCGGCCGACGCGCCAGATGCCATGATCGAGAAGGTGGCCCTGGCCGCTCCGGGTGTGCAGTCGCACATTTCGGGCAAGACTGTCGTCAAAGTCATCGTGGCCCGTGGCCGTCTGGTCAGCATCGTCGTGAGATGAGGTACGAGTGGTCCGAATGACCCGATTGACCCCACCGACGCAAGTGACCCGCGGGCTGTTGCTTGGATGCGCGGCGATCGCATGGCTGACGTGGCCCGCCTGCGGCTATTCCCTGGCGGGACGCGGTAATTTCCTGCCGGCCTATATCAAGACCATTGGCATTCCACCGTTTGTCAACCACTCGTCGGTGCCCAACATCGATCAAAGCCTGACGGAGTCGACCGTTCAGGAGTTCATCAGCCGGGGCCGGCACGTGCAGCCAGGCACGGAGGGGGCTGACGCGATTGTCACCGCCACGGTCGTTTCCGTGGTCACCACGCCGCTGGCGTTTACGACCGGCCGCCAGGTGTCCCGCGTGCAGATCGTCGTGACCGCCGACGTCGAGTTCAAGGACACGCACGCCGACAAAGTGCTCTGGGCGAACAAGGCCCTGCAAGTGCGCGACGAG
>Ga0209580_10000447_pt1 | contig 22912 bp, 22 predicted proteins | sample Coa_R1_5_FD_187153 | JGI IMG/M metagenome (GOLD analysis project Ga0209580, IMG submission 187153) | Surface soil microbial communities from Centralia Pennsylvania, which are recovering from an underground coalmine fire - Coalmine... | ecosystem: Environmental > Terrestrial > Soil >... | reverse complement strand
CTCCCATTGCCCGCGAGCGCGCACACCAGTGGAATCGTTGCCGCGGGAGTTGTCGTGGGCGCCATGGTAGAAACCGACTGCGCCAGCGTTTCCATGGGGGAAAGAATTCCACGTCGCAATCCGAAGTCGGTAGTCGGGGATTGCTCAGGCGCAGTGGGGTGAATTGACAAGGACACTCCTTGGTCTACCAATTCCGATTGGGGTCGGATTGTACAACAGTCGACGAGAGTGCCGGCCGAACTCGGCAAACCGAAGCCAGAAAAAAAATCAATTTGCGGCAACGGAAAAGAAGCTCATCCTCCTTCCCTTGAGTACCAATCTTGTTCGTGCTGGTTCTGAGATCCGCTGACTCTTTCCGTCAGAGCGCTTCCCAAAACTCACGATTGGAGTCTGGCGCAGAGATAGGACGCGCGTCCAAGCAGTAATTTTTCATTGGCGCGGGCGCTTCGCTGGCCGAAGTCTGAGGTTCTGGGGTTGGAGCTCGCAGGACCGTTGTCCAGCGTTAGGAGAGCAGAGCATCGTTTCACAGTTCACTTGCTGGTGAAGAATCCCCGTTACACTCAATGACCAGCGGAAACGTGAAATCGCCTGCGGGTGTTGAAAAAGTCACTGAGATTGGCGGGTGGAATTCAGCAGAAGCATGTTAGAAGAAAGTGATCCTGCCCATGCTCTGTTGGATTCTAATCGTCGGAGGCCTGCTGATCATGATGGGGAACACTCCCAGATGCTGGTGTCGACCCCGTCAGGTCAGACTCCGGGGTGGCGTGTCATGTCAAAAGTCGGGGCGAAGCACCGCCAGGTTCTTGTTCATGCTAGATACCGGTACGGCCTGACAACGTCTGGCCCGCAAGAGCAGGATGCAGCTCCGCGAAGAATGCTGGGAAGGTCTCGTCGCTGGCAACAGACATTCCGGCAACGAGTACGCTCGTTAGAATGATCATCCACTGAGGCCGATAAACAGGATTCCCCACAGCAAACCTCCGTTTGATGCTTTGTTTGAGTATCGAAAGCAACTCCAGGTTCCTCTCAATTGGAAGGGATTTTCTTGCGCAGTATCGCTCGCAATGGTTTAGTGTTGCCAGCCTCCGCCCAGCGCTTTGTACAGTTGGACGAGGCCTCGGTATTCGTCGCCCCGTGCAGCTGCGAGCGTCAGTTCGGCGCCATAAAGCGATCTCTGCCCGTCGAGCACTTCGAGATACGTCGTTGTGCCGCCCTTGTAGCGAAGCGTGGAAATGCGGACGGTTTCCTGTAGATCAGCGACACTATCCTGCTGGCGCATTCGCACCTGATGAAGCTTTTCATAACCGATGAGTGCATCTGAGACCTCGCCAAAAGCGTGCTGGATCGCTTCCCGGTAGCCGATCAGATCTTGTTGGTGTTGAGATTCAGCCAGATGCAAATTCCCTTTCAGCGCGCCTCCGGTGAAGATCGGCTGGCTAACCTGGGCGCCATAGGACCAGATGCCTAGCTGCGTCGTCATGAGGCCTGAGAAGGCGGAGCTTCGACCAAATGAACCGCCGCCTCCACCCGTCAGCGAGATTTGCGGGAAGAACTGAGCCTTGGCGACTCCGATGTTGGCGTTCGCGGCAATCAAGATCTGTTCCGCCTCTCGAATATCGGGCCGACGCTCGATGATCGAAGAAGGAATGCCCGCTGGAACTTCCGGCGGAAGTGTTTGCTCGACGAGCGGAATCCCGCGTGCGATGTCTTGCGGGTAATTGCCGAGCAGGATGCTGATGGCGTCTTCCTCCTGGGCAATTTGTCGCTCCAGGTCAGGAATCTGCGCATTCGCCGTGTCGAGGACCTGCTGAGCCTGGAGCACATCCAACTTGGTGGCGACTCCATGCTCGAGCCGTAGCTGGGTAAGTTTGACCGAATCGGTCTGAGTCTTGACTGTCTCACGCGTGATCGCGAGTTGCAGATCAGTTTGCAGCAGCGTGAAATAGTCGCTCGCTACATCGATGACGAGGGTCAGTACGACGACCTGGCGCGCATCATCGGTGGCCAGCAGTTGGGCGCGGGCTGCTTCGTTGCCGCGTCGCAACCGGCCGAAGAAATCCAACTGGAACGCCGCGTCGGCAGTCAAGGTTAGAAAGTTGTGCCGGGACTGTCCGAGATTTTCCTTGCCGCCGCTGAAGTTGCCGTTGCCCGATACCTGCGGAAACAGGCTAGATCGCGTAATCGCAAGTTGTGCTCGGGCTGCATGAATACGTTCCGTGGCAATCTGCAAATCATAGTTCTGTTTGAGTGCCGTGCGTATGAGTTCCTGCAGCTTCGGATCCTGAAACACCTGCCACCAGGGCAGATCGGCATACGAGGCAGTCTGCGCCTGAAGCTGAGGATTATCTGCCAGGTCACGAAAAGAATTCGGAGTCTGAACGGCAGGGCGATGATACTTAGGCCCAACCATGCAACCGACCAACATGGCCGATCCCACAATGACGGTTAACAATTTTCCGGTGTTCATTTTTTCGGCTTTCATGGCACTCGACCCCATTGAGCCCGCGTTCCCTTCGCATCCATGCCGCAGCCTCAGTCCCCCGGCGCGGGTGAAGGCTCAGCTGGCAGTATGCCGGATGCGGGTTCCTTTCCCGCGCCCGACCATTTCTCGACCATATAAAAGATGCCGGGTATGAAAAAGATTCCAATCGCGCTGGCAGTGAGCATTCCGCCGATCACCGCCGTTCCCATGATCTGGCGGGCAACCGAGCCCGCCCCGCTCGCCGTCCACAGCGGAACGCAGCCGAGGATAAACGCGAACGATGTCATCAGGATCGGGCGCAGCCGCAGCCTCGCGCCTTCGAGCGCGGCGTCGGCCAGCGGTTTTCCATGTTCGTACTGGTCCTTGGCGAACTCGACGATCAAAATCGCGTTCTTCGCCGCCAGGCCAATCAGCATGATCAAGCCGATCTGCGAGTAGACGTCGGTTTCAACCTGCACCATATACGGCGGCAAGAAAACGCTGAGCAGAATGCGGCGCAGCCACAACACGAGAAACGCTCCAAAGACCGCGACGGGAGTGCTGAGCAGTACGCTGAATGGCAGCGACCAGCTTTCATAAAGCGCCGCTAGAATCAGGAACACGAACAACAGCGACAGACCGAAGATGGCTGCGGGTGGCACTCCCTGGCGTGCTTTCTGTTCCAGATACGAGATGCCGGAGTAGTCGAATCCCATCTCTCGCGGCATGGCTTGTTTGAAAACTTCTTCGAGGGCTGTGGTCGCCTGATCCGCGCTGTAGCCCGGCGCCGCGCTCCCGTTGATTTGCGCGCATCGATACTCGTTAAAGCGCATGGTGAATTCCGGGCCGAGCTGCGATTTCACCGTCGTGAGCGTAGACAGCGGAACGTTCTCGCCCCTGTTGTTGCGGACATAGAATCGCCCGACATTATCGGCGCTGGCGCGATCTTCGCTTTCGGCTTCGATGTAGACCTGCCACTGGCGGCCAAAGCGGTTAAAGTAGTTGATGAAATATCCACCCATGAACGCCTGGATGGTGCGGTAGACGTCGGAAAGATTGACGCCTTGCTTTAACACCTTGTCACGATTGACGTCGACAAACTTCTGCGGAACGCTCGCTAGAAAAGTCGTACTCAAGCTGGCGATCTCTGGCCGCTTGCGTGCCGCGTCGAGAAACTTGCTCAAGTTTTGCGACAGGAATTGGATGCTGCCCCCAGAGCGGTCTTCGAGGATGAACGTGAATCCGCCCGCAGTGCCAACGCCCGGGATGGCCGGCGGCGAAAAACTGAATGCGATTCCCGCTGGCAATTTAGAAAGCTGTTGATTCAGATGCGCCTTGATCGCTTGAAACTGCTCGGCTCTGGACGTACGCTCGTCCCACGGCTTCAAAGTGACGACGAAGAACGCGTTGTAGCTGGTGCGAACAAAACTGAGCAAACTGAAGCCGATGACGCTGGTCGTGTACTTCACACCTGGCGTGTTCGCCAGAATGTTTTCGATCTGTGTCGCGGCTTGTGATGTTCGCTCGAGCGACGCGTCATTGGGCAATTGCAGATTCACATAGACATAGCCCTGATCTTCGTCGGGAAGAAAGCTCGACGGCACCCGATTGGCGAAGAATCCCGCCGCGAGGCAAAAGACCAGCAGAAGCACAACCACCACTGCTGTTTTCTTGAGCAGGACGCCGCTCCAACCCACATAGCCCTCAGTGGCCCGCTCAAAAACCCGGTTAAACCAATCGAAGAAACTCCGCAGCAGGCCATGGCTCTCTTCGTGCGGTCGAAGAAGCAATGCGGCCAAGGCAGGGCTGAGCGTCAGCGCGTTGAAGGCGGAGAGAATCACCGAGATGGCGATAGTGACTGCGAATTGCTGATACAGCCTGCCCGTGATCCCGGGAATGAACGCGGTGGGCACGAATACAGCGGAGAGTACCAGGGCAATTCCTACCACGGGACCCGACAGTTCCTCCATGGCCTTTAGCGCTGCATTCTTAGGAGTCATGCCCTCTTCGATATGCCGCTCCACGCCTTCGACGACGACGATCGCGTCATCGACCACCAGACCGATCGCCAGCACCAGCCCGAAGAGAGAGAGCGTATTGACGGAAAAGCCGAACAGCGGGAAGAGCACGAACGTTCCCACAAGCGAAACCGGCACAGCCAGCAGTGGGATCAGGGTTGAGCGCCAGCCCTGAAGAAAAAGAAAAACAACGATGATGACCAGGAGCAGCGCGATCACAAGGGTTTCAACGATTTCCTTGATGCCCTGCGTCACGGAAAGAGTTGTGTCCTGAGAAACGGCGAAATCCATGTCCTCGGGGAAGCGCTCTTTCATCTGCGCCATCAGGAGCTTGACCCCGGCAGCTGCGTCGACTGCGTTCGATCCAGGCAATTGGTAGGCTGCAATAATCGCGCCTGGCTTGCCATTGAAACGTCCGGCAACGCTGTAGTCTTGAGCGCCCAGTTCGATGCGAGCGACATCGCGCACGCGCACAGTCGCACCGTCAGGCGTTTCGCGAACGACGATGTTGCCGAATTCTTCTGGCGACACCAGGCGTCCCTGAGCCAGGACCGTATACGTATACTCCTGGCCTTTCGGAGCGGGTTCGCCTCCGGCTTTACCGGCCGGGTTCACGGTGTTTTGTGACTGAATCGCACTTACGATCTCCGGAACCGTGATGCCAAGTTTCGCCAACGTGTCCGGCTTCACCCAAAGCCGCATCGCGTATTGACCGGCGCCGAATACTTGAACATTGCCGATGCCGGGCGAGCGAAGGATCGGGTCGGTGAGATTGATGTAAGCGTAGTTGGCCAGAAACCTTGCGTCGTACGTTCCGCGCGGAGAGTAAAGCGCAACCCACATCAGCGGGGCGGTCACCGATTTTCGCACCGTGACGCCGTAGTTGGTGACGTCCGATGGCAGCTGAGAAGCAGCCTGGGTCTCCCGCGACTGCGTGAGAATGAAATCGGTATTGGGGTCGGTCTTAACGTCAAAATCCACGATGAGGCTGGTGGTGTTGTTCCCGGTGGCGTTCAGCGAGTACATGTAATTCTCGTTGTCTACTCCGTTCATCTGCTGCTCGATAGGAGTAGCCACCGCTTGCTCCAGCGTCTGCGCGTCGGCTCCCACGTAGGTGGCCAGCACTTGAATTTCCGGTGGAGTGATGTTCGGAAACTGTGCGACGGGCAAGCTCAGCAGCGTGAGCGTACCAACCAATACCATGACGATGGAAATCACTATGGCGACGATGGGGCGGTTGATGAAGAATTTCGACATGGGTAATCCGTCCTTATCGACTCGCCGATCCTTGGTTTTGGGCCATGAATGGCTTGGGATTCACGCGCACACCACTGCGCATCCTCTGAACTCCTTCAACCACGATTCTGTCTCCTGGGTTGAGCCCATCAGCGATGATCCATCGGTTATCAACCCGGTCGCCCACAGTCACCGTCCGCACGTCAACTTTGTTGTCGGCGCCTACGACAGCAATCTGGTAGCCGCCCTGCAGCTCTGAGACTGCCCGTTGGGGAACAAGCAAGGCCCCCGGCTGGGTCCGGATTACCGCTCGGACTTTGCCGTAGCCGCCGGGTCTCAAAATATTGTTTGGATTGGGAAAGAGCCCGGCGATTCGAATCGCTCCAGTGGTCTCGTTCACCTGGCGGTCGGCAAAATAAAACTTTCCTTCGTGCGGATAAGTTGAGCCGTCGGCCAGGATCAGTTGCAGCCGCAGTTCTTTGTCGGCCTGCAAGCGGCTCTCCTCGGTCGGAAAACGTCTCCGCCAGGAAAGATATTGCGGCTCGCTCACAGTGAAATAAACCTTGATCGGATCCACTGTAGAAACGGAAGTCACGATCCCGCTGCTCGGGCTGACCAGCGCGCCGACCTGCAGCTGGGCCTGACCGGCAATGCCATCAATAGGCGCAACCAAGCGAGTAAAGTCGAGGTTGATCTTCGCTGTCTCCACCGCAGCCTCGTAGGTCTTGATCTGAGCCTTAGCGGTTTCTACGGTTGCGAGCGCGGCGAGATTGTTCTGAACCGCGTTGTCGAGATCCTGCTGGCTCGCGGCCTGTTGCTCCGCTAGAGGCTTGTAGCGCTGGACGTCAAGTTCGGTCCGACGCTGAACCGCTTCGGCGTTGGCCCGCGCGGCCTTCGCCTGAGCCAGCTGGCCCTCAGCCTGATCGAACGCCGCCTGAAAAGGCCGCGAATCGATCTGGAACAGGAGCTGACCCTGCCGGACAAAAGCCCCCTCCTGATAGCCTTGTTTTAGCAGGTAACCAGTGACCTGCGCCCGGACGTCAGCATTGACGAGACCGTCAAGCGTACCAATCCATTCCGAATAAATCGGAACATCCTCCTTCTGAACCTGCGCCACCTCGACATCCGGAGTGCTTGGCGGCGCACCCATAGCCTGCTTGTACGGACGGACGGCTCCAACAATCAGCGCGAGCACGATTACGCCAAGAACTCCGCCGATCAATAGATAGCGTTTCTGGACCTGGGTCATGTTGTCTCCTCCCCATTTTGCTCGCGCCTCGGACTGCGAATGGCATGTCCTGGCTCTACTTTTCGAGGACAGCCGGGACGAAGCAGCACATCGGTCGTCCAATTCGAAAACAGCGTGTGAGGTAACCGCTGACGCAATCAACTAAGAATATGGATGCGTTTTCACCCCAGCGGTCGTACAAAATCTACAACGGAATTACACACTTGATCAACTTCAGGTGGCTGATTCGCCGAGATTGATCACGCGCTCGCTGGTTCCTGCGATTACTGACACACGCCTTCGCGTTGTCGTCTTACTGGCGATGGTCTCCGCTTTTGTGAAATCTTACGTTCGCAGATTGAAACATCCTGCGCACCGTCTCGACGATAAAGGCAGAGTGATGGCCGCTATGTGTCAAGACTGAATAAAATGAGGCTCTGTGTTTCACGATGCAGTCCATCGGAACCGCACTACTTTCTGAGCAGCCGACGAAAGGGAACGACTCCATCGCTAGACTTCTTGGGCGCCGACGACCGCCTGCACAACTTTGACAAAACACCAGATCAGCGGGAGTTTCTCCGAACTCCGATTCCATGCGATCGCGATGCGCCACAACGGCTCCTTCCAGCCCAGTTCATGAAATCGCACTCCCGGTACTTTGAGGCGCTGGGCTGACCTCGGGACCAAAGACACCCCCAGGCCAGCTCGAACCAAGTGGAGGATGGTCAAGATTTCGTTTGCTTCCTGAACGACCCGGGGTGTGAATCCTGCGCGGAGGCAAAGGCTTAGCACGCGGTCATGAAAAGTTTTCGAGACCGAGGGCGACACGAAGATAAAACCGCTGCTACGGAATCCGTTGATGCCCTCTTCGCGCCGATATGGTCAACCTTGCGTTTCGTGGGGACTATACCCCAGTCTTAGCAAAACACTCGAAGCATTTTGCGCTCGAGGACGCTCTCTCGATCGGTATTGACCGGATGCAGCGGAACTTTGATCCGATGCAGCGACAGGTACACCGATGTGCCGGTGACTCAAGGTTTCGACCAAGGTTTCAACGACCGCTGCGTGCGGGATCGGGATATGGGTTTCTGTTGCAGGCGGCGTTGGCAACTTCGCCAGTTCCGCCCGGGTCATCTTGCCTGTGCATGAAATAAGTGTACTTGTGTCCGACATTTTGTTTCTCCTCCAAAATACCTTCTGCCTGAACGTCCCGCCCACTTGATCGCAGCCCTATGCGTCTTCGAGCCTCCAGCCTCGACGAGTGGCGTCGGCACAGTGTCGAGGTGGTGTTCTTGAACCGCCCTCTCGGCCAAAGCCCGGAAGATGACTTCCTGCTCCAAGTGCAAGGCATTGTCGCTGAATATGAGCGAGCCAAAATCATGGAGCGGAGTCGGCGAGGTAAGAAGCATGCAGCCCAGAGCGGCTCGCTCAACGTGATGTCGGGCGCTCCGTTCGGATATCGATATGTTTCTGTTCGCGAAGGCGATGGCCAAGCGCGATTTGAACCTGTACCAGCGTCCTTTTGGTGATTTGGGACTGGCACAACACTTCAGCCTAAATACCCCTCATTGTGGAGGGCGTGGCATAGATTGCGAAAACGATATTGGCTGAGGACCTTGACGCTAGGTCCACTGACTGAAGATGGCGGGAATGGGACACGCACCGTTAGACTGTCAAGTTTTCTTGCAAAAAACTTGACACCCGGCGCAAAAGCCCCGGTTATCGCCCAAATTCTTCCAGGAACCGATTCAGCATGCGCCGGAAGGCCGCTGCTGTTGGCTCCCAGCGCCCTCGCATCGCTCTCGCCCCGGCTGCTTCGTACCCATCATCGGGTCGCGGGCGCAGAGTCACGAAGGGGGGAAGGCCATATCTCATGGCCAGAAAGTTCGCCCAAAGCCGAGCCGTGCGCCCGTTGCCGTTGGCGAAAGGATGAATCCTGATCCACTCCGCATGTGCCCACGCGCAGAGATCAATCACCGCGTCAACTTCATCACCGCTCAGGTCTTTTCCGGTGGGCAGGGCTTCATCGAATTGGGAGACGGCCATCTGCAGCTTCTGTTCAAACTCACCCAATTCCTGGGCAACGTTGCTCGGATGCGCCCCCCAGAACCGACCGATTTTCACGCCTGCTTTCTCGAGTCCGTGCTCTCCGCGAAACGTGCCCACATACCGCGGATCAACCTTCAAACCTTGCAGGAAGGTACGCTGCCAGTTTCGTGCAAGTCCGAACGTCGGAGTTTTGCGTTGGGCCGAATCCTCGGCGATCTGTTCGAGTATTCGAGCCAGGTTTTGCCGCAGCGTGGGACCGTCCTGGTCCCAATCAGCCACCTATGACCTCTCGCAGTTTGCTCTGCAGTTCGCCAATAGACTGCGACGGATGTTCAGTGTCTGATTCGACCGGCTCTCCCTCAAGCGGGTCCTTCTGGCTGGCTTCGGCTTCGACGAACGCCGCGATCGCGCGCCTGAACCCGGGATCCTTGCGCCGGTATTCTCGCAGGGTCTTGAGATTCGCTTCGAGGGTGCGCTCTCTGCGGCCCCTCTGCCCGAGGTAGTTCCTGATTGCTTCAATCAACAACTGATTGATCGGACGCCCCTCGACTTTACTCAGGCTCCTGAGCGCGTCGCGCTCCGGCGCATCAATACGTAATGTCAAAGCAGTTCGAGCCATAACAACATCTTACGACCATTCTTGTCGTGATGTCAATATGCACTTTTGCCACCACAACTGTTACGGGGTTACGTGACAATAACTTGCTGCAAAATCAGTTCGCGGGGTCGGAATATCTACGCCCTTGGCCCCATCTTGCGTAAATCTTTAACTTGACAAGGACCCCGATATTGTATAGTTATAAATAGTCATTTATGTTATTTGTGACAATGTATACATTTACAACTAGAACACGATGTTAAGTTATGGATTGACCGAGGCCGAGATAACCATGCGCGATGAATTCCGCAGTCTTAGACTAAACCAATTGGATCGGGCTCTCGAGCCCTATCGCGCCGCAGCCAAAAGTCCTCGTCCTCCGAAGGGCTGGCTTCGGGCGATCCGAGAAGCGCTTGGAGTCTCCGGCAGCGAGATTGCCCGAACGCTGAAGACCAGCCGACAGCTCCCGGTCCAGCTGGAAAAAGCCGAAGCTCAGGACCGCATTACTCTAAAGAGCCTGCGGGCGGCCGCCAATGCACTGGGCTGCGACTTGGTGTATGCCCTGGTGCCAAGGGCGAATTCGCTGCACGAGCTAGTCGAGCAGCGCGCCCGCACGCACGCGAAAGAACGCGTCCTCGGCGTTGAACATTCGATGGCGCTCGAAGATCAGGCTGTGGGCCGCGTCGACGAAGCTGTGGAAGAGGAGACTAAACGTCAACTGCGAAAGCGTAGTGTCCGGTGAATCTCTTCGCCCAGGGCGAAGGAAACACACCCCTCTCCGCCGAAGAACAAGCGGATCTCATTCCGAACCTCGCGACCAAGGAAGAACTCAACGAATGGGAACGGCAGAATATTCTCGAAGCCTATGCCTGGGCGCTCGCGGCCAACAATCTCCGCCGGAATGATCCGCTCGTCGAACCCTATGTAAGGGACCTTTACCGGCGCATGTTTGATCAGACCTGGACATGGGCGGGAGTCTACAGAACCAGCGAAAAGAACATCGGCGTTCCGCGCCACGAGATCCGCGAAAGACTGGCCAGCTTGCTGGGCGATGCACGTTATTGGCTGGAACACGGAACCTATGCTGCCGATGACCTTGCGGTTCGCTTTCATCATCGCCTGGTGGTGATTCGCCCCTTCGCCAACGGCAATGGGCGGCACGCACGTCTGATGGCGGACATACTGGCCCAAAGGCAGGGCAGGCCGGTTTTCACCTGGGGCGGCGCTGATCTGGTGCGCGCCGGAGACTTTCGCAAGCGCTACATCGAAGCTCTTCAAGCCGCCGACGGGCATGACCTCGAGCCGCTTCTTGCCTTCGCGCGCTCCTGAAGTTCCGACAATACCGCTATCCGTCACTTGCGGGTATTCAAGTGGAGAACAGTGGCATGCCGGTCCGGACATCGGCAAGCTGGAGGGAAGCAAGGTGCAGTAACTTCGAAGGCCGCAGGTGCGTCAGCCCCAACTTCCGACTAATTTCAGATGTCTTGTTGCGATCGCTTGTCCGCCTTGCGACGCTATTCTTTCAGCTCGTCGAAGCAAGGAGCGCACTGTCGGATGTGGGCGAGGAGTAGCGTCTGCTGAACGTGACCGGATCCTTCCGCGAGTCTCAAAAGGGCATCGCCTTCAGGACAACCGATGCGTTGAGGATTGGGGAAGTCCTCATGGACGATCCTTTCAAACGCTTCCAGCAGTTCCTTTTCAGAACCCATTATGCACTCCGGGGTTCAAACATGGAGTTCGAACCCGCCCGCCATTCATCCCCTTTGGGAGAATCCCACGACTCGCGAGTAATGTCGATGAAATTCTTGTGTCGAATCACTCGACCTGGTTGGTGTGCGCGCGCGACATGTTGCGGAAGAGTTCGGTAGACGCATTTGGATGCACTGCCCCTTCGATCTTCGACCGATCAATCTGGAACCCCACGAGTCCGATGGTCATCGCCGGCAGGTAGAGTCCGCCGGATTTTCTTTATCTCGCGCCAGAAACTGATACGGACGGCAGCCGCCGACTTGCCTAATAGCTGACCAACATCTTCCCACTCGTACCCGGCAGCCCTCAGCGGCAAAACGGCACCATGCTCGTTACGGAGTTTTCGGATGATTCTCGCAAGTTCCAGACGGGTGTTCATCGGGCCGACCCAACCTTCCTCGAAGGCGCGGCTTGCCAGTTCGCCTGATCCTCCCGCGAATTCAAGGCGGTTCAACTTGGCCGCGTAGCGCCGCAACCCGCGACAAAACGCCACCATCAGTAGCCCATGCTTCTGGGAAGATTCAGGAGCCCCAAGACGGTCGAGATAACGCGAGACTTGCGCGACTGAATTTTCCATGAGCTCGGCAGCGGGACCATGATCGTCAAGGAGAGCTTGCGTCCTCTGACACGCCTGTTCCCAGATTTCATGACCCGCCAATCGGACATCCGGTCTAATCGGTCTTCCTGACTGATCGACGTCCCGGTCCCACCAAACAAGTATTCTCCCTGCGCCTGCCATACGGCACCACACTCTCAATAAAGAAGATTAGAGACTGATATTGGAAATCACATCCGGGCCAGGAGGTGCTGAATTCGCGCAACGAAAAGTACTATGCGGAATGTCCTCGCGTGCGAGTGGAATCTCTCTGGTGCGCCGACTATGTATCTCTGGAAGAATGTCCCGAGCGGAAACATAGCATTGCAGAAATAACGCGATCCTGACGTTCGGAATACCGGACAAAACGGCAGCTCGAAGTGCTGCACACTCGCGGTCTCGCGCCGTTGCCAGTCCCTCAGATCGCTTCGAACGTAGGCTGCACGTCTGCCGAGCCTCGTAGAGAGCACTCGTAACGGCACCACACTCAAGGTGGAAGTGCACTTTCGTGGTCACCCAAGCCCAGTGTTTGCGCTGAGATGGGGACAATTCCCGTGACAGCACTCCGCCCCTACACGGCTCGACTGGTGAAACTACTGGCTTCCTGGGAACCCCACTTCTCTTGTGCACAGCAACTTCTCGCGGAAGGGATGATCACCATCGTGGCCCATTTTCTGCACGCAGGTGGTGAAATTTATTTTCGGTGGTCGGAATTCTGGACAGCAGGAAAGGAAAGCGAGATCAGTCCTCATTCAAATGCCCGTCGGGCCCCGAAGAGACTCTCTGTGTCACTCTGATGTGGACACCAGGCCGTCAATTGCTGCGCTTGGGGTCGTGAACTACCACGTCCTCGGAGACGGCAAGTATGCAGGTTTGCCCCTCGAATTGGATCCGATCAGCGGAATAGGCCGTAAGCTTCACCTCCCCGGACTTGGCCCGCAGCCGGGTGATCACGCTACGAATCGGACCGCCTCGACGAAGCTGGGTCAACAGTAGTCTTCTGTCGGCAGGGTCGTCCCATATCCTGAGCTCGTGCACAGTACGCCCCAGCACTTCATCGCGGCGGTATCCGTAACGGCTTTCAAAGGCCGAATTCACTTCCAGAAAACGCCCCTCCTCGAGGGTTGTGATGGAGAAGGCGATGGGGCTCGAGTGGAATATGTTCTGAAATTTCTCTTCGGACAGGCGGCGGTCGGCCTCTGATTGATCGAGCGCCTGCTCGGCTTTTGTGAGGTCCTCCAGGCGCTTTTCCAGTTCCGAACCATAGATCTCGGCAGTTGAGTAAAGACGGGCGTTTTGAATGGCTGCTGCCGCCGGTATCGCTAGCAGCTCCGCACGCCGAAGGTGGTTCTGAGTGAAGTGGTTCGGCTCGATATGGCCAACCGAGAGAAATCCCAGTAACTCTTCGGAAGCGACAAGAGGGACGCAGAGCCAGGAACGGAATTGTTTGTGCCCCTCGAAGGTTCCCCATTGCTTTTCGTTTGTTGTGTCTGGGATCAGGACGCGCTTCCGTTCCGACCAGATGCGCTGAAAAAACGGAGATTCGTCCGCCACAAAGGTCAAAGCGTTGCGCCGAGACTTCTTTGCCGGCTCTGGAGACGATTTTTCACGCAAAGCCAGCCAATGCGGTCCTGCTTCGGGCACGAGCACGCGAGCGCAGGTGTAAGGAACCAACTCCGCCAGGGAGTGGAGCAGTGCATCGAGGACACAATCCATGTGCAGGTCTTGGGTTAAGGCCAGAGTGGCCTTGCGCAGGGCTTCCGCCTCCTCCCGGGCCGAGTTTGCCTTGGCGAGATTGGCAGCCACTTGGTCTTCGGCTTTCTTGAGCGCGGTGATATCCAGAGCGGTTCCGCCCAGGCGCGTGATTTTACCGTCGGAATCCCTACGCGGAAGGCCGCGAACCCAGACCCAACGAATCTCACCATCCGGCTTCACAATGCGAAACCTTTCATCGAAGCTCCCACTGCGCGCTGCTTCATTGAGCTTGGTAAGCACCGCATCCCGGTCGTCGGGATGGATGACCTCTTCGTAGGAAGAAGGGTTTTCGAGCAACGACCGGCAGGTGCGGCCGGTGATGATTTCGTACGCAGGATTCACGTAGGTGGCTTTCTTAGTTTGCGCGTCGATCACCCAAAAGATTTCCTGGATGTTATCGGCCATCTGCTGGAATTCCCGCTCTCTGTCTTCAAAGACCGTCTTTGCCGACCGTTCGGTGCCGCGCAGTTTGCGGATAACGCCCACCGACAACAGCGCGAAGACAAGAACCACACCGATTACTGCAATCCAGAGCGCCAACTCCACTCGCGGAGACTGAAAATTGGCGAGACGGATCGCGACTATCAGAATGGCCAAGCCAATAACAAGTGCGAGCGACACGAAATTAGGGCCTCGCTTCGAAGTTTCCGTAGGAAGCGATTTTGGGCGGGGCTGATCGGCTGGTTCCACGGTGAGCGACCCACATATTTGCCAGGCCTTAAACTCATCATAGCCTGCTGAGATCGGCTGGCTTCCCGAACAGCAAATTCAGCGAGAACCCAGAAGGTCGATTCTCAGCGGCAGCCCGGCGTTTTGCCGTATTTTATGCCTTGCCTGTTCGATCACAACCATTTTTCCAAAGGTCTTGGCCAAGACAAAGATGTTCTGCTGAGGCTGGCAATTCAGTGCAGCGAATGCCCGTTCATTCGGTTGGGCTGCGAAGCTGGTTCGCTATACTGTTCCCAATGGACGTTGAACGCATTATTCACGACATCCAGCAGCTTGAGGAAATGTACGAGGCCCCGGATATCAGGCCCCTCAACGCAAGCGATGTCTCTGCTGCGAATCGAAGGCATGATGAGACCCTCGCCAACAGTCCATGGTTCCGGCTCTGGCAGGATTTTGGTATCTGCTGCCGGCCCGGGAACCCGATGCTCTCAGAGACTGAGCGACAGTAAGTTCCCCAGATTTCGCCGGCAACCTGAACTGCGACGATGCGGTTTGGCATTCATCTGAGTGGGCGATTCCCCAGCCAATGCAGTTGCAGGACTTTTTCCCGGTTGTCGTGAAGCCATTTGTCTACCTCCGCTTCGGAGAATGGGTATCGCCAGGGCTGAGCTCTTGGTTGAGCAGTTCAGTAATCTCTTCCGCCGTGCTCGGTCTCTTGATCTTGTTCAAGGCTCGTCGCACCTGTTCGTCGAGCCGGGGATTCGCGTTCAGAGGTTGTCGCATTTATCGTTCTCACGACCGAAAGCCAATCTGATCAGACCTGATCAAATGGTTGGCTTTCCGACGCCCCGCAATAAAGAAGAGGATGCAGGGCTCAAGAGGAACTTCTGGGAACCAGTTGGATGATTAATCTGCGGATTGCCTCTGGTTCATGTTCTCCGGCAGCGCCGGCTAATGTATATGTCCGTTCAAATCCATGCGGCCCCTCAACTCGCATTTCCCAATTCTCACTGGCCGGCGATCCAGCAATGGTCACGCGCCAGTCCCCTCGTTTGTCGCTTAATGCATGTTCGATGCTGGCCGCGATCTCCTTCGACAGCCGGGCATCTCCGAGGTTCTCGAGTTCTGCAGTGACTCCCATTGCAGTGTAATTTTATCGAACAACATCTGCTCATCTCCTTGTGCAAACTGGTGAAGGCCAAGCGGGACGCCGTTACGAGCGAATCGTGAACAGCATTATGCACACTCCCTGTTGAAAATCGCGGTGGGAATCGAACGAAGCAGATGGGAGGTCAGACTAACGGACACTCGCGTCGTCTGAAAAACTAACCCGACTACGCGCGATCGTGCACGACGGAAAATGGGAAAGGCTGCGACATTGGTTATGTTCCAGCCATCTGCTCCTGCGAGAGAACAAACAGCGTGGATACATGCACCGTCGCAGCCCTTGATGCGATCGCCGCTTTCGCGGTCCCAAACCCCGGCCCCTTCTCGCAAGAGTCAGCCGGTTTTTTCGGGTCTGGTTGCCCGCTCAGGTCGCCCTGCCGAGCAGATCACTCAGCCTACTTCGGACTGGCAAATTTGATTTCGCCAATCCTTTTAAACGTCGACGCGAGACAAACTAAACAGTTGCTCCACTGAAATCAACGCAACTATCAGGCTCGAAGCAAAATATCTGTGAATTGAGTTGTGGAGAAGTGTGGAAAAGGTGGTCTGATTTCGCTTACTTACTCCGCTGAGCTCGTTTCCACTTCGCCCAGCGGGCGCGCTGTGCCGCAGCGATCCGCTTGCGTGCCTCAGCAGACATCGTTCGACGCCTTCGGGGAGACGCTTGAGCACCGCCGCGTCTGCCAGTGGTTTTCCGGACTCCGTCGAGTCCGGCCAGCGCTTTCAGAGCTTCGTCCAACTGCTCAATTGTGTTCTGAGCTTGATCCCGTTCCTGCCTCAACTGCTGGACTACTTTCGCCAGATTCGACATTAGTTCTCCTCGGTCAGGAATTGTAGCAGGCCAACCTGCTTGACTCCTTTCCGTCCGCTAGCTCTTCCCAGTTGTTTCGATTTCACCCGCAAATCAGAGGATTGCCATGAGACTCCGTACAAATGAACCGTGTCCTATTTATAGCTCGCTTTCTTGCTGCGGACGCGAACTTCTTCCCAAACCAAAGCTGGCCAGACTTGGAGTTCAGAGGATCGAAGATCCGCATCGGAACTGCGATCACCGGCCGAGATGCGCAAGCTGCTCAACCGCAAGATCCGCCAACAAGCTGGTATATGCCCAATCTGCCACGAAGAGTTTCGCGATTATAACAACGTCGTCCCCGACTATAGGGATCCGAAAGGAATGGGCGGAGGGTGGAGGGACGATCATCCGGACAACATCCAAGCCACACATTGGTGGTGTAACGAAGATTGTCGCTGAACACGGCCACGAACTGCGCAATCGGCCGAGATCCCTTGGTCAGTGGCCGAGAGCCTTCTCGAAGATATTCTCGATAGGCTCGGAGTCCACTTCTCCAGACTGGTTGTGAAGGGCTTCACCGTAGGCATCCAACACTAGAACTTGGGGGATATAGCCCTTGTAGTACTGCTTGACCAGCTTTTGCTGCTCGGGCGAGCGCTGAATTTCCAGGTCGATGACGACAAAATGCACCCGGGAGCGGTATTTGTTGTACAGCTCAACAGTGCGCTGTGCCTGTCTTTTGGAGTTGAAGCATCCTTCGCCGTAAATAATGACGTAGTTGGGCTTGCCCGGAACAAATCCTGACTGCGCATCATCTCCCGTGATCAACGGACCATCGAGGCTGTCGCTTGTGTAATCGAGTTTCGAATTGAGTTTCAGATTATCGATGGCAAACAGCAGCGGGCTGCTCAGCATCGACAGCAGAAAGAAATGCAACACTAATCTTTTCATGGTCACTCTTCTAGCTCCAACTGAAATGATTGCTCCTCAACCGTGGATCTAATCGCGAAGCGGGAGAGAGCTTCATCAGCGGCTTCACGAAAAGATGGCTTACCATTTTTGCTTTCAGCAGGGAGGTACCCGGCTCCAAAGTAAAGCCTGCCGTCTGGCGTGATGAATGATGTGAGAGGTAGCCCGGTAGGAAGATTTACCACGGCTTGGGCTTGTTGCAGCTGTGCCACCAGCTTCGGGGAGGCATCGAGGTCGACCTTCACAGCGACGAAGTGCTGATTGATGTAATTCGCGGTGTCGACGTTGGTGTACGTGTTGCGGTCCATGAGCACACAGCACGGACACCATACAGCTCCAACATCTAGAAGGATGGGACGGTGTAGCTCCTTTGCGCGCTTGAATGGGTCCGCATCCCACGGGTACCAGTCCACAGGTTGATTCATGGCCCGGCTGAGATACCGCGACTGTTCGCGTGCGAGGTGGTTAGGGTTGGTTTGTCCGAGTGCGCTGGCCACAAATCCCAACATCACGAGTGGCAGTAGCAGGAGCCCCGTCGGCCTGTACCATTCAAAATACAAACGTCTCCTCCTCCGCGACCAGAAAGACTGGTGCGCCGCCCGACGAAATCGAGACTGCATTCCCAATCGTCTGTTTGCCGCCTTCGGAAGCTGCACATTGTTCGAGAGCCTCCATCGAAGGGAAATAAACCTCAGCGATGCGGTGGAAGGGAGGTTCGCCCGCCGGAGAACCGAATACTCTGGTCGCGACAATCTTGGTTTTGCCGGCAAGTTTCGCGACTGCCATGGGCACATGGTCTCGGTTGTAAACTGTTTCGAAGGCTTCGATATCGTTTGGGCGCGGATAAATCACCACTAACTTTACCGCCATCTCGTTCTCCTTAAGAAGTTACGTGGAGCACAACCGACGGTTGTGAAGGTCATGTTGTGCTATCAATCGCCGCTTAGCATGCCACCGATACCAATCGTGAGGCGGCGGAATATTCCGGCTAAGGTACGGTATGGAAAGCCCCGCCATCTCGAAATATGAGATGGCGGGCTGCTCTATTGTTAGCCAGCCGACTCTCAATCGAGGCGCTGGACGATAGGACAGTTGATCGAGAAACCTGAGGTCCCGAAGGTTTTACCACCTGGTCCCGTGATCAGACCGTCCTGCACGAAGGTGAGAATCTGGAACTCCTCCCGCAGTTGTCCGCGGAACCCCTGGTCGATCGCCTCCTGGGTCCATTCGAACAACTGCGCATCCCAGTAGGGGCTGTAATCGAGCGCAATCGTGGGAATTCCCCCCACGACGTTATTCGGTCTGAATCCATCGGCCAGATCTGCCGACAAACCTTGCCGCAGTGGATTGTTGCAGCCTCCCGATTCAGGTCCATTGGTACTGATGAAGATACGCTCGACAGGACTGGCAAAGCTGTCGTCGTGGCCTAACAGAATCTTCTGCATCAGTGGAGCAAAGGTGTTGTGTTCAATAGCAGCACCGAGAGTGCTACTGGTGTCCATGGAGAGATACCACACCGGGCGACCGAAACTGAAGCCGTTAATGAGGTTAAGGGTTACCGTCATGTTCACCGGATCGATGGCCACGACCTGGTCGTGCACTTTGGTATAGTCCACATTGCCGTTAGGGAAGCTGATCTGATTGGCGTCCACGTCGAAAGCCACCATGGGCGCGTTGTAGATCACGTTTGCGGCATTAACGATTTGGACGAGCGGACCATAGTTCGCGTCCCCAATGGCACCCGGGGTCGCAAACGTGGGAGGAAATTCGTGACCGGCAGGGCCAGGAATAATCTTTCGTTCAGGCTTAAAGTTCACGGTGCCCGCGTCAAATACGATGTTCCCGTTCGCATCGAGATTTCCCGTCCTAGCAGAGTGCGACGCGAAAGTGAGTTTGGCGGAAAAATTCAGACCCAACTCGGCAGCGACATTGGGATCGTCAACATCGGTCAAGACGTACCATACATTTTTTCCACTTCCCTTCAGATGGCCCAAATAAAGCGGTATGGTAATGGTTCCATGCGCGACGTCAACCACTCCGGTATCCAGCAATTGAACAGGCCCGACCAAGCTACGATTGGTGTCAGAAGGTGGTGGTCCAAAGTACGATAGAGGGACTGTGGTGCCTATGGACGCGGGCGCTGGGAACAAATTGCACCCCGGGCCGGGACCAATTGGGCCGGGACCAGGTCCCTGCTCAGAATTGAAACTCGTTGACGTTAGTGCAGTAGTAGAAGCTGCAAGTTCCAGGCTCGTCGTCGGCACCGTAGCTGCAGGACGCTTGGCGCGAGCGTGCATTGCGAGGATTTCTGGCGAGAGCGGCTGCTTAGCGGGAACCTGGGCTGCATGCAGGGTTCCCGACGACACCGCCAAAGAGAAAATCACGGCGAGTGTAAGGATCGGGCTTATCGCTCTTATGCGAGAACTGCCCAGTGGTGTTCTATCTTGTCTATGAGTTGCTTTCACGATTCACTTCTCCTTTGAGTTTTATGGTCTAAGATTCTGAGACTCGGTTTATTGGTTTGGATTGGGTTGCGGTCAGGTAGACTAAAACGCATTCAAGCTCAGTGCTGCATTTCGTCTTTCTGCATACTGTCGCTCTGCTTCATGTTGTCGCCGTGCTTCATCTCATCTTTGCCCATTGCGTCCTTCTTGCCATCCTTCTTGGACTTGTGGGCTTTCCTCTGTTTCTTGCCTTCTGTCATCTGATCGTGCTTCATGCCGTGGTCCCCCATGGAATCCTGTTTCATCTCGTCCTTGCCCATGGAGCCCTGCTTCATCTCATTTTGTTTTGTTTCCTCTTTTTGCATGCCATCTTGCTTCGTTGCGTCCTGAGCGAAAACGCTGATTGAACTCGCCAGAACACACGAAGCCAGCAGCATCATCAGTTTCCTGTTCATTTGATCTCTCTTTGCGTTTGCGATTCGCCCACTTCGAGCGTGACGGAATGATTCAAGACATGGGAAAAAGTTTCCGAGGCACTCGCGCTTCCGAGATCCGTAACTAACTGGCTCGATCAGCATCCTCCAGTTATGCGTGATCTTGTTCGCGAGGAGGGCGGTTGATTCAACGTCTAGTAATGTTGATGTTGTGCTGTCTTAGCTTTGCTCACGAAGAGAAGAATGAGCTTGGCTTACTGCTCGGCGCAGAATTCATCCCAAGGGCCGCAACCACTTCTAACCAGAAGCTGAGTGTCGGTAGAAGCGTCGCGTATTCTGTTGATTATGCCCGCCGTCTATCCAGCGGAAACACCGCCTTGCTCGTGGAGTTTTCGTTCGCTGCAGGGCCGAGTCATAGGGTGTAAAGCGCACAACTCAACGCCATTACCAGTCTCGCAACGTTATTTGTGACGCCTTCGTTGCGAGCCCAGTTTGTAAGCTGCGCTCCCGCATCGCAATGTCTATCCGCGGGCCTCGGATATGGACTCTACGAAGGAAGTAGCGTATTGCAAAACGCAGTTGCTAACTCGGAGATTCATCGGGACGTGGCGACAGCGCAATTCGGCGGGGGAATCGACGTCCCCCCCGGCTCAAACTGCTGTTCCCGATCGGCTTCAGAGGCGAGTTTCGGGAGTTCTACACCTAGGGAACCCCAGTTTCGGCGTTCCGGTTCAGCGCTCAGAACAGCAGCATAATCTCGTCGTCTCGGGAGGATTGGTCGTCCACTTTTAGCCGGCTGCGGCGAGGACATCCCCTAGTGAATATGGAAGATCGGATGCTCGATCGCTTCGCCGACCACCAGAGCTAGTGTCATGACAGAAGCCAAGAGGGTAACGGCAAAGCTGAATTTTTCGCGCAACGTCATTGGCCTCTTTCGCCAGCGAGCGGCAGACCGGTTCCGGGCACGCCAGGCGTTCCACAAGACTAACAGCGTGATCAATGCGGCGGCAGCCGAAACGAGTAAAACTGGGATGCGCACGATATCGGCATGCAAGCGCGAAGCCTTCACCGATCCCGCTACAGCTCCGAGTCCAAGAAAGAGCTTGGCGGACGCACTGGCGACAAGGATCGCACACGCGCCTTCTACGAGGCTGCCTACGAGAGCTGCGCTGGAGAGCAGCAAAGAGGGGGAGGATGATTTCTGAGTTTCATCGACCGGTGAAATGAGATCAGTCTCGTTAACAGGCACACCCCACCTCGCACTTGAATCTGATGCCATAGCATTCGATTAAGTTACGATCGTTTCAGAAATCTGCACGTCCAAAGGTGCGCGTCGGAAACCTGAAACTTTCCGGCAGGTCGTGAATCTTACCAGCGAACTCGACTCTCAGATGCCACCCTCGGTGGGATTGCGCGGCTGTGTGCGGATGCAGAACACCCTGGTTACGGAATCCGAAAATGATCGCGTCCTCGAGCGGGAACGAGATCTCGTCGCCGAGATCCTGGCTGGAAATCATGAACGGTATTACGAACTGATTGCACCGATCGAGCGCCGCGTGTACTACACAGCATATGCGATTCTGCGGACCGAGGCCGATGCCGAAGAGGTGTCGCAAGAGGCGATCCTGAAGGGGTTCAGAGGCTTGCGCACATTTCGTGGGGAGGCGAGATTCTCTAGTTGGTTACTGAGCATCGTGGCCAACGAAGCTCGGATGCGTCTGCGACAAAGGCGCGAGGTATCTCTTGAGCTTCTAAAATCCCCCGATAACGAGGATGAATATACTCCGATTGAGCTCGCCGACTGGCGAGAGATCGCCGTAGAAGCCCTCGCACAAAAGGAACTCGCGGCGCATCTTGAGGAGGCATTGGAGGCGCTTCCGGAGATTTACCGGGAAGTGCTGATCCTGCGCGACATCGACGGGCTTACCATTGCCGAAACCTCGGCTGCACTGGAAATAAGCGTGCCGGCGGTAAAGACTCGACTGTTGCGCGCCCGACTCATGGCTCGCGATTACTTTGTTTCGCGCTCATGGGCCAGGCACCTAGGATTCGGAAAGGCACAGCCATGATCACCCTGAGTTGCGAAGAGGTTCGCCGGGAGATCTCGAATTATCTCGATGACGACATGTCACCAAACGTACGGCGTTTGCTTGAGACCCACCTGGAGCAGTGCCGCAAGTGCGCGGTGTTGATGGACAGCACGCACAATGTGCTTGTCTTGCTGGCCGACGAGCAAAGATTTGAATTGCCGGCCGGATTCAGCGTCCGGGTCAGGGAGATACTGGCCAAGGAATTCGAAAAAGCAAAACGCTGACCGACCTGCAGCTCATGAGCTGCCGATTCCGAAAACTTTCCGTGTATCGACCGGTCACGAAAAGTCAGACTCGCGGGTTGATTTGTTTCCCGGCGGCACGGCCGGCGCAAACCATTGGCCATTTACGGGCTTCTTAGGCGTCGCTTCCGAACCGAGAGGTGACTGCGAAGGGCAGTCTCCGAAATTTGCTTTCTCCGACCAAAAAGTAGGAAATTGTCTCTGCCGTGTTCAGACCCGTCCTCGCGAATTACGAAGCACCGGCCGATAGCGCTGAAGTGAGGATGTGAGCGGAAGGGACTTGTGGCACATTCTGCGTCACACCTCAAAATGACAACACTGGTAAGTTGTTGAGGATTGCAACTCGTTCGGCATGCGGCAATGCGGTCAACGGATAACGGCCTATTAGGTGGCTCATATCTGGGATCCGCATGGA
>Ga0209580_10000443_pt1 | contig 23051 bp, 13 predicted proteins | sample Coa_R1_5_FD_187153 | JGI IMG/M metagenome (GOLD analysis project Ga0209580, IMG submission 187153) | Surface soil microbial communities from Centralia Pennsylvania, which are recovering from an underground coalmine fire - Coalmine... | ecosystem: Environmental > Terrestrial > Soil >... | reverse complement strand
CGTCGCGTCGCCGCCCGACTCGGTGTCAGGAGTAAATCTGTTTCGCTGTACGAACGGGGCTAGCTGCCACACGATCGATTTCGAGAACGATCAGATCGCCGACAGCAATCAACTCGGCGGCGACACCGGCGCTTTTTACCTTCCGTTTATTATCGATCCGGCAAGCTCAAGCACAGTCTTGCTGGGTACATGCCGAATCTGGCGGGGGGCCTCAACGGGCAGCAATTTTTCTCTGCTCAGCCCCGACTTTGAAACTGGCGGCACGGGCGCGTGCACCGGCGGCGAAACCAATCTGGTGCGGTCCCTGGCTGCAGGTGGGCCCAAGGATTCCAGCGGCTACTCGCAGTTGATCTACGCAGGGACCAGCGGCGAAGGCCCTCTCATTCCAACGGCGCCGACTGGCGGGCGCGTGTGGGTGACGACTACGGCAAATGCCGGCCCGAACGCTTGGGTTGACCGCACGGGTTCGATTAATCTTCAGGGCTTCCCAGTTTCCGCCGTAGCGGTCGATAGCTCTGATTCAACCGGACAAACTGCTTATGCCGGCATCATGGGATTTCATACTTCCCACGTTTGGCGAACCACAGATGCGGGAGTTCACTGGGCAGACTTCACTGGCACGGCACCCAATTCCCTGCCGGATGCTCCGGTGAATTCGATCGTGATCGATTCTGGAATCTCCGGCAGCCCCGGCACGATTTACGTGGGCACTGATGTCGGCGTCTTTGCCAGCAGCACCGGCAGCGCCAGTTGGACGGAAGTTGGGCCGACGCAAAGCGTATCGGGATTTCTGCCCAATGTCGCCGTGACCGCATTGCAGATTTTCAACTCCGGCGGCGTCAAACGCCTTCGCGCCGCAACATACGGACGGGGCATCTGGGAGTGGAATTTGATTACCACGCCAGATTTTCAGCTGAATGCGGCGCCCAATCCGCAAACGGTTCTCGTTGGATCCAGTGCGACTTTCAATGGCACAATCTGGGCGCGAAATGCATACAGTAGCAGCGTAAATCTGAGTTGCACTGCGGGAAGCACGCCGGTGCCGGAAACTTGCGCAATCGTGCCGGCTTCGGTGTTGCCAAGTTCAACAGGGACAAGCTTCGCACTGAACGCCGGTGGTAGTGCAGGAGATTACTCGTTCAACTTGCAGGCTGTCGGAACGGATGCCGCCACAGTCACGCACGATTTCGCGCTAACGTTGCACGTCCTGGATTTCAGCTTGAGTGCGCCTTCGCCTGCGACGGTCACCGTCACTCCCGGTTCGACCAGTGCGCCGGTCTCATTCACGGTCTCTGCCGCAGCAGCGTTCAACGGCTCGGTAACGCTCTCGTGTGCCGGGTTGCCGCAAGACGCAAGCTGTATTTTCCAGCCGTCGAACGTGGTGACTCCAACCAACGCAAACCCTGCATCCGTGACCCTGAACATAAGCACGCTGGCTACCGTAATGCCGGGAGGCTCGCAGATTACGATAAGCGGCGCGAGCCCAGGCGAACCGACCGAAACGCAGGCTTTGATGCTCGTCGTTAGTGCCGCGCCGGACTACGCGCTCGTCATCGCGAATCCGTCGCTCACGAGTGAAGTAACCGCCTCAGCGGTCTTCAACGGAACACTTTCTGCCGTGAACCGATACGACAGCGCAGTTGCACTCGGTTGTGGTACGGGTGCACCTTCGAACTGCGTTATCAGTCCGGCTGATGTAACTCCCACTGATTCCGGTGCTCCCTTTACGGTCACAGTCAGCAGCAACACCGCTCAAACATACGCCTTCAGCATCAATGGCGTGGGTAGCGATCACGTTGCAGTCGCGCATTCCACCCTTGTCACATTAACTGTGGTTCCGAGCCAAAGTTCTGATTTCACGATTACCGCAACACCGCCGAGCGGGTCTGTTGCCTCGGGTCAATCAGCAACCTATTCGGTGGCCTTATCGCCCACGGCCGGCACTTTCAGCAGTGCGGTGACTTTGGCCTGTTCCGACCTGCCTGCGCTCGCGGTCTGTACATTCATTCCGGCGCGGATAGCAGCAGGCAGCGGAAACTCAAGCGTCACGCTAACAATTGCAACCACAGCACCCAGCCCCACGGCCTCGGGTACGCCAGCAGGAAACTACAACATCACAATCACAGGGACATCCGAGGCGGTGACCAAGAGCACACCCGTGATCCTCATCGTTACCGTCGCCCAAAGCTTCGATTTCTCAATAAAGGTTACCCCTCCGTCAGCTTCAGTGCCGGTTGGGCAATCCACAACTTATACGCTGGACGTGAATCCCACGACTGGGAGCTTTCCTAACAACGTGACATTCTCTTGCTCAAGCCTGCCAAGCCTCTCGACCTGCACCTTCAATCCCTCGCAAGTTGGAGCAGGAAGCGGGAATTCCGCGGTTGCATTGACCGTAACGACCACCGCGCCAGGCCACGCGAGTGCGGCGGGCTCCTTGGCCTTCTTGACGTTCCCCATCGCGGCCTTGTTCTGGATGACCTCGCTTCGCTCGATTCGCCGTGCTCCTCGGAGGCTGGCGTTGCTGTTGGTTGCAATCTCGTGCATTTCATGTGGCGGGGGACTTCAGGGCAACGGTGGCGGAGGAAGCGGGAACCCGGGCACACCCAAAGGCACCTACAACATTACTGTCACCGCAGCCTGTGGATCGGTTTCGCACAGCGGCCAAATAAGTTTGACTGTGAAATAGATATTTCTATTCGAGAATCTTCCGCGAGACCGCAGTCACTACTCTTCTTGGGCTGATGCGCAGCGACTCGGCCAGCAGCCAGTTTCTAAATCCTGAGATCACCAGCGGCTTGCCTTTCATCAAGCCTCGGTATCCATCGCGCGCAACCGCCTTTGCGGTCATCGGGCGCAAGCGCTTCAGCAGAGAATCTTCTGTCCCAGCACGGCCCTGAAACTCCGTATCTGTTGGCCCTGGACATAGGCAAGTTACAGTCAGTCCGGTGCCTTGTAATTCATTTGCCAGAGCTTCAGAAAAAGAAATTACGTAGGCCTTGGTCGCGTAGTAAACAGCCATCAACGGGCCGGGCTGGAATCCCGCCGTGGAAGCGACGTTCAGAATCTTGCCCGACCGCCTCTCGATCATGGGCCGAAGAAAAAGCTTAGTGAGATGAGTGAGTGCGGTGATGTTGAGCTGAATCTGGCCGAGGCTTTCGTCAGTGGGAATTTCGGCGAAGGCACCGCGCATGCCATATCCGGCGTTGTTGACCAGTACCTCGACGGCGATGTTTTCCCGCGCTAATTGATCGAAAAGAAACTGCAGTGATGATGCAGCGGTGAGATCGAGCGGAAAAGATTTCGCCGTGATGCCAAACTCGTGCTGCAGTTCGTCGGCAAATTGCGCCAAGCGCGGACCAGTTCGCGCGACCAGCACCAGGTTGTAATGATCCGCCGCAAATAGTCTTGCGAGTTCACGCCCGATTCCAGCGGAGGCTCCCGTGATGAGCGCGGTTTGAGGTTGAGTTGACATGGCCTTTCAAGTGCCTTGAAATCCGGTCGAACGTGGTTATTGTGCAAACAATAAAACCCTTCCAGCTGCCTGGAAGGGTCTGCAAGTGGCCGCGGGGCCTTTTAGCCGCGAACGACGTTGGCTGCCTGGAAGCCTTTCGGCCCCTTCAGCAGGTCGAACTCAACCGTTTCTCCCTCGTTGAGTGTCCGATAGCCATTTTCCTGTATTGCGGAGAAGTGGACGAATACATCTTCGCCAGTGGACCGCTGAATGAATCCGTAACCCTTCGCCCCATTAAACCACTTTACTGTACCCTTCTCTCTCACTAAATTACTCCTTTCAGCCATTCGCTAAGATTTGCTCCGCCCTTCGCGAGGCTCGCGCCTCAGCACCCCCTCAAAGAGCCTGAGCATGCCTCCATCGCACACAGCTAGGCCGTCTTGAGCGCAAAAAATAAGCCGCTGACTCACTCCCATGAAGTAGGAGTAAGAGTCACGGCCATTTGACCTTTTGCGAGTTCGACGACGCGGCACGACATATTCAAAAACAACATCGGAGGAAAACCCGCTGCCCGGATGCGGTGCAACGAGCACGTCATATTATTCAGGAACTTACCTTCATGGCAAGTAAAATTTTCGTCTAATCAAACGTTTTACTCAAATTGAGATAATTCGGGATGCCGCGCAATTCTCCGGTCGCCCGTCCGTTTTCGGACAGCGAAATCCCAGCACCGGACAGCCTGAAGCGAAGATTGCCCGTGCTCTCAGCAGTAGTCGTTGAATTGAGAGAACTTACTCCCGGCTCGCTTGGCAGCGGACGTGCGGATGTCGAACCAATTGGCCAGGAGCGCAAATGGAAGCTTTTCTTGCGGACGTGCGGTATGCGGTTCGCGGTCTGCTGAACGCGAGGGGTTTCACTGCGGTTGCCCTGATCACCTTGGCCGTCGGCGTGGGCGCGAATGTGGCAATGTTCAGCGTGGTGAACTCGGTGCTGCTCCGGCCCCTGCCATTTCGCGATCCGCAACGATTAGTCGCGCTCAGCGAATTTGATCCGCGCGGAAAGGCCTTTCCCGGACCGACCCTTTCTTACCCGGATTTTCTGGATATTCGAGCTCATAACAAGAACCTCGATGGCGTGGCGGCGTATGGGCACAGCGATGTCACTCTTGCGAGTGGCGGTCAAGCGGTGCACATCCAAGGAGAAACGGTCTCCGCTAGCTTATTCAGCTTACTGGGAGTGCATGCGGCTTTTGGGCGGACCTTTTTGGATGACGAAGAAAGATCCAACCAGCATCTCGCCGTCGTCGGCGATTCTTTCTGGCGTTCGCATTTCAACTCGGACCGCGGCGTAATTGGGAGCACCGTCAATCTGAATGGCCGCGCCTTCACGATTGTTGGTGTTATGCCGCAGGGCTTCCAATTTCCGGTCCGCGCTGAAGCCACCGATGTTTGGCTCACCTTTACACCGAACGAACTGCTGCCGACATCGCATGCCAATCTGCAGCTGCGCGAAGACCACTTCCTGGACGCAATTGCGCGGGTTAAACCGGGCGTCACTCTGGAACAGGTCAATGCGGAACTCACTTCGGTGGGGCAGGCACTCGCGTCAGAATATCCAATCACCAACAACAACACTGCGATCGCAGCGCGCCCCGAGCTGGAGTACTTGGTCGGCGATACGCGCACGTCATTGCTGATGCTGTTCGCGGCTGTCGGTCTCGTCTTGCTGATCGCCAGCGCGAATGTGGCGAACTTGCTGTTGGCGCGTAGCACGGGACGCACGCGCGAGATGGCGCTCCGCGTCGCCATCGGAGCGAGTCCGTCTCGCATCATTCGCCAGCTGGTGACGGAGTCTATTGTCCTTTCGATGGCCGGCGCCGCGCTGGGAGTAGTCGCAGCTGCTGGGACTCTGTCAGGCATCCTGCATCTTTATCCCTCGAATCTGCCGCGGGTCCAGGAAGTTGGCATCGATCTGCGCGTGTTGGCATTCACAATCGGCGTTGCCAGCCTCACAGGCATTCTGTTTGGCTTGGCGCCGGCGCTGCACGCGGCTAGACCTAACCTGGCAGAAGCGATGAAAGAAGGAGGACGGACGAGCACGGCGGGACCCCGGCAAAACCGGCTCCGTTCCGCACTCGTCATCGCGGAGACGGCATTGGGTCTGATGCTCGTGGCCGGGGCCGGACTCCTGGTCAGAAGTTTTCAGCACCTCTCGCGCAGTGACCTGGGATTTAACCCCGGTCACCTGTTGACGGCCAACTTCAATCTCTCTGACACCCGGTACAACGCCGATCAGGAAGACCGGTTCGTTAGTTCGCTACTCGATCGATTGAAGGCGCTCCCAGGCGTTTCGGGGGCGACTGGCGCGCTGCCTCTCCCTTTGTACAACGATAATTTCTACGCGAACTTCGAACTTGCCGAACACCCTGTCCCAAAACAAAACCAGCCACTCTCCGGATTCTACGTGGTTTCGCCCGGGTTCTTCGAGGCTATGCAAATTCCCCTGTTGAACGGTCGCACCTTTGATGAACGTGACCGGCGCAATTCGACTCCTGTCGTCATAGTTACGCGGGCTTTCGCTGAGAAGTACTTCCACGGCGAGAACCCGATCGGCAAGCGCATTACCATTGAGGGAAGCGAAGCGCAACGCGAGAACTATCGCACGCGCGAAATTATTGGAGTAGTTGGCGACATTCGGCGAAGCAACTTGCGGCTCGCGCCTACTCCCGCTTACTACGTCCCGCTGCCGCAGCTCATGTGGGGACCGCCAACCCTCGTAATTAGGACAGCGGCAGACCCTGCCAATGTCACCGAAGAAATCCGCAAAACCGTGGCCGCGATGGACCCCGATATCGCCTTGTACGACGTCCGCACCATGGATGACCGCATGGCTTTGGACCTGGGTCTGGCCCGGTTCCAAACCGTGCTGCTAGGTTTGTTCGCGGGAATCGCCCTGTTGCTGACCACGGTTGGTCTTTATGGGGTAATGGCCTACACGGTCGGGCAGCGCATCCACGAGATCGGCGTGCGGCAAGCTTTGGGCGCCACAAAATCGCACGTGCTGCGCCTGGTAATAGCGCGAGGCATGATGCTGACCCTGACGGGCATTGGTATTGGCATCATCGCAGCACTGGAGATGGCGCGCTTGGCGGAGTCATTGCTCTATGAAGTGCCTTCTCATGATCCTGTCAGCTACCTCATTGCTTCTGCCGCCTTGGCCGCGGTCGGCCTGCTCGCCAGCTATATTCCTGCGTTGCGTGCTACGCGGGTGGATCCATTAGTTGTGCTGCGGTATCATTGAGCGGGGCGCCGAATGTCGTTCCCGCTTGGGCTTATGCCGGCGGGTACCTGCCTCGGTTCCCCTGTCTTATTCCGTTGCGTCTCGCCTCGCGGCTGCGTAGGCTGATTGAGCTCTCGCGGTTCTCCCTTCCTCCTACCCTCACGCTGCTAAATCGCTGACCGGCTGCATAGTAGGTGCAAAATGCTGTATTTAGGCCAAGTTACCCACAAGATATGGTGTTTTTCTACTTGACCCCGGCGAGATTTCGTCAGTACAGTAGCTCTAATTTATGCCCGTCCTCCCAGCCAGGGACGGGGGTGCGCGAATCGTCAGGGCCAAAGACCCCGTTGATAAACGCGCCAGGATGCGAGTTTCTCGCGTCCTCAGTACAACCACGATGGCTCGATTTGGCTCGGAATTAGGGGTGGGCTGCAGCAAAGGAGTGGTCCGTTGCTCAAACTGAAAAGGCTTCAGATTCTAGGATTCAAATCGTTCTGCGACCGCACTGAGCTCAAGTTTCACGGTGATGGAGTCGCAGCGATCATCGGTCCCAACGGTTGCGGGAAATCGAATATCGCCGACGCGATTTCGTGGGTACTGGGTGAGCAGTCAGCGAAGACTTTGCGCGGATCCCGCATGGAAGATGTGATCTTCGCCGGTACGCGCGACCGCAAGCCGACCGGCATGGCGGAAGTGTCGCTGACCCTGATTGATCCGGACGTGTACGACGGAGCGGACAAGAACGATCCCACCGAGCTCGATCTGCAGGACGAAATGCCTGTCGAAGATTGGGATGAAGCCGAAATTCGCGCGCGATCTGCGGAAGAAGTCGAACGGATCACCGAGGAGTCGCAGCCTGGTAAAGAGGAAGAAGTTGCAATTCCGCGGGGGAAGATCAGCGCAGTCGTGCTCGCCTTCCCGGAAGACGAACCTATTTTTGCGAAATTCAATCGCGCGCCGTCAGTGTCGGAGGCCGCGGTGCGGCCTGGTGTCGTCCTTAAGATTCGCCGGCGCAAGTTCAGTCAGCAGCAGTTTCGCAGTGGAGAGATCGTGGTCACGCGGCGACTGTTTCGCTCAGGCGATAGCGAGTATCTGCTGAACGGAAAGCTTTGCCGCCTGCGCGATATTCAAGAGCTGTTCATGGGCACGGGTCTCGGACCGGAGTCGTACGCGCTGATCGAGCAGGGGCGCATTGGGCAGATTCTCAGCAGCCGTCCAACCGACCGTCGCGCCATCATCGAAGAAGCTGCCGGAATCACAAAATTCAAGACCAAGAAGCGGCTGGCCGAAGCGCGTCTCGAAGACGCAAAGCAGAACCTCTCGCGCGTGAACGACATTTTTGAAGAAGTTACGCGACAGATGAATTCACTCAAGCGGCAAGCGTCAAAGGCCGAACGCTATGCTCGTTTGCGCGACGAGATGCGAGGAAAGTTGCGGGTCGTATTGGCCAGCAAGTTTGCGCAATTTGACCGGCAAGGCGCGGAACTAGAGGAACAGATCACTGCGATTTCCGAGGAGATGCGGCGCCAGTCGGAAACCGTGCAGCAGATGGAAGCCGAACTTGGCGAACGCAGGCAGCGTGGCTACGCGATTGAGACCGAAATTCGCGAGAATGCGACCCGGCTGAGCGACATCAAGCTGGAAGTGGATCGCAATCAGGCGCAGAGCCGTCACAATGAAGAACGCTGCACTGAGCTGACCACCAGAAGCGCGGCAGCGGAATCTGAACTGGCTCAGGTTCGCTTGCGGCTAACCACTCTCGAAGACGAACTCAATTCCAACCGTCAGATTTTGGAATCCGCAGCCGCCGACCTCACCGCGGCGCGGCAGGAGTTGGTCGCGAGTGAGCAGCAAGCGGCCTCTGCATCGCAATCACTTGTCGAACTGGAATCTCAGCAGGAGCAATCGCGAATCGCGATCCTGGATTCAGTCGCGTCAATTTCCAATCTGCGCAATCAGCTCACGCAAGCGGAAGAGCGCATGGCTGCGTCTGATCGCGAAGCGCAAAGGCTTCAGAACGAGATGGCGACCGCGCGGGCGCAAGCGGAAACCTTCGGCGGCGAACGCGGACAGCTCGCGATCGAGTTTGAATCGGTTTCGCAGCGGGTGGCGGCTTTGACTCAGGAAATCGCCAGCACTCGCGAACTGCTCGAACTCAAGCGCCGTCAGGAGACCGAAACCAAGAACCACCTCGATGGATTGCGCGCCGAATACGCCACTGCGCTTGGGAAGAAAGGTTCGCTCGAAGCAGTGATCGCCGAGCACGGTTATTCCACGGAATCCGTGCGGCGACTGTTTCAGTCCGGATCGCTGCAGGGTGGACGCGCACCAGTTGGCGTACTCGCCGATTTTCTGGAAGTTGAGCCCCGCTATGAAGCGATGGTCGAGGATTTCCTGCGCGACGAACTGAACTACATCGTCGTGAAATCGTGGGACGCGGCTGACGAAGGTCTTCGCCTGCTGCGCTCCGATGTAGACGGTCGCGCTACATTCCTTGTACATCCTGATGACTCCCAGGCGCGGTTTTCGTTCGAGGTGCCGGACGGCCCAGTTCCGCCGCCGAACACCTCAATCGTTCCTCTGAAGCACACGATTCGAGTGCTCGATGGCTTCGGCAAATCGCTGGAAGTCATCCTGCCGAAACTGCGCGACGGCTACATCGTTCCCGATCCCGGTTTCGCCCGCGATCTGGCGCTCGAAAACCCGGACGCATTCTTTCTCTCGCATAGCGGCGAATGTTTTCACAACGTGACGGTTACTGGAGGCAAGCAGCGCGCGGAAGGTCCGCTGTCCATGAAGCGCGAATTGCGCGATGTGCTGCGGCTGCTCGGGGATCTCGAACAGGCCCTGCGCAACGAAGAAACACGCGTGCTGGGGTTGGGCCGCGAGATCAAAGATCTCACTTCACGGCTGGAGCGGCTGGAGGCTGACAAGCGCGAATCGGAAAAATCGGCGATGACCTCCGGTCACGCGCTTCGGCAAATGGATGCCGAAATGGCGCGAGTGCGCGAACGCTGCGACGTTTGCGAACGTGAATTGGCAAGGCTGGCGTCGGAACGCGCGGCTCAGGAAGAAATCATTCGCGAGCGGCAGGCTGGAATGAATGCTCTGGAGACAAAGCGAGTTGAACTGGAGCAAATGGCCGCTTCGGCGCAGGAGCAACTTGGGCGTCTTCGCGAAAACCGCAATGCGACGGCGCAGATGGTGTCGGAACGCAAAGCTCACGTGGCAACGCTTGAAGAGCGGCATCGCTCCGCGTCATCTGCGCTGCAGCGGATCGAGCAAGTGGTCTCCGAGATGCTAGCGCGTGTGACGGCGCTTTCGGTTCAGATCGAGTCGGCAGCGGCAGAGAAGGCGCAAAAAGAGCTCGACAATTTAGCCATCGCTGACAAGCTTCTCGATCTCGACTCTGAGCGCAATGCATGCGAAGCTCGTGCCGGGCTGCTCCAGGTCGAGTCCGAACAACTCCGCGCTCGTCTCGCAGAAATCGATGGCCTGCTGCGGCAAGCTCGCCAGTTACTCGATGCCTCGCGTGACCGTAAGGCGGAACTCGCCACCGCGGCGGTAAAGCTGCAATCCGACTCCGAGCACCTTGGTCAGACTTGCCTGAATGAGTTGGGTGTGCAACGTGCCGAATTGATAGCCGATGCAAGCTTGCCGCGAGTCTCTAACGATGAACTGCTCACCGAAGAGCAGACCTGCCAGGAAATGCGCGCGCGGCTCGATGCCATGGGCCCGGTCAACATGATGGCGCTCGAGGAATATAAAGAGACGGCCGACCGGCAGGCGTTTCTGGATACGCAGCGCAAAGACCTCATTCAGTCAATTGAGAACACGCAGAGCACGATTAAGGAAATCGAAATCTTCTCCCGCCAAAAGTTTGAAGAAGCGTTCAACAAGATCAACGAAAATTTCCAGGTCACCTTTAAGAAGCTCTTTGGCGGCGGCCACGCAATGATGCGCCTGACCGATGAAGAGAACAGCGCGGAAAGCGGCATTGACGTGGTCGCATCGCCTCCGGGCAAGCGGCTGCAGAATGTGCTGCTGCTTTCCGGCGGCGAGAAAGCCATGACTGCTCTGGCGCTACTGGTCGGAATCTTCCAATATCAGCCGAGCCCGTTCTGCATTCTCGACGAGGTGGACGCGCCACTCGACGAAGCCAACATCGGCCGCTTCACTGAACTGGTCCGCGAAATGAGCGTGCAGACGCAATTCGTGCTCATCACCCACAGCAAGAAGACGATGAGCATCGCGCCGGTGCTCTATGGCGTGACTATGCAGGAGCCGGGCGTTTCGAAGCTGGTTTCGGTGAGGTTCGGGGCAACAGCGTAAGCGATCAATCAGAATCGGTTAATGTGGGGACAGCCGCCCTCGGCTGTCATGCGGAGCAAAGCTCCGCTGTCAAAGTGCGGGTAATACTCGGCGAGCAAGCTCGCCCAGACAGCCGAGGGCGGCTGTCTCCACGCGTGCTTTGTTCTCTGAACTCGTGACGGCGGAGTTCAGAGTCCTACATTTTCCACAGTTTTCCCTCGTTGAAGTTCCTTGTCCGACGCCATATTCCAAGCAGCCCAGCTTTGTCAATTGCACAATAGTGGAAAACGCGGTCGCAAGAAATCGGGTATCATTCTCTGCCGTTGACAAAAATTTCTGAGCGGCTAGAATACCCGACGATTTCTACATCTAACTTTCCCTCATGACTACCGATACTCAAGATCAAGTGCTTTTGCAGACCGACTTCCCCGAACTTGAGCTCTTCGCCAGTGGCAAAGTGCGCGACGTTTACCGCGTGGGCACCGATCGCCTGCTGTTCGTTGCCACCGACCGGATTTCGGCCTTCGACTACGTGCTCGCAACCGGAATTCCGCACAAGGGACGGGTGCTCACACAGATCTCGCTGTTCTGGTTTGAATTTCTAAAAGACATCGTTCCCAATCATCTAGTCACGGCTGACGTAAGTCGGTATCCAGCAGAAGTGCGGGCGCACGCCGATCAACTGCGCGGCCGGTCCATGCTGGTACAACGGGCGGAGATGTTTCCCGTGGAATGCGTAGTGCGCGGTTATCTCTCCGGCTCGGGATGGAAAGAATACAAAGCCAGCGGCAGCGTGTGCGGGATCAAGCTTCCGGCTGGACTTCGCGAATCAGAACAGCTGCCGGAGCCTATTTTTACACCGGCGACCAAGGCCACAACCGGACACGACGAGAACATTTCATTCGAGCACATGACGCAGCTTGTGGAGCCCGAAGACGCGCGCCAGTTGCGCGATTTGAGCCTTGCGATTTACAAGAAGGCAGCTGATTTCGCGCGCCAGAAAGGAATCATTATTGCGGACACGAAATTCGAATTCGGCCGCACGGCTGCGGGAATCACTCTCGGCGACGAAGTGCTGACCCCGGATTCCTCTCGCTTTTGGCCAGCGGACAAATACAAACCGGGCATGACGCAAGAGTCGTTCGATAAGCAATATGTGCGGGATTATCTGGAGGAGATTCGCTGGAACAAGCAGCCGCCGGCACCGGCGCTTCCGCCGGAGGTGGCGCGCAAGACCAGCGAGAAGTATGTGGAGGCGTATCGGCAGCTTACGGGGCGCGAGTTGGATATTTCAACCCGCGCTGCTTGAGGTCGCCGCGTGAACGTTGCGGACTGGATCATTCTGCTGGCACTGGTGGTTTCGGTCGTTCAGGCCGCGAGTTCTGGTTTTTTTCAGGAGGCGTTCGGTATTGCCGGTCTGGTATTTGGATATCTGCTGGCCGCCTGGCAGTACCGGCGGCTGGCAGGACACTTCGAGGCTTACATCAGTTCGAAGTGGCTGGGAGAGATCGTAGCGTTTCTCGCGATTTTTCTCGGCGTCATGATTTTGGCCGGGATTTTAGGAAAGATTGTTCGCTGGCTGATGAAGGAAGCCGGGCTTAACGTGGTGGATAGGTTTTTTGGAGGTGTCCTCGGCCTGGTGCGCGGATGTTTGTTGGTCGCGATTGTCTTGGTGAGCATGACAGCCTTCACTCCGACTTCGCGATGGCTGCAAGGTTCGGCGCTGGCGCCGTATTTTCTGGTTGTGGGCAGGGCCGCGATTTGGGTGGCCCCAGCTGAGTTGCGAGCGCAGTTTTACAAAGGCCTCGAGTATGTGCGTAAGACGCAGGCTCAGACTTCCGGACATTCATAGCGCGTATTCGGTTGCGAACTTTGGGTTCAATGAAGCGTCCCTGGCTTGAAGGCCAGAGGGCGTCACAGAAAAGAGAGATCCGTGAAAGATCAACTTGAAGCGCTGGTACAGCAGATGTATCGCAGCAATATTCTTTATTCTGAGGCCGTACGCGAATTCAAGCGCCGCTTTATTTCGACCGTTCTCGAGGAAAACAAAGGCAATCAGTGCCGGGCAGCGCGTCAGCTCGGCATGCACCGCAATACCCTCAGCCGCACCGTTGATGAATTAAGGATAGATGTGCGGCAGTTCCGGGATGGCGCCAAGCGTCCACCGCGGGCCGCTCGTCCGGCGGCTTACGACAAGAAGATCGCCCGCTGAACGCTTGGGTATCGGGGGATGACTACCTAAAACCCCGTCTTAGCTCATGTCACTCCTAGACAAGTTTTGACCGACTGATTGGAGTATGGTGCTCCCAGTTCCGGCGAGCGCATTAGTGTGCCAAAAAAACGGGCCGCGTCCGCTGAGCGTACTGCCGCCACCGAAAACGCCGAACTGAACGAATTTCGCTACCTGGGGGCTCTATGAATCGCGCCAAAGTCTTTTTGTCGTTTCTCCTGTTACTCGTCTGCACAGGAGTCGGGTTTTCTCAGATGTCTTCCACGTCGCTGCAAGGGACGGTAACCGATCCTAGCGGAAGCGCGGTCCCGGGCGCGTCAGTCGTGCTTTCTAACGAGGCGAAGCTTGAACGGACCACGGTGACGGACGCCCAGGGCGGATACCGTTTGTTGGCGCTGCCTCCCGGAACCTACACACTCACGGTCACGGCGAAAGGCTTCGCTCGCTACCAGCACACTCAGCTTGATCTGCTGGTCAATACTCCGGAAACGGCCAACATTCAGCTCAAAGTTGGGGCAACCAGCGAAGTGATCAACGTCTCAGGTGAGGCCCCGGCGCTGAATCTGGTGGACGCATCCATTGGAAATCCGTTTACCGAAACCCAAGTGAAGCAAATCCCCCTTGATGGGCGGAACGTCCCGGAACTGCTGAGCCTGCAAGCTGGGGTGGCGTACACGGGAAATCGCGAGGATCTTCTGGATCCCAAAGTCAAAGATCAGGACAGCCGAAATGGCGCAGTGAATGGGGCTCGCAGCGACCAGAGCAACATCACGCTCGACGGTGTGGACGTGAACGACCAAAACAGCGGCTATGCGTTCACCTCGGTGCTGCCGACCACACTCGATTCAGTTCAGGAGTTCCGGGTCACCACATCGAACTACAACGCCGATCAGGGAGAGGGCTCGGGAGCACAGGTTGCGCTGGTCACCAAGAGCGGGACCAACAATTACCACGGGTCGCTCTACGAATATCATCGCAACACGATCACCAGTGCAAACGATTACTTCGTTAAAAATGCGGAAGCGTTAAGCGGATCGCCGAACGTGCCCGATAAACTACTCCGAAATATCTTCGGCGCATCAGTGGGCGGGCCTATCAAGAAGGACCGTCTGTTTTTCTTCGTCAACTATGAAGGAACTCGCAGGCGAGAGCAGACCAGCACAGTGCGAACGATTCCCAGCCCAGCCATGCGCGATGGGGTGCTCATATATCAATGCGGTGCCCTCGACCTCAGCCAAGGCAATTGTCCGGGGAACTCAGTCCAGGGGCTAAGCAATGCAACCTACACAGCGCCCGCTGGAGATTTCGCGCTTGGGCCGAAGGACATCACGAATTTGGACGCGACAGCGTACGCAACTGCCCAGGTAACGCCCACCACGCCAATTGGTCCCAATCTCCACATGATTCAGTATTTTCAGAAGACTTATGCAGGATTGAGCGGCAACGATTTCTCCGTCGGAGACCGTTTTAATTACGTTGGCTACCGCTTCCGCGCACCTGTCAGCTTCGACAACAATGTGTTTATCGCTCGCCTCGATTACCACCTCACAGCCGATGGGAAGCACACGATCTTCTGGCGAGGGGCACTGCAGAACATCTTCAATCCGCAGGAGCCTTTTCTCCCCGGCGATTCCCCCATGCAAACCATGGAAGACCACAGCAAAGGCTCCGTAGTCGGCTATACAGCCGTTTTGAAGCCTACGGTCGTGAATAGTTTGCATTGGGGATTTACCCGCCAGAGCACGGGATTCATTGGAAACTCGAATCAGGAGTGGAACGTCTTCTACGGGCTGGATCCGAGCTTCGCTTATAGCCACAACGCGCAGACGCCGACGCACAACATTCTCGATGACCTCTCCTGGACCAAGGGGCGGCACACAATTCAAGTTGGGGCCAATCTGGGTTGGGCGCGGGACCCACGCTATAGCCTGCAGCATTCCTTCAATGAAGGAAAAGGCGCAACCAACTGGATGTCGCCAACAGGATTCGCAAACACCGGCAGTTATCTGGATCCCGCCACCGGGATCAACCCGGTGACGAACCAAGCGTATCCAGAGCCACAGTCAGCATTTCAATATGACTATCCGATGCTTGGCATGTTAGGCATGACTTCCGACATCGTCGGCAATTACAACTACGACAAGACTGGCAAAGTAGTGAATTACACGGTCGACGCCAATGGGAATCCCATACAGGCGACTGGAGCGCCCGTCACGCGCAACTACGGACTCAATTGGTACGAGTTTTATGGACAGGATTCGTGGCGCATCAAACCAAACCTGACGGTCACGTACGGTTTGCGTTGGTCGCTGTTCCCGCCCCCCTGGGAGGTCAATGGGTTTCAGGCCTCTCCAACCTGCTATACGGCCGACCAGACGACTCCTGGCGGTCCCGGATGTCCTGCGTTCGCCTTCAACACCGGTGCCGAATTCAATCAAATGGTCAAGAACATGAAGCAAGGGATCGGCTATGATGCCATTCCTTTCCTCGGGTTCGAACTCGCCGGTCCTGCTAACAATGGCCCCGGCTGGTACGATTTTCAAAAGTCGAATATATCACCGCGGCTTTCGGTCGCTTATTCTCCCCACGCCCAGAGTGGCTGGCTAAAGAAGCTGTTCGGCGAAGGTGATAGCACGGTGATACGCGGCGGATTCAGCAAGGTCTACGACCGCGCAGGAATGCAACTGCTCAGCACGTTCGACGCGAACCCACCCGGCGGACTGGGGCAGACGATCCAAAACTTCTGCTGCACTTTCGGCTACGACGATGCTGTGCACGCGCCGCGGATTACAAACATCAACGTGATTCCCCATTGCGGTCCTGCGGATTGTGCAGATCCCAACAACCCCGCTCCGAGCCAGTTGTTCCTTCAGCCGGCGCCGGCAGCGCTGCATCCTCCGAACGGCATCCAGGCGATTACGTGGGGAATCGACCAAAGTCTCAAGACGCCCTACGCTTACGCTTTCGACTTTTCGATTGGTCGTGAATTGCCGAAGAAGATGTCATTGCAATTGGCCTATGTAGGCAGGCTAGGTCGCAATCTCCTTACACAACGCGATCTTCGCCAGCCCCTTGACCTCGTTGACAACACAAGTGGACCTGGTAAAGGCATGGATTATTACCGGGCGGCAACTGCACTGGCCAAGGTCGCAGTCGCGCAGCTCAAAAACAATAACGGGAAAATCGATGCCACCCAAGTCACGAACCAAATGGTTGGTCCAACGGTTGCGTACTGGCAAGACATGCTGCCAGCTGCAAGCGGCGGCGGATATAAGGACACTTTCACCCTTAACACATTCAACTGCACCGTGCCAGTGGCACAGTCGAATTGCCTGATTCAGGCGATCTACGACATTTATTACAACCCCGGAGCTGCTTCCTACCCCGGAAATGAAGTTGTCGGGCTAGGAAACCTTGATCTCTACGGTGCTCTGGGGGACCAGGCTGGCAATACCCTTCACTTTAACCATCCTGATGGAACGCCCGGTTTCGCCGGAGAAATGTTGAACGAACAGGCGACGAGCACGTTTGCCTGGAGCTCGATCGGAAACTCGAATTACAACGCGCTGCAAGCTACACTGCGCAAACAATTCGGCAGCGCAGTCCAATTCGACTTGAACTACACCTATTCAAAGTCGATTGACATCACGTCGTCGGCCAGCCGCCTGAGCTGGGCTTCGTGTTGCAATGTGGGGGCACCGGGAACGCGTCTGGTGAATGCGTTTGATCCGAACGCACGGCGCGGGGTTTCTGACTTCGATCTTACTCACCAGATCAATGCCAACTGGATTGTGGAGCTTCCTTTCGGGGCCGGCCGACACTTCGCAGGTAATTCCTCTCACCTGACCGACGCTTTCATTGGAGGCTGGCAGCTTTCTGGATTGACCCGCTGGACGAGCGGTTTCCCGTTCACCATCGACAATGGAAACTTCTGGCCTACAAACTGGGACGAGCAAGGCATCGCCAACATGGTCACACGGCCAAAAATCGGACATTTTCGCGATCCGGTTAGCGGTAACGTAAGTGTCTTTGCTAATCCCTTGACGGCCTTCGGCGACTTCGCGCATCCCTTCCCCGGTCAGAGCGGATCGCGAAATGTGATACGCGGAGATGGCTACGCGGGTTTGGATATGGCGCTTGCCAAGCGGTGGAAGCTGCCCAACGAAAACCAGAGCCTGCAGTTCCGCTGGGAAGTTTTCAATGTCCCGAACCTGCATCGGTTTAATGTAGAGTCGGGGCTGGGAACTTCTGCTTGCACTTGCATCGCTTCGCTGCAGCAGTTGCCGCAGTCTTTCGGCGACTACACCGGACTGCTAACTCAGCCGCGCGAGATGCAGTTTGCACTGAGGTTCGAATTCTAGCGTTGGGTCAACTTTGGGCGGCCGGCCGCTCGGCCGCCCAGCCACCAGTTCTTTCCACGCGCGGAAAAACGTCTTTCATCTAACGACATGGTGATAATCTTTCTGCTCGACGCGAGTTTCGCGCACTACCGTCCGCCTCTATGACCACTCTTGCCCACCGGCTCCGTCTCGTCGATTACTTTGCGCTCGCGTTTGGAGTCATGGTCGGAACCGGATGGCTCATCGTGATGGACGACATATTGCGGCGTGGTGGGCCATTGGGCGCTCTGCTGGGATTCACCGCGGGTGCGTTGATGCTGTTGCCGATCGGCTATGTCTATGGTCGTTTAGTACCTGCTGTTCCTGATGAGGCCGGAGAGGCTGCGTACGTCGCACTGTTTTTCCCGCGCGGCGTGAGCTTCGCGACCGGATGGATGGTCTTCCTCAGCTACTTTCTGACATGTCCATTTGAGGGCCTGGCTGCGGGAAGAATTGCTGGATATTTATTTCCTTCGCTAAACACGCACGAACTGTACCGGCTCGGAGGTTATCCCGTATATCTTCCACACCTTTTGCTCGGAATTGTGATTACCGTCGCCTTGACCTGCGTAAATTACCAGGGCATTCGCGCCGGGGCACGTCTTGGAAAAATCACAACCTTCACGTTTCTCACGCTCGTTATTATCTTCGCATTGGCCGGTGCGGCGCGTGGCAGTCCAAGCAATCTGCATCCGTTGTTCAGCCATGCTCCACTGGTTTCGATTTTTCTGGTTTGGCAGATTGTTCCGTGGCTGCTCTCAGGCTTCGAATCCGTCGGCAAATATTCTGAGGAAGCCAGTTCAGATTTCAAGAGCCGGGGATTTTTCATCGCTATCGCACTTACGATCTTCACTGGGCTGGCGTTTTTCTGGGTGGTGATTTCAGCGGTCGCGTACGTCGCGCCCTGGCAGGCGCTGGAGAGCAATCAGCAGTTCCCGACCGCGCTCGCCATCGAACGAGCGCTGCATGCGCACTGGATTGTGGTGTTGATCATGGCGTCGGCTCTGGTTGCGCTGGTGCAGGCGTTCAATGCTAACTTGATTGCATCGTCACGTCTGCTGTTTGCGATGGCTCGTCGCCGGCTAATCGTCCCCAAACTCGAGTACATTCATCCGCAAAATCAGACGCCGACGATTGCAGTCATTGTGGTGGGCATAGCGACGGCGCTCACTATGTTCCTGGGCGAAGCGGGGCTGGTGCCGATTCTAGAAGTCGGCGCGCTTTCCTCCGCTCTAGGTTGGATGGCAGGTTGTGTCTCGTTCTATTGCATGAAGCCGAACTGGCGCGGGCGGCTCGCAGCTATATTTGGCATCCTGGTGACCGCATCGATGTGTTTTGCCAAGGTTCTTCCCATGGTCCCCGGACACTTCACCCGCTACGAGTGGGCGGCGCTGGCGATGTGGACTGCGATTGGAGCCGTGGTCTCGATACCCTGGCAGTTGCAGAGAAATACCGTGCAGAAGAAGGTCCAAGCCTCTCAGTTGTGAGCAATGCGACTTTGACCTGAGGAGTACAGGAGATTTTTATTCAAGCGTCTTTGTGCTTCCACTTTGGGCGTGTTCGCGAGGGCGTTCGTACGGAACTGCCGCGGCGACATTCCAAATTCATTCCGAAAGCAGTGACTGAAGTGCGCGGAATCAATGAAGCCCCAACGGAAGGCAATGTCAGTCACGTTCAAATCTGATAAACGTGGATCTGCCATATCGCTGCGACAGCGTTCCAGCCTTCGTTCCCGTATCCACTCCAGGACGGTCCATCCTTTTGCGGCAAACAGACGGTGCAGATGACGCACAGAAATTCCAGCTGTGGCGGCAATGATGGCGGGGTTAAGCGCGTGGTCCGCCAAGTGCGTTTCGATGTAGTGCTCGATCCGGGGACGCAATTGCGCACAGCGGTCCAGCTGGGTGGAATACGCATCTGGGCCAAAAAGACAACCGGCCAGGATTTTCAAGTATGCTTCCATCGCAAAAGCGCCTTCTTCAACCGTCATGGCTTCAGCCTGCTCGTAGAGAGAGGTAGCCAGGTGAAACAAAGTCGCGCCCAGGCCTTGCTTTCCTCGAATGCGCGGCAAAACCGGCAGAGATTTCTTTTGCAAATGATCTTGAATAACCCAGCCGGGTAGCCGCAAATACAGCCGGGCACAGGCGCCGGCGCACTCAGAGGTCCAGGGTTGGCCGGCATCAATCAGCGTGGTATCACCCGGTGCGAGCAACGCCACTGTGCCGTTTTGGCAGTAGCGGCGCATTCCCTGCAGCTGAGTAATCACGATGCAGTCGCGAGCGTCTGCCTCTCCCGCCACGGCGGGAAACTTCACGAAAGAGACCGGAGCCGAAGAGAAACAGGTAAACGCGGACCCGCCCAGCAGGCGGCGTTCGATGGATCCATAGAAAGGAAGCCGCTTGGGAAAGTGGAACCGGCAATCACCACAAATCGGCTTCGCATGGTCCAGCCAAGCATCTAGCCGGTCGGATACAGGAACCAGATCTGTTGAGAACGACTCTGACATACGGTGGCACCGCGTGAATGCGCGAAGTCAGACACGCTGGAACTACACTGTTGTTGGGAACGCTAGCACATATGCAAAACCGCATTCAAGCTGAAAGTTCTTGCAGGACACCGACGAAGAACGGTTACGGTTCAGTGTGTGCAGGTTAGCGAGATTCAAGAAGTTTCACGAGAGCATATAGCGCGTGATTCACGGGAGTAGGCACGCCGAGTTCGGTGCCCCGGCGCGCAATGAATCCATTTAGTGAGTCGATTTCGGTTCGCTTGCCGCGATTAATGTCTTGCCCGGTGGACGATAGCTGCGCCGCCATTTGTGTCGCAATCTTCATTGCGCCGGCCAGCGCCGCCTGTGAGTCTGCGACGCCCGGCAGCACAATGTGAGCCGCGCGCGCGACTACTAACACCTCGGCCACGGCTTGCTGGACGACTTTGCGTGCATCTTCGCTCTCAGCGATCCGGGCATACCTGGCCTGTCCAAGCGCGGACACTGCATTCAGTGCGCAATTCCAGATGAGCTTGACCCAGAGTTCTCCTTCGATGTTGTCAGTGATCCGGCAGGGGACATGCGCGCGAACGAACACGTCAGCAGTGCGCTGGGTTATTTCGCCCTCGGGACCGAGAACCAGATCCCCGCGGCCTACATGCTTTACGACTCCCGGCGCAGGCGTCGATGCCGCGAGATATACAACCGCGGGCAGGGCCTCGATTCCTGCGGCTGCGCGAATCTGGTCAACGTTATCAACGCCGTTCTGCAAGCTGAGCACAACCGTGTGAGGCGCAAGAAAAGGAGCGAGTTCCCGCGCGGTTGCGGCATTATCGGTGGTTTTGACGCAAAACAAAACGAGATCGGCGCTGCGGGCGGCGCTCAAGTCGGCCGAGGCCTCCACGCGCACATTTTTCTTTCCCTGCAAAGTGTCGAGCAGAAGCCCGTCACGTTTGACAGCGTCGACAAAGCTTTGCCGGCCGATCATTACGACCGGCGCACCAGCGTCTGCGAGCATGCCTCCGAAGTAGCCACCCACCGCCCCTGCACCGACTACGGCAATTCGAGGCCAGCCTTGCTGATCTGTCATTTTGAGATGTTACCGTATTGCTCGTTGCTTGACGGGGGACAGATCTGCGAGTTTTTATGCAAACAGTTGCTCAATCGTGACGATAAGGCTTGGGAACTTCTTCTCGTCATCTGGTTGCTGTTTCAGCCACATAATCGTTCGCAATTTCGAGTGGGATTCCTGGTGAAGGAGTTCCGGTATGTATCGCCTCGTAATTTCCCCGAAAGTGGGTTAGATTAGCTGCCCACAGGGTTAGACTCCCAAGTCTTGCGCTCCGTAAATCACATGAGAGTAAATGCGCCGTTGGCCAAAAGCACAGTTGTTGCCGCGCTGGGTGGGCTGTTGTTCGGATTCGATACCGCGGTGATCTCCGGCACCACGGCTGCTCTGACTCAGCAGTATGCTCTCTCGCCAAAATTCCTTGGAATTACCGTGGCCAGCGCGCTCTGGGGAACGGTGATCGGGTCGATGCTGGCCGGATATCCCGGGGAAAGACTTGGGCGTCGCGACAGCCTGCGGCTGATGGCGATACTTTACCTGATTTCCGGCTTGGGCTGCGCCTTTGCCTGGAACTGGCCGTCGCTAGTGGCGTTCCGCTTCCTCGGTGGTCTGGGAATCGGCGGATCGTCCGTGCTCGGTCCAATGTATATCGCGGAGATTGCCCCGGCGCGTTTGCGGGGCCGGCTCGTGGGTCTGTTTCAGTTCAACGTGGTATTCGGCATTCTGCTGGCATATTTTTCGAACTACATCATTGGAACTCGAGGACTGGGAGCGACCGAGTGGCGATGGGAACTCGGTGTAACCGCGATTCCCGCAGCCCTGTTTTTTCTGATGCTGTTTGGCATTCCGCGCAGCCCGCGCTGGCTGGCGAAAAAAGATCGCATCGAGGAAGCGCGAACAACGCTGCAGTTGATCGGCGAAGAAGATTATGAAAGGGAGCTGCAGGACATTGTTGAATCCATTCGCGTTGAGCAGCAACAAGCGGGCGAAGCGTTGTTCACTCGAACCCATTTATTCCCGATTTTTCTCGCCGTCAGCATTGCCATGTTCAATCAACTTTCAGGAATCAACGCGATCCTTTATTACCTCAACGACATTTTTGCCCATGCTGGCTTCAGCAAGCTTTCCGGAAGCCTGCAGGCGGTGGCAATTGGCGCGACGAATCTTCTATTCACCATGATCGCGATGTCCGTAATCGACAAATTGGGCCGCCGAACGCTGCTGCTGGTGGGCTCGGTCGGGACTGCATTGTGTCTCGCAGGAGTGGCCATAATCTTCTTTACCGCCCGTCATCAGGGGCTGCTGCTCTGGCTTTTGGTCGGTTACATCGCGTCATTCGCGTTCTCGCAAGGCGCTGTTATTTGGGTTTATCTGAGCGAAGTGTTTCCCAATAACGTGCGGGCCAAGGGACAAAGCCTGGGCAGCTTCACCCACTGGATCATGAACGCTCTAATCTCTGGAATTTTTCCGCTCATGGCCGCCACTTCCGGCGGCTATCCGTTCGTTTTCTTTTCCATCATGATGGTGCTGCAGTTCTTTGTCGTGTTGTTCATCTACCCTGAAACCAAGGGCGTGACGCTGGAAGATATGCAGAAGAAGCTGGTAACCAGCCAGGCGCATTGAGAAAGGAATGATTGCAATTATGAGAACTCGGTTCTATTTCGTTACTGTCGCCATTCTGATTGCGTTGTCTTTGTATTCTCGTGGCGAAGCGGCAAAAACGCGCGTCGCTATTGTCGGTCTTGATCACGATCACGTTTGGGAATTGCTGCAATATATTGCCGCCGAGCCGCAAGCCGAACTGGTCGCCATCGTGGATGCGCATCCGGATCTGGTCGATA
>Ga0209580_10000440_pt1 | contig 23110 bp, 24 predicted proteins | sample Coa_R1_5_FD_187153 | JGI IMG/M metagenome (GOLD analysis project Ga0209580, IMG submission 187153) | Surface soil microbial communities from Centralia Pennsylvania, which are recovering from an underground coalmine fire - Coalmine... | ecosystem: Environmental > Terrestrial > Soil >... | reverse complement strand
AGCCCCAACGTGATGAGCACCGCCAGCAATACACCGTATTGAGAGATGTTGTAAAGAAAATACGGCGTTACGTTCAGCAAATATTCGCCAACGACCCACAACGAAACATGATTGCGCAGAATATCGCCGAGCAGTTCGAAGGCGGTAAAGATTAGGGACAGGATGACCAGCGTCCCGACGACCAAGCCAAAGTTAAAAACGAAGTCACGCAGCACATAGTCGTCGAGGATCATGGGAAAGCCGGCGCTGAACACGCGTTTTCTGGTGGACGCACGTTCGAACGCGTTTTCCGCGGGAGAAACCGGCAGCAGCAGCGTGCCACCCTGCACCTGGGCCTTGAGCGACGCCCAGGTGCCTTTGAGCGCCGCAATTTCGAAGGGCCGCCGCTCCGATTTCCAAAGCAAGAATGCGCCCACGGCTAGGCACACAAAATCCGCAAGCCATACTCCGACCGCGGGAGAGACTTTGCCCTGCCGCGCCAAAGAGACTCCGAGCAACGAAACAAAGTAGTAGGCGAAAACCAGAATGATGGTCAGCACAAATCCCGCCGACTTCCCTCCCTTTTTTGCCGAGAGTCCCAGGGGAAACCCCACCAGTGCCAAAACAATGCATGCGGTCGGCAATGCGAATCGGCGGTGAAACTCGATCCAATACCAGCGCGCCAGAGCGGGGTTCTTTCGCGAGCGCGCCTCCTGTGCGAGCTCTAACGTGGGCACCTCAGAAATCGAGCTCGGCGGCTGGTCTTTGGCGTTTGCGCTTTCCGGCAAAGTGATGGGAATATCTGTTTCATCAAACGTGGAAATTTGATACTTGTCCGGAGTGGTTGGGTCCGTATCGTGAGACGATCCATTGACCAGATGCAGATGCAGCGTGTTCTTGCCTTCGCTGACCAGGATTCCGCGCTCCGCCAGCGTGACTCGGGGCGCCGCCGGATTTGAGGTGTCCGCGATGAATACGCCTTTCCAGATGGCCGCTCCACGCGCGCTCTTCACGTCGTTAACGTACAACACCATCTTGGGGAAACCTTCGTAGAACACACGCGGCTGAATCTGAAACGAAACCTGCGATCCCTTTAGCTTGTCCTGCAATCGGACCAGCGCTGCTTGCGATCTCGGCGCCAGGTACACGCTATTTCCCAACGCCAGCAGCCATGCCGCGAGAAAGAAAAACGAGAGAATGCGGAGAAAGCTCCAGACGCCCATGCCGCTCGCCTTCATGGCAGTAATCTCGCTGTCAGCGGCGAGACGGCTGAGTCCGATGAGAATGCCGATCAGCACTCCAGCTGGCAGGGTGATGGTCAGCGCTTCGGGAATGATCAGCGCGAACAACTCGAGGGCGCTCGGCAAAGGCGCGCTGTTACGAACTACAAGTTCCAGAACCTGGCCCAATTCGCGGGTGAAAATCACGAACGTGAAAATGCCCGTGCCAATCAGCGCATGAGAGGTGACTTCGCCGAGAATGTAGCGAGTTAAGATCCGCATTTACGGGTTTAATTAATGGCAGTCTAGCATCTCCGCGGAGCGACTGGACTGCGGCAGTTATGAATGCGGCCTTTCGAGGTTAAACAAAATTGACCGTTAACCAAGAGGGCCAATACAATCAGAAATGCGGACTGATTCCGCTCTTCGCGCCGATCGCGCTGCTGCCCCCTCGTTCAACGGCAGGACAGCTGACTCTGGATCAGCATATCGGGGTTCGAATCCCTGGGGGGCAGCCAAATCTTCCTGCTTGCCCCAATTCTGGGACAGATCATCAGGCACACGGAACAGCAGCTCTCCTGGTCAGCCTTACAGGTGTTAACCCATTGATGGATTGCGTCTGGTCAATTTTGACCAGTCTTCTTTGCCCAACGAGCTGATACTAAAGATTGTTTTTCGCGAGAGAATATTTCCGCATAGTTGGGCGAAATGAACCGTCATTGCCCATCTTGATTCAACTGACCAGCGGGTAACCGTTCTGGAATCTAAACCTTCTCCACACTAGCCCCGCGCAATTCAAGACGATATGTCAGTCATAAAGACTTTACCTTCGGCCGGAATCCTCGAATTCGTCAACCGGCACCCGGCTCCGCAAGGGCCTGCGGCGCCGGTCCGGCCGCACTCGACCGCGGGGCTGCCCAGCCGCATCGCCGTGGTTGGCAATTACCTTCCCCGGCAGTGCGGGATCGCCACCTTTACCACTGACTTGTGCGACGCGATTTCTACGGAGTACGGATCGGCACGGCTGTTTGCGGTTCCGGTGAATGATACGGAATCCGGCTATGCGTACCCCGCCCGGGTGCGACTCGCTCTTCAGCAGGACGATCTGTCCTCTTACGAGCAAGCCGCTGACTTCCTGAATTTCACTAATTTTGATTTGGTATGCCTGCAACACGAGTACGGAATTTTTGGCGGGCCGGCCGGCAGTCACATTCTGGGTCTGCTGCGTCGCCTCAAGATGCCGGTCATAACTACCCTGCATACCGTCCTCCGCGAGCCGAATCCCGATCAACGCCGGGTGATGGAAGAAATCGCTACCATATCGGACCGTCTCATTGTCATGAGCCAGCTCTCATCCCAGTTTCTGCAAGAAATCTTCAAAGTCCCGGGCAGCAAAATAGATATGGTTCAGCATGGAGTTCCCGATTTACCTTTCCTCGATCCCAATTTCTACAAGGACCGCTTTGGCGTAGACGGGAAAGCGGTGCTAGTGACGTTCGGGCTGCTGTCGCCGAACAAGGGAATCGAAAATGTGATTCAGGCGCTGCCGCAGATATTGGCGAAGCACAAGAACGTGGTTTACATAGTCGCAGGCGCGACTCATCCTCATGTCCTTCGCCGTGAGGGTGATCGCTATCGCGCGTATTTGCAGGCTCTGGCGAAGGAAGTCGGAGTGGAGTCGAACGTATTGTTCCACAACCGATTTGCAACCCCGCAGGAAATGGTTGAATTTATCGGCGCAGCGGACATCTATATCACTCCTTACCGTCACGAGGCCCAAGTTGTTTCAGGGACACTTGCGTATGCGCTCGGTGCAGGCAAGGCGATCATTTCCACTCCCTACTGGCATGCGATCGAGTTACTCGACGATGGCCGAGGTGCCTTGGTTCCGTTTCAAGACCCGGACGCGATCGCACGAAAGACGGTCGAACTTCTGGACACTCCGGCAATACGGCACCGTATGCGTAAACGTGCCTACAGCTACGCACGAGTCATGGTCTGGAAAAGTGTTGCGCAAGGGTACATGGCGAGTTTTGGGCAAGCCCGCAACGACCGCACCCATCAGCCGCGCGCGATCGTCGCGGACGGCTCGCCGGAGAAATACTTTGACCATCTGCCAGCGCTGAAGCTGGACCACCTGCATCGCTTGACCGACGACACTGGTATGCTGCAGCACGCGACCTTTACCGTGCCAAATTACAGTGAGGGATACGCCACCGACGATAACGCGCGCGCGCTCCTTCTAGCCATCCTCGTCGAGCAACTTGGAGGAACCGAGTCGGTTGGAATTGAGGAACTTGCGTTGCGGTACCTGGCATTTCTGGGGCATGCGTTCAATCCGGAAAACGGAAGGTTCAGAAATTTTCTGACCTACGAACGCAAATGGACAGAAGCGGCAGGCTCAGAAGATTGTCATGGGCGCGCGCTGTGGGCGCTGGGAACGGTCCTCGGACGCTCCAAGAATCAGGCGCTCCGAGGTGCGGCGGGACGTCTTTTCGAGGCTGCCGTGCCGGTAGTCGCTGCTTTCACCAGTCCCCGTGCCTGGGCGTTCGCGCTGCTTGGGATACAAGAGTACCTCGATTTCTTTCCGGGCGATCGGGAGGCTCAACAGATGAGATCGGCACTGGCAACTCGGCTGCTCGAAATCTACGCCTGGAACCAGTCTCCGGATTGGAACTGGTTTGAAGATGTTCTGGCTTATTCGAACGCCAGACTCCCACAGGCGGTTTTGATTGCCGGCCGTCGCAGTTCGGATAGTGTGATGGTATCGGCCGCCCTCGACGCACTGAATTGGCTAAGCGAAATACAACGTTCCCCGGAGAATGATCATTTTGTGCCTATCGGCTCGCAAGGGTTTTACCGCAGGGGACGCGAGAAAGCGCGCTTCGACCAACAACCCGTGGAAGCCGGCGGAGCCGTGTCCGCGTCTCTCGAAGCTTTTCGCGCCACTGGGGAGGATCGTTGGCTCAAGGAAGCTTGGTCAGCATTTAACTGGTTCCTTGGAAACAATGATTTGCAAATTGCTCTGTATGATCCCTCCACAGGCGGTTGCCGGGACGGTTTGCACCCTGAGCGAGTGAATGAAAATCAGGGAGCAGAATCGACTTTGGCGTTCCTGATGGCGTTGATCGAAATGCGCTCACTCGGAGAATTTGATCATCCACGATCAAGCCGTGAACTATTCATCGCCCGCAACAAGAGTTTTGAGTCTGCAAATGCACTGTGAAATCGTCTCCTTGTTTATTGTGTGAAAACCTATGAGCGTTGCTGTTACAACTCGTTACGAACCACTTCTGCTTCGGCATCCTGCCAACCCGATCCTATCCGCCAGGGACTGGCCATACTCGATTAACAGTGTGTTCAACGCCGGCGCGACACTGTTGGCGAATGGATCGACTCTGTTACTGTGCCGGGTGGAGGACCGGCGCGGCATCTCCCATCTTTGTGCCGCGCGTTCGCGAAATGGCGTGGATGGTTGGGAGATTGACAGTGAACCAACGTTAATGGCGAGCCCGAAGGAATACCCAGAAGAACTCTGGGGCATTGAGGACCCTCGCATCACCTTCGCGCCTGAACTGCAGCAATACGTCATCACTTACACTTCTTATTCGCGCGGCGGCCCCGGTGTGTCTCTAGCTCTCACGAAAGACTTCAGAACTTTTGAAAGGTACGGCGTAATTATGCCACCGGATGATAAAGACTCCGCGCTTTTTCCGAGAAGAATCAACGGCTACTGGGCGCTCATCCACCGGCCCATGACGCCGCTCGGTTCACACATGTGGATCTCTTACTCTCCGGACTTACGCTATTGGGGCAGGCACAGATTGATGATGGAAGCGCGGCGGGGCGCGTGGTGGGATGCCAACAAGATTGGCTTGTCTCCTCCGCCAATCGAGACTTCCAGGGGATGGCTGGTGCTCTACCACGGAGTACGGCATACGCCTTCCGGCTGTCTATATCGCTTGGGATTGGCGCTGTTCGACCTTGAGAGTCCAGAAAAGTGCTTGTTGCGAGGCGATTCGTGGATCTTTGGCCCAGAGGCCGAGTACGAGCGTCACGGGGATGTTAAGGACGTTGTATTCCCGTGCGGATACACCATGGATCCCGATGGCGACACCGTCAATATTTACTATGGGGCCGCTGATTGTTCGATCGCACTGGCCCGGGCCAGCGTGCGCACTCTACTGGCTTGGCTCGATGCCAACGGAAGCTGTGAGCGCAGACAGAACCGATGAATCCGCTGCATTGGGTATTTCAGTTCGTCTTCGGCTGTCATCACCGTCACATGAGCCGCGTGTTCACAATTAAGAGGCGGACGTACAAGGTCTGCCTGGATTGTGGACACGAATTTGGATTGCCAGATGCTTGCCCTACGCCGCGGTACAGCATTGCTGAAGGCGTTGGAACACGACTGACAAGGGTTACACAGGCAAGCGCTCCCATAATTTGAACCATGGTGTTTGTGCTTCGCACATTCTGCTATATGTGAGCTATCTTGCTCAGACGAGAAAGCCCACACCTGTCATTCTTTATTCTCCTGAGTGTGTAGACGGAGCCGCGGCCGCTGATTCGTAGCTCTCATTCTTAGGTCGATTCGTGCCGGGTGCTCATCAAGGCACGGCACCGCGACACATCCAGCAAATCGGCATTCTTCATCCGTGGGCACGCCGCGAGTTCTCCGGCGAACACGATTTGACTCTGAAAGCTCTCGAACATTGAACTTAGGGCGACACCTCGAGACGGATGCGAGGCCGTAGTCCGCGAAACAAGAAAGGTCAACAATTATGCCGTTACTTCAAGTAGTAGAAGTTCTGATCGTCGTCGGTGTCCTGCTGTGGCTGGTGAATCGCTTCATTCCCATGCAGGCAACTATGAAGTCAATTCTGAATGGCGTCGTAATTATTGGAGTAGTTCTGTGGTTACTGAATGCATTTGGGCTGTTTCATTCCCTCTCCCGTTTGCACACGTAAAGGACGAGTCCGTGGCGAGCCGGAAACTGAAGGCACCGACACAAGTTTCAGCAACAACGTAACACGGCAGACATCTGCCTGAAGGAGATACTTTGAAAACCAATCTTTTGTTAGCGGCCGGAATCACTCTCAGTTTGAGCGCGTTTGCTCAAACCAATTCTCAAACCACAGCCAACGTCGAGGATCTGAGGGTAACGCCCACCTTCCGCGTGGTTGTCATCAGTCGCAGTGTGCAAGCAGTCAACTATAAGCATCGAAGCGGGTCCTCGAAACTGGATTTCACGGGCACCGATCTGATGCCCTCAGCGAATGGCGTAGCCGAGATCAACAGTAGGCGGGGTTCCATTACGATCGAAGCAAAATTCGGCGATCTGCAGAAGCCTACGACGTTCGGGAACGAATACTTGACTTACGTCTTGTGGGCGATTTCCCCCGAAGGCCGCGCCGTGAACCTGGGAGAAGTGCTGGTGGGTGGCAACCATCGCAGCAAGCTCAACGTCACCACCGACCTGCAGGCCTTCGCTTTGGTCGTTACCGCCGAACCTTATTATGCCGTCCGGCAACCGAGCAACGTTGTGGTGCTTGAAAACGTGGTTCGCACGGACACCAAGGGTACTGCGGAAGCCATGAATACGAAGTATGAACTCATGGAACGCGGCGGCTACATTCCTACTGGCTACAAATTCGATCCGGTAGTTCTGAATACGAAGTTGCCGTTGGAGTTCTTTGAAGCGCGAAACGCCGTGCGCATCGCAGAATCCGAAGGCGCGGAGCAGTACGCCAGCGACAGCTATCAACGCGCTGTTCGGTTTATGGACAAGGTCGATGGATATGCGACCAGCAAACACATCGACAAAAAGCCGATGATTGCATTGGCCCGCGAGACAGTACAGACCGCAGAAGATGCTCGCGAAATCACGGTCAGGAAAATCGACGAGCAGCGGCTCGACAACGAACGCCAGGCTGCCGCCAACGCACAAGCGCAAACCCAGGCGGAAGCAGACGACGCTACCCGGCAGAAAGAACAGGCGCAATCTGACAAGGCTCTAGCTGAGATCGGCAAAGCTCAGGCAGAGTCGGACACAGCAAGTGCGCAAGCAGCGACGCTCGAGGCCCAAACCGCCACCGCAAACGCGCAAGCGGCAAGGACTCAGGCCGAAGCTGATATGGCAAATGCGCAAGCCGGCAAGGCCCAGGCAGAGTTTGAAACGGCAACGGCCCAGGCCGATGCCGCCAAGGCCCAGTCGGACTCCGACAGGACCAAATCTGATATGGCGAACAGCCAGGCTGCATCAGCCAATGCACTCTCCGCAGCTCAGGCCGATGCCGATCAATCCCGCATGGCTGCACAGCAAGCGCAGTTGAGCGCGCAACAGGCGGATAGCGACAAAGCCGCCATGCGCACGCGATTGACCGTGCAGTTGAACACCATACTTCAGACTCGTGATAGCGCTCGCGGCCTCATCGTCAGCATGTCTGATGTTTTGTTCGACACTGGAAGATACTCATTGAAACCGGGCGCACGAGAGAAACTGGCGAAAGTTGCCGGCATTCTGCTCGCCTACCCTGGACTCACAATCGCAGTCGGCGGCTACACGGATAATGTGGGCGGCGATGCGATGAATCAAAGACTGTCCGAAAATCGCGCCGGATCCGTACGCGATTACCTGGTGCAACAAGGTGTATCGACGAACTCGGTCAGTGCAGAAGGCTTTGGCAACAGTTCCCCTGTAGCTTCGAACGATAACTCCGCCGGAAGGCAGCAGAACCGCAGAGTTGAACTTCTCGTTTCCGGGGAAGCAATCGGCCACCCGGTGGATGCGACAACAGGGAGCTTGCAGTAGGCACACGTACAAAAATCAGCAGTAATGGAGGCAGCACTTATGAAAGCAATCACAATCATCAGTACAGCGGCTCTATCTTTGATTCTCGGAACCGCTGCTCTTGCCTATGCGCAGCAGGACCAGGACAAACCTGCTCCACAGGACGAGAAAGCCCAGAAAGATAAATCCGCAAAGCCAGAAGACAAAAACGCGAAGCAGCAACAGGACAAGAACAGAGCGGAAGGGAATAACGCCCAACAGGAAAACAAGAACAACAAGCAAGAAGAAAAGAACGCTCAGCAAGACAAAAACAACACCAAGCAGGAAGAAAGAACCACGCAGCAGCAAGACAAGAACAACAGGCAGGAAAAGAACAACGCGCAGCAGCAAAACAGGAACAACCAACAGGACGAGAGAAACACACAGCAGGCGCAGCGCGCCGGGGGCAATGGCCGTGGCCGCATTCCCGATGACCGTTTCCGGGCCAGTTTTGGACGGGAACACTCGTTTCGCGTGAACCAAGCTGACTACAGTAGGGATCGCCGCTTCCAATACGGTGGCTATTCGTTCGTATTCGTTGACGAGTGGCCAAGCAACTGGCTTTACACGCAGGACGTCTTTGTTGTCGAAATCGACGGCGTGTATTACCTGTGCAACGCGATGTATCCGGGCGTCAACATCACACTTAACATCGCAGACTAGCTTCTGTCTGGCGTGGCGGTGGCGCGCTATTAGCGCAACTATCATCGGCGCGGGTCCAATAGCTTGGGCTCGCGCTCTTTCTTTCTCTGACTAGCGCTGGCAAGAGACCCGCGCGAGCAGTGACACTCCCACTTTCGGTGAGGGCGCATCTGCAGTCTGCCGATTCCTTACATCCTGAGCACTTTTGACCAGCAAGCAATTAACGGAACGCCTATAACCAGAACTGGTTAGTTTTCTGTTGAGTTGCGGTGCAGAGCTTGAGGTTGCGAGGCAGGATGTGGCTAAACCCAGCAATAAATAATGGAGGTTAGCGCTTTATGAAAATAATTAGAAGAATCATCAGCATCGCCGGTTTGTCTTTGCTTCTCGGAACCGCTGCTCTTGCCTATGCACAGCAGGACCAGAAGGATGAGAAGAAAGGTCGCGCCGAACAGCAGCAGAGCAAGCAGGAAGCCAAGCCGCAACCGCAGCATGCTCAGCAGCAGCCACAGCACGCTCAACAGCAACGGCAAGATCAGCCAGATCGCAGCCAGCAACAACAGCGGCAAGATCAGAGCCAACAACAGCCGCGTGCGCAGCAACAGCGGCAGCAGCCGCAACATGCTCAACAACAGCGGCAGGACCAGCAGCAGGCCGAGCAACGGCAGCGGCAGAGCCAAAACGATCAGCAGCAACAGCGAGCCCAGCAACAGAAGCAAGAGCGGAGCCAGCAGCAACAGCACGCCCAGCAGCAGCAACGCCAGAACCAGAACGGCGAGCGACAGCGCGCGCAACAGCAGCGGCAGGACCAGAAGAATCAGCAACAGCGCGCCCAGCAACAGCGCCAAAACCAGAGCAACCAGCAACGCGATCAGAACAGACAGCGGGGCAACGAACAAGCGCGAAACTCGCCCGAGCAGCACCGAATCCAGCAGAGTGCATGGCAGGAGCATCGTTCACAGCGCTGGGACTCCGACCACCGTAACTGGCAACGTCGCGGTGGCTATAGCGGGTACCGCGTACCGGACGATCGTTACCGCGGATACTTTGGTCCAGACCACGGGTTCCGTATCTATGGCTTGCCTTTCATGGTGGTTGGTGGATATCCGCGCTTTCAGTACGAAGGCTATTGGATTACTACCCTTGACCCATGGCCGGAATATTGGGGGAATGACTGGTATGACAACGACGACGTATATGTAGCCTACGTCGACGACGGCTACTACCTGTACAACCGCCGGTATCCCAACGTCGGGATCGCAATCAGCATCTCGATGTAACGTATGCGCGGGTGCAGCCCCAAAAGGGGCTGCACTTAGATGTAGATATTGGCGTCGGAAGTAAGGAGTGAATCATGCTTGGAACAGTATTGATTGTGGTTTTACTTTTAGCGCTCTTTGGGGCGCTGCCTAGATGGTCGCATAGCCGAAACTGGGGCTACTGCCCGACCGGCCGTATCGGTCTGACCCTTCTGGTCGTGGTCATTCTTCTGCTTCTCGGTAGGATTTGAGCCATGCGCCGCAGCGCAGTGTCTTTGGGGAGTACGGTGCCACGTTGGCTCCCATTTTCTCTTCGCGCCTTGGCGATTGCATTTGCCCTGCTCATATGCAGCGGAGGATCCTCCGCATACTCGGTTTTGACGCACGAGGAAATTGTGGACTTGGCGTGGGCCAGCGAAATCCGTCCTCTGCTGCTGCAGCGGTATCCGGGGCTCTCGGAAGACCAGATCACTGAAGCGCATGCCTATGCCTATGGGGGCGCGGTCATTCAAGATCTCGGCTATTACCCTTTCGGCAGCAAGGATTTCAGCAACCTGGTGCACTATGTTCGCAGCGGAGACTTCGTTCGCGAACTCCTGCTCGAAAGCCAGGATGCCAACGAATACGCGTTTGCTCTCGGTGCCCTGTCGCACTATGCGGCGGATATTGCCGGGCACCCCGCGGTGAATCAGTCCGTAGCAATTGAGTATCCGAAGCTACGAGCAAAATTTGGCAAATCCGTCCGGTACGCACAGGACAAGACGGCACACTTGAAAACCGAGTTCGGCTTCGACACGGTGCAGGTCGCGAAGAACCGTTACGCATCGCAGCAGTATCACGACTTCATTGGATTCAAAGTGTCGAAGCCGTTGCTAGAACGCGTCTTTCCGGTCGTGTACGGAGTGGAGTTAAAGGATGTGCTTACCCACGAGGACATGGCGGTGGGTACGTATCGTTTCGCCATCAGTCGGCTGATTCCGCAAATGACTCAGGTCGCGCTGCAAACCCACAAGAAAGAATTCATGCGTGAGACGCCGAATTTTGCGAGACGGAAGTTCTTATATCGTCTTTCGCGCTCGGGCTATGAGAAAGAGTGGGGTAAAGACTACGTTAAGCCGGGCGTGGGCACCCGCATCTTATCAACACTACTGCGATACATGCCGAGGCTTGGTCCCTTCAAAGGATTGTCATTCAAGAGCCCAACTGCGCAGACCGAAGATCTGTATATCAAGAGCATCAATACCACCGTGGATCAGTACCGGGCCTTTCTCGAAGAAGTGCGCACGGACACTCTGGTGCTACCCAACTGCGACTTAGACAGTGGCCAGTCGACCAAGGCCGCGGAATACTCGCTCACGGACGACAGCTACGCAAAGTTACTGGCACAGTTGTCACAACGGAAATTCGATCGGACCTCGCCCGAGCTGCGCGAGAACATCCTGCAGTTTTATTCCGACCTGTCACTACCGATCGAAACGAAGAAGGACGAGGTTCGCTGGCGAGGCGTGCTGACCGAACTGGACCAGTTGAAGGTGGTCACTCCGGCCGCGGTTGTCGCGAGCAGCCCTGCACAGTGATTTCATCTGCACCCGGCTCTGGCCGCGTCCGATCCCAAAGAGCAATGGAGGAACAATGGCAGACAAAGAATGGACTGTTAAAGATTTAATGGAAGCATTGAAGCGGTTTTCGCCAGAAGCCAAAGTCTATTACGAGATGGGACCCAACGGCCCCGGAACAATTGGAAAAGCGCAATACGTCAAGGTCTGGGGCGAAGACGACAAGCCAGGAGTGCTGCTGGACCGATAGTAGTTATCCAACAGCAAAATCCCAGATGCGTTGCAAAGACCGCAGTATAGGTTCGATAAACAGCTCGTACAGCAAGGTTTTCAGCGGGTGATCCATTTAGATCTTCACCGGGCGTGACGTCTTCTTGAAGGCTCCTGACGCCCAGAGCTGGAGCTTGTGACCGCACGCGCCAGGATGCTGTTTCTGAAGCCACATGAGCCGGCGGTCGGTCACTGTCAGTGTCCAGGCAGGGGCGACTGGATCCATCTTCGACTGTTGAGTGCTTTCCAAACCTGCTGTCATAAGACCTCCTCGCGACTCATTGTACTAACTTCGTCTTCTTCTCTCGACGACTCGGTAGCGTCCTTTATGCTTTGGCTTTCGCTGGGCAGCCTTCGTCGCCCATTCGTGAAGATGCCTCGTCGGTCGCACTCTGAACTTTGGGCTGGACAGAAAATCGCGCGACCTCGTCCAATACAGGGGCGGGCAACAACTGAGATGAGAATCCTTTGGCCGAGGACATATAGCGAGCCTTTCGGACGCGTGAAGCTGATTGAAGCTTACACAAGCCAAGTCAGCCCAATCTGGTCAATAACGCTCACAGTGCTGCGGCAGCAGGGTTCTTTCGGTCAGCATGGCGAGAGTCGCAGGTTGGTCCAAACGCTCTCTCACTTCGGCAACAACGGACGCGCATACGAACTCGTGTTCTTCCAAGTCATTCTTGGCGCGCTCCATATCGACATTTCTATGGGCCGCTAGCTCGGTGCTCACCTGATAGTACGCAGCGGAGCGAGCTTCCATGTACCTGCCAAGCTTGAACTCAAAATTTTGTCTTAGGTCCCGGCACTTTACGCAATCCATGGTATCCCTCCGGTGCTTCCTCATAGGCGCAAGGAGGCTTGGCTGAAGCGATCCCTCGGGCAGAGGGATCTCGGTTACTCGGCACGGAACCAGTTATGCTCGCCTCGGCTGGGATTCGAGACGGACAGCTTTCGCAGAACTCACAATGCGCAATTCCCTCACGGTCAACCTGCGTGTACTGTGACGGAAACTAACTCCGGGATGCAGCGGGAATTTTGAATTGATTTAACCGCATCCTCAGCGGTGAATCTCCCCATGAGCAGCGCCTGCTTACGATTGGTCGTCATCCGGATCGGACTCCGGTCAATCCGCTGCACATACTCTGGGATACGAACCCCACCACGATTGACCCTCACAAGAAACTGGATGATTTTCATAGGGTTCCTCTCCACTTGGAAAAATATGCACGACATCAAACTGGGAGCCGACTTTAAGCCGTCTCCCCGTTTTCTGTCGCTAAGTTACTGGCGCTTAGGCGGCCTTGCTGTGAACTTTGGCTTCGAGTGCCTTCTCGCTGCCAACGTTAACCTTGATTTGCTTGGGCTTGGCTTCCGCCTTCTTGGCCAGATTAACCTTCAGCACGCCCTTGTCGTAGTGGGCGGTTACCTGAGTCGGATCCACCGAGTTGGGCAGAGTGAACGAGCGCGTGAAGCTTCCATACTGCCGCTCGATGCGCCGATAGTTCTCTTCTTTCTCGTCTTTTTCGAACTTGCGCTCGCCGTGCACGGTGAGAGTATTGCCCTCGATGCGAACGTCAATATCTTTCTCGTCAATACCCGGGACTTCCATCTTAAGCGCAATCGTGTGCTCATCTTCGTATATGTCCACCGGCGGGGCAAAGCTGGTGGTGATCAAGGCCTCTTCCGGGCCTTCTGGGCTGAACGACTCACGGAAAAGACGGTTCATACGGTTCAAACGATCTTGCAAGCCGGTAAATTCACGGACAGGTTCCCAACGGGTCATTAGTGTCATAACGCAGTTCCTCCTCGGAGTAATCTAAGAGGGGAAAACTTCAGATGGGCTGACTTAGTTCAGAGGACCTGAAAGAGTAAGCAGAAATACTTGCTCACTTACAAGGCTAGGCTTATTCGGCAGCCCTGTCAAGCTGCCTGGCACGCTTGTTTTCTCGGATCTGATCCGAAGTAAAGCTGCCTCCGCAAATACTGCAACGCCAAAAAGTAGATGGGTGTGCCTTGATACCCTGTGCATGCTGTCCATCGGGAAGCCTGGCTAGCACCAACTCGCCGTCGCACTCTGGACATCGTCGCTGAATCATGAGCTTCCCGCCCATCTAGAAACTCTCTTATGAAACTTCACCGAAGATCATCCGCTTTGAGGTGGACGGAATGAGTTTCCTCCAGGGAGAGTCGAGAGGGATCGCAATAACCGTTCCCGCTGAGGCAAGCCGTGTAATTGCGCTTGTGCTCAGCCTGAGCCAGTGTCGTGGCTTCCTGAGGTGTAAGTTTTGAGTAATCGCAAGTCTCCTGGCCACCCCTGCAAGCGATGATATTGCGATCGTGTTCTGCCAAAGCAGTTTGATTGGCTTCCGAGACCGTAAGTTTAGACCTGTCGCAGTCTCCCCAGCCATCCTCACAATTTTCCGCATTGCGCTGGTGTTCTACGACGTTTACTTCAGTTGTTTCAGAGCCAGTTAGCCGAGAACGATCGCATGTCCAGCCGCTTCTGCAGTCGGCGAAGTTGCGTTGATGGAGGGCTATATCGACATTTCGGAGCTCACTTGGGGTCAGTTTGGAGCGGTCGCACACGTCATAACCGCCCTCGCAGTCATTGAGGGTACGGCGGTGTTGTGCAACATTCCAAACCCTCGCTTCGGCTGCAGTCAATTGTGAAGGGTTGCAGGAGCTCAGACCCATCGCGCAGTCAGAAACATTTCGTTGGTGATCAGCCACAGCCAGGGCAACAGCTTCGCGTTCGCTGAGTTTCGAGCGGTCACAGGAACCGTAGCCGTTCCTGCAGCTCGCGACATTTTGCTCGTGCTGCGATTGGACCACGTCGGTCAATTCCGACTCGCTCAACCTGGAACGATCACAGCTCTCCATGCCATTCTTGCAGTCAGCCAGGTTTTGGGCAGGATTGGATGACTGCCCACACAGAAGCATAGGCCACAGGCTTAGACATGCTACCTGCGCCCAGCGATATTTCGAGAAATTGATTTTCATATTTGCTGCCTTTCGGCTATCTACTAACAGGCTGACCAAGAGTACGGCGTGGTTTCGGTCAGTTGAAATCGAGTTTGCCTTTTCAGAGCTAGTGGAACTAAGAGGAGACAACTTCAGGTGGCTGACTTAGTTCAGAGGACCTGAAAGAGAGAGAAGACGTGCTCGTCTCTACTATTATGGTGGGCTCTTCCGAAGAGAATAGCTGGTCTCAATTGCTCACTTTTGCTGGGCGCGGCGCGTTACTGCAGTCTCTTGCCAAACTTTGTTTTCTGTCCAGATCGATCTGACAAGCCTAAGAGAATTGATTCCGGAAGTCGAAGGACCCGTATGGCTGGATCGTTGCCGCTGATGACTTGGACCACGGTGCAATCGCCTTCCTCAAAGGGATCCGAAACCAGCTCAAAACGCTCGCCGTACATATTGATATGAGTGGAGGCCGTGTAGCCGAGGTCTTTGATCCTGGCACAATTCTCGGCGGGCGACCGGCGCATGCGGGTTTCGGGAGCGCCTGCCACAATCGAATTTTCTCTAAGTTTAGAAGTTTTTTCGGGGAGAGTCATGCAGCCTCTTTAATTAGGACGGTTACGAGCAGAAGACTTGCCTTTGGCCCGGAGCCTTGAGAGAAAGAAGATACTTCTCTCCACGATCATGATCGTCGAGACGACTGAGAATAGCTGGTCTCAATTGCTCACTTCGTGCTACTTCCAAACGCGTGAAATTAAGTTGCTAAGAAACCTAATAGTCGACTTTTCCTCTTTTGTGAGCAATCCGGCACAGAATCGAAGCGGCACAACCTGTCATACTAGGGCTTTGCTGCAGGACAATCCCGCCTTGTAGAGGAAGAGCGAGGGATAGGATGGAAGTCAACTTTCGCCGGTTTCGCAAGCGCTTGAGTCGAAAGCTAGCGTCGATCATCGACCGGTTTAAGCTCGTTGCGACGGTCGAAGACCGCGATTTCGGATCCCAAAGGATGTGCCCATTTTGCGGACTAATCACTTCCCGCCGCAAGACCTGCTGCCTGGAGTGCGGCAAGTCGCTCACACCAGCGTAAACGCGGTCTGCTTAAATGACCGCACATCGAACGCACACAAATGCGTACAATAGATTTAGATGAAGAGCATGCAGAGTGAAGCTCCCTTGGGCGCAAAAACAATCGAACGTTTGGAAGAACAGAGCGGGTTGCTGCTGAGGATATACCAGGCAGAATTCGCTAAAGATCCTGTTAGCCCGGCCACCGAATCTTCCCGCAGCAATATGATTGCTTTGCGACACACCATCAATCAAATCTATGGACAAGCTGCGGCTCTTGAAGTAGCCTGCGATTCCTTAAGCCCCGCCACCGATGCTTTCTCAACGGAGGAGCAGGCCGGCTAGCTGCCTCGAAGTCGCAGTATTTCTAGGCCACGACCTAAACTTGCTTATTGCGGTTGTTATCTCGCTCGGGCTTGGTTTGACAAGCGCAGCCCGGAAGCCTAGGCTGGTCAGTGAGCGAATACTTCCTTCCACTCTTTCAGATTTCTGAACTAAGTCAGCCCATCTGAAGTTATCCCACCTTAGTCACGCAATACGTGAAAGGACCACCTCAACATGAAAAGAGTCATTCTATCGGTCTGTGCTTCGATCGTACTCTTGGCCGTTCTGAGCCCGATTTCCGCCGCCAAGAAACACCCCGCAGCTAGTGATGCCATCGCAGTGATCACCCAATTTGAGAACAATGCCGTAAAAGCTGACCTCGCCGGAGACTCATCTTTCTTCGAGAAGGGTTATGCCGACAACTGGACCGGCGGCTTCAGCGGTGGAACGTGGACCACGAAAGAATCGATGTTGGCTGACATGAAAGACAATGCCAACAATAAGATGAACAGTGAAGAAATCAGCGATTTAAAGGTGCGCGTTTACGGTGGCAATACCGCAATTGCTACCTATACGGACACTTATGATGGAATGGTCCGCGGCGAACACCGTGTCAAGACTGTCCTCAGCACCGATACTTTTGTCCGCCAGAATGGTGTGTGGACAGAAGTTGCGGGTCATAGTTCGGTTGCCAAGTAAGAAAGTGGCGGGCCCAATTCTCTTGGGCAAAGGGCCCCACTTTTCCGGAACGAAAACGGAAGTGGGGCGCGTCACATCGACACTGCAGCGGCCTATCCAAAAGTAGACAGCCGCCCCCGCTTAAAAACTTCCCTTCTGAGTCAAAATCGCGTAGCCGCGCTCCCGATCACTGTCCACACCAGGTGCGGAAAGGGTGCCGCTTTCTCGCTAAAATTTGTCGACTGCTGATCGAGGAGATTTAACCGGGAAGGTTTTCGTGGCTTCCAATGCGGGTGACACGCCGCAGACGCACACGTCTTCCGGCTCCGCGATTCCCCTGCTGTTGGCGCAGTCTCGCATGCAGCAGGAAGTGGACTGCTGCCCACACGAAGTGAGGAGGGTCGGATGTCGGCACAAGTGCATCCACAGACTTCAAAGCACCGTCTGGCAATTCCACGTTGTCGGTCAGCATTACAATGGGGACTTTCGGCCGCACCTGTTTAATCTCAGCCGCAACGACTGAACCATCCAAAAGCCCCAGATCGTACTCAAGTACAACCGCATCCACCGGCCGCGACATGAACAGGTGTAAACCCTCACGACCGTCGGCCGCGGTTAGAAGGTCATATCCTTTTTCCTGCAGGTACTCTAGCGCAAACGGTTTGCGGTGTATGCAAAGAAGAGTGCTGTTGCCCGCCATCTAAATAAGGTATAACAGCGAGGCTGACATCAATTCCGTTCACAATTGCTCACTCTTATGAATCTCGAGGAGAGCATAACCCGGCAAACACTGTATTCTCAAGCTCCAAAGAGCCCTGTACGTCTCAGGCAGTGGTGCCGCTTGCCTGGAACCCGGAGGTATTTTCACCGCACATTCGAATGATCATCGGCAACAAGCGGCTGGGTGCATCATTCTTCGAAACGAAAGCATCCACTACCTTCAGTGCGTGCTCCGGAATCTGCTCATCACTGGAAAGCATGACGATTGGGACTTGCGGCGTGAGACGCTTTATTTCGGTAGCGATTTCGTGTCCGTTCATCTCCGCCATGTGGTAGTCCACGATTACCGCGGCAATCACACAGGCTGCCGCAATCTGCAGCCCCTTTCGTGCAGAGTTAGCAGTAAGTACCTTATATCCGCGTCTTTCGAACAGCGCTCTTTGGTAACACAGTATGCCGTGATCATCGTCGATACACAGAATGGTCTTGCGGCCAGGGTAATTGAACATACTTGTTTCTCCCCAGACTGCCATAATCATCCATTCCATGCCGACAAAGCTGGTCAGATTTGCACATTCGTGGCGACAATTGTTGTACAAGTTGATCTCTCGTAACCGAGCAATAGTGAACAGATGCTCCAGTCGTGGGAGGCTAGAATTGGACAGTGCTTTTAAGTGTTTAGAAGGGTATATGAGAAAACATTACCTTCACATTACTGCGTATTCTTGTGACAAATGCGGAGGGCCTGTAATTTCCGGGTCAACCGGAGTCCGGGAGAGTGATATTTCCAAAGAAACCGACATCAGAGAAGTGGGGGCGATTTGTTTGTCGTGCGGCCACAGACAAAGCAGCGCCACTGCGCCGGGCAGAATACGCGACTTTCCACCAGTTCAATGGGAGCTACCGAACGACATCGGGCCAGAACACTTGGTGAGCGCATACTTTGAGACTCTCAATCGTGAAGGCATACATTGAGCAGAAGCAGCGACGAATAGCAGCATGCCGTCCAACTACCCCAAATTTACATGTTCGGTTCATCAGCTTACCTTCAATTGAGCAATAGTGAGCAGCCACCAGCTCTGGAACGTTCCATTATGGAAGAGTGAAAACCCAAGAGCTCACTCGGAAACAGGTCCTCGATGTACCTTGTGTGATTTGCGCCGCTGCCATCGACGAACCCTGTGAGCTGCATTCCGGTGCATTGCGGACCGAGTCACATCGGGAGCGACAACTTTCCGCAGCCGACGCCATGAAAGCGAAATCCGGACAAAGGTAAACGATCAGACTAGGCAGACTAGGCAGAATTCGCTGAGGAAGCGGAACAGCGACTTCGGAAAGGTCTTATCCGATGCGCGCTAAATCTAAAACGCGAATACTGGTCGTCGAAGACGACATTTCAGTCCGCCTGACAATCTCCCAGTTACTTACTGAACGAGGATACGAGGTCACAACTGCAGCCGACGGCTTCGATGCGCTGCTACGCCTGCAACAGGAGGTTCCCCACCTCATCGTTTCCGACCTCAACATGCCGCAAATGTCAGGATTCGAACTGTTGTCGGTGGTTCGACGCCGGTTCCCGGAGATTCTGGTTGTGGCCTCCAGTGGGGCCTATGATTCCATTGAAATTCCGAACGGGGTCATAGCTGACGCTTTCTACGCTAAAGGGCAAGAAAGTGCCTCCAGGCTGCTGGAAGTTATCGCGAACCTGATTCGCACCGGCGCCAAAAGCCACAAGGCACAGAACGCTCCGGTTTGGATTCCGCGGAATGGTAAAGACCATAACGGCAAGCCCTTCATACTCCTGACTTGCACGCAATGCCTGAGGTCATTTCCATTTACTGTGGACCACGAGCCCAGGGGCGAAGTGTTGAAAACGCCGTGCATCTACTGTCCTCACGAAGTCACCTACATTATTGATTTTTCACGTTCCGTGAACTCGCCGGAAAAGCGTGCGGCCTGGAAAGCTGCCTTCCTGAAGCCCCAAGAAAAGCCGGCCTCTGACGGAGGGGCGGCAATATCCGTGTCCCCTCGAGTAAAAAAATCATTCCGCTCGCAACGCGCAAGGAGCCATGCGAAGCTCGATCGGATTGAATGGCTCTAGACGGGTTTGCGAAAAAACTGATCCGGACCGTGGCCCGCGTCATTCCGCAGTGCGGCATGGTTTCGCAGGCGGTCGCTTTCAATATGTTTCTGGTTTTCTTTCCCAGCCTTTTGTTTGCCCTGGGCCTGATGAGCAGGTTCTTGAGCGGCAAAAATGGTCAAGACCTTGCGGCGCGACTCACCACAATTCTGCCGCCCGGCAGTTGGCAGCTTATATCCGACTACGTGCTGCGCCGCGGAGTAAATCCCTGGACTTGGGTACTTCTCGGATGGCTTGGGAGTCTGCTCGTTGGCTTACAAGTGATGAAGCTGATGATGGAAGGCATTCGCCTCATCTACGGCGAGGGCCAGAAACCTTCTTTTCTCATCCGCCAGCTTCGTGGATTGTTTCTATTCTCCGTGTCCATCGTTGCCTGGATCGCCGCCGTCGCGCTAAGCGTCTTTGGCCGGCCTTTGCGGCAGTGGATGATTCGTGAGTTCGGAACATCACAACTGGTTCGCGGCTTCGTGACGGTCATACTTCCGCTGCTGGCGATGATCCTGGCGATGCTCGTTCTCGCCTTAATTTTTCGGCTTGCCTTGCAGCATTCGAGCACATGGCGTTCCATTCTGCCGGGAGCGGCTGCAGCCACTATTTTGTGGTGGGCTGTCAATCTTCTATTCGGGGCCTACGTGCGAAAGATGCACTACGGGCCGGTTTATGGCGGCCTGGCTGCGGTGTTCGGCCTCATGGTGTGGATGGAATTTTCCGTCATGATCGTCTTTCTCGGCGCCGCCTGGAACGCGGAAAGTTCGAAATTGCAACTGTGAGCAATTGTGAACAGACCTTCAGGAACTCTGAATAGATAATCAAGGAACTCTGGAACAAGAGAACTTTCTTGAAACAGTTTCGTAGGTTTGCCCGCCATTCCAGGAGGTTTCTATGAGCATGTTTCGCATATTGTTAGCCGATGACCATCCAGTTTTCCGAATGGGCGTGTGTTCGTTAATCGGATCTCACGCAGGATGGGAGGTCTGTGGAGAGGCCGCCGATGGGCGCGAAGCCGTAATCAAATGCCGGGAGTTGAAGCCAGATCTTCTCATCTTGGATATTTGCACGCCGAACCTGAACGGCGTTGACGCCGCACGCCAGATTCTGCGCGACCGTCAAGACCAGAAAATACTGGTGCTTACCAACGTGGAATCCGAGCACGTCGTCCGGGACTGCTTGCAAGCCGGCGTGCGCGGATGGGTCTTCAAGTCTGATCGGGCCGATGAACTGACGGCGGCCATAGAGCAACTGCAGCAGAATAAGTCCAGCTTCAGCTCGCGCGTGTCCAACCTGATCCTGTACGGATATCTGCATCCGCATCGTGCGACGTCAACTCAAGTGCTGCCGGCCAGACTCTCACTGCGGGAACGCGAGGTCGTGCAGCTGGTGAGTGAAGGCAAAACTTCCAAGGAAGTCGCCGTGCTATTGGGCATGAGCGTGAAGACCGCGGAAACCCATCGCAGCAATATCATGGTCAAGCTCAAGCTCCATTCCACGGTTGAGCTGGTCATGTATGCGATCAGGAACGAAATCGTTCACGTGCAACTGCCAAATGTTGCCACGTCAATTTTGCCGACGGAAATTGGCCGGGCGAGCGCGGCTTAGGAGGAAATATTTGTGTGGACGATGGCATCACCTTCGACTGCAATTCGGATTTTGGATTTCGTGGCATACGCATGTTGTTGAAGCCATTACCCCTCACCCTCGTTCAGTGAACTTCCGTTCCATGGCCTCAGCCGCCGAAAGTTTTCGGTCGCGATGCGGTTCGCTGCGTAGAGTACCGGTGTGCAGTTCACAAGCTTCCCCGGTCGCGGCCCCACACGTGGGACAAGGGACACCGAGAATCTGTTTCGAAGTAAGTTCTTTGCTCTTCACTGTCACATGATGCAAGGTTCCGCTGCAGAAAAAATGCTCAGTATTGCTCACTCTTGAACACGAGAGCACCTTTCAGGCGGCTCCAGGGCGTTTCTTGCAATCGTGAGCAAAACTGAACATCTTTGATGCGGGCGTCTTTGTGAAAATGTTTAGGAGTGTAGCTTCCTCCACGAGGAGAAGACTGTTTGAGGCCAGCGGTCATGCCAGCCCGGAAGAGGTACGATTTCGATCCCCATGCATTCCTCGCAACCATCGGCGAGGGCAGGAGATTCATGCTCTTCCCGAGTCGACAAACCATCTTTGGGCAAGGGGACATCGCCGATGCCGTCTTTTATATCCAGACGGGCAAGGTAAAACTCACCGTGGTTTCGAAGATCGGCAAGGAAGCAACCATCGGCATACTAGGCGAGGGAGACTTTTTCGGCGAAGGTTCACTGGCAGGCCAGGCTCTCCGCATGGGGTCTGCCATTGCCATGGTAGATTGCGCTATTCTGCGAATCGACAAGAAAGCGATGATGGAAGCGCTCCATCGCGAACACGCCTTCTCCGATCTGTTCGTGGCTTATCTCCTGGCGCGGAATATCCGCTACGAAGAGGATTTAGTTGACCAACTCTTTAATTCCAGCGAGAAGCGGCTGGCTCGGGTTCTCCTTCTACTGGCTCATTTCGGCAAAGAAGGTGTGCCCGATACTGTGGTTCCCAAGATCAGCCAGGAAACTCTGGCAGAGATGGTCGGCACGACCCGTTCGCGAGTTAGCTTCTTCATGAACCGGTTCAGAAAACTAGGTTTCGTCAACTATGGCGAGAACGGGCTGCAAGTTCACAGTTCCCTGCTCAATGTCGTTCTCCACGATTAGCTTCCGCTCTGATTCCCAAAGACCACCTAAAAGACTCCAGCAATTGGCAAGTCAGGCCGTTGCTGGATCTAATCCCGAGAGTAACGGCATTTTCGTAGCAACCAGCACTTCTAACAACGTGGCCGTGTTACGAACGCTTCCAGAAATGCCGATAAGTGCTTCCGAGACCTTGGGGTGTTGGTCCGCGAGCAAGTCAAGACGGTCGCTCACGCCGTGGAGTTGCCGGGCTTCGTGCATGATCTCAATCGAAGGCATGGGGTACGCTGCTTTCGCAATAGCCTAAGGAGAAAAAACTTCAGATGGGCTGACTTAGTTCAGGGAACCTGAAAGAGGAGAAGGTGGTAACCACCTCAACCGCAGTATATCACCTATTCCACGACCTACCGGAGCGGCCAGCGCAGAAGATAGAAAGCCTGATCGGGCTCGATTGGAAATTCAATCGTGCAGAACCACATTGAGCAGAGAGCTATGTACTTGCAGCCCGCCGTCATCAGCTCCGTAGTGAATGAAGCCTAATTTTCTGAACCGGTTCATGAAAAAGCTGACCCGGGAACGGGTCGTGCCGACCATCTCTGCCAGAGTCTCCTGGCTGATCTTGGGAACTACGGTCTCAGGAATTCCTTCTTTGCCGAAATGAGCCAGCAGAAGCAGAACCCGGGCCAGTCGCTTCTCGCTGGAGTTGAACAGTTGATCGACCAGGTCTTCTTCATATCGGATATTGCGCGCCAGCAAATAGGC
>Ga0209580_10000437_pt1 | contig 23347 bp, 19 predicted proteins | sample Coa_R1_5_FD_187153 | JGI IMG/M metagenome (GOLD analysis project Ga0209580, IMG submission 187153) | Surface soil microbial communities from Centralia Pennsylvania, which are recovering from an underground coalmine fire - Coalmine... | ecosystem: Environmental > Terrestrial > Soil >... | reverse complement strand
CGGCTTCCGCCTGCTTGACGGCGTACACAATCTCGGTCTCTGTGAACCGCGATTTGCGCATCCCAGGCCCCTCCCCAAAAGGTAAATTTTGAACCTGGGACTGGGCCACCTTTTGGGGAGGACGTCATGGTCATGGTTAGGGCTTGGTGATTTCCGCCTGGTTCAAAGAACCCTGTAGCCGAAAGGCACTTGGCTTCACCTTCGCACACCGCCAGAGGGTATTTGTGTGGGGCGACGATCCCATCTCATGTTTGATTCCCTCACTGGATTATCTGGTCCGCCCGCTTCAGCACCTCGGGCGGGATCGTGACGCCGATCTCACGAGCCGTCTTCAGGTTCACGAACAGCTCATAGCGCTTCACGGTCTCCACGGGTAGCTCGCCAGGTTTGGCCCCCTTTAGGACCTTGTCCACGTACGCTGCCATGCGGCGGATTGCCGCGACTTGGCTCGTTCCATACGCGATGAGTCCCCCGGCTGCTACTCTGGACGGCGCAAACATAGTGGGGAGTCGATCATTAGCTGCCAGCTCCGCGATCCGCTGCGCATGAACACCCAGTACCGGTTCTTCTAACACTAGCAGCGCATCCGCGTGCGCCTGCTTGATCGCGGCGAACGTTCCTTCGAGATCCGGACTGGGCCCAGCCACCCTGAGGCGTTGGTGTTGTAGGCCCAGAGCTCGTGCCTGCTCCTCGCTTGCTTTCATCAAAGCCTCAGAGACGCCTTGATCGCCTAGTACAGCCACGCGCCTGAGCCCCGGAATCACCTCCTTGAGGAGCTCGAACTGCTTGGTGGCTTGCTGTGGGTCAAAGCTCGTCACACCTGTGAGGTTTCCGCCAGGCCGCTCCAAGCTTGGTACCATATTGTCTGCTACCGGGGCGACCACGACGGCGAAGACAATCGGGATGTCTGTGACCACTTTTTTGGCCGCCCGAGCTGTCACGGCACCCGTTACAGCAAGGACATCCACCTTGAGACGGACCAACTCGGCAACAAGGTCGGGGAGCCGCTCTAACTGCCCTTCCGCAAATCGGGGCTCGATTACGACATTGCGACCTTCAACATAGCCGAGCTCGGCAAGCCCTTGCTGGAATGCCTCGAAGAGGGGTAGGGAACGCCCCTGGGGTGCGAGAAACCCAACCCGCGGGATTTTGGCGGGCTGCTGCGCCTCGACAGGCGTCAGGGCGGCTCCGAGAGCTAGGATGACGACGGTGAGCGTGATTCTTTTGAGATCCATGGCGCACCTCGACATTTCTGCGTGAGGAAAGTCAACGTCATTTTTGGGCCATCTGTTCAAATCCTTTTCTGGTCATACGCGGTATTCCTGGGGGGCTGGAGGTCAACATAGTTCAGTGGAGCCACATAGCCGATCGCTGAGTGCCTCCGGTCACGGTTGTAATAGTCGATCCTTCGTGCAATCACCCCCGTGAGTTCCTCGAGCGTCTCGCAATCTAGCGGCAACGATCGGTTCTCCGTTTTGAACCGGCTGAAGAAGGCTTCCATCTCCGGGTTCCCGCGGGCGCCTCGAAGCGAGTAGGAAACTCGCACCCCATCCATCAGGAGCCTGGAGGTCCACTAGTACCCCACAAACACCGGATCCTGATCGTGATGCACAATCATCCCCCGCCAGCTCCCCGCGCACATGGCCAGCGTTTGTTTCGCCCGCTCCCAGGCTTGCAATGCCACCTCAGTGGTCTTGCGATTGCCGACCGCCGCGCCGACGACGACCTTGGTTGCGTGGTCGATCAGGGTGATCAGGTAACCTTTCTGCTGGCCACCGGCGTAGCGCAGTTCGGTGAAATCCGCATAGAGCACCGCAAACGGCTCGATGTCCGCCTTGTCGCCGATCAGATTCGCATGCCGCCCCGCGTCCGCGATAACCTGCTGGATCCCGCTCGGACGAGGATGCCGGGTTCTGCGTAGCAACGGCAAGTCCCACAGACGCTGCAGCCGCTGGACCACCTTGTGGTTGATGGCGTGTCCCCAGGTCGCCCGAAGCTCGACGGTCACGCGGCGATAACCGTACTCGGAATGACCTCGGGCGATTGCTTCGAGGGGCCGGCGCAGATGCCGGTACTTCTCTGCGTAGTCCCGCCGCCGGCGTTGGTGATAATACCAGGTCGCTCGAGGCAACCCCACAGCCTCCAAGACCAGCCGCAGCCCGCACTTCGGTACCGACGTCCGGAGCAGCATGACCTTCTGCGTAGTGCTCATGGTGTGCGGCGCAAGAAGTTTTTTAAAAGGGCGATTTCCACTTCTTTCTTGCCGAGCAGTTGCTCCAGCTCAGCAATCCGGCGCTCAAAGTCCTCCTTGGGACTGTCTCCGGCAAAGATCTCCGCGCCCCGCTCCAGGAAGGTCTTCTTCCACAGCCCCACGGAGATGGGATGAACGCTATACGCCTTCGCGATCTGGCCGAGCGTTTTGTCTTCGGTGAGGGCCTCCAGCACGACTTGAAACTTCACCTTGGGTGAGACCTGGCGCTTGGCTTTCCCCACGGTAGCGGCCTCCTTCTGTCAGGAGCCCTACCATGACCGTACCATACTCCTCAGCCACGAAGTTGACCCTCAATTCGTGTCCAACTTCTTGGGGTCATGACCGTCGATGATGGGCCGATCGGTGAAACCCAGGAAGACCCTGCCGCCCAAGTGGTTTTCCGGAAGATTATAGAGCATGTTGCAGCAATTATATCGGTAGCGGGCAGTTTCGTGAGGCGCGCGGTGCTCGAGGCGATGCGGGCGGCCCTTACCTCCTGTCCCGCCGACATCTTTGACGGGATAGGAGATTAGAGCCTCTGAAACGCTATCGAACCGTCTCGAAGAGATGTCTGGACAGCATAACATCTGAATATCTATGTGGTCCGGCTCCAAGGAGAGTACAGAGAGGAGACTCGCAATGCAAAAAAGTTAGTTGACTCTGATTGCCAGGGCCTCTTCTATGGTTTGCTCAAGCGGCAATCCTCGCCCACTTATCCATGCAGTTCCAAAGACTGCTTCGCCCAGTTCGGCCCGCGTGGAACTAACCTGCCGGTCATGCTCGACCTGATCGAAGGGCGTCCGATGAAAGCCCAGAGCTTCGCGCAGCATCTCCGCCGCTCCGAATAATCTAGCGGCCTGTTCGTATCTTCGCAATGCACACGTGACCCCGGCCAGTCCCTCGAGGCATTCCTCGATCATCCATCTGTCCTCGATATCTCGCGAGAGACGGAGACTCTCACCATAATGATCGATGGCCCTTCCGTAGTCGCGGTTGTCGAGCGCCATGCGCCCAAGGTTACGAAGGGCATAGGCGACAAGGTCTTTCTTTCCCGCTTCCTTACTGAGGCAATAACTCTCAGTGTAGAATGCTGCTGCCGATTCATAGTTGCCTTGATATCGCGCCACACCCCCCAGCTGCGCAAGCGCGACACTGATGGCCCATTTGTCCTTCAAGTTGCGGTACAAGCGTAGACTTTCTTCAAGCAACGTATTTGCAGCAAGGTAGTTGCCCCGATGGATGGCGACGATCCCAAGCTCTTGGAGGAACCCGGCAATGCCATTCTTGTCGTCCATTTGTCGGCAAAGAGCCAACCCTCTGTTGCCCAGTACCGCCGCTCGCTCGTAATCCCCCTGGCGCCACGCCAGCCATGCGGCTCCTCGAAGGACCTTCGCCAAAGGTGCGCACGGCGCATCGTCGCCTCGTGTGAGAGCATCCTCCAGCCTGGTCCGTCCTTCGGTCCAATGACCACGCTGATACCAAAACCATGGAAGGGCGCCAGCCAACCGTAACTCCGCCTCAACCCCATCTTCTTTCTTGCACCACTCGAGAGCTGCACGCAAATTGCTATGCTCTGTCTCCAGCCTTTCTGGTTCTCCGCGCTGTCCCCTCAATTCTGGCTCCACCCGTTCCACCAATTGTAAATACCAATCCCGGTGCTTCCGCTGCACCGAAGCGGCGCCCCCAGACTCCTGAAGCCTGTTCCATGCATACTGCCGCACTGTCTCCAGCATTCCGTACCGCGCGTCGTCACGTTCCACATCGGCTGTGACCAGCGACTTCTCTACGAGCTGTGCTAGGTGGTTCAAGACTTCATGCTTCTCGATCGGGTCCCCTGAACAGATCCCCTCTGCCGCGTCCAGGGTCCATCCTCCCGCAAATACCGATAGCCGACAAAATACCACACGTTCCCGTTCAGAAAGTAGGTCATAACTCCAATCCATAGCCGCTTTCAGCGTTTGGTGGCGAGGCAAAACCGTCCGGCTTTCTCCAGTGAGAAGCTTGAACCGGTCGTCGAGCCGTGCGACAATTTGATCGACCGCCAACGTCTTCACCCGCACCGCAGCCAGTTCGATGGCAAGCGGAATCCCGTCGAGATGGTAGCAGATTTGTGCGACAGGCTTGGCGTTTGCCGCCGTGATCGAAAACTTCGGCAGTACAGCCGTCGCGCGTTCAATGAACAACCGCACCGACTCGCACTTGGCAAGATCTTCCGTGGATGGCAGTCGATCGAGGTCAGGCACCGGTAAGGTAGGCACCGAGTACAGGGTCTCCCCGGCAACCCCCAGCCCCTCCCTGCTTGTCGCCAAAATGCGTAGGGTGGGGCAGCCTCGTAGCAGGGCATCGCTTAGATACGCGCACGCAGTTAGTAAGTGTTCGCAATTGTCGAGGAGAAGCAACAGTGACCTAGGTCGCAAGTAGTCTGTCAATGTCTCGATTAGCGGTCGCCCGGGTTGCTCGGCCACCCGCAACGTGGAAGCGACGCTTTGCGGGACGAGCGCGGAATCTGCGAGCGCAGCCAACTCTACAAACCACACCCCGTGAGAGAATTGCTCTAGCGACTCTGCACCAACTTGCAACGCTAGTCGCGTCTTTCCGGAACCGCCGGCCCCAGTCAGTGTCATCAAACGAGCGGTCGCGAGCACTTCTTTGACTTCCGCGACCTCCCGTTCACGTCCGATGAAACTCGTCAACTGCGCGGGCAGGTTATTGGGCAGTACGTCAAGGGCTTCCAGCGGCGGGAACTCCGTCTGTAAACCTGCCGCCACGACTTGGAAAAGACGATGTGGATGGGTGAGATCCTTGAGACGGTGCTCGCCCAAGTCAAGGAGGGTCACCCCTTGGGGCAGGGCCTTGGCCACAAGCGCTTGGGTCGTCTCCGAGAGGAGAATCTGCCCACCGTGCGCCGCAGCGCAAATGCGGGCGCTTCGATGAACATCTAGCCCAACGTAGTCGCTGTCCGCGATGCGGGCCTCGCCGGTGTGTAGCCCCATCCGAACCTTCATGGCCGCACCCGCGGGCCAGGGATGACGCAGGATGGCTTGCTGCGCTGCGATCGCCGCCAGCAATGCTTCGCGGGCGCTCGGGAAGGCGGAAAACACCGCGTCCCCCTGCGTGCTGACCGCCTGACCGTCTCGTTCCTGGACCGCAACACGGACGAGCCGACGGCATTCCATCAAAACGTCAGCATGGGTGTCCGTGAATTGTTGGAGCAGGCGTGTCGAGCCCTCGATGTCGGTGAAGAGGAAAGTGACGGTTCCCGTCGGCAGGTGAGCCATTCGCGATCCTCGCCACGCTGTCTTCCTGCCTAGAGACAACAGCTCTTGCTATTTGAAATCAATCAGCCAGCAGAACTCAACCGACTTGCTGCCTCCTGAGTTAGACTCCGTGCCTTTTGCACCGAGGGGCGCGAGGATCGCGTCTCCCGCGCGGTACAACACTGTTTGCTGACCCTGGAACGTTATACTGGTTTGTCCCGATGCTATGCTGCACAGTTCCCCGCGCTTAGCCGGTAGCGCGAAGTTGTGCTTGGCTCCCGGCTGAAACTCGAACTTCGCCCAGGTAATTCTCTGCACGCCAGGCATTGCCGGCTTCCCAAATGTGGTGACGGTGGTCCCTGTGACTCCAGGGGAAAGCCTCATGATGGTTCCAGGGGGAGGAGGAACCGAAATGTTCACCGCCTGCAGGACAGGCCCCCCGAGAAAAACCACCGCCACCGCTGCGGCGCCCGCAAGGGAAAAGCGAACTGCCTTTGGATACATTTTTACCCCCCCAAGAACCAGACCGATGAAATCCCATCGGTTGCCACGCCTTTCTATGACTGAGAAGTTAATCCTCTCAACACTATCGTCCGGGGCCCACGGCGAAGTTGCCACGGTTTCGCGGAGAGTCGATCGTTAGAATTCTGGCTTTCCCCAAGGTCCACTGAGTGAACTTCGCACAACGGATCACCGTCTGCATTCCCCCGCGACTTCGCGCCCTTCCACAGGGCCAGCGTGGCTGGCCGATTTCTCCGCCGCGGCTCTTCTAGCGAAAGCGTCATCCATTTTCGGCGCTTCGCGGCTGACACTGATGCGGCCCGATGATGTCGCGAGCCCCGGATTCCAAGGCCGGTAGTGCAGGGCGCTGTACCGCCTTGCCGTGTTGCAGCTTCGCCCAATAGCCGAGCTTTAGGATTACAGTCAACGGCATCACCGGAAGCGAGGGCGTTGCGCGAGTGAAGACCATGGCGGATGCGTTTGCCGAGTACCGGCTGCATCCAGAACCCAAGAGTCTTGGCTCCGACGATGCCCCGTGTGACGAGCAAACGGTCGGCCTCCTGCATAGACGTCCCGTGGTGGCGATTTATGTTCGGTACGTCGGTAAAGAGTCCAACTACTTAGAGGAGCGCGAGCTCGGGCTTGTCCACGATCTTGATGAAGTGCTCACTGAGTACGCCGACCCTCGGAGGGATCCGTTCGACCTGCTGGTTCGTCCCGTGCTTCGCGACCGCTCGGCGCGAGAAATCACCAAGCGCGTTTGGACCAAGATTGTGACTGCCGGCGGACGCACGATCCGCCAAGCTCGGCGAGCCGCTCTCACGAAACTCGCCGCCGAGATTGCGCGAAAGGCCCTACGGACGTGGGGGAGGCCTCAACCCGATAGCGCCCTCGCGTGCTGCTACCTGTACCTGGAGGAGCGTGGACGGCGAGGCGTGCGGACGTGTCAAGTGTGCGCGAAGCCGCTCACGAGGTTACGCGCTCGCTACTGTAGCGCGGCCTGCAAGCACAGGGCGTTCAGGCTACGCAAGCAGGGCAACGTAGCGCGGGCACGCTAGAATCTGTAGCGTGCGGCCCAGACTGGCCCGTTTAAGGACTTACTTTTGTTGCTAGGTAGCAAGCCGTAGCGGGCGACGAAAGTCACTCATCCTCATCGCGCGCCGCAGTTGCCTCGCTAGTAGCAGGACCCACAAAGAGAACAAACTAATATCGGCAGCATGGCGACCAGGGGGGATCGCTCGGACGCCGGCATCGAACGTCGCTCTTGACTGCACACGGCCCCATTGTTGGGGGAGAGGCCGCTCATGAGAAGCCTACCGACCGGGACCGTCACCTTCCTTTTCACTGATATCGAAGGGTCCACCGCACTGCTCCAGCGCCTCGGTGACCGACGGTACGCGGAGGTCCTCGAGGAGCACCGCCGAGTTCTCCGGGAGGCCTTCGGAGAGGGGCACGGGCAGCTAGTCAACACGCTGGGGGACTCCTTCCTCGTAGCGTTCTCGCGTGCCAGGGACGCTTTGGCGGCTGCAGTCGCCGCGCAGCTGACGCTCGCGAAGCACGTATGGCCTGACGGCGCATCGCTGCGAGTGCGGATGGGGCTACACACGGGCGAGCCTGTCGGTGGTACTGGCGACTATGCCGGGTTGGACGTGCATCGTGCTTCGCGTATCTGCTCTGCCGGGCACGGAGGTCAGATTCTCGTTTCACGCACGGTGGCGGACCTCACCACCCCTGATCTCCCGCCTGGAGTGAACCTGAAGGACCTGGGTGCTCATCGTCTCAAGGACCTGCGCGAGCGAGAGCACCTCTTGCAGGTGATGCACCCAGACCTTCCGGCTGACTTTCCGGCACTCAAATCGGTGGATGCGCGGCCGAACAACCTACCTGTTCAGTTGACCAGTTTCGTCGGCCGAGAGCGAGAGATCGCGGAGATCAAGCGGCATCTCAGCATGACCAGGTTGGTGACGCTAACCGGTACAGGGGGCTGTGGGAAAACGCGTCTTGCTCTCCAGGTGGCAGCCGACCTCGCGGAGCAGTACGAGGACGGCGTCTGGCTGGTCGAAACTGAAGCGATCTCGGATCCGTTTCTCGTCCCCACTGCAGTCGCGTCGGCGCTTGGGCTTCGGGAGGAACCGGGAAGACTGCTGGTCAGCACGTTAACGGACTCGCTGCGGTCGAAGAAACTACTTCTCGTGCTTGATAACTGCGAGCACCTGATAGAGGCGTGCGCTCACCTGGTGCAGTCTTTGTTGAGGGCCTGCCCATATTTGCAGTTCCTGGCTACGAGTCGCGAACCCCTGAACATTAACGGTGAAGTCACGTGGCGCGTCCCTTCGCTCTCCTTACGTCCCCTTGGGTCACCATCGGACGATAACTTGATTTCGTCGGAAGCTGGCCGCCTGTTCGTGCAGCGCGCGCAGACAGCACTCCCCACGTTCGCCGTCACGCCCGCCAACGCATTGTTGGTGGCAGATATCTGCTATCGTCTAGATGGAATTCCCCTCGCGATCGAGCTTGTGGCGACACGCGTCAGAGGTTTGACGCTTGGAGAAATTGCCGACCAGTTGAATGGACAGTTAGCCCTAGTGACCCACGGCACTCGTACGGCACTGCCTCGCCATCGGACGCTCCGTGCAACCCTGGACTGGAGTCATAATTTGCTTTCCTCGAAAGAGCGAGTCGCTCTCCGGCGGGTGGCCGTTTTCGCCGGGGAGTTCGCCCTTCAGGCGGTGGGCGTCGTTTGCGCAGGGGATGGGTTAGAGGAGGCGGAGATCTTAGATCTGCTCACACAATTGATCGATAAGTCGCTCGTAACAATGGACGAGCAGGGAGCGGGGCGATATCGGTTGTTGGAGACGGTACGGCGCTATGGTACCGAGAAGCTGTTGGAATCGGGTGAGATCGACGAACTATGCCTTCGTCATCAGCGCTTCTTCCTGAGATTGGTCGAAGGGGTCGAATCACACCTTTCGGGATCCGAGCAAACGGTCTGGATGGACCGCTTAGAGAAGGAACATGCGAATCTGCTCGCCGCGATGGAGTGGTCTCGCACACGCGCCCCAGACGTTGGGTTGCGGATCGCCGGCGCGATGTGGGAGTTTTGGGAAGCGCGAGGGTACCTGAGCGAGGGACGAAGGTGGCTTGACATTCTGTTGGAGGCCGCCGGTCCAGATGCCCCGCCGGCCGTCCGGGCTAAAGCCTCGAAGGGTGCAGCGGTAATCGCTCGAGACCAAGGAGACACCCGACGCGCCACCGCCCTCCTCGATGAGGCGTTGGCCCTGTACCGGGGCCTCGGCGATTCATACGGAATCGCTTCTTCGCTTAACAATCTAGGCCTCGTTCATTGGCACGAAGGAAACCATGCGTTAGCGCACGCACGTTTGGAGGAAGCGCTTGTCTGGTGGAGGCGCGTGGGCTACCAACGTGGCGTTGCCGGGACCCTGGCCAACATGGGGAATCTTGCTTCCGAGGAAGGCGACTACGTAGCGGCGAGATCACTCTACGAAAAGAGCCTGAGTGTTATGCGCGAACTAGGAGATCAACGATCCGCTGCGACCGTCGTCAACAACCTCGGACTGGCGTGTCTGTACGCGGGAGAGCAAACTTTAGCGCGATCACTGTTGGAGCAAAGTCTCTCGATTAGAAGGGCATTAGGGGACAAGCTTGGGATTGCCCAATCTTTGATCAACTTGGGGTTTGCGTTCTTGAGTGCGGCGGACTATTCGCCGGCGCGATCAGCGCTGCAAGAAAGCCTTACGCTCAGTCAAGATCTGAAGTATCAGAAGGGGGTCGCAGAGTCGCTCATCAACCTCGGTGCCGTACATTGCTGCGAGGGCGATTATGCATCGGCACACCGGCTTCTGGAGCAGAGTCTGCGGATGATGCGCGGGTTGAGAGAGACGCGGGGAATTGTCGCTTGCCTGGAGGAATCTGCGAATCTCGCTGCGGCGGAGGGGCAAACTGGGTGGGCTGCGCAGATCCTCGGCGCAACCGACCGACACCGACAGGAGATGGGAGCCCGGGCGCCGTTCTCCGATCAAGTCCGCTACGATCACGCAATCGCAACGGCGCGGAACACCCTCGGGGAGGACGCGTTCTCGGCCGCGTACGCGCGAGGACAGGCAGCGACCTTGGAACAGATCGTCGACGAGATGATAGCACGAACGGCGCCGAGCGGGCAGTCAACCGCGTGAACCGGCGAAAATTACCGGAAGCGACACGGTGATTCATTCCACTCGTTTACACACTCTTGATGAATTTGTTGCTAACGTAAATAAATGGCGATCTCATGAACTAGCCCATATATTCCCCAACTGCGATTGTTGGCGATCGTGAACCTTAGCCCGAGTGCGTCATAATAGAGCAGTTTGTTGTTGGTTTGCGTGTCCACGCGAGACGGCTCTCCCAGCGCGGCGCGAACGTCGTCTTCTCTGCTCCCCGAATGCAGCCCTTGCACGGTCAGATATCTCGGGTCGTTCAGAACCCCGATCATGGTGACTTCACCGGACGACGATAGGACTGCCCAGGGTCCCCGGGGGTCGGAGTTTGCGGCAAAGCGTTCAAACCAGTTCATCGACGATCCCCCGTTCGCTTCGCGGAAGATCTGTTTTGCAGGCCCGAGTAGATGTTCAATTTCATCCCCATGCATGCTCAGCGTCAGATCTCCGACACTCCGTCCGGGCGTTATGACGAAGTTGCTGGCGTGCGCGACGGGTGTGGGCGATTGCGGCACAGGGTCCCTCGGCACTGGCGGGCCCCCTGTCCAGTTGCCCACACTACCCCCATACGGGCGTCCAAGAGCCGCGGCAAGAAATGGTTTGACCGCATCAATGGCAGTTGCAAAGGACGTGGCGAAGTTCGTCCCGAGTTGACTGCCGAGGACAGCGCGCATGACGCCGATCACCTGACCCTGTAGGGTGAGCACTGGGCTGCCGCTGTTGCCCGGCCCCACCGGCGCTTGGATCTGCACCTCGGTGCCCTGAATGGCGCTAACGGTACCTTGAGTGACCGTAATGGTGTCTGCGCCGAGCAAGTCGGCCCGCGGGAAGCCGATAACCACGATTTCTTGACCTACTTGCAATTTGGCGGAATCGCCGAGAGACAACGGGCGGCCGGTCAGCAGTGCATTTTGTAACAACGCCACATCGCTGTTCGCGTCGGTCTTGGCCACCGTCACCTGGGTCGCCGGATGATTCGGACAGAGTGCGCGCAGGCGATCAGCCCCTTGCACTACGTGACGGGCAGTTAGGACGAACCCGTCGGCGACCATGAATCCGGTTCCCGAGGTCGTCCCGGTCGCTTGCTCCGCGAACACAATACAAACGCCAGGAGAAGCCGCGGCGGCCACGGATTGCACGCTCTGCGCCTGGGCATGATGAACCGAGACCGGCAGCGATCCGGCCGCGGCGCAGAGGAGAATCGCGAAACTCTTCATCCACCGCATTTGCCTTCCCTCGGTTCCCTCCGAAAGACTGAGAGCCGCAACCCTTTATTCAACGGCAGGTGCCGCTCTGTAGCATGGGCGGCGTCCCTTGAAAAACGCATCCCGGTCGACGCACCGAAATATCAACCACCAACCCGTTTGTAGCATATTGGGGACTGTTCGAGATGACAATTCTTAGGCCCGGCGAGTCATAGTAGAGTACCTTATTTTTCTCTGCGGCGCCGCTTTTCCACGGCGTGAGTTCGACGCGAGAAGGTTCTCCCAGTGCAGCCCGGACCTCGCTCTCTATACTACCAATGTGGAGCCCTTGTACCGTGTATCTTGAGTCAAGCTGCACACCGATCAGGATGGCTTCACCGCGCGATGAGAGGAGCACCCAGAGTCCGCGATTTCCCTCAAACCAGCCCATGAAAACGTTTCCATCCGGTCTTCTAGAATTGGACTGCTTGGCCGGTCCCAGGAGACGCTCAATCTCGTCCCGGTGCATCCCCAACTTCAGGTCCCCAATGCCCTGCCCTGGCATAATGGCGAAGTTGCTGTCAGTCGGCGCGGGTTTGGGAGGTTGCGGTGCCGGCATGATCTGTGGGGTGGCAGGAAGCACAAACAGCGACAAAGGTGCGCCAACGGCGCAGAAGAAAATCGCGAGACGGTTCACCCGTCGCATTGCGCATCCCCCACTGTCATGCGAAAAGATCTTGAGCCTAATTAATTACAGGACTTACGCAGCAGCCATAATTTTGCCCTCTCGTTGAGGTGAGGTGATGGTGGCATCGGACATCGACTCGTCTCCTCGGATGACGCTGAGATGCAAGCGACGTTTGACCTCCCCCACCGTTTCTGATGGGGCGAGACACAGCTGCTGCAGCACGACGAAGGCGAGGAGGACGAGTGCGACGTGACGCTCCATGGCCTGCGACACGCGACACTGACAGGCGCCCAGGCCGGCTAGTTGTTTCGTGTCGCGGAAGCTGGTCTCGATGTCCCAGCGACTGCGCTTGCGTTGCAACAGAATCTTCCCGCGCCGGTGGAGATCGTTGCTGGCGATGTAGTCCAATCCTCCGTAACCGTTTGTGGCTACGACGAGTCGGATGATGCCGTATCGCGGGAGATGCACGGTGCCGACCCAGGCCCACGTGCGGCCCGCGATGCGGTGGCGGGGAAGCTGCTTGGCCCACTGCTCGACCGGCTGAGTGCGGCCGCGGTGGGTGATCCGAGCATTGCTCTTGAGCGTGCTGACCCAGATGATCTCGTGCTCGTTCAGCCACTTCGTGAAGGTCCGCGCGTTGTACCAGAGGTCGAAGGTCAGGTACTCGAATTCCAGCCCTGCCCGCAACACGTTGGAAATCATAGCCTGCGCGAGCTCCAGCTTGGTGCGGTAGGCGGGGAGATCCTGGCGTTTGGAGCGCCACAAGCGGAAGCTCACGGGAATGCGCAGCGTCTTATTGCACCAAAACAATAAGACAATATGGAAGCCAAAGACATGCCCCTGCTGGGTGTGCGAGTACGTCCACCCCGCCCAGGGCAGCAGTTTGGCGAAGGGTTTCTCCACCACGACGTCGTCCAGGCACAGGTACCCAGAACCCCTCTGGCGTTGCACCCATCGGACCAAGATCAGGATCAATTGGTGCGGCGACCAAGGCAGGACTCGGAGCAGCCGGTTCAGCGCATCGTGGGCTCGACCAGGCAGCACCGTCGTGATGCGTACTGCGGTCTGGCCCTTCTCCAGCAAGATGAGCCCAGTCACGTACAGGGCCATCAGTTCAACCACCCGACGCGGCCGGCCTCGGCCCACGTCCAACGCGGCGATCGCGGTTTCAACTTGCTCCCACAGGCAGCGGGTGCTAGCATACAGCCGGGACACCATGAGGGCTCTGCCCTCCCTGACGTCTGCCTTGTCGTCTCAGCAACGCAAAGCTTTCGTCAGGCGGTGTCCCTTATCTTTTCAGCCCGTTTTCAGGCTCGTGCGTAAGTCCTGTTAATTAGTTACTGGCACGTGCCACTCTGGAGCACGACCGGCGATCCGTTGAAAAGGCAGCCTGAGCGGAAGACGGCAATACTAGAAACGAGCAAGTAATTCGCGTATTTGGGGTTGTTCTGGATCACAAGTCTCAGTCCAAGTGAGTCATAGTAGAGCACTTTCAAACTAGCGGGGGCAGGGGATTGGATCTTGTGGCTTGTGAGTTCCACTCGGGACGGTTCGCCCAGAGCAACTCGGACATCGAACTCTGTACTGCCGAGATGAACCCCTTGTAAGACGTACCTCGGGTCGAACACCACGCCGATCATGATAGCTTCACCGGTCGACGAGAGGACCACAAAAAGTCCCCGGTAATTCGTGGAGGATTGCCAACCCAGCGTGAGATGTACTCCGTCGTCCCGAGAGACTTGCTTTGCTGGTCCCAGCAGCCGTTCAAACTCCTCACGGCGCATCCCCAGTTTCAGATCGCCGATGTCCTGACCCGGCGTGATGACAAATTTGCTAGAGCTCTGAGTGGTCTGAGGAGCTCGCTGCCCCGGCGGCGGATTGGCAACGTTCACGCTCCCATACAGGCCCCCCAAGGCGGAGGTGAGGAACGGCTTGGCGGCATCGATGGCCGTCGCAAAGGACGTGGCCAGGTTGGTCCCCACTTGGTTGCCGAGCACCGCACGCACGACGCCGATCACCTGGCCTTGCAGGGTGAGGACCGGGCTGCCGCTGCTCCCGGGCCCCACCGGCGCTTGGATCTGTAATGCTCCGCCGCGAACGGAGTTGACGATACCCTGGGTCACGGTGGCGGTCTCGGCGCCCACTAAGTCGGCCCGCGGGAAGCCAATCACCACGATCTCTTGGCCTACCTGCACGTTGCCAGATCCGCCAAGGGGCAACGGACGGATGGACAAGAGAGAGCTGTGCAGGAGCGCTATGTCATTGTCCGCGTCGGCGTTAGCTAATTTGACCTCGATCGGCGGATGGTCAGGACACAGCACGCGCAGCCGATCGGCGCCCTGGGCTAGATGATGCGAGGTGAGGACGTACCCGTCGGCGACCACGAACCCGGTCCCCGAGGTTGTCCCATTCCCGCGCTCCGCGAGGACAATGCACACGCTTTGACCGGCGGCCGCAGCCACGGACTGCATCGTCTGGGGACTGGCCGGGAGCGCTAACCCACCAAGAGGTCCAACCAGGCAAACGAGAATCACGAGACTCTTAAGCTTCCGCACTGCGCATCCCCCACTATCAGCGACAGACGCAAAGCCGAGGGCCTTCACTAAGAGAGCAAACGCCAAAAACCTACGTTATTCGAAGCGGCGAAATTGATGGCGTGCTATCAATGGATGTCTGATTTCCGAGCCAGTCGTTCGGTCCTTCCGATTGCCAGTCCTGCGTACGGCTTGGCTCGAGGTTGATCAAGCGTGAGAGTGTTAGCGAGCGACGAGATATCCGAGTGTAGTGATGTCCATGTTTCAGACCCTCTTATCTCCTATCCCGCGGCGTCTTTGACGCTCGCGTCCGGCAGGGGCTATAATAATTAACGTCGTATCGGGCATTCACGAGCGGGAATAGCTCAGCGGTAGAGCATCTGCTTCCCAAGCAGAGGGTCGCGGGTTCGAATCCCGTTTCCCGCTCCAGCCCAATAAAATCAAGGCTCTCAGCGGGTTAGCGTCTGTTCTTGTCGCCTTTCCACTATCGGGCTATCATTGGGGCGTGCCTACGCTCAGCTCCGGGCAGCGCGCCGGCCTCCCGAACAGTGCGTTTGCCTACATCGATTCTCAGGGTCAGAGGCGACTGCCGATCAACGATGAATCGCATGTTCGGAACGCGCTTGCCCGTTTCAACCAGGTCGCCTTTGAGGACGACGCGGCCCGGCAACGCGCCCGCAAGCGGTTGCTGCACGCAGCGAAAAAGTTTGGCATTCTCCCCATTGGTTTCATCACCAGCCAACTGCACTCGGCGCGGAATGAAGCATCCCCGGCGCCGCTCCCCAGGGGGTTCGTCACCCTGCTGATGACCGATATCGAGAATTCCACTGCCATACTTCGCCGACTGGGCGCCCGATATCGGAACCTGTTAAAAAATGCTCGAGGAGTTCTGCGCACAGCGGTCGTGCGGGCCGGCGGCCGCGAAATTGACGTCCGCGCCGACGAGTTCTTCGCGGTCTTTAAGCACGCCCCCGGGGCGATCGAGACCGCGGTGGCCATCCAGCGTGCATTCCGCGCACGCTCATGGCCCGACGGTCTCAAAATCCGGGTGCGCGTCGGAATCCATAGCGGTCGTCCAACGCTCACCGAGTTCGGATACATCGGCCTGACCGTCCACACCGTAGCGCGCGTTTGCTCGACGGCTCAGGGGGGTCAGATCGTCATCTCGAGCGACACCAAGGCCGCTGTCGGACGACATGAGCCTCCGGGCATCCGGTTCCGGAGTCTCGGCTGGCGCCGCTTGGCTGGCCTGGCGGATCCACTGGCGCTCTACCAAGTCGAAGCGGAAGAACCGCACGCCAGCCTAGCACCGCCCAGGACGAGAGCGGCTCGTGACTGGGGCTCGTCGCCTGTCGCTTGAACGGATCCCGCAGGCAGCCCGTAGCCAAAATGCGGCTGCCCACGCCTCCCGCAGTTGCACCTAAACCCGTCCAGGAGCGGCTGTGCGGCCGGTCGATGTGAGCAACCCGCGGACGGAGGTGCGCGGATGAGGAACGTTACACGTCGTGAGTTCATCGGTTCGGCCGTGAGAACTGGGGTGGCGTCCGGCCTCTCGCTCGCCGCCGGGAACGGCTGGGCCTCCGCGGCGGCCGCGGCGGCGGGTCCGGTCAAAGGGGGCACGCTGAATTACGCCGAGGCCGGCGATTTCAACGACTTTAACCCCTGGGGATTCAGTGCGGTCAACTTCGAGATGTACGATCAGGTGTTCTCGCGCCTGCTCTGGAAAGACGGACAGGGCAAGGAACACCCGGATCTCGCGGAATCCTGGGTCATCGCGCCGGACAAACGATCCGTCCGGTTGAAGATACGAGACAACATCAAGTGGCACGACGGGAAACCCTGCACGGCTCAGGACTTTGTGACGACGTTCGGCTATCTCAAGGACCCCGTGATCGGAAAGTACTATGGGGCCCAGAAGATTCAAGGGCTGATGTCGCCGGCCAGGGAGGTGCGGGCGGCCGACAGGCTCGTCCTCGACATCCTCTTTGACAAGCCGGTCCCCTACATGACCGACATCCTGGATTACTGGTTTGTCATCCGGATCGACGATTCGTCTGATCCACGGTTCTTGAAGAAGCTGCCCGTGGGGACCGGCCCGTTCAGGATGACCGAATGGGTGACCGGCCAGTACGCGAAATTCGCGCGGTTCCCGGACTACTGGCAGAAGGAGCTCCCATACCTGAATCAATTCGTGTTCAAGCGCCTAGCCCAGGCCGAAACCTTGGTCCCAAATCTCAAGTCGCGCGCGGTCGACGATATTCTGATTTCGAGCCTCGCGGACGTGGGCCCGCTCCAGGCCGACAAGAGTTACGCCGTCGTGCCAAATGAGAACTCGGGCAGCGTCTTCAACATGATCGTGAACGTTCGCAAGCCGCCGTTCGATAGGAGGGCAGTCCGTCAGGCGCTGTCCTACTCGCTCAACCGCGCGGGGATGGCTCAGACCGCGTTCTTTGGGGTTTCGCGACCGATCACCTCGCCGTTCTACAGTCCATCCTCGCTGGCGTACCGCGCAAACTTGGTGATGGCTCATCCCTTCAATCTCCAGAAAGCGGCGTCGCTCCTGGAGCAGGCGGGCGTCCGGAATCTGGACGTGACGATCAACACGACCGCCGCCTGGCCGCAGATGAAACTGTTCAGCCTGATCTGGCAGTCGGATCTCACCAAGATCGGTGTCAGGCTCACGGTCAATGAGGTCGAAAACGCGCAGTTCTACGATATCGGCGGCGCCGCCGATCTGCGAGGCTTCGCCGTCCACCCGTGGATCAACGCCCGCACGACCCGCGACCCCGCGATTTTCTTCAATACCCAGTACTCGTACCGGGGCGACGACCGCAACGTCTACGGATACCGCAACGCGCAGCTGGAAAAGCTGCTCGCCGACGCCGCGGTCGAGACGAATGTGAACCGGCGAAGGAATCTCTATCAACTCGCCAACGAGATCGTCGTCGACGACTGCTTCATGATTCAAGTCGCCACCAACCCGCGCATCTGGGGACAGACGGCGAGGCTCCGGGACGTCGATATCGACCTCAACGGCAACCTGTTCCTGGCCCGCGCCTGGCTGGGCGGATAGGCCGGCTGGGTGCAGGGGTTTCTAGTCCGGCGGCTGCTGCTGCTGGTACCGACCCTGTTCCTGGCGTCCGTGGTGATCTTTGCGATCATCACGCTCGCGCCGGGCGATCCGGTCAGGATGATGTTGGGCACCCAGGCAACGCCGGGGGAAATCGCGCAGGAACGCACCCGGCTGGGGCTCGACAAGCCCGTTCCGGTCCGCTACGTCATCTGGATGACGCACGTGTCGCGGCTCGATCTGGGTCGCTCGCAAGTGAACAACCAACCGGTGGCGGCGCTCGTCCTGCAGGCGTTTCCCAATACTTTGCGGCTGACGGTGGGGGCGCTCGCGATCTCGGTCCTCGTCGGGTTCGCGTTTGGCATCGTCGCCGCGCTCCGGCAGAATCGTCCCGCGGATCTCGTGCTCACCGGCCTCGCCTCGCTGGGCCTGGCCGTCCCGAGCTTCTGGCTGGGGATCCTGCTGATTCTTCTGTTTAGCGTGACGCTGCGGTGGCTGCCCCCGTCCGGCGTCGGCGAGTCGGGCACGCCGGCGCTCGAGGGCCTGAAATATCTCGTCATGCCCGTGATCACGATCGCCGTGTCGAACCTGTCGGTGTTCTCGCGGTTCGTCCGCACCGCGATGCTCGACGTGCTGACCGCCCATTACATCCGGACGGCCCGGGCGAAAGGGCTCGGCGAGCGCGTGGTCGTTGTCCGCCATGCCCTCCGGAACGCGCTGATTCCCGTCGTGACCATCCTCGGCATCCAGTTCGGCCGGCTCTTGGGGGGTGCCCTCATTACGGAGGCCGTGTTCGCGTATCCTGGCATCGGCCGGTTGGTCGTGACCTCGATCTTGAATCGGGACTACCCGATGGTGCAGGCCACGCTCATGCTTGTGGTGCTCATCTTCCTGGCGGCGAACACCATCGTCGACATCTCGTACGCATTCCTCGACCCGCGCGTCAAGATGGGGGACGCCCGATAGCATCCGGCGTCCGTGCGGCGGGGGACGCGAGGGTGGTTCGCCGGCCCGCCGCCGGCTCCAGGGCGATCACCGTCGTCCGGCGGCTGTTCCGGAACCGGAAGGGGTTCTTCGGAACCGTCGTCCTCGCCGCGCTCGTGCTCGCGGCCGTCGTGTGTCCGTACGTGAGCCCGTATGACCCCGCGGAGGTCCACCTGGCCGCGCAGCTGACGGCGCCGTCGTCCACCTACTGGTTCGGGACCGATGAGCTTGGGCGCGACGTGTTCAGCCGCGTCCTCTATGGCAGCAGACCCTCCCTGGGGGCCGGACTGCTGATCGTCGTGCTGGCGGCCGCCGTGGGTTCGCTCACCGGTCTCGTCGCGGGCTACGCGGGAGGCTGGCTCGACGCGGTGGTCATGCGGGTCTGGGACACCTTGCTCGCGTTTCCCGCGATCTTTCTCGCCATCGGGATCGTGTCGGTGCTGGGACCCGGCTGGATCAACGGGGCACTGGCGATCGCCGCGGTCAACACCCCGGTCTTCTCCCGGCTCGTGCGGGCGATCACGCTCTCGCTCACCAAACAAGACTTCGTCGCGGCCGCCCGCGCGGTGGGGTGCTCCGACGGGCGAATCATGGGGACCCACGTCCTCCCGGGGTGTGTCGCGCCGCTGATCGTCCAGATGGCCATCGCCGCGCCCGACGCGATCCTCGTGGAGGCGGCCCTGAGTTTCCTCGGCCTCGGCAGCCGGCCGCCCGCCCCGTCGTGGGGCAATATGCTGAGCGCCGCGCAAGGGTATCTCGGCCGGTCCGTAACGTACGCGCTGTTTCCGGGTCTGGCCATCACGCTCGTCGTGCTGGGAATGAACTTCTTCGCCGACGGGCTGCGCGATGCGCTCGACCCGCACCAGGTGCGTTCAGTCTGAGGCGGCGGCGAGGTCGGCCCCCCTGCCGGTCCTCGCGGAGAAGTAGATCGCGTCGAGGATCTCGAGCACGCGAAGCGCGTCGACGGCGGACGCCGGGCCTGCGCCGCCGTCACGCACGCTCTGGAGGAACATCTCGATAAACCGTAGACCCGGCGCTCCCCCGTACGCCGGCACGGGAGGCAGGACGTACCGGTCGACCCGCTGGGACGCGGTCCGCCCCCCGGGCGCCGCGCTGCGCAGCGTAACGAGATGCTCGTCTCCCGATCGCCCGTACTGAAGCGTCCCCGCCGCGCCGCGGAAGATCATACTGAGGTCGAACACCGCCCCTTCATAGCCGGACGGACCGAACGGCAGCAGGTAGCCGGCGTAGAGATTCACGAGCGCGCCCCCGGAGAGGCGCAGGTTGACGCTCGCCACATCTTCCACGTCGATCGGCTCGCCGCTGAGAGTTCCGACGATCGCGCTCGCGGCGCGCACTTCTTCGCCGGTCACGTACCGCAGCGCGTCGAGCCAATGGCACCCCAGCCATGACAGAACCCCGCCGCCTGCGACGTCGCGCTTGAACAACCAGTGCGCCGGATCCCGAAATTGCACCTGGCTCGTCACCATCCGGAGTTCCGCGGACGTGAGCCGCCCCACCGCACCGGCCCGCACCAGCTCACGCATGCGCGCAACGGCGGGATGCGCGCGCCAGACGTAGCAGACCGTGAACCCGACGCGGTGCCGCGCGAGCGCGTCGAGGGCGGGACGCAGTTCGCCGGCGGACCGCGCACAGGGCTTCTCGCAGATGACGTGCTTGCCGGCCCGCGCGCATTCGGCGATCGCGTCGGGCGTCCGGTCGGTGGGAAGCGCGATCACTACGACGGAGACGTCGGAGCGCCCGAGCAGTGCCGGCAGGTCGTCGCAGACGGCCCGGGTCTTGCGGCAGAGGCCCGGCCCCGCATCACGTGCCGCCGGGTCGGGGTCGTACAGGACCACACCCTCGACCTCCTCGAGCGCATCCAGGGTGCGCAGGTGTCCGGCGGAGTGGGGATGCGTCAGGCCGATCATGCCGGCGACGGTGCGCATCGACGCGACCTGCTACCGGTCGTGAACGGGAAAGGAGACCGGCCCGCCGCCCGTGTCGCTCGACTGCAGGATGCCGAGGAGGATCGAGAGCGCCCGCCGTCCGTCCTCGCCGGTCGACGAGCCGCTCCCGCCATGCTCGATCAGGCCCAGCAACTCCGCGACCGCCGCGCCCATGTCTCCGCGGGTCGTATACGGCGGACGCAGCGGACGAAGCGCCGGCGCCCCGTCGCCGAACGCCTGCCAGATTTCGCCCACGTGGGCGCCAACACGGATGCGCCCCGCCGCGCCGATCAGGTCGAGCTCGAAAGTGTACATCGTTTGCTTCGAGGCGGTGAGAGACGCGCGCACGCCGCTTTGGAAGCGGACGTAGGCGCTGTACCCCGGATCGGTCGCTCCATCGCGCCCGCCGTCGCCCGCGTACCGCGGGCCGTAATGCCGGTGCTCGTCGTCTAACTCGCCGCTGACCGACTCCGGTTCGGACTCGGCGTAGAAACAGACCATGTCCACCAGATGCGTGCCCATGCGGAACAACATCGCGCGCGGGCCGCCGTGAATGGCCACGACACGGCGCAGCCGGCCGATCGCGTTGGCGCGGACCAGCCGCCGGGCTTCGACGAATTCAGGAAACCAACGCCGGGTGTGGTTGATGAGAAGCGGGATGCGGCGCCCGGCGCACGCGGCGATCATACGGTCGGCTTCGGCCAGGGTCGTGGCGATCGGCTTCTCGCACAAAATTCCTTTCACCCCGGATTCGGCCGCGTCGACCACGATTTGCGCGTGGCGATCGTCCGGGGTGGCCACACTGAGCAGATCGATGCGTTCGCGCGAGAGCATCTCGCGATAGTCGGTGTACCGGCGGGCCTCCGGAAAAACGTCGCCCCACTGCTGCTGAAAGCGTTCCAACAGGTCGGGGACCACGTCGCAGACCGCCACGACGGTAGTCCGTGGGATCGCGGCGTAGGCGGCGGCGTGGGAATGCGGCTGCGCCTCGCCGAGGACCGGGGCGGGAGCCGCCTGGCTCCGCGCCGCTCCGATCTCGGACAATCCGACGATCGCCGCGCAGTATGTTTCCACCCACGCCCTCCGTGCCCTGGACCTACCCGGCGGCCACCATGTTGCGGAGCACGCCGAGTCCCGTCACTTCCACCTCGACGACGTCACCCGGCCGAAGGAAGGTCTGGGTCGAGGAGCCCACCCCCGAGGGGGTGCCTGTGGCAATGACGTCGCCGGGCTGAAGCGTGACGAAGCGGCTGATCCAGGCCACCAGTTCGGCCACGGCGAAGATCATGTCGGCCGTGGTGGCGTTCTGGCGCACCTCCCCGTTCACGCGCGTCTGGATCGGCAGCGCCTGCGGATCGGCGATCTCGTCCACGACCAGATAGGGACCGAGCGGACCAAACGTGTCGAACCATTTGCCGTTCGACCAGTCGAAGTAACGTGTCCGCGGGGTCACCTCGCGGGGGATGTCGATGGTCAGTTTCCGGCCTGAGACGTCGTTGAAATTGGCATACCCGGCGACGTAGGTCAGCGCGCGCTCGGCCGGGACGTTTTTTGCCTTGCGGCCGATGACCGCGGCGAGCTCGCCCTCATAATCCACCGCGGTGCAAATCGGGCCGGGCAACCGGATCGACTCCCCCGGCCCCGCGATCGTCGTCACCGGCTTGATGAAGATCTCTGGGGCGGACTGCGGCTTCACGGGAGCCTGAAGGCCTCCCTCCCGCCAGTGTTCCGCATAGTTGCCGGCCATGCAGAGGACCTTCGGAGGGCGGGGCACCGGTGCGACCAGGCGAACCTGGTCCGGTGCGAACACGAAGGCGGCGTCCTGCCGGGCCGACGCCCACTCCGTGAGGGTGCGTGCAAGCTCCCGGCCCACGCCGCCTGCCTGCAAAAAGGCGAGCACGTCGGCGACGTGGGCAGCGTCCCCGGTCCCGCGCGCCAGCGACGCCGCGGCCAGATCCACGATCCCGGCTTCCTCCTGCACGCCAAGCCGTTCACGTCCAGTTTCTGTCGCAAACGTTACAACCTTCATGTGCGCCCGGCCTCCGAGCGTGAGCCGCTCCTGGATTCATGCCCTTTCCCGGGCTCTCCTCCGGACCGGTGTCCAAACCTCGCAGACGCCGCGGCTCCCTCTCCCCCTCGGCACCGCTACGACAGTCTGAGGAGCCGGAGCGCGACAACTTCCATCCAGGACTTAGCATCCTCGGCAGGCGTCGGCGCTGGGGAAACAAGGGGGCCGGTCCCGTGGAGGCGAAAGGGTTGCGGATCGGAGGAGCGCCATGGGATCTGCGTTCGCGATCGCAGTTGTCGTCGTCGCCGTGCTCATGGCATACAACGGCGTCAAGATCGTCCGCGAGTACCAGCGCTTGGTGGTGTTCCGCCTGGGCCGCAGCTTCGGCCCGAAGGGTCCTGGGATCGTCTACCTGATCCCGATCATCGACAAAGCGGTCTGGGTGGACCTCCGGGAGGCGTTCCTCGAAATCCCCGCACAGACGTGCATCACGAAGGATAACGCCCCGATTTCCATTGATTTCCTTATCTACTGGAAGGTGTTCGACCCCCAACTCACCGTCATCCAGGTGGGCAACTTCGCCACGGCTGCGCAGGGGATCGCCACGACCGGGCTGCGCGCAGTGATCGGCGACCTCAGCCTCGACGACGCCCTGACGAAGCGGGACCGGATCAACCAAGTCATGCGCGCCAAGCTCGACGAGG